>Ga0310121_10005740_pt1 | contig 10583 bp, 5 predicted proteins | sample CB27_Tmax_986_MG_FD_203504 | JGI IMG/M metagenome (GOLD analysis project Ga0310121, IMG submission 203504) | Marine microbial communities from Western Arctic Ocean, Canada - CB27_Tmax_986 | ecosystem: Environmental > Aquatic > Marine > Oceanic | place: Canada: Western Arctic Ocean | collected... | reverse complement strand
GCCATTCCAAAAGACAAGTGAACATCAAGCTACTGCCAGCATGGCTGGCTTACGAAACGCTAGACGTGATAGCTGCGATTTTGCCCCCGAATCAGAACGCATCTGGCGCGATCGGGAATTGCTGCTGGCCATGGGCAATCCTGACTTCAACCACTTTTCCGTCGGTCGTGGCAAAAATATCGCGCTCCACGAGCGGCGTTAGTGTTGCGGGAGCTTCGACTTCGAAATCACAACGGACCAAAACGAGCGCTGCCACAACAGCCACGACAGCCGCTCCTGCCAACGTCAGCTTCGTGAGTCCCCACGCCTCGCAAATCCGCGCCCAGCGATCGGCCCAACGCAGGCAGTTGCGCACGGGAAAACGATCGAGCTGCTTCCCGTGCCGCAGTGCCGGTTCGCATAGCGCGGCGAGGCGGAGTATACGTTGGCGTGAAAAAAGACTCGATTCGCTAACAAATTGTTCCGCAATCAGCACTGCCGCAGCACAGCTCGGTCGCACCGGAGCTACCCCTTGCTGACCCTTAGGCTGCACAAACTCGATGGGCACGGCCACCAGCCGCCGGGCTTGCGACTCATCGACATGCTGCCCGACAAGTTCTGCCAGCTCAGGCGGCAATTCAACAGGGTCGAGCAAGGAAGCGTCTGTTAGATTGCTATCCGCGTAATCGAGCGGTTCGCCCCAGTCGGCGGTTGCCGCCGCCAACACTTGCAAACGTTTGACTGCATCTGAGCGGGTTTCGATCTGGTCAACGCCACTTGCCGCCAGCAGTTGCCAGGTCTGGCCCTGCCGCACCAGCACCGTCAATCGATCGGCAGCAGTAAAACGTCGCCCCTCGTTGGCAATCTCGAAGGCCAATCGCCGTAAATCGGTGGTCTGCTGGAACCTGCGCATCAAAGCAAGCGACTGATCGTAGAACCCACGCTCGGTGCGCAGGGTGCGGAGTTGCTCGTGCACGTGAAAGTCGGCTGCCACCTGACAAACGGTCAACAGTAACTCCTGCCAGCCTTGCTCGACAGCGGGACTGCTGCCTGGCTTGAGCAACAATTCGACTATCGCTTGAGCGCTGCCGTCTCGCTGTGAGTCACTAGTATCGGGTACGGCGGCCAAAAGTAGCAGGGCCGAAGCAGGGTTTTCTTGGCCCCTAGCGCCGCGACTTCGTGGTGGCACAATCAGCGCTTTGGCCGTAGCCGCTGCTTTTTGTAATATTGCTGAGTGCGCCGCCTTGGCGCTGGCGTCTTCGCTGTCGGGCACTTGCCCGCTATTGATTCGATACGCCGCCTGCCACTGCCCTCGCCCTGCCGGCAACCACACCGTTCCACCCTTGGCCGCCAGCAGCGTCACGCATCCCTTGAGCAACTGCCGATAAAAATCTGCTGGCGTAACCGGCGCACGAGCCGACTGGTGGAGTTGGTCCACAAGCTCTTCAATTTGAAGCCAGTCGGCGCAGGGCTCAGCGCCAGACTCGTCGCCACCGGCGCTGTCGGCATTCGGCTGGGCGCCAACGCCAGCTGGCCTGTCGGCACCAGGGGATGAGTGGCTGTCAGTCTTGGACATCATCTTTTCAGTATATCTAGGCCGTACAGCAAACCTGCCAGCGAACCGGGCGTGCTGTCAGAAAGGGTCGGCCTTTAATTCCGTTCGCGGCAACTTGGTAATTTGCGCAAAGTTTGCCGCTTGTGACGAAAATCGTGGTTCGGCCAGTTGTAAGGTGCCGAAAACGACAGCGGAACCGCTCTGAGCCGTTCGATGGTCCCCAGGTGCGCGTTGCGACCGGGCTACCTCACGCGTCAACCTTTGTATTTAACCTTATGCGCCTTACTTCCAACCGACGAATACTGCCTCTTTTGGCGATTTGCCTGCTACCGGCGATCGCGGCTGGCTGTCGTTCGCGCTCTTTCTCAGACTTCAAAGCCTGCACCAGCGACGACTGCTATCGGTCGATCGCCACGCAAGTCGAATATCCACAAGCCCGCCAGGACTGCGGCATCGGCGACGACTGGGCCGCCCTCGAACCACTCACGCTTACCACCACCACCGACCCCGAATACTGGGACATTCGACTGGAAGAAGTTGTCCAGCTAGCACTTTCCCAATCCAAAGTGTTGCGCGACCTGGGCGGGACGATCCTGCAATCGCCGTCGTCCGTTCAAACCTACTGGGACCCAGGCCTGCAAGAAACCGATCCGCAATTCGGCATCGATGCCGCCCTGAGCGCCTTCGACGCTCAATTCTCGACGAGCATTTTCGGCGAGAAGAACAACAGAGCGATCAACAACGAATTCTTCGGTGGCGGCACACGAGTCCTGAATCAGGACGCGCTCGTGCTGCAGTCACAACTCACCAAACGGGCCGTCACGGGCTCGGAATTCACCTTCAGGCACAACGTCGAATACGACTCGAACAATGCTCCCAGCAATCTGTTTCCGAGTGCCTGGAACGTTAATTTCGAATCAGAATTTCGCCACCCATTGCTGCAGGGCAGCGGTATGCAGTTCAACCGTATCGCCGGTCCGAGCAGAACTCCAGGGCTCTACGGCGGGGTGCTCATCGCCCGAGTGAATACCGACATCGAGTTGGCCGACTTTGAAATGTCGGTGCGCGACTTGGTCAGCAACATCGAAAACGCTTACTGGGATCTCTACTTTTCGTACCGCGATCTTGACGCCAAGATCGCTGCCCGCGATGCGGCACTCGACACTTGGCGGCGGATTCACGCCCTTTTCGAAGCAGGTCGTCGCGGTGGCGAAGCTGAAAAAGAAGCCCAGGCTCGCGAGCAATTCTTCCGATTCCAAGAAGAAGTGCAAAACGCGCTGAGCGGCCGGCTGATTGACGGTACGCGGACTGGCAACGGGAGCGGCGGCGGCACGTTCCGTGGCAATGGTGGTGTGCATGTCGCCGAGCGGCGGCTGCGCCGGATCATGGGCCTGCCACCTAGCGACGGCCGGCTGCTCCGTCCGGCAGGCGAGCCGATCACCGCCCCGGTTCAATTTGATTGGCCTCAAGTCACCAGCGAGGCGATTATTCGTCGCGCGGAACTCCGCCGGCAACGCTTCCAAACGCGTCGCCGCGAATTGGAATGGGTTGCCAGCAAAAATCATCTGCTACCTCGGCTCGACGCGATCGGTCGTTATCGCTGGCGCGGGTTCGGGGACGACTTACTCGACACCAACAGCAACAATCCACCGTTCGACAATGCCTACGAAAACCTTACCGGTGGCGACTTTCAGGAATGGCAGTTGGGTGTCGAGTTGACGGTGCCGATCGGCTATCGCCGCGCATTTTCTGCCGCCCGCAATGCCGAAATGCAACTCTGCCGGTCCCGCGCGATTCTGCGTGAGCAAGAGCGACAGGTAATCGACAATGCAGCCGGAGCGGTCGCTGAAATGCAACGTGCCTACGTTGTTTCGCAAACGTCGTTCAACCGTTTCGACGCGGCCCGCCAACAACTCGAAGCAGTGAAAGCCGCATTCGAGGCCGAAAAGGCGCCGCTCGACTTACTACTCGACGCCCAGCGCCGACTCGCCGACGCCCAAAGTGGTTACTTCCGAACTCTCGCCGAGCACGCCGTCGCGGTAAAGAACGTGCATTTCGCCAAAGGAACATTGCTCGATTACGACGGCGTCTACCTCAGCGAGGGAGGGTGGCCCAGCATGGCCTATCAAGATGCTGCCCGCCGCGAAAGTCGCCGCGGTCGACCCGTGCCGCTGAACTATGCGTCGTCGCAAGTACCACGAGTCAGCTACGGTCCCTACGACCAGCACCCAACGAAAATCGTGCCGATCGAGCATCTCCCGCCCGAGCCAGTCAAAATCGAGACCGCCGTGCCAACCAGGGAAAAAGCTGCGGCCGTCAGCACATGGGCGCCGGAAAACCGGTCCGTACCTCTGTCAATTCATCCCCCCGTTGGCAATTCAACGAATTCAGTTGGCAACTCAACGAATGTCAACGCTATGCTCAGCACAGCGTTTCCGCTGACGCCGACCGTCGACCGGGCGGTACAAACGGCCGCCTACAACTCGACAGAGTTAACCGTGCTCCCTGTCATGGACCAAGACTGATCGACGTAGCTAGCTAACTTAAGCCTATCGATGCATCTTGAGACGGCTTACTCGGCGCAGCGCTACTCCGCTCACCCTTCCGGTCAGCGACCAACTCTTCAGCCAAATAGACGGCCAATGCCTCGCACGTTGGGCAGCTCCAAATTACCATCGGTGGCAACTGCAGCACTAACAGTTGATCAAGCTCCTGGCTAATCTCGACCGCCGTTAGCGAGTCGATTCCTAACTCGGCAAACGGAGTCGACGGCTGAATCGCGCCGGGATTCAAGTCTGCGCGAGCTGTCAGCCAACGCATCAACCAGACCTCGATATCGGCCCGCAGCTGCTGGGGATCGGCTTCGAGTACACTACCGAGAAATTCGGGCGGAGCCGTCGCCAGTTCTGTTCTGGAACTGCGGGGGATCGCCTCTGCTGTCCATTCGGCTACGACTTGCAGCTCGCCCAATAGATACTGCTCGCGGCAGCGTTGCCGTTGCACCTTGCCGCTCGAGGTAATCGGCAAGCTTACCGGGCGGATCAGCACGATCGCTTGCGCGTCAAGTTCATGCTCTTCGACAATGGCCGTCCGCATCGCTCGGATTACTTCGTCGAAATCAGTTTTGCGATGCTCGCGGTTCACCTGATGCACGACGACCAGTTGCTCCTCGCGATCAGGCTCTACGGAAAACGCCGCTCCCATACCGACCGCCACATGCGCCGCGGTAGCTGTACGCTCGATGTCTTGGGGATAATGATTGCGGCCACGGACGATGATGATGTCTTTCAGTCGGCCTGTGATGTACAACTCACCATCGAGCCGAAATCCCAGGTCACCTGTGCGTAAATAGGTCTGCTCGCTGCGCGGGTCGAGTTTTGCCTGAAACGTCTCCCGATTGACAGACTCGCGGTTCCAGTAGCCGCGCGCCACCGATCCACCGCTCACCCAGATTTCTCCAACGCACCCCTCACCACGCGATTCTCCAGACTGGGGATCAACGATCTCAATCTGTTGACTGTCAAGTGTCGACCCACACCCTACAAGAGACTGCGCTTGCTCGTGACAGTTCTCTACTTGCACCACCTGATGGAGGCGAAGTTGCTCACGATCGACGGTCAGTGTGCGCAGCGCAGCTGGTCCCCGACCGCCTGTCACCAGTAGCGTCACTTCCGCCATACCGTAGCACGGATAAAATGCGTCGGCATGAAAACCGGCTGGGGCAAAGGCGGCGGCAAAATCGTGCAACGTGTCAGGGTGAATTGGTTCCGCTCCGCAAAAAGCGATCCGCCAGTGACTCAAATCGTACGACGCGCGCTCATCGGCCGTAGTCTTTGGCACGATCAGCTCATAACCAAAGTTCGGCGCTCCACTGATCTGGGCGCGCGTTTCGGACAACAGTTGCAACCACCGCTGTGGTCGGCGCAAAAATGTCGTCGGTGCCAACAAATAACTTGTTCCACCAATATAAATCGGCGTCAGAATCCCGCCGATCAAACCCATGTCATGATAGGCCGGTAACCAAAACACGCCCTTGTAAACCTCGTCTCCCGATTCGGCTGGTGTAATTTCAAATCCGTGGCGGATCGTCTCCAGATTGTGAAGCAGATTTTTGTGGCTAATCATCACCCCGCGCGGCTCTGAAGTCGAGCCGGAAGTATATTGCAAGAATGCTAAATCGCCGCCACCACGATCAAGCAGTTCGAATTCTTCTGCGAACCCGACCTCTATTTGATTGGTCGCTTCCCAAGCCAACTTAGCCACGGAGGGCGATTGCTGATCCAAGCACAAACCGTCCAGCACCGAACTGTGCGTCAGGACAACTCGCGGCGCACAATCAGAGGCAATCGAATCGAGCCGCGGCAAAGGTCGGCGCGGCTTGGGATAGGTTGCCGGCACCGGCAGCACGCCAGCATACAAACAACCGAAAAACGCCGCGATGAAATCGAGCCCTGCCGGATACACCATCAACGCCCGATCGCCAGGGGCGGCCCGTTGTGTCAACCAGACAGCAATCGCCCGGGAGCGCTGATAAAGCTCAGCGTACGTCCATTCGACCGTTTGACCCCTATCATCCTCGTAAACAAACGCCATCCGCGCAGGAAACTGTTCGGCACGTCGTCGTAATAAGTCGGTCAAGGTCTCTAGCGCCAAGCCGTTCTCAGATGGGTTGCCATGCATAAGTTTTTGAAAAGCACGAGGGGGCAGCTCAACCGGGATTCCGCTGGCGATTTGCTCTTTTTTCGAATCCTTGCCCTGGCCAATACCACGGGCCGAAGAATTCAAGGATCGGAATTCAGCGAGCTGGGCCTCATGTCGAAGCAAAATGTGGAGTGGAAGACGTGGAGGGGAAAATGCAGGCGAAACATTGTCAATAGACTAGTCTTTCCAAGCGGTCGCTGGCAACTCGTTGTCGCGCTGAAACGTCAAGTTTTCGACAATTATTGACGTCTCCATGAAAAAAGTGACAGGCCGACCAACCGGAGGCCCCATCGAGCAATTGGACTGCACGCGGCGAGTCAAGTTGCCAGCGCAGAGTTAAAAAGGTCCTTAGAGCAGGTATCACTCGCATGTTCCGGCTGCATAGCTGTTTGGATCTAGCATACCGGAACAGCTAGCGGAAAACGCGTGTGCGGCTCGCACTAAAATCGTTGTTGCTTTGCTTCTCAGTGCAACAACAGGGGCGTTAACAAAAAAACAGAACAAATCAGAGCGATGCGTCAGGAGGCAACTGCGGTGCTGGGTTCCGATTCAAAGGCGGTGCGATCTTAATTCTGAGCCTTTGATTGTTCAAGTAGATCACGCCTTGCGAAGTCACGGTCGTGTCGCCATTTGGGAGCAGCATGTCCGGAACTTGTTCGACACCGGCCACAACCAGCGGCCGTTTATTGTCATCGATGATAAATAACTGCCTGCCGACTAAGCGTTGAAACATCGCATCGCTGGCAATACGGCAGACTTCTCCGCCATCACTGTTTGTCAAGCGTAGCATCCCGACGCTATCTGACATTTGCGTCGGATCATTCGGCCTCGCCCGTTGAATTCCCAGCTCGGCTAACGGCTGACCTGTCGGGTCATGCTGATCGACAATCATAAGGCTTTCGCAATAGATTTCTTTCGCGTCGACACGATGCAAAATCTTATCGCGCACAGCCGCCCCCAGCGCGAAGAACAGCAACGGGTAAATAATCCAGCGTTCGCGTTCCGACATGATTTTCCGTCCTCAACTTGCAAATCTGATTTATTGAAACTAGTTTGACTGCGCCATGCCAGCACTCCGCGGTCGCTGAAAGTATATCGCGCCCTGTTGGCGATCAGCTCCCGTCTCCGTTAACAAGAAACCGACGCAAGTCCCATCTCGCTCGTCCAACAGCAACTCAAACCGTCGCCGCACGCGGGTCGGTTTTTCCCCGTTCGCCCCCTCAGCCTCCGTCTGTACCTCAATCGCACAGCCAGCAGGTGACGTCGAAACTACTTTCCAGCTACCCGACTGCGGCTGCTTGCCGCCGACCAGCGACATCTCCAGGCGCTCGCTGCTGACGAAATCTATAAGAATCGTCACGTCGTAGTTTTCCCAATCGGTGAGCTGCGCCAGATCGCTCGCCCCACCCACTCTGTTTTGGTCTGCTCTCTTTTGGCCCGCCAATTCTTGGCCGACGGAAACCTTATCACCAGAAACATGGCCAGTAGAATCATGGCCTGTGAGATCAACTGTCGTTTTCGCGAATCTCTCAGATTCCCGTTTCGCACGCGCGGCGGACGTATCGGGACGACCTTCCCAGCGTCCTTGCAGCTTACTCGCTGCACGCTGTTGGCAACCCACGGAGCTGAACAAAAGCAATACAGCAGATATCGCGAGCCAGCGACAACGCAGAGCTACCGCGAGCCAACAACACAGCCGAGCTACCGCGAGCCAACAACACAGCAGGCGCGCAACGCCAAACGAACAGTAAAGGGAACACAATTTCATTGCAACCAGCCGCTAAGGATCGTGAATCAACGCACATTGTACTCCACCGCCGTCGACCCACAATCACGCTCGCCCTATTTGCCTTGAGCCGACGGCGCTCGCAAGCTGTTGATGGCGTGCCGAATCCGTTGGAACAGGCCGTGGGAGCAGATCAGATGCTTGATCTAATAGGCCGGCCGTACCGTTCCGTCGCGATCAAGCCGCCACGGCAGCCACACCAGGCTGATCGAATCGACCGTGGTGTCGCTCTTCCGCAGCGGTACCTCAAGTTTTTCAAGATCCAAATTGCTTGGCTCATAATCGTTTTTGATCTCGGTCATTCGTTCTTGCAACTCATCCTCCAACTTTTCGAGCTCGATCTGCTTGTCCTCCAACCGCTGTTCGGCTCGTGATTGCTCACCTCGCTCGCGCATAGCCTGTCGGGCAGAAGTGCTCGAAACACCCCGTGAACGTCCCCGTTTGCCGCCGGCAAATAAGGCCACCAGATTGCCGACGATCGTCAAAATACGCATCCAGAACTGCGACTTCTGTTCGCTCACAGTTGCCTCAGCCTTCCGCACTGCCGTCTGGGCGCGATCGATCCGCTTCCCGAATTTCTTGCGGACCAGCTCCTTCTTCTCATCCCGCTGCTCCCGCGCGACTTGCGTCATCCGAATCCGAAAATCGCCTTCCGATTCACCCGACTCTGAAAACTGGTCCAAGGCGTCGCACTTCCAGACGACATATTTTTCTGTACGGTAGAGATGATCTTCTAGCTCATTGTCCCAACGCGAGTAGTTTTTCAGCTGAGCAAGCTCTGATGGTAAATCGACGAATTCTGCGTTCTCCTGTGGCTCCGGATCGAGTAGCGATGTGCTATTATCGATCCTCGCCGAACTCCACATCGGCTTGGGAAGCTCATCATGGATAGATTGCAATGCTCGACAATCGATCCAAGTGTCGACATTGCAGGAAGCACGTACGAAATGCAACTTTGCCCTGCCCAACAGAGCGGGCCGATACTGTAGTCGACTCTCGTCGGGCATCGACTCAGCCAACGGCCAAAACACCTGCGGAATCTTCGCCGAAATCACCGGCCGCGAGGTTTCAATTTTCACCGCCTGCGAGCTCGCTTCTGACGACGGACTAGCCAAAGCTTCGTTCTCTTTTGCTTGCTTCGCCGACTCCGCCTTTTTCTCCGCCATTAGGTTGCGAATCTGATCGCGCGTCAACGGCCCGCGCAAATACGACATTGCCCACCGTGTGTGAAACACCTGCGGCTGATTTTCGTGCACGTTGTTCATCAAAAACACGCGGCTGCCCAGGCCCGCCAAAGTCGCTTCCATCTCGGCTTTGTTGAACGACGAACCTGCTTGCGCCGACGCACCTTCCAAACCATCGAGTACCCGCGCCTTATCCCGCTCGGTCTGCAAACGCCCCAAGAACCATGTCCCCGCATTCGATAAACCTTTGTAGTCGAGATCGACCGGGTTTTGTGTTGCCAGCACGACTCCCAGGCCGAACGCCCGCGCTTGCTTCAGGAGCGTCAGCATCGGCTTCTTGCTCGGGGGATTGGCCGTCGGCGGAAAGTAGCCGTAGACTTCGTCCATATAGAGCAGTGCCCGTAGGCTGCCGGTGCCTGGTTGCGATCGCATCCAGCTCAATATCTCGTTGAGCAAGATCGTCACAAAAAACATCCGCTCCGGGTCACTTAAATGCGAGATCGAAAGAATTGATAAACGGGGCCGGCCCTCTTCGGTGTACAGCAATTTCTGCACGTCGAGCGGCTCGCCTTCCAACCAACTCGAAAACGACGGAGAAGCCAATAAATTATTAAGCTGCATTCCCAGCTCCAGCCGGTCTTTGGCCGGATAAAACGTCTCCAGGTCGACGACGCCAACTTTACTAAATGGCGGATTTTGGATCTCCTGAATCAGTTCGGGTAAATCGAGGTTGCGTCCCTCGCGCCAAGCGCGGTCGAGCACATTCGCGAGAAAAATATGCTCGCGACTTCGAACCGGATCGGCATCGATCCCAAGCAGCGCCAACACTCCCGATGTAGTCGACTGCAATGAATCGCGAAACGCGTCGCTATCGTCAAGCACCGCCTGCGGCGGCGCGCTGAACGATTTCAGTACGGTGAGCGGAATACCGGCCGAGCTGCCCGGCGTGTAAATCGCCTTGTCTACTTTTTCGTTGTATCGCCGAATTCGTTCGCCGTCCTGCCCCCAATCGCCCAAACCGTTCCGCCACAATTCGGCGGTTTGCTGTGCCAACTCGTCAGGCGAGATTCCTTTACGCGTGGCAACGCTCGGATCGACCCATGGCCGAAAATCCTCTGGCCGCAGGTCGGGAAACGTCAACAACAGATTACCCAAATCGCCCTTGGGATCGATGGCAATCACCGGCACGCCGTCAAGCCCTGCCTCTTCGATCAACGACAAACAAAGGCCTGTCTTACCGCTGCCGGTCATACCGACACAGACTGCGTGGGTCGTGAGGTCCTTGCTGTCGTAGAGCGTCAGCGCGTCTTGCGTTTTGCCAAGCGCCAGATCGTGCTTTTTGCCGAGATAGAACGAACCTAGTTTTTCGTAGTCTTCC
>Ga0310121_10005739_pt1 | contig 10586 bp, 6 predicted proteins | sample CB27_Tmax_986_MG_FD_203504 | JGI IMG/M metagenome (GOLD analysis project Ga0310121, IMG submission 203504) | Marine microbial communities from Western Arctic Ocean, Canada - CB27_Tmax_986 | ecosystem: Environmental > Aquatic > Marine > Oceanic | place: Canada: Western Arctic Ocean | collected... | reverse complement strand
CATCCGTGTGGCACGGGTGGCACCTGGTGGCACGGGTGGCACGCTCAGAACGAAGTGATGGGCGTGGTCTGCCGCCGGGCTGATGACTGACAACGGCCCCGAGATCCTGACGCTGGCCAAGCGCGGACCACGTCAGAGACATCGATTCTTCGATTCTGAGATTGGGCGTAGTTGGTCTTGCTCGCCGGCTGATGGTCTGCTATTGAGCACGCGGCGAAACAGCAACTCTGCGAGCTTTGCCGGCCGAACGGGGGGAGACGCACTTCCCTTCTTTCCATTCTCCTTTTCTTTCAACCACGGGCCGACGGATGCGAAGTCTGATCGCGCTATCCCTGTCGCTTTGGTTTGCAGCCAGGGTCGACGCTGCCGATGCGTCTTTTCCCTATATCGCTCAGATTAAACTTGAAGGAGCGGTCGTCCGCAGCGGACCGGGGGAAGAGTATTACGCGACGCAGCGACTCGCCGAGGACACCCGAGTCGAAGTGTACCGACGGGAGCCAAGTGGATGGCTCGCGTTGCGTCCGCCGGCCGCCAGTTTCAGCTGGGTCAGCGCGTCCAGCCTTCGATCGACAGGCGATGCGTCGGTCGCGGAAATAGTTGGCCTCAGGGCGGTGTCGTGGGTGGGCAGCGAATTAGACCGGGTGCGCGATCACAAATGGCAGGTCCAGCTCAACCCCGGCGAGCGACTGGAAGTGTTGGGGCGAGCATCGCTCCAAATTTTTCAAGACAGCGGAACCGAAGAGTTCGTCAAAGTCGCGCCGCCAGCTGGTGAGTTCCGCTGGATCCAAGAGCGGTTCGTACGCGCACTTACCGCAACGACGAGTACCAGCAGTCCGGAAAATAGCAGTCTTCAGCAAGCTGACTTTCGCATCCTTGAGGAGAGCGACGAGAGTCGCTCAACGCCGCGCCGCGATGGCTTCGTCGCTCGAAAAGCCGACCGGGCGGAAGCCCCGCTGCGAGTGGACGCCGGTGACACTGCAGCAAACGCTAGTGTGACCGTCGCCGACGCCGGCTTGGAGCGTCGAATTAAACAGGTGGATGTGGATTTGGCGCTCGAATTCACCCAGCCACCGCTCGCCTGGGACTTGGCGCCACACCGTCAGGAGATCGGAGAGTTGCTCGCACGTGCTGATTCCACCATCGCCCGAGCTCGCGCCCGGCGGATTCAGCAGAAGGTTGAAGAGTTGGAAATCCTGCAGCAACGCTACCTTGGACTCGACTCGGCTGCTAGCACGACGGCGACAGTGATCAGCGCGGACGACGACCTAACGATTGCCGAGCCGCGATCAACAGCGGCCTACGATCCGCGCTTTGACGGCAGCGGTTGGCTGCTTCCCGTCCATTCCAAGAAACTCGAATCACCGCCGTACGCCTTGCTGGACAACAAGGGCAAGATCCTGCAATTCATCTCGCCGGCCCCCGGTCTCAACCTCCACCGATATCTTCGCCTCCAAGTCGGCATCGTCGGTCAACAGGCGCCAACTCGCTTCCTAGACAAGCCACATCTCACGGCGCACCGGGTCATCGATCTAGCCCGTCATCGCAGGTAGCTGGTCGAGGCGACTTCGAAGGTAAGTGGCCACCTAATTGCGTCTGATCCGCGACAACACACGTTGATCCGCTTGATCTTGGTGGACAGCTTGTCGCCATCTGCCGCAACTGGCCCCCCAGTGACAGTGCCTCCTCCACAGGGGCCAGTTTCGCACCCTGCTGGACGATTGCAGCCATATCAACCTGATCGTATCTTTCTACGCCCTTCGACGCGCGTTTCGAACGAATGGCGGGCCAGCCCGCGGGCTTGACTCCAAACGAGCGACGGTTGCCCGTGCGAATGCAGACCCTGCGGTGACCACAGCCAAATGAGCCCGGTCCGCGACATCGGCCAGGACCTGTTCGGAACCGGTGTTTTCGCTCGGCATGCCTATTTTCAGTTCACCCAGTTTTCGCGATCGCCCTTCTCAGCCGATATAATCGCCGTCGTCAATGAGCTTGTCCCCAGGACGCTCCCATGAACGACGTCACGCAGATTTTATCGCAGATCGAGTCGGGTGATCCGGCGGCGGCTGAGCATCTGTTGCCGTTGGTTTACGAGGAGCTGCGGAAACTGGCTGCTGCCAAGCTCGCGAACGAGAAGCCCGGGCAGACGCTCCAAGCGACGGCACTGGTGCATGAGGCTTATCTTCGCCTGGTGAACGTTGAGCAGGCGCAGAATTGGGATAGCCGCCGGCACTTCTTTGCAGCAGCCGCCGAGTCGATGCGGCGTATTCTCGTTGAGAAAGCGCGGCGAAAACAGAGGCTCAAGCATGGCGGTGAGGCGCGCCGTGTACCTTTGGATGATGTTGAAATCGAATCTGCCGCCTCCCAATTGGACCTTCTTGCACTGGACGAAGCCTTGGCCAGGCTGGCGGACGAGGCCCCTGAAAAGGCCGAGGTCGTTCAACTCCGCTTCTTCGCGGGCCTAAGTCATGAAGAAGTCGCAGAAATCCTCGGCGTTTCGACCATAACTGTCAAACGCCATTGGCGTTACGCGCGGGTCTGGCTGCTTCGGCAGATGGAGGGAAGTGGAGATCTCCCAGACGAATGGCACTAGCTTAAGGGGACTGACGCCTAACGTCGTCCAGATTTTTTGTGAGAAAGTCTGATACCCGCCGGCGTCAGAAGGCGCATAAGACCACGGACAGCACGTTGTGGAGGACTTTCGATGGGTGCCAAACCTCTGGGTAAAGACGAGATCTTCAACGCCGCGGCAGAATTGTCAGATGCCGACGAGCGAGCCGCTTTTTTGGACGAGGTGTGCGCGGACGACCCCCAGCTGCGAGAGGAAATCGAAGATCTTCTCCAGCGGGATCTGGGTGCCGCGAGCTTTCTCGAGTCCCCGCCGCCTGGCCTCGGCGCCACAGTCGACCAGCCCCTCAGCGAAAAAGCCGGCACCGCAATCGGTAACTACAAACTTATGGAGCAGATCGGTGAAGGGGGCATGGGCGCGGTGTATGTGGCCCAGCAGGAGCAGCCCGTGCGCCGCAAGGTGGCGTTGAAAATTATCAAGCCGGGCATGGACACCAAGGATGTGATTGCTCGCTTCGAGGCGGAACGGCAGGCGTTGGCCCTGATGGAACACCCTAATATTGCCCACGTGTTCGATGCGGGCGCTACCGAGTCGGGGCGACCCTACTTCGTCATGGAACTGGTGCGAGGTATTCCCATTACCGAATACTGCGACCAGAACCATCTCACGCTGCCGGAGCGTCTCAGGCTGTTTGGCGACGTCTGCCAAGCGATCCAGCACGCCCATCAAAAGGGCATTATCCACCGCGACGTGAAACCGACGAACGTGATGATCACGCTGCACGACGGCACTCCCGTCGTGAAGGTGATCGATTTCGGCGTGGCCAAGGCGATTAACCAGCGACTGACTGAGCAGACGGTTTACACGCGCTACGCACAGATGATTGGCACGCCGCTGTACATGAGCCCCGAGCAGGCCGAAATGAGTGGTCTGGATGTCGACACACGCAGCGACATCTACTCGCTGGGCGTGCTGCTGTACGAACTGTTGACGGGCGCCACACCCTTCGACCGCGAGCGACTTCACACCGCAGCCTACGACGAAGTGCGACGCATCATTCGCGAGGAGGAGCACGACAAGCCGAGTACGCGGGTCAGCACGATGGGCGACGCCAGCGTTACGGTATCAGCACGACGATCCACCGATCCCACGAAACTGAAGCAACTCTTGCGCGGCGAGTTGGACTGGATCGTCATGAAGGCGCTGGAGAAGGATCGCAGCCGGCGGTACGAGACGGCCAGTGCGTTGACGGCGGAGATAATCCGTTATCTGAACGGTGAGCCGGTCGAGGCCTGCCCGCCTTCCAAGACTTACCGACTTCGCAAGTTCGCTCGCCGCTACAAATCTCAAGTGGCAGTTGCCGCCGGGTTTCTCATGTTGCTCTTAGCTTCTTCTGTTGTCGCGTGGGTTCTCTTTGCCCAGGCCCGACTGGCCAAGGACGCGGCAGTCGCGGCGACGGCCGAGGCTGTTGAGGCAACCACCGAGGCCGTTGAGGCACGACGGCGCGCCGAGGAGGCTAAGGTCGAGATTCAGGCACAGAAGGATCGGGCCGAGGAAAACCTCCAGCGAGCGCTACAGCAAGAGCAGAAAATCGCGAGCCTGGCCGAAGAACGCCAGCGAAGACTCTACGACTACAGTCTCAGCAAAGCTGAAGCCGCGTATCAACAAGGCGACGAACTCAAAACGTCCCTATTGCTTGCGGATTGCCTCGAGGAGCAGCGCGGATGGGAGTGGCACCGGCTGGAAAGACTCACCGGGGGACGGAAGCTCGGTCTTGCCGGTCCGTCGCTCGTTTCTATGGACACAAGTCCTACCGAGTCCCGCGTAGCAGTCGTGGATAGTGGTGGAAACTTGCGTCTATGCGAATTGGCCGCCGGCCGGACAATTTGGACCGGGCGCACAGAAATCACAGGCTCCCCTTTCATGGCATTCTCCCCAACGGGGGATCTGATTGCTGTGTATACCAATCCCCTTCAAGGCGGCTCCTCTGGCATGCTGGAAGTTTGGGACGCCACTGGGAAAAAGCTCTGGACCGCCACGCTTGATCAGGACTCCATAGCGTGGGTCTCGTTCAGTCCTGACGGTCGCTATTTGGCATTTTCTACCGCTGGGCCCGGGGGGTTCGCTGTCGAGTTACACCATCCATGCGATCCAACACCGATCTGGAAGCGGTCGTGCCAGGGAGTCGCGGTGATGGCCTTTGATCAAGAGGCAAAAAACCTGTTTCTGGCGCTGACAACATCACGGGATCCGATGTTTGATACAACGCTTTGTTGCTGGAGCGTCGAAGAACCGGGCGTGATCTGGTCGGTCCCGCGAAGCAATTTTTCGCTCCCGTGTCTGAGTCCGGATGGCTTTCTCCTAACCCTCGGTAGTTATCACGCGTTAGAAATACGTGACCCAGCTTCGGGGAAGCTTATTGAAGAGCTGTCGAGTAGCGCAACGGACATCGCTATTGACGTGCGTTGCAGCCCAGACGGCAGGCACGTCATTTCTAGGGGTAATTCAGGCCACATCGTGTTGTGGGATTGGAACTCGAGAAGCGAGAAATTATTCATCAAGCATTTCGGACCAAGCCTGAGACCTGCATTCACGCACGACGGCGATTACTTTGTCGTGGGCCACCAGTCCGACAATTCAACCCTTGAGCTGAGACCCATCGATCGGGCTGCAGCCGAGATTGTTCTTTCTGGACACGAGCAGGGCGTGAGGGACATCGCGTTCGCGCCGGATGGCAAACAGATTGTTTCGACCAGCTTCGACGGAACTCTCAGAAAGTGGAACGTAGCGACGGGCCAAGAAGTGGAGACCAGGTCCGTTGATGCATCTCCGGAAGCCATGGCCTTTTCACCTACGGGCACTCACATTGCCACGGGCGGCACGAAAGTGATATCTCTGTGGAACACCGAAACTGGTGAGCTCGTGCATCAGTGGCCTGGGGCCAACCATGTGTGGTGCCTTGAATTTAGCCCCGACGGCAAACGCTTGATGGCCGGTGAGAAAAACGGTCTGAGGCTGTTTGATGTCGAGACCGGCCGCGAAGTCTTCTCTAATGACACACGGCAGGAAATAATGGGAGCCGTTTTTTGTGCCGGTGGAAGCCGTTTCGTCTCACTGACGAATCACTCCGGACAAATCGATCTCTGGGATGTCGAATCCAGAAGCGGCCCTCGATCCCTTCGTCCCGGTGGTGATGGCAATTATGGTTACGCCTTGGTACGGATTCCCCCAGCGGCGGAACCCCAGTTCCGAGAGGCCGACTCAAGAAAGCGCCCCAATAATCTGGTTGCCGCCGGAATCGACGACACGATTGAGCTATGGGACATCGATGCCGCCAAGCCATGGAAGATACTGCGAGGACATGACGAGAGGGTCGTTTGCTTGACTCCGAGTCATGAGGGATCGCGATTGTTCTCGGGCTACGGGTCTGGCGCTGTGACGGTTTGGAATCTCGAGACCGGCGAGCCGCTTCTTACGATTGAAGCCCACGAGTCTCACGAGGTGATTCCTGTGTGGGCCAACAGACGCTTGTTTGCACTGGCGCTCAGTCCTGATGGAAAGACGTTGGCGTCCGCTGGTGCGGACGGGCTCGTGAAGTTGTGGGAAACGACTCACCCTACAAGGGCGACCGCAGTTCGTCGCCAAATTGTCAGTGAGGCGACGGAGTCAGTCGATCAAGAATTCGAGCGGACATTGTCGCGCCGCGCCGTGCTCGATTCGATCACGACCAACAAATCATTAAATCCGCAGACCCTAAAAGTGGCACTCGACATCGCCAATGTGCGAGGCCATTTCTTCGACGCGCGACGGCGGTCATTGATCGAGGCAATCGAGTCGGCGGCAGGTGTCGATCTTGATGACGCCGACTCCGTGCCGACTGTGACTGCCGACAAATGGTGTTCAAACGCCTACTCCTTGGCCAGCCCGGATGGCTCGCCCGTGCCGTTGGACGAATTGGTCAGACTGTTGACGCAGGATGGTTCCTTTCCCCAGGCTCACCAATTGGTTTATGTGCGCGGACTCGCCAACGCCCGTAGGGGACGCTGGCAAGAAGCCGACATCGATTTCAGTGAGGCCTTGAGTCTCGTGCCGGAAAAGACCTCGCTATGGCACGAGTATGCATACCGGTTGGCTTTTTTGCTGGCATACACCGGAGAATCGGAACGCTATGGTCAGCTCTGCCAAAAGATGTTGTCCGATTTTGGTCGTACAGAGATCACGCAACTTGCTGAACGAACGATCAAGATTTGTTTGTTCTCGAAGGACATACAGGTTGACATGGAACAGGCTGGCAAGTTGGCGGACCGAGCCTACGCGGCCGGTGCCGACCCGGAGTGGTTGGGACCGTACCTCGCATTGGCAAAAGGGATTTCGGATTTCCGTCGCGAGGACTTCGATACGGCGATCCAGACACTCGAATCAGCCGCGTCCCAGCTTCAAGGAAACAACTCGATTGAGCACAATGGGATCGCCACGGATCTGTATCTGGTGATGGCGTACGAGCGTACCGGTCAGCACGCGAAAGCGCAACAAAAACTCGACGCCGTGCGCAAGATCATCGGTTTGCTCCCCACTGCCGACGCCGACGATATTCCCGCCTGGAACGACTGGATGACAGTGCAAATCATCCACCGCGAAGCCGAGGCGCTCATCGAAGATGAAGCCCGATAGCCGAACGTCTTCCCTACTACGGGGCGCCGATCCCCAGTTCGGTGAAAGTGTATGGCCTTCAATATTTCAAACACGGTTGAACTCAAAGCGACGACCTAAACCTAATGACGGTTAGGACCGGTCAAACAATTACTGTCTCGTTTTCGATCAGGCGCCTGGCGTTAGCCCAATGCCACTTACTTTGGCCATAGTCGTTGATCGCTCCGCGATCAAAATTGCACTGATCGCGGAGCGATCAGCAACTATCGCTGCGATCGAAATCAAAGTAAGTGCCACTGGGCGTTAGCCTACGGTTTCCGAGAAAACCGGAAGCTAACGCGTGCCCCCCGATGCGACAGTTATTGCCGGGCCATTCCGTTAGCTAGTTCAGTACGCCTGAATTCTCACGGCCATCGCATCAAATCATCCTAAGAATGATTCGCAGTTGTCTTGCCAAAGTGAAGGCTAGCACCGAACACTTTCTGTGTACGGAGATTGATTTTCGTTTCACGGAGGGTGGCATGACGACGACCACAACGCAGACGGTAGGATTTCAACATTACTTCCACGCCGTCGAGGATCCTCGCCTCGACCGCACCAAGAGCCACCAACTGATGGACATCTTGTTTATCAGCGTGGCCGCGACGCTGGCCGGGGCTGACGGGCCCACCGACATCGCCGACTTCACCCGGCAGAAACTCGATTGGTGCCGCCAGTACGTGCCGCTGGAAAACGGACCGCCCTCGCATGACACCATCGGACGCGTCTTGGCGATAATCAAACCCGATCAGTTCCAAACCGCCTTCCTGGAGTGGATCGCCTCTTTCACCGATCTCGCGGCCGACAGCGAAGACAACAGCCAGCCGCGGTTCGTACCGATTGATGGAAAAACCATGCGTGGTTCTCGCGGCGCCAAAGACCGCGAGCATCCCTTGCACTTGGTCAGTGCCTGGTCCACCCAACAAGGCGTGACCTTGGGACAAGTCGCCGTCGATTCTAAATCCAATGAAATCACCGCCATCCCACAACTTCTCAAGATGTTAGAGTTGTGGGGCGCCATCATCAGCATTGATGCCATGGGATGCCAAAAGGAGATTGCGGCACAGATCATCCAAGGCGGCGGCGATTATGTGTTAGCCGTCAAAGACAATCAACCGAAACTGCGTGAAGCCTTGGAGTCGTTTTTTCTGGCACGTCATGAACACGGAGACTTCCAGGAACACGGTTGTCGTCAACATACCACCACGATCCGTTCGCGTGGCCGCGACGAAACCCGTTATCACATGCTCGCACCGTTGCCGGCATCCCTACGTCACTTGGCTCGCTCGTGGAAAGGTTTGGTATCGATTGGCCAGGTGATCACGATGACCGAGTACGGAGCGCAACACCACGGTGACGTGCGTTACTACATCACCAGCCGTCGCCCTCGCGTGCGAGAGTTTGCCACGTCGGTCCGCTCGCATTGGGGAATTGAGAGTATGCATTGGGTGTTGGATATGGTGTTTGGTGAGGACGCCAGCCGCCTCCGCAACGGCGCCAGCGCGGAGAACTATAGTTTCTTACGGAAGTTCGTGATCGGCCTGCTCAAACGGGACACTTCGCCCGGAAGTCTCAAGGGCAAACGAAAACGAGCGGCGTGGAGTACCAAGTTCCTCGAAACACTCTTGTTCTGGAGAGATTAAGACGCGATGGCCGTGGCTGCCAACCCGCTGCCAGCACGGCATCATCGGCACAGTTCTCGCGCTCGATGCTGATCCGGCGATTGACCCACCACACGACCGGATGAAAGAACAGTAAGGCTTGAATCACCTGCTGCGACATGTTGACCAACAGGTCATAGCGGCGGACGTGTGCCAGCTCGTGCGTGAGCAGCACTTGCAGCTGGTCCGCCGACAGACCGCTGGCAAGGGTCGCCGGCAACAGAATCATGGGCTTGACAATCCCGACAACGACCGGGACTGAGATTCGGTTGCACCAACCAAGTAACGGAGTGAACCGCAATCCGATTCGCCGAGCCTGCTCCGCCGTCAGGGCGATGAGAGTTTTGTCCTCGATGATCGTCGCCGACCGCCGCAGCCTGTGACCGCCCCAGATCCCTCGAGCCAGTCGAAGCAGCATTACAGCAACGCCGATGCAGTACACGCCCGTCAGCAGCGGCGCGGCCGGACGCACAAGTTCCAGCGGACTGCTGAGCGCGGATCGTTGAGGCAGCCCGTAAGAGGTATGAGCCACCGCCTGCGCGGAAGATCTTTCGGCTTGCCGGCGGTCGATTGAATCGCTGGTCCGCCGGGCTCTGATCGCAGCTCTGCGGGTTAGGCTTGTCGTCAGCAGTTCGGCATTGCGCGAGGACGGCGGACTGGATCGCTGAGCGGCCGGCACACCAGAAGGAGGTAAACTCATAACGGCGAATGTGCTGGGAACGCATGCGGCCATAAGCAGCAGAGCCGATACATAGAGCGTGTATCGAGTCTGTGCCGAGGCACGCTTCAAGATGGCTCCCCACACGATTACCAGTGCGCCCAGCACGCATCCTTGCCAAAGAAAGTGCAACAAGGCAGCCACTAGGCGGAGCGAAAACTGCGGATCAATCCAGGCGAAAGTGTTCATGAGTCTCCCTCGCCGATCTGACCGGGATCCGATTTGGAGCCGTCGCGGTCTCCCGATTCCCTCAGCTTGCGGTTGATCATGCGGCGCAGCTCCTTGAGTTCTTCACTGCCGATGCTTTTGACATCAAACAGCTTCAAGAGCACGGCGGACGTCGAACCGTCGAAGACTCGATCCACCACGTCGCCCAGCACGCGCTCCGCCACCTCTTGTTCGCTGATGTGGGGCGAGAAAAGGTAGCGGTTGGCCTGTTCAGCGCGAGTTAAATATCCTTTGTCGAACATCGTGTTTAGCGTGGTGATGACGGAGGTCTTGGCCAAATCCCTTCCGTCGCGCGCCAGTGCGGCCTGGACATCCCGGGCCACCAACGGCGCCTCCCGCCAGAGGATCTTCAGGATCTGCAGCTCTAACTCGGTGGGATACTTCGAAGCCGGTCTGGCCATGGACCGCGGTCCTTGATTCGCAAGAGCAAGATGTCTAGTTTCATAGACGATACGCGGTGCGGCCGTCCAAGTCAAGGTAAACCGTCGAATAAACCAGACACTTCGGATCAGAGGCGTGGTCCGTGTAGCCGATCAGCCGTGGGATCTCTGGGCTGTGTTCGTTCGGCGCTGGGGCTTGCTGGACAGAAGTCGGAATCCCGGGGACGGTCCTTCTACAGGTGTGAATCCGGTCGGGTACTAGCGTGCAGGGGCTCAGCGGGAGCTTCACTCTCCCGTGCTGATACGAAGAACAAACGTTGGTCAGTGTTCATGAGCATGCCCAC
>Ga0310121_10005738_pt1 | contig 10589 bp, 7 predicted proteins | sample CB27_Tmax_986_MG_FD_203504 | JGI IMG/M metagenome (GOLD analysis project Ga0310121, IMG submission 203504) | Marine microbial communities from Western Arctic Ocean, Canada - CB27_Tmax_986 | ecosystem: Environmental > Aquatic > Marine > Oceanic | place: Canada: Western Arctic Ocean | collected... | reverse complement strand
TCGACATCGTCGCCCGGTTCGTTCCACGGTCGCGTAATCCGGCCGTCCGCGTTCGTGTCGAGGACCTTGGGGCACCAGCCCTGGGAGGCACGCTCGTCGCCGGTCTCGTCGTACATCCGGGTGTTGATCCAGGCCACCACGTTGCCGCTGCCGCTGAACCATAGCGTGTCGTCCGGGTCCTCGCCGAACTGCAGATGATGGGTGCCGAAGCAGGTGTCGAGCAGGACGAATTTCTGCGTTGCGGGGTCGAAGTAGGATGCGTGTCGCCCGCTACGCGACAACGGAAAGTACTTCGCCGACGGGTGATCCGACCCCTCCCCACACCAGTCCGGCGCCTGCCGCCCCCGGACGGTCGAGGTCATCCAGACTCGGCCCTTCGCATCCATCATCGGGTTGTGCGGGTCTGACCGCTCGCTCGGGTCGACGCCCCAGAGCAGATCGTCGCCGTAGTAGTACGACGGTTGCAATTGTTCCGATGGGAACCGCGAGACGATGGTCTCCGGTTCGACCCGCACCGGTATGGTCAGCTCGGTCGAGGTGTGCTCGTTGGGGTCGGTGATGACCAGGGTGCCGTGGCCGGCATCGACCGAGTACACCGGGCCGCCGCCGTTCACCCGGGGATTGCGCTTGTCGGTGACGATTTCGTCGTGGATGTAGGCGGTCGGTGTCGCCCAGTCCCACATGGTCAGCACGAGATTACGCTCTACACCCGTCGGGCGGGGTGGCGCCGGCGGCACCTCGCCACCGGCGATCCGTTCGGTCCAGTCGGCGAACATCTGTAGTCCGCGTTCGCGCCCGAACCGGTTCATCCCGCTGTTCATCGATGCCCCGCGCTGGCCGGTCTGCACCCGGTGATCCCAGGCGGCCATCATCGAGTCGAAGTCGTCCAGGTGATCGATCTCCCGCGTGATGCGGGTCCCGAGTTGATGACACAACTGACACCCTTGTTTCATCCGGTCGACCCAGACGGCCTGACTGGTCATGGCGGGCGAGATGCCGTTCCCGTCTGGGCCGGTGCCGGGGAACTCAGTCTTGGCCGGCACCTCGATCAGCGAGTACCAGTAGTTGGCCGGGTAAATCTGGGCGGCGGCGCGGGGTGTGGGCGCCGGCGCCGCCGTGAGGGCGAGCTCCTGTCCCGGTCTTCCCGAGATCGTGTCCGAGTCGACCAGCCCGTATCCACGCACCCAAATGTCATAAGTGGCGTCCGGCAGCTCCGGGAGCAGGTATCGTCCCTGGTCGTCGGTGACGACGATCTTGACGAACTTCGTCGCCAGCTCATCCGTCTCCGCAATGACCCAGACACCGGCTTCAGGACCCGCATCGCTACGGACCACGCCCTGAATCACCCCCTCGTTGCCGGCGTTCTGTCTGGCATCCACGCGCGGCGTCAGCCAGGCGGCCGACACCGCCAGTAGACAGGCTACGCCCAGCACGCCGACGCGTCGTGTCGCGAATCGCTTACGCATGGCTCTTTCCCCCCGTGGAGTTGCGGAATGTCTGTCAATCATAGTCTGCGGCCGGGCCCTGCGGGCAAGATCGCTATAATCGTCCGGACATTCGCGAAGACAGAACGACCAGGGCCAAGGGGACAAAGATGCGACGACCTCGGATATGGCGCGGGGTACTGCTGGCGGCGGTGCTGAGCTGGGAGGCCGGGGCGGAGGCGCAGCCGCGCTTCGTGATGACTGAGCGATTCGTCCCCCATACCTCTACGGTGCCGGCCAACGAGGGCGAGCGGGTCGGGATCTATCTGCGGGAACGCGCGACAGACGCGGTGGCCGCAAGGGTGGAAGGGGGAGAGACGCGTGAGGGACGTGTCGTGCTGTTCGTCCACGGTGGGTCGGTGTCCTCCATTCCCGACTACGACCTGGACTTCAAGGACTACAGTTGGATGGCGTTTCTGGCCGAGGCCGGCTTTGACACCTTTGCCATGGACCAGTCGGGGTACGGCCGGTCGCCGCGGCCGATGATGGACGACCCCTGCAATATGAGCCCGGAAGACCAGGCGCGGGTGACACCGAATCCGCTGTCCGGGCCGTGCGAACCGAGCTATGCGTTCGGGTCGACCACCGTGCAGTCGGACTGGGACGAGATCGACTCTGTCGTCGATTACATTCGTGAGCTACGCGGGGTTGCACGAGTCAGTCTCATCGGGTGGTCGGCGGGGGGACGTCGGACCGGCGGCTACGCGGCCCGCTTCCCTGAGAAGGTCGACAAGCTCTTCTTGTATGCCCCGGGCTACAGTCCCTATGGCCCGTCGGAGGCCCCCGCGGGCCTACCCCTCGCCGGGGTGCCGATGCGCTTGCAAACCCGTGACACGCTCACCCAGGGACGCTGGCAGGAGAACGTCGCTTGCGAGAATCAGGTTGACCCGGGAATCAGAGCGGTCATTTGGGACACCATCAAGGCATTCGACGCGCTGGGGTCGGTGTGGGGACCGCCGGAAGGTGTGATGCGCGTTCGGGCCGGCAATCGCTCGTGGGGATGGAACAGGGCCTACGCGGCCAAGGTCGTCGCACCGACCATGACCGTGGTGGGCGAACAGGACAATCCCGATGCGCGCGGGGTCCTGTATCGGGACCTCACCGGCGCCGCCGCCAAAGTGCTGGTGACCATGGAGTGCGCCACCCACTTCGCGGTCTGGGAGACGTCGCAATACAGGTTCATGCACCGGGCGTCGCTCGAGTGGTTGCGAGACGGCACCTATCGCGGCCAGAGCACCGGCATCTATCGGGTCGGCGTGGACGGCGCTGAGACTTCAGGGGAATAGCGCATGGTCGACTGGAAACGGGGGTGTCGTTCGAAGTTGAACGGAGGATCCGGGATAGCGATCGGAGTTACCATTGGTGTCGGCGTCGGCTCAACGTTCGGACGGCCCCAGGACCGGGGAGCGACGAAAGAGTGACCCGCCGTGTCTCTGGGTCTGGGCCGCTGGTGTCATGAGGCGGCGTTCACTGCGTTCCGCCCGCACGCTCACGCTGGCGGCGATCTGTCTGAGCGTCTGCACCGCGAGCGGCTGGGCTCAGCCCAGTGCGGTGACGGCGCCGGACGAGGCGGCGTTGCGCAGGCTGATTCCCAAGGCCGATGTCTTTGAAGTGGTCGAAACGGAGTCGCGTCATTTCCGCGCCTACGCGCGTCCTGACGAGGGCGGCGAGCCGCGGTTGATCGGACTGGCGTTCTTTACCACCGACCTCACCCCACGCGTTTATGCCTACAAAGGGCGCATTACGATGCTGGTCGCCCTCGACCTGGTCGGCACCGTGACCGGCGTCCGCGTCGTGCATCATTACGAGCCGTTTGGGTATTTTTCGATCGATATGCCCAAATTCCCCAGACAGTTCAGGGGGAAACGCGTGCTCGATCCTCTGGCCGTGGGCAAAGATATCGACGGCGTGTCCCGTGCCACCATCACGGTCGAGGCGGCGACCCGGGCCATTCGGCGGGGCGCCCGTCGGTTGACCCGCGAGTTTCTCACCGAACAGGCCGCCCAACAATGACGTCGACGCCTTCTCGTTTCGTGCTCGCCTTGGGCGCGGTGCTGGTCCTGTGTCTGGCCGCCGGCGCGGCCCTCACGGCCGCTGGACGGGCGCAGCAACCCGAGACCCCACCGCCGCTGTCGCTCGACGACCTGGCCGCGCTCGACGCGCTCATCGACGAAGACACCGACAACGCGGTGGCCGAGTTCGATTCGGGCGCCGTCATCGACGTGACGGTGTTGAGTGCGGTGCTTGCGTTCGCCCTGTTCAGTTTCAAGAAACGGAGCGAGCGGCTGAAGATGGTCAGCTGGGTGCTGTCGATCGGCTATCTCGGCTTCTACAAGGCGAGTCTGGTCTCGGTGGTCGATATCTTCGGCGCGCTCCGCGCGAGCTTGCCGGCGTTTCAGGATGGGCAGGCGTACTACCTGCTCATCGCCTTCACGCTGGCGTCGACGGTGCTCTGGGGTCGTCTCTACTGTGGGCGCATTTGTGCGTTCGGGGCTTTGACACAGCTGATGGACCGCATCATTCCGTCTCGGTTCCGCATCGACCCGCCGGCCTGGCTCGATAAGCGTCTGGTGTATCTGAAATACATCATGCTCGGCGGTGCGGTGCTGTATTTCCTCGCCAGCGGCGACACCCTCGTCTACCGCTACATCGAACCGTTCTGGATGTTCACGCTGAACGGGAACACCGTGATGTGGACGCTGCTGACGGTGCTGCTGCTCGCCACGGTCTTCGTGCGCAACCTCTACTGTCGGTATCTCTGCTCCGTTGGCGCGGGACTCGGGCTGCTCTCGAACCTCACCGTGTTCAAGATCAAGCGGTGGGGCGAGTGTTCGACGTGCAAACTGTGTGAAAAGACCTGCGAATGGGGCGCGATCGATGGGCCTAAGATCCTGGTCAGCGAGTGTGTCCGCTGCGACGATTGTGAACGCCTCTATGCCGATGAAGACAAGTGCCCTCATTGGCTCATCAAGAAACATGTCGCCGTCCGAGCGGCCAAAGTGGGTTGACCCGCGGCCGTGTTCCCACGCGACCCATTCTTGATGAGACCAGACACGAGACCACCGAGAGTCGTCCTCCTGAGCGTGGCGTGTTGGCTCTGCGCCACCGGCGTCGGCTGGACTCAGCCGGCCACCCCGAGGTCTCCACCGCCAGGCGATGGCCCGCGGATTGTCGTGGGTCCGTTCGTGAACCTCAGCCTGGAAGCGGCTGATGAGTGGATTGGCAATGGCATCGCCGAGACGGTCGTGGCCGATCTGATTCAGTTTGACCCCATCGGCGGCGCGGACCTGTTGACGGCCCGCGCCTGGCCGCCGGGCGGGTCCCCGCCCGATGACGCCGAGCAGCGTGCGGCCGCCGAGCGACTGGGGGCGGTCTGGCTGGTGAACGGTGCGTATCAGCACGTGGGTGCGGTGGTGCGGGTGACCGGTCGCGTCATCGACGTGCGTTCGGGTGCCATCCAGCACTGGGCGAAGGTCGATGGCCGCATCGAGGACCTGTTCGACATACAGGATCGGCTGACCGCGGCGCTCAAGACAGGCTTGGTTGATCGTCCCGCCACGGTCGCGGCCCTTGGCCCAGGACCGGCAGACCGCCCTGCCGCCAATCGAGGGGCCCAGGTAACGCCGGGCGCCATTACCGGCGTCGTCGAACTGGGCCGCGCCTCCCGTACCGGTCCGGCCTCCTCCTCCGCCCCCCGGCAGGGTGGGTGGGCGGGGTTCGCCGCGCCGCTGAGTGGTCCCACTCGCACCGTGATCGACCGGGCGACCCAGGCGCCGCGTCTCGACGGGAGTCTCGACGATGCTGTCTGGGAGACCGCGACCCACCTGACCGAGTTCGTGCAGATCGCGCCCTCCGAGGGGATCCCCGGGACCGAGGAGACCGAGGTCTGGATCGCCTTCGACGACGACTATCTCTATGTCGGCTTCTACGCGCACTACACCAACCCGGGCATGATGCGGACGAATCGCTCCGATCGCGACCAGATCCGTGGTGACGACCGCATGTCGGTGCTCTTGGATCCGTTTCTCGACCAGCAGCGGGCCTATCAGTTCGAGGTCAACGGCTACGGAGTGCAGGCCGACTCCATTGTCAATGCCGACGGCAGCACGGGGGCGTCCAGCGGCCGAGGGCCGCGCCCGCAGCAGACAGGCGGCGTCAGGCGAGCCGGCGGGGGCAGTGGCTCCGGACTCAGCGGGTCGGGGCAGTTTGGCATTCGCGGCGACGAGTCCTGGAACAGTCTGTTCGAGACGGCGGGGCGGGTCGTGGCGGACGGCTGGACCGCCGAGATGGCGATTCCGTTCAAGAGCCTGAGATACCCGGCGAGTGACGCGGGGGGAGGCCGTCGCTGGGGCATGCAGATCACACGCGTGATCCGCGGCAAGTCGGAGGCGGTGGCCTGGTCGCCGATTTCTCGCGGCGTCGCCGGCCAACTGACCCAGTTCGGGCTGCTCGAAGGGTTGTCCGGTCTGTCGACCAGCCGGAATCTGGAGTTCCTCCCGGAGATCACCGGTATCAGGTTCGGGTCGCTGGACACCGACACGGGCGTGTTCGCTGACCGCGATCCACAGGGCGACGCCGGGATCAGCGTCAAATACGGCGTCACCCCCAATCTCACCGCCGACTTCACCTATAACCCCGACTTCTCCCAGATCGAGTCCGACCAGCCGCAGATCGAGACGAATCAGCGGTTCGCGCTCTTCTTTCCCGAGCAGCGGCCGTTCTTTCTCGAGGGGCAGGAGATCTTCGCGACACCGACCATCACCAACCTGCTCCACACGCGGAGCATCATCGACCCGCGGTTCGGCGGCAAGCTGACCGGCAAAGTGGGTCGCACCACGGTCGGTTTCGTTGCCGCCGACGATGAAGCCGCCGGCTTCCTGGACGACCGTGCAGACCCGCGGTACGGCACCAGCGCACAGACGTTCGTGGGGCGGGCCCGATACGACCTGTACTCAGAGTCCTATCTCGGCGCCATCGCTACCTCGCGCGAGTTCGGAGAGGAGCACAGTCGCGTGACCGGCGTGGACGGTCGGTTCCGCCTGGGACGGACGCACCGGGTCAGCTTTCTCGCGGTCGGGTCGGACACCCAAAGCGACGAGGAGGGTGCCCTGAGCGGACCCGTTCTCGAGGCCGACTACACACGGCAGGGTCGCAATCTTGGGTATGGCGCTTCGTACAGCAGCGTCGATCCGGACTTTCGGACCAGGACCGGGTTTCTGCCGCGGATCGACTATCGACAGGCGACCGGCAATGTGTCCTATCGGTTCTGGCCGGAATCGGCCCTCATTACCTGGGGGCCGACGCTGGAATACCTGCGACTCTACGACCACGACGGCGTCCTGCAGGACGAGCAATTCCAGGGGCGTCTGAGCATGTCGTTCCAGAACAACATCTCGATCAACGGCACCGTCAGTCGCGATCTCGAACGCTTCAACGAGATTGACTTTCGCAAGACCGGGTACCGGCTGTTCGGCGTCGTCAGCGCGCGGCTGCTGTCCATCGTGGGTGGCTTCAATGTGGGCGACGGCGTCCTGTTCAGCGATAACCCGTTCGTCGGACGCACGACCTCTGGCAACTTCCTGATCAGCGCCCGTCCGACATCGAGGCTACGGGCGGAGCTGACCGGTATCTTCAGCCAGTTTGTCGACCCGCGAGACGACAGCCAAGTATTCGACGTCAAGATCTTTCGGACGCGTGCCACGTATCAGTTCACCAACCGGTTGTTCGTTCGCCACATCCTCGAGTACAACACCGCGGCCGTGACGTTCGGCAACAACCTGTTGGTGACCTATCGCATCAATGCGGGCACCGTCGGGTTCCTCGGGTACGACGACCGCTACCAGCAGGGGTCGCTCATCGACGCGTTCCAGTCGACGTCAACGGCGCTGCAGCGGACAAACCGCGCGGTATTCGCCAAGGTGTCGTATCTGTTTCGCTACTAGCAGCCGGGTCCCCGCACCCATCGACCACGCGCATGGTGGTGTCACGCAACGAGGTACTCGTGTCGTGAGAGCGACTGCCGAGGCGCGCGGACACGTCGTCATCACGATGGCGGTGTTCACCGCCGCGTTCCTGTATCAGTTCGCGTCCGTGCGGTTCTCCAATGACCACTGCGACCACCTCTCCAAGGCCGTGCACGTGCTCCACGGTGAGTACCCCGTGCGGGATTTCTCGACCCTGGCCGTCCCCTGACGATCGCGTTGTCGGCGGTCGTCCTGGCGATGGCGGGCGGGACGCTGTTCGGCGAGGCCGTGCTCACCATCGCGCCATTGCCACCGGCATCACGTTGGTCTTCTGGCTGACTCATCAAATCACCCGGTCGATACCGGTTGCCGGCTGGGCAGCCGCGTGCGCGCTCGCCATCGAGCCGAGACTCTACGGCTATCCGAAGGTGCTCGTGTGTGTAGTGGCGGTCTGGTTGGCCTTTCGTTACGTCGACAGACCCGGCCGTGTTCCTGCCGTTGCGCTCGGTGCCTGGGGTGGCGTCGGGTTCCTGTTTCGACATGACCTCGGTGTGTATCTCGCGTTGTTCGCTGCGGTCACGTTGCTACTCGTTCGGGGGCGGTGCGATGTTCGGGGACTCGTCTGGGACGCCGCCACCGCGGGTGCCGTCGCCGTTGCGCTGGTTGCGCCGTACGTCTGGTAATTGCTGGCCAATGACGCGCTTGCCGCCGGCGCGACCGAGGGCGGGGGAGCGTTCTTGCGCGCCATGCGCCTGACCTGGCGGCCGTTCCAGCTGGGGAGTGGACCCGACGGTGGGCCGTGGATTCGCCAGAATGCAGAGGTCTGGCTGTATGACCTGTTTCTTGTGGTGCCGGTGCTGACCCTGGCGTTGGTTGCCCGGACGCGTGCCCGGCTGACGCCGGAACTACGCAAGGCGGGCGCACTAGCCGTGCTGTGCCTCACGCTGCTGCTGTTCCTGATTCGCGGCAACCTGGACTCTCGGCTGCCGGATGTCGCGGCCCCGTCGTTTGTGTTGGTGGGCTGGTTCTTGACTGTCATGAGTGGGCCGGTTGGGGAGTGGCGCGTGACTGTGCGACGGCGCGTGGCACTGGTCCTGGCCGTCGTGACCTGGCTCGGCGTCGTGCAGCTGAGCGACTGGAACTCGTTTCGGCGGCTCGCCAGCGCGGTGGTCCGACTGCCTGGATCGGTCACGGAACCGGCGGCGGGACTGCTTGGCGATCCGCTTCAATTCTGGGAGCGCGAAGGGACCACGCACGTACGAGGACTCGCGAGGTGGATGCGCGAGTGCACCGCCCCAGACGACCCCTGCTCATCTTCGGCTACCATCCGGATGCCCATTTTTACTCCGGGCGGCTCTTCGCCGGCGGCGTACCGATTCTGTACGCCGGGTATCACTCGAGTCCGGCCGATCAGCGATTCATCGTCGACCGACTGAGCCGCCAGCGGGTGCCGTTCGTGGTGGTGGATGCCGACAAGACCCGAGCTCTTGTGGACAGCTATAGCATTGTCGGGGACTACGTCCTGGACCACTACTCATTGGCGGGGGAGACCGATTTCCGCGGGCCGCCGTTTCTCATCTATCTCGCTCGCAACGTCCCGCGTCCCTGGCCGACACGTGATGGGTTGCCGTGCCTGTCTCCAGCGGTGTGACGGTTTCCACGCCGCGCTTGTCCATGTCACAACCGTGCGGTATAACGCTCAACCAGTGAAGGGTCGGCGAGCCCGGAGGCGCCTGTCGCCGTCGGGACCCGAGAAGGGAGGCGCAGGTCGTGGCAGCGGGACAGAGACAATTGGTCGGGGCGATCATCGGGGTCGCCGCCGTCGTGGTGACGGTGAGCGGGCGTCACATCGCGGCGGCGACGCAGACCCGAACCGTGTGGGACGGCGTGTACACCGCCGAGCAGGCGGTGCGAGGAGCCCCACTCTACGAGCAGTCGTGCGCCGAGTGCCACGGGTCGGATTTGACTGGCGGCGAGATGGCGCCGGGTCTGGCCGGGAGCGAGTTCGCCTGGAACTGGAACGGGTTGTCGGTCGGCGACCTGTTCGAGCGGGTCCGCATCTCGATGCCGCAGGGTGAGCCGTCCAGCGTGAGCCGCCAGGACAAAGCCGACATCCTCGCCTTCATGTTCGAGCGGAGCGGATTTCCCGCCGGCGAGGCGGAGCTGGCCACCCGAACCGCGATGCTGGCCGGCATCAGTTTCGTGGCCGAAGCTCCGGCCCCACAATAGACCTACGCAGACGCGATCGAGTCGGACCCTCAGCTAGGAAGGTGCTGAAGAACGACGTGGCTGGTCCGGGCTCTGCATCGCCTTGAATCCGGCCCACACCATGCCGGCGAGGAGCATCGCCAGCAGCAACCAGCCCATCGCGCCCGTGAACATCGCCCGGCTGAAAGCCGCCCAAGTGATTGGGTACTGGCTGAGCAGTTCCCACCGCTCGGTCATCCAGTGCCAGGCCGTATGGGCGACCAGCGCGGACACCAGAATCGTGCCCATGCGTTCCGCCACCACATACCGGAATAGAAAGTTCAGCGCCGGTACCAGCAGCAGCAGCACGAGCAGTTGTCCCAGTTCCACGCCGATGTTGAACGCGAGGAGCGAGGTCAGCAGGTGGGTCCCCGCGAACTGCAGCGTTTCCCGCAACGCGAACGAGAATCCAAACCCGTGCACCAGCCCGAAGATGAAGGTGATGGCCCACCGGCGCCGCGTGGCCGCGCCGACAATGTTCTCGAGCGCCATGTACACGATCGACATCGCGATCAGGGTTTCCACCAGCGGTGGGAACCAGAGCGCGTCCGGGGCCAGGTCGTAGGCGGAGGCGAGCAGGGTGAACGAATGCGCGAGGGTGAAAGCGGTGACGATGACCGCGAGCGCCCGGAGCCGGCGGAACGGAATCACGAGACACGCCAGGAACAGGAGGTGGTCGGTGCCGTCCAAGATGTGCTCGAAGCCCATGACCACGAACCGGAATGCCGCTTGGTGCCAGCGTGGATCCAGCGTGACCACGCCCGGGTCGCCGCGCAGCTCGAATGCGCGCTCGGCTCCCCCGGGGGGCAGGAATCGCAATACGGTGATGACCCGGAGCCCCATCCGCTCGAGGCTGGGGCGAATCGAGAACTCAGATTGATCTGACTCGATGGGG
>Ga0310121_10005737_pt1 | contig 10591 bp, 10 predicted proteins | sample CB27_Tmax_986_MG_FD_203504 | JGI IMG/M metagenome (GOLD analysis project Ga0310121, IMG submission 203504) | Marine microbial communities from Western Arctic Ocean, Canada - CB27_Tmax_986 | ecosystem: Environmental > Aquatic > Marine > Oceanic | place: Canada: Western Arctic Ocean | collected... | reverse complement strand
TAGAGTAAGAAATTTCTCCAGATACTGGATTCATATTTACACCTCCTGGAATAGGAGAATTAAAAGTATAAGGAGAAACAAAAGCAAGTGCCCCAGGATTATTATTAGCAGGATCAGGATCATACGCTCCGGCAAACTCATCCAAGGGTTCCGCCCAATAATACCGGAGACTATCCAACTCAGGATCAGAAGCGTTATGAGAATAAGCGAAAGGATAACCAGCGCAAATTATTGTTTTTGGGCTTTCATTAAATACTGGAGAAGAATCAAAACATGGATCTGCAGGTAAAACTAAACCAGTGCCCGGATCAGTATACGGATACATAGCTGCTCTCAATGTAAAACCCTGAGCATCAGGATCTACTAAATTAACAATAGCATCATTTCTACAACACAAATCCCAAGTAAAATGCCAACCACTAACAGGAGGAGTGCCAACCAAATTAATAGGCAGTGACTGATATAGATATTCCTCAACAGCACCAGCAGGTGTTGATCCATAACAATCTAAAGAAGAATTCCCGCTCATTAAAGAATTACAGCTAGGAGATATATCTGTATTTGAAACAAAATCACATGTAATAGAAGTTACTGGAGCTCCAACTCCCCACATGTTTACAGAATAAGGAGTCATTGACAGAGTAGTTCCATCACAATCTCTATAAAGCTTCATAGTAAATATATACTGCCCTACATTAGGATCTAAAGGATCTTTAATACATCTCCAAGTAATTTCACCCCCCATAAGATGAGTGGCAGTTGCATTAAAAAATGTCAATAAAACAATAAAAACCAAAATTAACCTTTTCATATATATATTCGTATTTTGCACAAAAATACAAAAATATCAGATAATAAGCACATTATTTATAAACCAATCTTATTCAGTCAAAATTTATAATGAACTTTTATCAACAAGCTAAACGCACTAAAGGAATAACTGTATTTTTAATCTTCTAAAATTTACAATGTTAAATTACATAAAACAACTTAATCCGGAGCAAAAAAAAGCAGTGGAACATACCAAAGGTCCTTTAATGGTAATAGCTGGTGCTGGGTCAGGGAAAACCAGAGTACTTACATGCCGTATTGTACATTTGTTAAAATCAGGCCTTAGCCCACATAATATTCTATCACTTACTTTTACCAACAAAGCGGCCAAAGAAATGCGCAACAGAATTGAGCAAATTGTTGGGGAATCTGACGCAAGAAGTTTGTGGATGGGAACTTTTCATTCAGTTTTTTCTAAAATATTGCGCTTTGAAGCAGAAAAATTAAACTACCCTTCCAACTTTACAATTTATGACACTGATGACTCCAAAAGTTTAGTAAGAAGTATTATTAAAGAATTAAATTTAGATAAAGATATTTATAAAGTTGGGCTTATTAGAAATAGAATTTCTTCCCTTAAAAATAATTTCATCACTCCTACTGGATACAACAATCAAGCTGAATTAGTACAAAGCGATAAAATTACAAAGCGAACGGAATTTGGTAGAATTTATCAAATGTATGAGCAAAGATGCATAAAAGCATCAGCAATGGATTTTGATGATTTATTATTAAAAACCTATCAATTACTGGAAAACCATCCAGATGTACTATTAAAATATCAGGGGAAATTTAAATACATTTTAATTGATGAGTACCAAGACACAAATCATATACAATACCTGATCATTAAGAAACTTGCTGCACTAAATGAAAACATCTGTATTGTTGGTGATGATGCTCAAAGTATTTATGCTTTTAGAGGAGCAAATATTCAAAATATCCTAAATTTTAAGGTCGATTATCCAGATTATAAAACCTATAAATTAGAACAGAATTATAGATCAACCTCTACAATTGTTGAAGCGGCAAATGGCATTATCAAACACAATGAGAAGCAGATTGAAAAGAATATTTGGACGGATAATATAAAAGGAGAAAAAATAATTGTTTGCAAAACTGGATCTGACAATGATGAAGGACGGCTGGTTGCTAATACAATTACAGATATTCAGATGAGAGAGCAGGTTCATAATAAGGATTTTGCAATACTTTACAGAACAAATGCACAATCAAGGGCTTTAGAAGAATCGCTCAGAAAAAGAAATATACCTTATAAAATATACGGTGGACTTTCATTTTATCAAAGAAAAGAAATTAAAGATTTACTCGCCTATTATCGCTTAGCCATTAACCCTAATGATGAGGAAGCTTTTAAACGAATCATCAATTACCCAACAAGGGGAATTGGAACTACTACCATTCAAAGATTAAATATTTTTGCAAACGAACATAATAAAAGTATTTGGGAAGTTATTACTCATTTGGGAGAGATTGAAATTAATATTAATAAAGGAACTCAAAGCAAGTTGAAAGATTTTGCTCTAATGATTAATGATTTCATCATCAACACCAAACAAAAAGATGCTTACACTGTTGCTGAAGAAATTGCCAAATCAACTGGTTTGTTTAATGATTTATATACCGACAAATCTCCTGAAGGAGTAAGCAGGTTTGAAAATATTCAGGAGCTGTTAAATGGTATAAAAGATTTTAGCGAAACAGCCGAAAAGGGGCTAAATAAATTGCCTGATTTCATGCAAGATGTAGCGCTACTTACTGATCAGGACAAAGAAACTGAAGACGATTTTAACAAAGTAACATTAATGACAGTACATGCTGCAAAAGGACTTGAGTTTCCTTATGTTTTTGTTGTTGGATTGGAAGAACAACTATTCCCTTCTATGATGAGTGGCGAAAGTCAAGAAAGCTTAGAAGAAGAAAGACGATTATTCTATGTGGCAATTACTCGGGCAGAAAAACGTCTATTCTTATCATTTGCGACAAGCCGATTTAAATGGGGGCAATTTATTGATTGTGAACCTAGCAGATTTATAAGTGAACTGGACGATAGCTTTTTAGAAAAACGCGAATTAGAACTTAAAAAGAAAAAAGAATTTAGTCCACATAAAATTTATGCAAAAACAAAATACGCTAAAAAACCAATCTCAGCACCTACCAAAAAATTTATAGCTCCAAAAAATTTAACCAATATAAATAGAGTAAAAAATATTTCTATTAACGCGAGTGACCTTAGTGAAATACAAACAGGAATGCAAGTTAAACACGCTAGCTTTGGGAAAGGGAAAGTGCTGAGCATTTCTGGAGGGGGGTCCAATAAAAAAGCCATGGTATTTTTTAATGGCATTGGGCAGAAACAGCTCCTTCTGAAATTTGCAAAATTAGAATTGCTAAAATAATCACTACATTTGTCAATTACGTTTCATATTATATGAAATTACGATTAATTCTTATTTGTTTGTGTTGTGTTTTTATTCTAAAATCACAAGAATCATATAATGTAGATAGTGTAAAAAATCATCTTTATGCTTTAGAAAATAGCAATCAAGACATAAGGACTGCTTTATTAATTAGTAAACGAACAGTTGAAACCCACAAAAAAAATACTTTTCTAAAATTAGGAGTAAAGAATAATATCGGACTCGCAAAAATTGTTAATAATTTAAAAAACATTATAGAGTTAGATCAATAAAATACACATACACTTGTGCTATGATTTTAAAAATGATATTAGTATTAGGGGTAGCGTCATTATTTTTACCATCAACAGCAAAGAAGAATAACTCTCAATAGACAAAACAGAAGTCTCTTATTTGATCTTTCTTATTATTCTTATTTGCTTATCACTAGTAATTAGTGATGTTAATGTAGACTTTTCGTTCAGTACATGTTTTTAAAAAAGGCAGGATACTGGGTTTTAAAAGAGGGTGGGTTCATACTTGTCCCGCCCTCTTTTTTCATTTATTTAGATTCTAAAAAACTTTTTGCAATTATTTTCATCAATCTGCAACTGCTTCCTTAACAACTCTAAATTGTCAAATTGCTTTTCTTCTCTAATTCTTTTTATAAATTCTACTTTTATATCAGCACCATAAATATCAGCTGAAAAATCAAATATGTGAACTTCTATTCTATGTTCATTATCTGATAGTGTTGGTCTTTTTCCCATATTTAGCATTCCATAAAATTGCTTTCCGCCCAATTTTACCTTAACAGCATACACTCCATCAGCAGGAATTAATTTCCACTTATTTTCTACTAAAATATTTGCAGTAGGAAAACCAATTGTCCTACCCCTTGCATTTCCTTTTACTACTTTTCCATTAATTGGATAGGAATATCCTAAATAAGTAGCTGCTTTTTCAACATCACCAGCAAGCAATAGCTCCCTTACTTTTGTAGAACTTATAGTAACATTCCCTTCATTTTGTGGTGGTATTTTTTCCAATTCAAAATTATACAACTCAGCAAGCTCTTTCAAATCATTATATGACCCTTCTCTGTTGCGCCCAAAATGATGATTATACCCTACAACCATATGCTTCATTTTCAACTTATTGACTAATAGGTCCCTGATAAAATTAACTGATTTCGTTCTTGAGAATTCTTTTGTAAATTCATGCACAACAAAGTGTTGTAATCCTGATTTTTTCAATTCTTCAATTTTTTCATCAATGGTATTAAGTAATTTAAGTTGCTGATCATCCGGATACAAAACATGCCTTGGATGCGGATATAAAGTAAGCACAACGCTTTCGAATCCTTGCTTTTTTGCAATATTATTTAACTTTTTAATTACCTGTTTATGCCCTTTATGTACTCCATCAAAAGTACCTATAGTAATTATTGTATTTATTTCTGAAGGAAAATCTTCAATGGAATGGTATACTTTCACTTAATTATTTTGATTTTATCTATGTTGAAAAAGTGTTCAAAATTAACAATTAATTTTATCCTATAAATATAAGTACCACCCAATTTAAAAACAGTAAATTCGCAGCCGATTTAAAGTAAGTATTTTAACGATTTTAAAAGATATAAAAATGTCAACAAACACTGGAAAAGTATCACAAATTATTGGGCCTGTAATTGATGTTACATTCGAAAATAATGAGGCTGGATTACCAGATATTTATGATTCATTAGAAATCACAAGAGGTGATGGAACAAAATTAGTATTAGAATGTCAACAACATGTTGGTGAAGATACAGTAAGAACAATTGCCATGGAAACTACTGACGGAATCAGTAGAGGGACAGCTGTGATTGCAACTGGAGCCCCAATTAAAATGCCAATTGGAGAACATATTAAAGGAAGAGTTTTTAATGTAATTGGTGATGCTATTGATGGAATGGAAAACTTAGACCGTACCAACGGTTTACCAATTCACCGAGAAGCTCCAAAATTTGAAGATTTATCAACATCAACTGAAGTGTTATTTACCGGTATTAAAGTAGTTGATCTAATTGAACCTTACGCAAAAGGTGGTAAAATTGGATTATTTGGTGGTGCTGGAGTAGGTAAAACAGTACTTATTCAGGAGCTTATTAATAATATTGCAAAAGGACATGGTGGACTTTCAGTATTTGCTGGAGTTGGAGAAAGAACTAGAGAAGGAAATGAACTTTTAAGAGAAATGTTAGAGTCAGGAATTATCAATTATGGTGAGGAGTTTAATCACTCAATGGAAGAAGGAGGATGGGATTTATCAAAAATTGATAGAAAAAAATTAGGAGATTCAAAAGCAACATTTGTTTTCGGACAAATGAACGAACCTCCAGGAGCTAGAGCAAGAGTTGCGCTTTCAGGATTAACTATTGCTGAGTATTTTAGAGATGGAGATGGTGAAGGAAAAGGGAAAGATGTACTTTTCTTTGTTGATAATATTTTCCGTTTCACACAAGCAGGTTCTGAGGTGTCTGCATTATTAGGGCGTATGCCTTCTGCAGTAGGTTACCAGCCAACATTAGCTACTGAGATGGGAACTATGCAAGAGAGAATTACTTCTACAAAAAACGGATCAATTACATCTGTACAAGCTGTGTATGTTCCTGCAGATGATTTAACTGACCCTGCTCCTGCTACAACATTTTCTCACTTAGATGCAACAACAGTACTTTCAAGAAAAATTGCTGAGCTTGGTATTTATCCTGCAGTTGATCCTTTGGATTCTACTTCAAGAATTTTAACTCCTGATGTAGTTGGAGAGGAACACTACAAATGTGCGCAAGATGTGAAAGAATTATTGCAGAGATATAAAGAATTACAAGATATTATTGCAATTTTGGGTATGGACGAATTATCTGAGGAGGATAAATTAGCTGTACACAGAGCAAGAAGAGTACAGAGATTCTTATCTCAACCTTTCCATGTTGCTGAGCAGTTTACAGGACTTAAAGGTGTGTTAGTTGATATCCAAGATACTATTAAAGGATTCAATATGATTATGGATGGTGAAGTTGATCAATATCCTGAAGCGGCATTTAACCTTGTAGGTTCAATTGAAGAAGCAATTGAGAAAGGAGAAAAAATGTTAGCTGCCGTAAAATAATTAAGCAATGATATTAGAAATAATAACACCAGAAAAACAAGTCTTTACAGGAGAGGTTACTTCAGTAAAATTTCCAGGAACATCAGGAGAATTTGAAGTGCAAAACAATCACGCTCCAATTATCTCTAGCCTAACAAGTGGTGTGATTAGAGTGATAACATCTGAAAAAAATACTGAAAAATTTGATATTAATGGTGGAGTAATTGAAATGCAAAACAATAAAATTATTGTTTTAGTAGATTAATTTTATTGAAATAAATTATCAAAAAGAGGACTGATTCAGCCCTCTTTTTTTATGTTTGAAAAATGAAAAATTGGATTATATTATTTAGTTTTTTTTGTATTGCTTGCGGAAATAACGTGACTAAAGACAATTCTGACTTTCAACTTAAAGTAGGAGATATTCTTTTTCAAGATTTAGACTCTTCTCCTCTTTGTGATGCTATTGAATTAGTAACTCCTGGCTATAAAAATGGAAATTTTTCACATGTTGGTATTATTATTGAAGGAGGAATACCTTTTTGCACTAATTCAGATAGCAGGTTTGAAGAAAAATATTTTTACAATCTAAATGAGGATTTTAAAGTTTTAGAAGCTCTTACGGGAGGAGTGCAAATAACAAGTATTGATAGTTTTCTTAATCGCTCTTACGATATAAATAAAAATCCAAAGGTAATAGTTGGGAGATTAAAGTTAAAGTATCAATACACTTTAAAAGATGCAATACCCTTCTTAAAAAGTAAAATAGGTATAGGTTATGATGAAGTTTTTCTCTTAAATAATGAAACATATTATTGTTCTGAACTCATTTATGAAACCTTTGAAAAAGACAGTATTTTTAGGTTACAACCAATGACTTTTCTGCATCCTGAAACTAAAGATACTTTATCAATATGGGAGGAATACTATTCTGATTTAAAGGTTGAGATACCACAAAATAAATTAGGAATAAATCCTGGAATTATGTCGTTATCTGACAAGATTGAAATAGTACATTTTTACGGAATTCCAGATGGCATGGAAAAATAATTACTCCTTATTTTTGGTATCTATAATAATGGTTACTGGCCCATCATTCGTTAAAGAAACCTTCATGTCAGCACCAAATTCTCCGGACTGCACTTGATTACCAATTGCTTCAGATAAGTCCTTTTTAAATTGTTCATATAAAGGAATTGCTTGTTCTGGTCTGGCTGCTTTTATATAAGATGGTCTGTTCCCTTTTTTAGTCTTAGCATGCAAAGTAAACTGACTTACCACAATTATTTCTCCATTCACATCCGTAATGGATTTATTCATTACTCCCTTTTCATCTTGAAAAATACGGAGCCGAACAATTTTATTAGCAAGCCAAAGGGCATCTTCTTTTGCATCTTCAATTTCAACTCCCAGAAAGATTAATAGTCCTTGATTAATATCCGCAACTTTTTGCTCACCAATTACAACTGAGACCTCACGTACTCTTTGGATTACAACTCTCATTAGTAGTCATTTGTTCTAAAATTATCTTCTTCTTCCAAAATCATATTTAAGTAATTTTTATACCTACTCTCAGCAATTTCACCATTTTCCAAAGCGGTTTTCACAGCACAATCTGGTTCATTTTTATGAATGCAATTATGGTATTTACATTTTTGTTTAATGGCAAAAAATTCAGGAAAATAATTTCCAATTTCTTCAGGCGCTAATTCTACTAAACCAAAACCTCTAATTCCTGGGGTGTCAATAATAGATGCTCCAAAATCCAAATCATGCAATTCAGAGAAAGTGGTAGTATGTTGCCCTTGTTTGTGAGTGTCAGAAACCTGTTTAGTATCAATATTCAAATTAGGTTGCAACTTATTTATCAAAGTAGATTTGCCTACTCCAGAATGTCCGGAAATCATATTAACCTTACCTTTCATTAAATTTTTAATTACTGATAAATCATTATTCAGAACTGAAAAAGCAAAGAATTTATATCCTATTTTTTCATAAGCTTCTTGCAAATTATTTTTGTTTTTCTGCATGGTATCATCTAACAAATCAATTTTATTTAACAATAAAATCACCTCTACTCCATAAGCATTTGCTGACACTAAAAAACGATCAATAAAACCAGTTGTAGTTACTGGGCTATCTAAGGTTATCATCAGTATGGCCTGATCAATATTTGCTGCAATTACATGTGTTTGTTTTGATAAATTTACTGATTTTCTGAGGATGTGATTCTTTCTGTCAAACAGTTTTATTATCATCCACAATTCTGATTCTTGCTCCACCTCTAACTTATCTCCTACTACAATTGGATTGGTGCTTTTAATGCCTTGTATTCGGAATTTTCCTTTCAAGCGGCATTGCACAATTTCACCATCAGCAGTTTTTACTGTATAGCGTTTTCCTGTGGCTTTTATTACAACTCCATTCATGAGTGCAAATATACGATTAGATTTTGCTTATATTTGGCAAAACAAAAACTATGAAAAAATTACTTTCTTTATTGATTATCTTTCCACTACTAGTTAGTGCACAACAAAACACAGTTTGTTTTACAATTGACCCTAACCCAAACATTAATGACCCAGCACTTGCTCCGTTTACAAAGTATGTGGATGTGTTAGGATGCTTTAGTATTTATGCCGAAAGCACAATATCAGATGCAAAAGTTTTACATGCAGCAGCAGTTGCGGCTGAACTATTAGACAACAATGAAGATGGAGTAGTAGACGATCCTTTAATTAAAACACAACTTATAAGTGAAAGTGCTTTAATGCCTATTTTCTCTTCTGAAGGTTCCTCTGCAGAAAATACTTTTTTCATTAATTACAATGGAGATGGTGTAAGTGCAGTTTTATATAAAAACGAAATAGACCCCACACAAACGGGACATTGGGGTGATGACGCCTCAGTGGAAGAAATAATGCACACCATTAATCATGTAGGACATACCAATGTTTATCCTAATACCTTTAGTTTACAGGCAAACTCCTCACTTTTGACTGCTGCAATGGATGTAGCTAGAGGAGGACAATTTATGAGTGTTCCTAACAACTATCCAGCTTCTGCATGGTATCATTATGATGACTGGACTTGTGATTATGAGTGTATGGCAATTGAATATATCTATTGGGCGCAAGTAAGTAATATGGGAATTTTGGATGACGCTCAAACTGCTTCTGGAATTGCAAACGAATGGGAACCGTATAATGCTATACTTTTACAAAGTATGGATGTATTGATGTATGCCTTAATTACCGACCCTCAATACAAATTGCCACAATTAGCTCCTGATGGAAATTACTGCCCTAATACAACCTCAATTTCTGAAATAAATACCGATAAAAAATTACTTGACATTATTGATGTTTTAGGAAGAGAAACAAAACAAACTAACCAAACACTCTTTTATCTCTATGATGATGGAACAGTAGAAAAAAAAATGATAATTGAATAAAAAAACTATTATGAAAAACTTATTTAAATTTTTAACTTTTATATTTATTCTTTTTATCTTTTCTAATTGTAATAGAGAAGAAATTGATGGTTTTCTTACTATTAAAATAAAACATACTTTCAACGGAGACCCTTTAATAATTGGAAATGAATTGATATATAGTGATTCTGAGGGAGGAGAATATAGTATTCAAAAACTAGAGTATTTGCTTGAAATGGGTGGAATAAAGTGTATAGATGCTGAGAATGCAGAAACTTTTTTATTAGATCATTCCCTTGTTTTTTGTTGTGGAGGTACAGGGGTTAGCTTCCATTCTTCAGGATTTCGTTTTGGCATAAGTAATGATTATAATATTAATAATGCATATGCAACAGAAAATTTTCATGAAAAAATGAGTCGACCAGAAGAGGAGGGCGGGGGTTATTATTACATGATATTGGAAGGGAAGTATCGACCCTTCTCATCTAGTATAATCTACCCTTTCAGTATTAAAACTAGACCTGTTGATTCAATCGATTATTCATTTAGTCAACATTTTGACCTTTGTGGTGAGAACAATTGGTTGGAGGTAGAAAATGAAAACCCTAATGGTATTATCACATTTAATATGGAAATTATGAATTGGTTTCAAAATCCACATACACTTAATATAGAATCACTAATAATTGAAGATGTAGAAACACAAAGGCAGATAATGTGGAATGGAATAGAAGATGTATTCTCAGCATCTGTTAATCATTGCAAACGCTAAATT
>Ga0310121_10005736_pt1 | contig 10592 bp, 9 predicted proteins | sample CB27_Tmax_986_MG_FD_203504 | JGI IMG/M metagenome (GOLD analysis project Ga0310121, IMG submission 203504) | Marine microbial communities from Western Arctic Ocean, Canada - CB27_Tmax_986 | ecosystem: Environmental > Aquatic > Marine > Oceanic | place: Canada: Western Arctic Ocean | collected... | reverse complement strand
ATTCACCACACCGTGCAAACCGACGCAGAAGCGGGATGGGCATTCGTCGTGGACAACTTGAATACCCACTGCAGCGAAACGCTGGTTCGCTACGTGGCTCGTCTGGAAGGGGTCGACGAAACCACCTTGGGAAACAAAAAAAAGGCAAGTCCGAGATCCTAAAATCAATGGCGACGAGACAAGCGTTCCTTTCGGACCTTCGTCATCGAATTCGATTCGTGTTTCTACCGAAACACACCTCATGGCTGAATCAGATCGAGGTCGTGTTTGGGATTGTGGGTCGACGCGTTATGCGCCGTGGGAACTTCGCATCACTTGCAGCGATGAAGGAACGCTTGCTGGAATTCATTGACTACTTCAATCGTACCTTTGCCAAACCGTTCCGCCGGACTTACACAGGTCGTCCGGTCGCTGCAGATACCGTCAAACGTCCCGCAATATGGAAGGAAAGCTGGGCAAGTAAACGAACGAATAGTAAAACTCTGGCTTCGGTGGGCTAACAATCGTGAGTTGCGGCACTAGCCGACGACTACGATAACACCGGCGACGTGGAACTTGGCGACCTTTATCTTGTGCTATTCAACTGGAATGTAGACGGGTTAGTCCTCACGAACGATTGGATTAATCAGCGACCAGTGGCCGGAACGTCAGTCGGCCTTGCAGAATTGAACGGTGTCCTGTTCAACTGGGGCAACTCGGCGTCGGTTGCCACCGTACCCGAGCCGGCGGCTGGAACGCTGGCCATGCTAGGGCTATTGGTCCTTGGAATCCGCCGTCGAGGTGAATGACACACGTTTTTCGGGATTCCCCTCAAATTACCCTTTTGGAACATACTCGTCACATCCCCCAGACTGGGGGTGTCAAGAAGCTTGGGATGGGAGTTTTCGGCACAATTCAGCAAAGGAAGGGATGAGACACACTTTCGGACCAAGCCTTGGCAGTTCCGCAACAAACGTGCAATTTTGGCCGTCGGATCCAAATGAGGTACAATCCTGTTGGCCGAAGTGGTGTCGGCTAATGAGTATGCTCGACGTTCGAGCTCGATCAATTAATTACGCCAAAGGTGGAACGATGAATGCCATGGTCATCGTAACCCCTGGGCGAAAAACCGACAGCGATTCAGCATTCCTCAACTAATTCACAGAACGATCAAGCGTGGCGCAAATCAGTACCGTCCGTTCTGGGCTTGGGCGTAGTCGCTGAGCTTGTCGTCTATTTCTCTTTACGCGAGTTCGGCTGGTTTCGTACGTTGCATCTTTTTCCCGCCGGCCTGGTTTGTCTCGCGTGTGTTGTCGCAGTTTGCAGTTCTGTCGTCCTGATGCGTCAACTGTCAAGAAACAGATTTCGGTTTCGACTGGGTACGATGTTTGTAGGCTTTATTGGATTGTCACTTATGCTTGTACTGATAGCTCAGTGCCTCGTTCGGCCATATTTGGATCGCCGTAGCTTCCTGAAATGTGCTCTGATCGCGACACATTACCAGGGAATTACAGGTATTCTTTCGCCACTCGGTTCAAAAGCAACTTGTTCGTTGGACCACGGGACACGGTGCTTGTGGGCGGCAAGAGGAAACGACGGTACACGCATCCCAGCTAAACGACGTCGTCTTGCAGGTCGAAACCGAACCGGCTCCTCGGCTTGGCGCAGCTGAGCCTGAATGCCGCGCTGCTGTCACTCACCCGCTATTCGCAAGGCGTCCGGAGTTTAGTACAATATTAGATTCGCTGAACTAGACTGAATCCCACACGAAAGGACGACCGATGCCAAAGCTTACCGTCGAAGGTGTTGGCGAGTTCGCGGTTCCCGAAAACAAGAGATTGGTGTTGGCCTTGAAGGACGAAACCGGCATCGATCAGCTGCATGCGTGCGGCGGCAACGCCCGCTGCACAACGTGTCGCGTGGAGTTCATCGACGGCGAACCGACCCGTATGACCGTAGCCGAGCAGAACACGCTGCTGGCCCGTGAGCTGACCGGCGTACGGCTGAGTTGCCAAATCCAATGCGATCAAGACATGTCGGTCCGTGCGATCAGCCGCTTGGAAGGCAGCGGCCGGCAAGATTGCGGCCACCAACCCGCCGACGAGATTCATCCCCAACCGGTCGAGTGGACAGAGAAGAGCGAGTAGGAAAAGAGTTTTGACAGAAGGACGCGGAGAGAACAGAGCTCTGCTCCCTCCTGTGCAAATCTTTTCTTCTCACACGTCCCAACCCTTCCGACACGACATTCTGGCGTTTTGTGCGCGAGTTTTCGTCACTTGAGGTGTGCGCTCGCTGGACCAGGGTTCTCCGATCGGCCTGGTCCGGGAACCCCGCGACTGCATTCGGACGTATCGATTGGTTCGGGTGCCATGTGATGGCCGTGCCGATTTCGTTAGGTACATAACATTGCCGACAAACATCCATGGTAGCCGAAGAGCGCAAGAATGTGGCCTATTGGTATCGCGTCCAAGGTCTTACGACTTCAGCTACCTCCAACAACCTGCGTGTTTCGAGCTTCGAAATGCTTCACAGCGATGCCGAACGCTGGTTGACACGATTGTCTACACTCTACAAACTGAAGGGCTAATAATTCTGGATTTTGACCCACCTATTCAAGCCATTTGCCACTCGTAATCGACGGGCTGGTGCCGAGGTACGTTGATGCGTCTGATTCTTTTCGACCGCTTATCGGATTCCCGTAAACAATTCTATCCTCTGGCCCTGAGTCGGCCCATTTGGGAGTTGCGCTGCGGCATCACATCTTTGGCCGACAAGCTCATCGCGAAGATTGGCAGCCAAGACGTTGCCTGCTTTGTGCCGCCCTATCTGGCCGATGTGTATCGCGAGCGGAAATCCTGGCCAGTCAATGACGTGGCAAGCTTGTCCAACGATGATTTGTTGTTGGTGGACGCGCGGGTTAAGGCGGATTCGAATGATTTTCCACTGGACGGACCAAGTCAGGCCATCTGCTCGCCGACGGGAGAGTTGCTGGTCGCTCGGGTCACGGCAGGCGATCTCAATGGTTTGGCAACCGACAGTCTGGACGGCTTGCTGGAAGCGGTGCGCGATAAGGTAACGGTCATCGAACAGAATGTACAAACATGGAATTACACTTGGGAATTAGTCTTGTCCAATCCGGACCAACTCATCGCCGATTTTACGGAATGTGGGCGCAGCGGGATTGAGGGGGCCGTTGAGCAGCCTAACGCGATTCGTGGCAATGCCGCTGATGTCTATATCGCGCCGGGCGTCGTGGTGCATCCGATGGTCGTCATCGATGCCGAGCACGGTCCGGTGTACATTGACGAGGGGGCTGAGATTCATCCGTTTACGCGGATTGAAGGCCCTTGCTACGTCGGGAAGCAGTCGATTTTGCTGGGTGCCAAATGCCGTGAAGGAAATTCCATCGGCCCCATGTGCCGGATCGGTGGCGAAGTCGAAGAGTCGATCATTCAGGGGTATTCCAATAAGTACCACGATGGTTTCCTGGGACATGCCTACGTTGGCGAGTGGGTCAACCTCGGAGCCCTCACCACCAACAGCGACTTGAAAAACGACTATTCCAGCGTCACGGTTTGTTTGGACGGCAAGTCGTCGATTGATACTGGCAGCACCAAGGTCGGATCGTTAATCGGAGATCATACGAAGACGTCGATCGGCACGTTGTTCAATACCGGAGCGTATGTTGGCGCGATGGCGTTAATTGCGGCCACTGGCAAGCCCTTGCCAAAATTCATACCGTCGTTTGCCTGGTTCATCGAAGGGGTCGTGACCAAAGGATTTGGAAAGCGGAAACTCTATGCGACGGCCGAAATCGCGATGCCGCGACGCGGGGGCGAGTGGACGGCGGCACAATTGGCCATGTGGGACGAAATCTTTTCGATGACGGCTCCCCCGAGAGAGGAGGCCATCAAAAAAGGCCGGCGATTGCTGAAATCACAAAACTCATAGATTTTATAGGAGACTTGGACAATGGCAAGTGTTGAAGATCGCGTTAAAGAAGTGACGGCTCGAGTTCTCAAACTCGACTCGAATGAGATTCAGCCGCAGCAGAGTTTCACCGAGGATTTGGGTGCCGAAAGCGTCCAGTCGATCGAGCTTGTGGCCATGTTCGAAGAGGAATTTGGCATCGAAATGGACGAAGAAGCAGCACTTTCCGTAAGCAATGTGAGCGATGCTGCTGAGTTCATCGCGAAGGTGTGCAAAGAACAGGGCGTCGAGGCCTAACCGAGGCCGCGCAATCTAACAAACAACAGAAAAGGAGCGTATTCCATGTCAACCGCCAGCTCTCCAAAGGAGGCGGGTCTACAGAAGGACGCCAATCGCCAAAAGGAACATCGGTTGGTAAACACGACCGAACCGAATCTGTTGGAAGAGACCTTCGATTACGGCTTGCCTCCGCTAATCAAATTTGACGGTCCGATCATCGAACACATTGACGGTGAGCCAATTGAATTCGACCCGACGTTGGCGAAACACCGTGACATCCATATTACGGATACAACGTTCCGAGACGGTCAACAAGCGCGTCCTCCCTATACGATTGGCCAAATGGTCCACTTGTATGACCTGATGTCCAAATTAGGCGGGCCGAACGGGGTCATCCGCCAGACCGAATTCTTCCTTTACACCAAGAACGATCGCGAGACACTGGACCGTTGCCGCGAATTGGGGCACCGATATCCCGAGTGCACTGGATGGATTCGTGCGGTAAAAAGTGACTTTAGGCTGGTCAAGGAGGCGGGTTTGAAGGAAACCGGCATGCTTACCAGCAGCTCGGACTATCACATTTTCAATAAGTTGAAATTCAAGAGCCGCCAGGAGTGCATGGATTCGTATTGCGAGGTGGTTGACGCCGCCTTCGAGGCTGGCGTACGGCCACGATGCCATTTGGAAGACATTACTCGTGCTGACTTTGACGGGTTCGTCCTACCATTTGTGGACCGATTGATGCGGATGAGCGAGCAGGTTCCTGAGGATCAATCGGTCAAGATCCGCATTTGCGATACGATGGGATTTGGCGTGCATTATCCGGGTGTCGAATTGCCACGCAGTGTGCCGAAGATCATTTACAAACTGAATCAGGAATGCGGTGTCCCCAGCGATCGATTGGAGTGGCACGGTCACAATGATTTTCACCGTGTTCACGCCAATGGAGCCAGCGCGTGGCTCTACGGCTGCGACGCACTTAATGGCACGATGTTTGGATACGGCGAACGATGTGGAAATCCGCCGGTGGAGGGCGCGATCATCGAGTACATTTCCCTCAAAGAAGATCTTTGCGGGATTCAAACCGAAGTGATCACGGAAATGGCCGAGTACATGCGATCGATCGGTTTTCCCATTCCCGAAAACTACCCACTTGTCGGGAAGCACTTTAACACGACGCGCGCGGGTATTCACGCTGGTGGATTACGCAGTGACGAGCGCATCTACAACATCTTCGACACAGCGAAGTTGCTCGGCCGACCGCCGCGTGTGGCGCTGACGGATAAAAGCGGCGCAGACGGAGTCGCCCACTGGGTCAACGAGTACTTTGAACTCAAGGAGGACGCGCGGATATCCAAGATCAAGTGTCACAAAGTGGCGCGCTGGGTGATGGACCAGTATGAAGTGGACGGTCGCATGACCGCGATAAGTGATGAGGAATTGGAAGATAAAGTCCGCGAGCTGATGCCAGAGTACTATGAGAAGTACAAGGGCGCACTGGTCTGACATACATTGGAAGCCGATTGACAACTGGGACAGTCGACCTAGTACCTCACGTCATTCGTTGTTGGCAGTAGGATGGGCACATCTGCCCGTCAACGTCAGGTCGAGCAAGAGTGCCCAACCTACAAATTCAATTGACGTGCGGTACTAGTTTTCCGGATGCCAACGTTGTTCGTACGACGAGATTTGCCGTAATCTATCTTGACGCCATCCCGGTCGCACTCAAGCATGAGTGGAAAGCGGCGTCAGCCACCGCCTGGCGGCGATGAGCCGACGAAGCAGACTGTCCGGAGTGTAGGCCAGTAGACGATGGTGTAACGGCAGGCGGCCGCATTTTCCCAGCAGCCGGCGGGCTTCGGTGGGCTGGCCCGCCCCGATCAAACTGCGAACGAGTTCACTGTGCATTTGGGCGACAAGCACTTTGTGTGTGTCTGCATGTTTTTGGCAATAATGACTGTCCACCGACCAGACTCGCTCGTTCATCTTGAGCCAAGCCCTTGCCCGGGCCAGATTGTCGGCTTGCGAGACACGCGTATCCGCCGTGCCGTGCTGCCAAGTTGTCTCGACATCGAGATAGGCACCTTCGCCAAGTAAAGACAGTCGAGCAAAGCATTCCCAGTCCTCGTAAATCGGGAGATCCGCCCCGAAATGCAAAGCGTCGCCAGCTTCAATACGACGGGCAATGAAACTGCTGGTAAGAATGAAAAGATCCTGCGCCAAGGGGCCCGAGAAGTCACGCACATGGACGGGGAAAACTTCCACGTCGCAAGGTAACTCGGCGATGTCGGTGAACTGCTGGCCGCTGCCGATCGTTTGCTGCCACGACGATGCATCTTCCAGCCCCTGCGAAACAAAATTGCGAATTGGACTTCCGTCGTCAAGAGTGACGCCAAAGTCGGAAAAACAGTACAGCACATTCGGTTGAGCGTCCATCATTCGCCGCTGTAAATCAAGTTTGTGCGGAAACCACTCGTCGTCGGAATCGAGAAAGGCAACGAGATCTTTTGTGGCCAATTTGATTCCAACGTTTCGTGCCGAACCCGCGCCCCCGTTGGGCACACGCACATATTGCACGGCATCGCCGAACGTCGCCACCACTTCGGCCGTGTTATCGGTGGACCCGTCGTCAACCACGATGACCTCGTCATCGGCAGCACATTGAGCCAGAGCAGAGCTTATCGCCCGGTTGATCAAGTGCGCCCGATTGTAGGTAGGGATAATAATAGAGATCGTGCTGCTCATGGTGACTATGCCTCGTTTGAACTTAGTCGGCCTTGGAAAACGTGGGTACGCGACGAATATCGTGGAACACACCACTTCGAGTGCCGAAAAGCAGTCGCAATTGCCGGGCCAGTACTGAGAAACCACGACATTTTTGGCGATTTCCCGTCCGTGGACGGCTAAATGCCCTCACGGCGGCATAATTCCAGTTCGATATGTCGAACGCATGATGCGTTTTCACAACATCGTGTCGTTGGTTGCACACGGGGCATAAAGAGTGAACAACACCCAAGTCAGCGTTGTCCCCGACTTCTAAGTGACTTTACGGCGTCATCATCAGCCGTAAAGTGGGAACCTTAAAGAACAATCAAGGCGCTGGTAAGCAGGCGCTGTGATGGGATTGATTTCATCGCGGTTCCTGTTTTCGAGTGCACGTGAAAAGCACGAACACAATCTGCGCACACAGCACCGCCCTGGTGGGTTCCGGCACCGTGGCAACGCCCCAATTAAATAACACGCCGTTAAGCTGAGGCAGGCCGATTTGGCTGCCAGAATCAGGGCGCTCGTTCACCCATGTAACTGGGACCAAGGAGGCGTCCACGTTCCAATTGAAAAGCACCAGATTTAAATCGTTTAGGCCCACCTCACCACCGCCATCGTAATCCCCCGTGACGCGAAGGAGGGCAGAAACCAAATAATCGATCTTGACGTCGAGCCCATTCAGAATGCTGGCGGATGTGGCGAACGAGGCAAAACCGCCACCAGAAAACATCACGTCATAAACACCATCGTCAATAACGGGAACGGAATAGGCGCCGGACGTGGAACTAATCGCATAGAAAGCCGACTGGTCGACGTCAACACGCACTCCCGAGCGGCCTTCGCCGATATCGTAGAGGTTGTTTCCGTTGAGGTCGTCAAAGACGACCCCCGTAACAAAAGCCACATTCCTCGGATAGCCAAGATCTTGCGTCACGAGTTGGGGACCAACCCCGCCATTCGTCCCGTTGATGACGCCGATACCAGCTTCCTTGAGGTCGCCGTTGTGGATGTTAAGCCTGTGGCCAGCTGGGTTTTGCATGCCTTGCCCAGCGAAGGTGGGATTGTACGCGGGATGGTTTGGTCGATGGTGAACCAGTTGTCTTGAAGGCCGGGGTTTGCCAAGTGAAAGGCGTTACTGCCTTGGCCGACAATTTCTGATTGAATTAGAGAGTAACTTCCATCTGAATTGTCGATCACATTCGCGGTGCCACTCTCCGCATCCTCGGTCCACAGTACCTGGGGAAATGCTATTTGCAGCGGTGTAATCGCAATGCATAGCGACAAGAAACTCACTTTCCGCAGGTGCGACATTAATTTAGCGGATTTTTTTTCCGGCCAGTTGCGGCAGGGTGAGTATCTGCCGGCGACGCGCGGGCACGTCGTGGAATAGGTTTGGGGTGTCTGGAGCGATTGACTCACTTGTCCGACTTTGGGGTGATCGGACTGCGTGCGCGGCCCTCCTTTCCTTGTTGGTGCGCGTTGGTAGCACTCGGGTCAGATTGCTTTTGTTGGATACGGCGTTGGGAAGTTGTCCAAACGGCGTTTCACGATTCGTGGAATAGTTGCTCCCTTTCGCCTTGGCGGTTTTGAAACTCTTACAACACTACTGCCAAATGGCGTTGGAATGTAGGACGGATTGGCCCGTCCGCGATAAACATTGCCATGGCCAAATGACTAACCACGGACGGGCCCGCGTTTTGTTGGAAAAATGGCGTCCAGTACGCGCTATTGGGCTAAAAACCTTCTCCACCACCAACCAAGCCGCCAGCCCCGGCGCGGCGGGAGAGCCGTGCGGCGCGAACGCAAGTGGAAGGCTTTATAAGCGAATTAGCGCGGAGTGGACGGATTACCAAGTCGTTGGTTCGTTTTTTGAGTATGGTTCGTTTAATCACGACTTGGCCAATCCGTCCTGCGAAACTGCGGGTCGCCAATGGAAAATAACTACCGGTGCCTCTCTCTGTCACCGTCCGCTCGAAGCATGGCCAAAGCCCCCGGCGAGCTTGACGATAGGTGGCTTTTTCTTGCTCGATAATGTCGACCGACAACAGCCACTCGACATCGCGGCTTTTGAGAATCTCTTGCACCGCTTGCTCGACCTTCTCGCGCTTACCAAACCGCGTCTTGGAACCTTGCAAACGATCACGAAGTTCCGTCAGTTCATGCGTGGCTCGTTGCAACTGGCCCGCCCGACGGCGAGCGTCGTTCTCGGCTTGCTTGGTGCTGTGATACCAGAGCAGCCGATAGCCTTCCTGGCTGAGTATCTCTTGAGAGCAGACCGTCAATCGGTCCACCGTTTGCTCGAACACCTGGCCCTTGGTCTGGTATTGCTTCGTCACGACGTACACTTCTTGCCAAGCCACAGTCTCTGGCTTTTGCAACAGCCGCTGGCGGAACTGTTGATCCTCCTTGCGCGTGCGAGGCAGCACGGTGATGAAACATCCCCGTTGGCGAGCGATGTAGTTCATGTTCCCGGTACTGGCTAGTTTACAGTCGGCAACATAGAGAAAGTCGGAACGTCCCACCAACTGGCACAGCACGTCCCGGGTCTGCTGATGCGTGGTGTCGTCGCTGGTGTTGCCGCTGGCCGAAGTGAAATAGATGGGAACTCCACCATCTTCGGTCACCGTGAGAATATACAGCAGTTGCTTCAGATCGGGGCGATGATCTTTACTGTGATCGAAGGTGATGGCCAAGGTGGACTGGCCACGCACACGGCTCTCTTGGTCCGCGGGATCCGTAAAAGGAGACGGTGGTGGAATCGTTGTGGAGTTCCTCCAAACTGAGCTGGAACTCATCAATCACTTGTCGAACGACGGTCATGATCAGGTCGGTATCCAAGCCGTCAAACAGGCGATCGAGGCAACGTCCGAGGCGATCGTCGTTGAGGAGCTTGAGTTCCCGCGGCTTCAGATCCAACAAGTCCGGTGCGTAGCGAGCCGTCCACTCACCGACGCCGTAAATCGGCTCGCGGGAGACAAGAATATTGCGGTCCAGCACGAGCAGTCCGCGAGCGGTCGGCAAGATGGTTCGTGCGTCGTCCGGCGGGAGGCATCGACCCAGAATGTCCCGCAACCGCATCCGTCTGAGTATGCGATTGATAATCGGCAACGCACCGACTTGGTAAGAACGCAATGTCTTGCCTTCGGCCGTCGCCTTGGCACCTGGCTGGCTGGAAGTCTTTGACGAACCTTGCATTTTCTTTTTGGCCATGAGGGTCCCCTTCTCCTATCGACTTGAAATAATTTAGCGCGGCAACAGCTCGCCGTCAGGTATGGATAGGCGCGCCCAGATGTCCAGAGAAGTGGCCTCGAAACCCGGATCAGCACTTACGTCGATGTCGATCGTCGCAAGTTTTTTTGGTTTGTCGCGATTTTCTGGACACGCTTGATCATCCATGGCGCGTTGACAGAATACCGGCGTCGCAGCGACGAGCGCGGAAGACAATCGCTTGACAGGAGGGGTCCCTGGTTAGCGACCTGGCAAGGAAGTGATGAAGTGATTGACGCGCAGTCATCAGCGCTGTGAACCGCGTCTTGAAGCCGTTGAGAATCTTGCTGAGTTAGGCGACCCCAAAAAAGCACTCCCACAAGCAACGGAGGCCACGTATTCCATGTCCCGTGAATCAAACGGGGAAATCA
>Ga0310121_10005734_pt1 | contig 10595 bp, 9 predicted proteins | sample CB27_Tmax_986_MG_FD_203504 | JGI IMG/M metagenome (GOLD analysis project Ga0310121, IMG submission 203504) | Marine microbial communities from Western Arctic Ocean, Canada - CB27_Tmax_986 | ecosystem: Environmental > Aquatic > Marine > Oceanic | place: Canada: Western Arctic Ocean | collected... | reverse complement strand
AGCTGCACCAAGAGCGACTCAAATTGGCCCGGGCGTGCGCTGACGGCGTTCAGGTCGGTGCTCGGTATGTAGAAATGCGCATCGTTTTCGGCCACCTCGTTCCGCCAGCGCCCGTTGTGGACCACGGCTACCCGCCAACGCTTAATCCCACCGCCAAGCTCTGCGTACGAGTGGCCATGGGAACTCATACCCTCGCCACCGGCGTAGTGGTTCGTAAACGCGCTTTTGCTGGCCCCCGAGTTGTCCCAAACCGGTTGCCTGCGCGGCATGGATCCAGACATGATCTCCACTTCCAGATGCTCTCCATCCGGCATGCGATCAACGCTCTTGACCACCATCGTGTGGCCGATGCCCTTCTTCTGCCAGCGTTTGAGCAGGGTGTCGCCCTCTCGCACGGCCGTGGGCACCAGATTGAAGGTGTTGGTGCTCGACGCCAGGTGCATGGATCCCGTGTAGGTGAGGATATAGACCATGAAGTGGCCCGTTCGTTTGTTCAAGAAGATGCGGTCAAAATACGCGCCTGCATACGCGTTCTCGCCCAGCCAGGGGTTCCGGTCGTCGCCACGCACCGAAATCTTTCGTTTGGCCAACTTGCTGTCCACCGGCCAGTTCCCCAGGTCTTCGTCCAACGCCACGTCCGTGAAATCTTCATAGCGCGTCGCAAACGTCGGGAAGTTCGGGACGGGGCCGTGGTCTGTCCAAATCCCGAAATGACCGAAATACCAGGAGCCCGTGGGCGTCCAGGCAGAGATGTAGAAGGGCAACCCGTACCAACTGGCAAAGGTCACTCGCAGAAAGACGCTCGCCTCGGCGCATTCCAACGCCGGTGACGGCAACCGGACACCCCATGGGGTGGTGAGCTCAAAGGTGCTGCCGTACCCATTGTCCCGCGGGATCTTGTTCATGGACGCGATCCACAGCGCGTATTTCTCGTTCCAATCCAGTCCGCTGTACTCGTCCCACGCGAGACCCGCTTCCCGAGCCGCCGGCGTGCTCCGATCCGTCCAGCGATTGGGCGTGGCCCACACGCGTGTGTCTGACGCGCTGCTTTCCTCGGGCGGGCCCAAGACGCCACTGATGCTGTCGTCTTTCCCCATGGCGGGGGGGGCGTCCAGAACGGGCTTGTCATATTCGCCGTTCCCGACCCCGAGTGTCTCGTCGATGACGGCGGGGCTGCACGCACAGAGGCTCACAAGCGCCAAAACACACGGAAAAAGAATTCGTTTCGGGGGATACGGAGACCGGCTCATCATGTCTTCCTCACAACAACAACGATTTGAGATTCAGCAGGTGGAATGACTTCAGCGGCCCTCATATACCACATACTCGGCGGTAGCCCGAAGGATTTTCTTCCGAACGGGCGTTCAGTGCAGCGTTTGCTGCGGGCTTGAAGAAGGGCGGGCGCTGGTCTAGCCTAGCCCCCATGGAATGTCACAGAGCCCACTCATGACACCTGCCATCGCCGCCATCCTGTGCATCGCAGTGTACGTAGTGGGATATCGGTTCTATGCCAAGTTTCTGGCGGAGAAGGTGTTCCACCTGGACGACAGCCGGGTCACGCCGGCCCACACGCTGGAAGATGGCGTGGACTATGTGCCCACCCGTCCCTCGGTGCTTTTTGGCCATCACTTTGCCTCCATCACCGGCCTGGCGCCCATGTTGGGACCGGCCGTGGCGGTTATCTGGGGCTGGGTGCCGGCCCTCTTGTGGGTGACGCTCGGGGCCGTGTTTATCGGCTGCGTCCACGACTTCTCCGCCTTGGTGGTTTCGCTCCGGGCACGCGGGTTGTCCGTTGGCAAGGTGGCCGAGGGTGTCATCGGGAAACGCGCGCGCACCCTCTTTTTGCTCATCATCTTCTTTGGCGTCTCCCTGGCCATGGGCGTCTTTGTGTTCGTCATCGCCAAGCTCTTTACCCGCGGCATGTTCCCCCAATCCGTCCTGCCCTCGGGCCTCCTGATGGTCATCGCCTTGGTTGCCGGGCACCTCCTCTACCGAAAGAAGATGCGGCTCCTGCCCGTGGCGATTGTGGGGTTTGCCCTCGAGCTCCTGGGCATTTGGCTTGGGACGAAATACCCGACCCTGGGGTTGGCGCTCTGGCCCACCAGCACCACCTGGACCTGGATTCTGCTCCTCTACGCCTTTCTTGCGTCCGTGCTGCCGGTCTGGGTATTGCTCCAGTCGCGAGATTTCTTGAACGGCCTCCTGCTCTATCTCGGGATGGGCTTGGCGTACATCGGTTTGTTTGTGGGGGACCACACCTTTGCCGCGCCGGCGGTTCAGATGAACCCGGAAGGCGCGCCGCCCATGCTGCCCTTTGTGTTCATCGTCATCGCGTGCGGAGCGGCGAGTGGATTTCACGGATTGGTCAGCTCGGGAACCACAGCCAAACAGCTGGATCGGGAGAGCCACGCCCGACCCATCGCCTATGGTGGGATGATCGGAGAGAGCCTCTTGGGGCTTCTCGCCGTGTTGGCGTGCACGGCGGGCATCGGCGATTCGGTGGAGTGGCATGAGCACTACGGTTCGTGGAACGCGGCACAAGGTCTGGCCGCCAAGCTCGGAGCCTTCATCACGGGGACCACGACCTTTCTTGCCAATCTGGGGATCTCCGCCACCCTCGGGAAAGCCTTGGTGGCCATGGTCGTGGTGTCGTTCGCGTTGACCACCCTGGACTCAGCCACGCGTTTGCTGCGTTTCAACATCGAGGAGATCGGGCGGTCGTTTCGCCTGCCGGGCACGCGAAACCGGTACTGGGTCTCCATCCTGGCTTGCGGAGCCATCGCGTTCTTCGCCTTTTTCGAAGTGGGCGGGAAGCCTGCCGGCCTCGCGCTTTGGGGCCTCTTTGGCACCACCAACCAGCTCCTGGCATCGCTGACCTTGATCATGGTCACAGTCTATCTGAAGGCCCGACGGTGGCCCACCTGGCCCACCGCCATCCCCGCCGTCTTCATGCTTGGGAGTACACTCGTGGCCATGGTCACCAACCTGGTGGGTTTTGTGCGCGCAGCCCAAGGGGGCGGTGACGTCACCGGCTATGTGTTGCTGGCGGGGGTGGGCGGGGTTCTCCTGGTCCTTTGTATCTGGCTGGCCATTGAAGCCGCCCTGGTCCTCCGCAAGCCCGTCGACCAGGCCGAACCCGCCCAAATCGCCTTGCCCGATTAAGCGTCTACCCCTTCGGCTCGTCCACCACCATGAAATCCGGAAGGCCCAGCCGCTCGCAGGGCCACGGGCCAATGGAGAACATCTCCGACCGATTCCACCAATTGCCCGTCTCTGCCCGCTCTTCGGACGTGGTCATGCGGTGGTCCCAAAAAACCAGCCTGATCAAGTCTGGGTTGGCCGGCAATGGCTCCACAAAGAGGTCCTGCACGCTCTCCGGTGCGTGGCACAGAGCCAGGGCGATGTTGCGCACATAGCGCGGCATGGCCCGCTGGGCCGCGTTGCGTTGATGCGCTGTGGGGGCCCCCTCCGGTACCCGAAGCGGATAGAACCACAAGGAGAAATCCACCCGAGGTTGGTGGGGAGCCACAAAGGGCGGCGCTCGACTCGGGTCATTCGGTTTGTAGTGCAGGTTCTGCGCCCTCCACTCGTCGCCGCTGAACGTTTGGAACTCCACCTCGTAGCGGTACGTCGTGATGGTCGCAAAGAGATGGTAGCTGTTCACCAAGCGAAGCGGCCGCGTGCGCCGCCGGATCTCCTGCACAGTGGGCGCCGAATCCAGGGCCCGATCCAGCCAGCCGCGCTCGTCCGGGTCCAAAGGTTTGTAGGCCAAAAAAGCCTCCGCGTCATGGTGGAAGAGCAGTCTCCAGTCGTACGTGAGTGCGCTCTTTCCCCACCGGTGCACCTCCGTGTCGTTCCAAATAACGGGTCCCTGCCGAAGGCCGAACGACGCGATCCCTTCCACAACAGAGAGGCCCAAATACACCCACACCAAGAGCACCACACCCACGCGACGCGTGATCAGCCCCCATCGAATCCTTTCGCTCGTTTGCGGCGGCGGCACGGGTTCCGGGGCCTCCCTCTCCCGCGCGCCGCGACGCCACCAAACCAGGCGACGCAAGCGCTCTTGAACCCATTGGATGTCGCTCTCGTCGAGTAAGAACACGTGAAGAATCAACGCGTGATAACAAAAGAACCCATAGTTTGCCGTGGTCAGGTCCATCAACTGGAACCCGGTCAGCAACACAAACGCCACCAAGCGACCCAGGCGAGGACCGAAGATAAAGAGGGGCACGGCCAGCTCCAACACCATGGCGGTCCGACTCTCAAAATGATGCCACCACTCGGGGAGATTGTGGGCGTACCAGCCCAGCCAGGTGGGAATGGGCGCCGTCTCGTAATAGACCATCATGGCGCTGCCGTCGTGCCAATCCATGGTGCCGGACATCCACTTGGCGATGCCGGATTCGAAGTAGAGCTTAAAGAGCAAAATTCGAAACAGCAGGTGAATCCATCGGCTGGGCCGCTTGACCGACAGAAACACCGCCAACATCCCGCTCTCGATGAGCATGTTGTCCCACTGAAAGCTCAGAAAATCACGGCAGGCCACCGCGTAGCTCAAATAGAGCAGCGTCGACAATGCAAAGGACACCCGGGGAAAGAAGCCGAAGAAGGCGCACAGGGCCAACGCCACACCCGCCACGATCCCCACAGTCAACGTGGTGTCATCCGCCGCACGCCACAGCAGGGTCGGCACATCCCAGCGGCTCAAATCACCACAGGCGCGGGTGGCCTCTGAAGGATCATCGTGGTGCGTACGACATTCGGCTTGGTCCTCCAAACGTTGGTCCACCTGGGTCAGATAGTGCTGCACAGGCAAGAGCCCTTCGCTGCCGATCAGTTGATGCACCTGGGCCCCAAGGGAGAGCCACGCATTCAGAAAGATCATGGCGAGGAGGATCTGGAACGCTCGAGAGACCTTCGGGCCCGAGCCTGCGCCCCAACTCCTCCGAACCGAGCGCCAAAACATGGCTGTGCGGCGGAACGCGGTGGAAGGAGCAAGGGCGTCTGTGTTTTCCATGGGCCGCCAGCCTACCCCACTCGGTCCATAGGGACAAAAACCGGCACCACCGCCCGGGCCCGCTACTTGGCAGCGAGCACTTTCCGCACCTGGGAAACAATCTGTTTGAGCGACGCCCGTTTGGTGAGGAGCTTACGAACCGTTGGGTCGGTCAAGGAACGTGCGAGGTCGCCCCGCAAATGGTGGCACCCGCCTGATAGGCCAACCCACACCTTCTCCTATGACATTAGGAATCACGCGGGTGGAAGCTGACGGGTGTCCGCCACGGCATTCGCACACGGTCAGTAGCACCTACTGGAGGACGGGGTCCTGTGGAACCACGGACGGGTCGTCTGTGGGCACAGCGTGCTCTTCGTCCGGCGGCACATACTCCACTGGAGACACCTTATCGAGCTGGAACTCTTTGCGGCTCATGGCGATGTAGTTGTGGCCGATCTCCACCTGTGAGCCTTCCCAGACACGATTACCGTCGGAGTCCAAGCGTGCGTTCATGGTCGCCTTCTTGCCCGTTCGACACACGGTCTTAATCTCTACGAGCGTTTCGGCCCAAGCCAACAGGTACTTGCTGCCTTCAAAGGGTTCGCCCTGGAAATCGGTGCGCAAGCCATAGCACAGCACCGGAATGTTGAGCCGATCACACACAAGCGTGAGCTGCAATACTTGCTTGGCCGTCAGGAATTGGGCTTCGTCCACGAGCACACAATGCACAGGAGACTGTCGCTGCTCACGACGGATCTGCGTATAGAGATCGTCCAACTCTCGAAACGCGAACCCGTTGGACTGAAGTCCGATACGCGATGTAATCCGACCTGCACCGTAGCGGTCATCCAGGTTGGGTGTGAAGAGCAAGGTGCGCATGCCCCGTTCTTGGTAGTTGTGCGCCGATTGGAGCAGCGTCGTGCTCTTTCCCGCGTTCATTGCCGAATAGTAGAAGTAGAGCTTTGCCATGGTGTCCGTTCCGTCGGGTGGTTGACCGCGTCCGTCCTATGGACGCGCCCTTCCAGTACAAAGCCCCTTGGCCTCACGCAAGAGGATTCCACGATTTTTCATAGCCCATGGAAATTGCAGTGTTTTTCTTAGACTTACCCAACTTTGTCCACAGGGCGATCCAAATTCAAACTCACCATTCCCCAGACTCTTCAAACGATTGCGACTATGCTACGATTGGATCATGGCTGTCCGCACCATCGCCATCATCTCCACCGGTGGCACCATCGAGAAGACCTACGATGAGATCAATGGGGCCCTCTCCAATGAGTTCCGCGTCCTCGACATCATGCTGGGGTCTTTGCAACTCGGGGGCGTGGCATTAACTCGGGTGCCGCTCATGAACAAGGACAGCCTGGAAATGACCTCCGATGACCATCAACTCATCGCGGGAACGGCCATCACCATGGCCGAAGAGTGCGATGGGGTGGTCGTGGTACATGGCACCGATCGTCTCGCGGTGACCGGCGAACAGATTTGCACACTGAACGGCTCGCCAGCCAGTCCCATCGTCCTCACGGGCGCCATGCGGCCCTATGAGCTGCGACACACCGACGCTCTCCAAAATCTGACCGAGGCGTTAATGGCTGTGCAGCTGCTGGAGCCGGGAGTGTACGTAGCCATGCACAACAAAGTGCTGCAATTTCCTGGAGTACAAAAGGATCCCACCCGAGGAACGTTCATCAAGCGCGGAGACTAGCTAGCCGAGACGCGCGTCGAAATACTTTCCGCACTGGGGGCATTCCATTCGCACCGACACGTCTTCTTCCACAGTACACGCCATGGTCCCTTCCTTGCAGAATGGACATCGATGGCCGTCGGTCCTTCCGTTGATACACTCGGTCATGATGTCGTAGAGCACAGACTGCAACTCTTCCGCCGTATATTGTTCCGTATCACTCATGATGATCCGATGATCTCCGGGCCCCTCCGCCCTGTCAACCGACCAAGCGTCTCAAGGGTCCACCACAACGGTGGGGATGCTCTTCCAAGAAGGAAACGACCGCGTCAAAGAGGTCGCCCACCCCCGCTTCGATGGTCTGTGTGTGGGGGTCAAAATCTTCCGGGGTGGCGTCAGTCAATCGAATGCCTTCCCGACTCAAATTCCCCTTCAACGCTTCGTAATCTTGCAAGCGGGTCGCGTTCAACGCGATCAACACCGGATGGAAATTGAAGACCTTCAGCCCCTTTGAATCCAGGTCCAACGTGTCCAGAGTGCACGCGCTGCCCCGCCGAAGGTGCACATCATCTTCGAACCAAATGGGGATCTCTACGACCCCGGCCCAGTTCACAAAGGGGGCCAGGCCGGCTTCGCCATCCCGCAGGTTCGACGCATCGTATTGGATCCCCTTGGCGGCATACGCTTCCAACTGCGGGGTTCCTTGAATCAGACAGTGCGCTCGAACACCCGTGGCTTCGGGGACCAACGCTTGGATATACGCCAGCACATCATCCACGGAGTCACCGTGGGACGAACCGGGCAAAAAATTGGGATGGCCACCCAACTCCAATAGCTCGCCCTGACGCAAGACGTCCAGCACGGGGCTCGCATGGGTCGCGAAGAAAGTGGCCCCCAGCGCAGCGTTCTGTAGCCGCTGATGGATGGCCTCCACCGCCCAGTCCGGCGCCCAATCTTGGTCGAAGCTCAGGTGAATCATGCGTCCTCGCGAGCCGAGCATAGCACAGTCCACGGCCAAAACTAGCCCCACACCGTCTTCCCAGCCGTCCTTCCACCCACAACATTCCATTGACCCCCCCGCTCCAGCCTGGTAACACGTTTCTCGCACGGCCGCGGCTGGGAAAGGCATGCTCAATAACATCACTACAAACACACAAAAGCTGATCGCCGTTTGCCTAATCGTCCTGGGTGGGTGCGGCAATGGATCGGACAACGCGCCGACGGACGCGCCCGGCTATGCCCAACTCCACGAAGCGATCTTCTCCAAAGGCTGCGCGGTGTCGGCCTGCCATGGCGGTGACAAGGGGATTGGCGGCCTGTCCTTTGAGACCGCGACCGACTCCTACACTGCCCTGATTGGCGTGGCCCCCACGAACGGCGCCGCCGCCAAAGACGGCTACAAGCTTGTGGATCCGAGCAACCTCGAAAACAGCTTTCTCTGGTGGAAGTTGACCGCGACTTCCGAAGAGATCGGAAGTCACGGGTATGGCGCTGGCATGCCATTGGGTGCCTTTGATGCCCCCGGACCCAAGTCACTGGCCGCCATCAAAGCATGGATACAAGCGGGTTCACCCATGGACGGTGTCCATTTTGAGGCGGACTGGGCCACCGACCCGGGCGAGGCGAACTACGTCCAATGCGAAGCCACCGACGAGGCGGGCTTGAAGGCTTGTTTTGGCGACCCGCCCGATCCGGCCACAGCGCTGCGTTTCACCACGCCGCCCCTCACGCTGAAAGCAGGTACGGAGCACATCTATTGCTCCCGCCTGGACGTGGTGCTGGACAGCGACATCATCTTCCACAACGCCGAGGGCGCGCAAATGGTGGGCGGCCACCATGCTGCGGTCTATGTGTCCATGGCCCCCGAGGACGGGTTTGATCCGGTGGATTGCGATGACATCGACATGGGCGCCATGCGCTTTGTCACCGGCGCCGGGGGTGCCGGTGGCCAGAACTTGGCGCTGCCCGAGGGCGTGGGTCTTCGCATTCGAAAAGGCGAGCAGCTCATCATCCAATCCCACTACATCAACACCGGCAGCGAAGAGCGGGTCGTCATGGACGCGGTGGACCTGGTGCTCAGCCCGCCCGACTCGAACCCCACCATCGCCGACGCCTTCAGTGTGGTCGACTCGGGCTTCTCCATTCCGCCCGGCGCCACCCAATACGAGCGGGTGAAAGAGTGCATGGTGGACCGCGATTTAGACATCCATCTGCTGCTTGGCCACACCCACGATTACGGCGTGCTTTTTGACTTTGAGCTGCTGCTTCCGGACGCCGAACCACAGCTTCTCTACCACGCCACCGACGGTCCCATGCTTCGTGACACCCCGGAGATCATCTACTACGATCCCCCGCTCCATCTGAACAAGGGCGACAAGGTGCGGATGACCTGCCGATGGGACAACACCACCCCCCACGATCTGTCCTGGCCCGAAGAGATGTGCGTGGCGTTTATGTACTACAGTCCAGGCGAAGGGTTCTTGATCTGTGACACGGACAACGAGACGCCGGTTCTGCTGGGCGGCGGCGGCGAAGGCGGCTGCGCCAAACCGGATGACGCCGGCAACAATCTGGGCGTGGGCAGATACTGCACCGACGGCGGCGGCGAGTGCGAAGGCCAAGAGGCCAACTTTTGCATCGCCGGCTTCAGCGACGAGAACTATTGCACCGTCATTTTGTGCCAAGACGACAGCGTCTGCGGCGAGGACGCCACTTGCGTGTCGGAAGGCCCCGGGAGCGCCTGCGTCCCCACCCACTGCCAATAAAGGTTCCCCTCGATCGCCCCTTCCAAAGACACCTGAAAATCTGTAATCTAGAAGCATGCGTTCATGAAGCACCGACTACTACTCACGCTTCTTTCTTGGGCCCTGCTCCTGGGCTGTGGTGACTCCTCCGATCCGGCGCCCACCGACACGGCCGCACCGGACACCAGCACCCCGGACGAGGGCTCCCCACCGGGTGACGAAGGCCCGACGCCCACGCCGACGTCGGTCACGCTCACGCATATCGCGACCACGGAGATGGTCCAAGGGACGCACCGGCCCGAGCTGGCCATCGAGCGCTACACCATCGACTAGGAGAAGCTACTCTTCTCCCATGCAGACGTTGTCTTTGCATTTTCCGGACTGACACTGAAAATCTTGATTGCACGGGCCCCCAGCCACTTGCTGGTCGGCGCAGGTCTTGTTCTGCCTGCAAAACTGGTCGGGACCACAGTCACCGCGCTCCTTGCACGTGCTGTCATCGGCGTCGGCTTTCGCCGTGTCTGCGTTGGACGGACGCGTCGCGTCCAAAGAAACACACTTGTTTTTCGGTGTGCAAAACTCGCCTGTCTGGCACTCGGAGTCTTCCTCACACGCCCCGGGGGGCTTCTCGCCTTTGACCGCCTCCACGTCGCCGCAAGCCAACCAAAAAAAGGCCAGTCCCATCACAATCAGAAATCGTCGCATGTGCACTTTCCCCTCCGGTCGCTTCGCATACGTGGCCTGAGCCGAATGCCCATGGTATGCCTCGAAGAAACACCATGTCAAAGGGACCGACAGAAAGGATTCCTGACCGACGTGACAAGCGTCTCGGAATGGATCACTCTGTCCCTATGGACGCTTGGTTCCAACGCCTGCCGACCCTCGTTGTCCTGGTCTGCACGCTCACCCCTGGCTGTGCCCATCGCTCAGCCGGCCAATCCGAGGAGACGCTTATGGCGCCGACCCACCACTCTGATCGCCCCCTCATCGTGGCCCACCGCGGCTGGTCCCACAGAGCGCCGGAGAACACCCTGGCTGCCTACCGACTGGCCCTCAAAACGGGCGCTGAGATGGCCGAGTGCGATGTGCACGTCAGCGCGGATGGCGTGGTCATGCTCCTCCATGACGAGACCTTGGATCGGACGACCAACGGTTCCGGTCCCAT
>Ga0310121_10005733_pt1 | contig 10596 bp, 10 predicted proteins | sample CB27_Tmax_986_MG_FD_203504 | JGI IMG/M metagenome (GOLD analysis project Ga0310121, IMG submission 203504) | Marine microbial communities from Western Arctic Ocean, Canada - CB27_Tmax_986 | ecosystem: Environmental > Aquatic > Marine > Oceanic | place: Canada: Western Arctic Ocean | collected... | reverse complement strand
TATACGCCGCCGCGCTGGTCAGCGCCAGCAAGCGAAAGCTTCCTAATCGCCGCAAGCCGCGATCGTACCCTCGACGCGCACATACACGACGCCCCAAGAGCACCAAATTCATGAGAGCGCAAAACAAAAAAAAAGGAAAAAGAAAACTGTGAATCTCCCCCTCCATTGGTGCCAAAGTAGATGGCATTGGCCTAACGGCCCCCGTTCGCCTCATTAAATCAACAGGCCCACAGCGGCGAATCGGGGGTGAGTTCTGACTTCTCATCAAGCGCGCTAACAGCGACCTCGCTTTGTAGCTGGAGTCCATCTAACCCGAAAACTGAGTTGGAAGTACCGTTCGTCGCTTATCTCCAAATTTGTTGTGTCGGGAAACGCGGCTACTTCCCTATATACCAACCATGCGGCATCCCAAGTTAAATTTGGAGGACTATAGCATGAAGGTTTCGATCAGATTAATCGTCGGTTTTTCTCTCGTAAGTATTGGATCAGCCGCTCACGCCGCCGATACGGCCGGCGGCAAAGTGACCGCGTGGTCGGACAAACAAGCAAAGTTCACCGCCACCGGTATCTTGAGTTATCGAGACACGGACTCCGACGGCAATATCGACTCGCCGCCATTCCCAGTGGAAAAAGAGGGTGTTGTCAGGAATTGGCGGTTTGAAGTCCAACACTTGGTCAAAGATTGGAAGATCGGCAACGTCCGTAAAGCCAACGGAGCGGACGACTTTCAGCTGCGGATCAGTGGTCGTCACATCGATGGCCCGCACGAGGCTCCTGAAAAAACCATCGACACCGACCCCAATCCGCTGGCAGCAAAAACATCAAGCACTTTCGACATTGGGTTTGGCCGAACGGCCTTAGTGATTGCGGGTGGCCGAGCGGCACACAGGACGAATCATCGTACCCATTCGGACAACTATTGGGTACGTTCCCCGATCACACCGTCCCGCGATCCGACCGGAGGCGTTCAGCATCTGACCGCCGGCTCCTTCGATGTCCGGGCATGGCACAACAAAAAGAGCCGAACGCAACATCCGAACTGGATGGCCATGGCATCGTCTCCAGACGCCGATTCCACGCTCGAGTTCGACGCCGATTCGGGAACGCTCCGCTTCAGGATCGGGCATGTCGATGGCCTGGACGGTGTCGGGGGAACGTCCGGTAGTGTCGAGCCTTGGTACGGCAACGACCCGGTGCAGGGCGCTCATTGGATGGCCAGCGAGCTTCAATTGCAGGGCCAAGACCCCGAAGGCCGGTTTCAATTCGGTCCCGGCAACATGGAACTGTTTGACCCCAGCGGAAACTTCCAACTGACGGCCCATTTCCCGGAAATGCTTATCGGCAACCAACCGGATCCATTCCTGCCGATAGGCGTGGGCGTGTTCGACTCGATGTCCATGAATGACTTGGATCAGGACCAGTTTTCGCAGTCCCAATTCCTACGAGACTTTGCCGACCAGAACCTGTTCGCGCTCGGGATTCCCGACGAGCAAGCCGCGCTCAGCCAGGGAGTTGGTTTCAGCGTCATGATGCCGCGGAATCTTGTCGAACTAACCAACGGATTCTCGGAGTCGGTCTTTGATATTCCCGCCACGTTTCTTCTCAGCGGGCTCATTGGAGAGCCAACTGACGATCACCACACTTTGGCCGGGGACCTGGACAACGATGGTTTTGTGGGAGAAAGCGATCTGAACCTCGTGCTGTTCAACTGGGACTCCGACGCGATTCCGGCGGAGTGGATCAATCACCGTCCCACCCCTGGCAGCATCGTCGGTGCCGCTCAACTCAACGCGGTTTTGTTCACCATCGATCGACGTTGCTCGTGTTCCTGAGCCGACCAGTGGCATGTTGCTGGCCGGGATGATCCTCTTCGGCGCCGTGACTCGACCTCGACGGGCTGCTGGACACGACCGTCGGCCGTGACTCGTTGAGAAGACGGTCCCGTGAAATTTGTGAAAGTTGTGGTGCTGGCCCTGCCAAGCAATCTTGGCAGGGCCGTTCCATTTCGAACGCTTTTGGCGTCCATCCGAGTACCGACCCAAAGACCTCACCAGCGACAAGAGCCAGTTGCCGATCATGTAACCGATCCGTTATCGAGCGACTCCAGGCTCCACTGGATGGAGACGACTGGTGGTAACCGGTGGTGGACAGACTAAGGCGCTGGCTGATACCATTGGGCGAAATTCGAACGCCCTATGACTGGCTCGTCACTCATGGAAAGAAAACGAAATGAAATGGTTCTTCGCATTGAGTCTCCTTGGTTCTATCTCCTCGCTCGCCATGGCCAGTGATGACGCCTATACGTTGGGTGAAGAATCCATGCGTCAAGAAGGGGTACCGCGTGGCAAAGTGACCGAGCACGTCTGGCATAGCCAACTGTTCCCAGACACGATTCGGCGTTATTGGGTCTACGTCCCCGCACAATATGATGGGTCTGAGCCTGCCCGAGTCATGGTGTTCCAGGACGGCCATGCATACGTTAATGAGGAAGGAGACTTTCGCGTGCCGATCGTCTTGGACAACCTGATACACGCCGGTGAATTGCCCGTGATGATCGCGATCTTGATTGACCCCGGGCACAAAAAGAACCAATTGCCCGAAAAGCCTGGTTGGAAACCGAGTCCTGAGAATCGCAGTTTTGAATATGACACGTTGTCAGATCAATACGCTCGATTTTTGATGGACGAGATGCTCCCGGAGGTCGGCAAGAATTATGTGCTTACTGATGACCCCGACCAACGGGCGATCGGCGGAATAAGCTCCGGTGGGATTTGCGCCTGGACTGTCGCCTGGGAGCATCCCGACGCCTTTCGTAGAGTCCTCAGTCATGTCGGTAGCTTCACCAACATACGGGGTGGGCATATTTATCCAGCCTTGATACGTAAAACGGATCCCAAACCGATTCGTGCCTTCCTGCAGGGTGGATCTGAAGATCTGGACAACGAGCACGGCAACTGGCCGTTGTCGAACCAGCAAATGGCAGCCGCCTTGAAGTTCGCGGGCTATGACCACCAATTCGTTTTTGGCGAGGGCGGTCACAGCGGTGTCCACGGGGGCGCGATTCTCCCGGACTCGCTGCGATGGCTGTGGCGAGCCGAGGCGCATTCTCAGGCGCCATAGAGGCTCGCCGAGCCAACGCCAACCATCGACGCGTTGCCACGATACGATTCAACCTCAAGATCTACTCAAACTGGCATTTCGACTGGCACATCGGTGAACCACAGTTCGAGGGGGCTGGCCCACCGCTGATGGGCAATTCCGAGGTTCCACTCGAGTGCGCGGACGGGACGCTAAAAAGCTTGTTGAGCTCTTGACCGTCGCATTCTGGACAGATCGGTTCGTCCGTGTCGCGCACGAGAAGTTCAAACTCCGCCGCGCAAGAATTGCACGTGTACTCGTAGATTGGCATGGTCACTACTCCTCATGACGTTTGGACCAGCTCGCGGCGGAGCCGCTCAACTGTATCCGCATGATAACGTTCTCGATTCACAACACACTCATCACCTCCCGACGCTCAGTCCATCCCTTCCGCCAGAGCCCGCAGGTGGCGTGTAAAATGATCTTCCAAGACTTCATTATAGGTATCAGGGTGGGTTTTAAGACAGTCTCGAACAATTGGTCCATACTTGTCATCGGTCAATACACTACCGAAAGTGCAGTGCATGATCTGTCGACCGGGCTTGGTAAAGCCTTTGCCTTGGGGAACCTGGGACCACAATTCGAGGTACTCCTGTTCCAGGCAGCTGAGGCTGGAGTCTTCCGGCAGCGGCGCATCGGCCAGCGTCGCGGACAGATGGTATGTCGCCTTGTCAGTCTCGTACCGAGATCGTGAGAACGCCACGATTTCTCGAAAGGCGTTCTCGTCGTGCCTGGCCACCACACGCAACGCCTCCAAGTACGTAGTGCCAGCCGTCTTGACATGGAAGCACCCTTTGGTGGTACGCGCCAACGCCCCGTACATCGAGAGTTTGTCGGATCCGGAATGGAGACTCAGCTTATAAGGCCCCAGCCGTTCGGCGATGGCGGCATGGTCCGCCAACGAATTCTCCAGCAGCTCCAGGTCTCCCTTGAAGTCGATCGCTTTTTCAAAATCTCCGATGAATCGCGGTGCGAGGCTCACTAGCTTCATCTCCGCGGCAAGACATTGGTCCGCGACGATATAATGTTCAGCCAACGTCGTGGGCTGATCGGTTTCGTCGATCGACAGCTCCACTTCGTACGGCCGCCCCGCCGCCTCCTGGACCTGACGGATGTAACTGCCTATTCGAATCGCCTCAACCATGGCCCGTCCATACTTCACGGCGGCCCGCATGCAGGCTTCTTCAGTGAGGCGGACATCGGTCCCGGTCGCCAGACGCACCTGTTTACCGACGTAGGAATCGAACCAGGCGACAACTTCACGGTTGCCGGCGAATTTCTCCCTCACGGTCGACTCATCATAATCATCCGCGATTTGGTCCACGAAACCGGACGGATCGATGGTAAAGAATGTAAAACCGGCATTGGCTGTCGCGTCGACGTCGGCTTTTGTCTTCAAGTGGTCCGCGTCAGCCCCCACGTCACTGGGCCAATCGGCGGCGCCACGAATCGCGTCCTCCATGACTTGCTGGGGCGATCGTTTGGTTCGCACCATTTCGCGTATCGATTGCTGCGGAAAAATGGGCGCTATGCCATTGCCCGCCGTCTTCATGGCAGCGACGTGTCCGGGTGTCGCCATACCAGTACGGTCACCAAATCCGAAACTGGGGGCTATCCCTAGAGTCTGGCAATTCTGCTTCATATGGTTTGGCTCGCGATCTGTTCCAACGTTTGCCGAAGTTCGATTCGCCACCCAAAACCCAGGCGAACCGGTGCGTGGCATGATGGCATGGAGTTAACCCGCATTTCTCACGCACCTTCTGCCAGGCGGCGGCCAAGCGTGGCAAGAATCCGACCCAATCCCCACCAACTCTGTCCATCACTTCTCACCGGCACCGCCACCCTTCACCAGCACCATCACTTCTCACCAGAAACTGACTCAGCGATATTCACTGAGTGATCCAATACGCGGGAATAGGCGTTCAATGACGCCAAATACGCCACGCTGACGATCGGCGCGATCGACCCGCTCGAGAGCTCGTCGAGATGCTCACGGCGGAGATTCTTGATTTGATCGCGTATTCTCTTCTTATCCGGTAACGTTTCCGCCAAAACGTTGCGATTGTCATGTTTTAGCGCTCGATTGATCGTGGCAAGATAGTCGACCAGATACCGGTGCAGCTCGCGAAGATTCGACCGGTGATTCGCCGCGAAACGCAGACCATCGCGCCGAAGTTTACGGTCAAATTCATCCAGATTGAAGATGTAGTCGCTGACCGATTCGTATTCGTCCGCCATCCGCAGTTGGCGACGCGCTTCGTCGGCGACCGCGTGGGGGACATTGCCCGACAACAGATTGGTGATAAACTCAGCAACCTCGTCCTGGATCGAGTCCAGCACCTGTTCACGCCGGCGCAGCCGATTGGCAATCGTTCTGTCTGGCTCATCTTCATCGCGAAGAGAACTCAGCCAATCCATCATTTTGTGACACCCCTCGCCCATTCTCTCGAGTTCCTTGCGCGACTGCTCGATCGCCAACATGGGTGTTTCCAGCATGCGGATGTCCAGGTCTGTCAGGCGTGGCTTCTCCTTAAAGTCTTTCCCCGGCACCGCGCGTTCCAATATCCGCACGAAGGTGCCCACAAACGGTAGAAAAAGTATCATGTTGGTTATGTTGAAGATCGTGTGAGTAGCCGCGATGCCCTTGATTGTATTCGGAAACGTCTCGTTGCCATTCTCTAGGACGGCCTCGGTAACGTCGACTCCCATCAACCATTTGACGAACTCGATGTACCAGGCAAAGATCAACGTAATCCAGAGCACTCCGACGAGATTGAAGATGACGTGAAAGTAGGCCGCACGCCGAGCGTTCGTGGTCGCGGCCAACGAAGCCAAGATGGCCGTGATCGTGGTTCCAATATTCTCTCCTAAAACGAGCGCGCCGGCCGTCTCGAAAGAGATGATGCCTTGGGTTGCCAAGGAAATCGTGATGGCCAAGGTCGCGGACGAGGACTGGACCAGTGTCGTTATCACGCATCCGACCAGGGCACACTTGAGGACGCCGATGCGGCTGTCCGCTCGAAACCGTTGGAACCAATTCTCAAAGTCTGGCATCTCCTTGATGATCGAGCAGGCGTCCTTCATCAATTCGAGGCCGAAGAAGATCATCCCGATCCCCATAATTGCCATCGCCCAATATCGCACTCGATCACCTCTGGAAAAAAGATAAGCGAATGCGGCCGTCCCCAGCAGAGGCAGGCCATATTTCCCTATCCTAAGTACCAATACCCAACCGGTCACCGTCGTGCCTATGTTGGCCCCCATGATGACGCCAACCGCCTGAGCGAGTTCCATAACGCCACTATTCACGAAACCGACCACCATGACGGTTGTGATCGAACTCGACTGGACAACGCAGGTCACGACCACACCCGACGCGACGGCAAACAGACGATTGTTGGTCACGGCACCGATCATGCGGCGTAAGCTGCTGCCCGCTACAGCCTGCATGCCCTCGGACATGTTTTTCATGCCGAGCAAGAAAATTCCAAGTCCGCCGATGAGCTCGAAAACGAGCTTGGTTAATGCTGCAAAATCCACTATTTCACTGCCCCCTCAAATCGGTGTGGTGTTAAAAGACCTGGCGTCGTCAAGCGGACGCAGATTATAAGCATCGGGTCGACCAGTTCAACCACGTGCCCGCAGTCCCTGCAGATAGAGAGTGTTTAAGTGATCGATGGCGAAATCACGACCCAAACTCCCAGGAAGAGCCAGGATAAGTCCAGTCGATCGGAGGGCCGTGCGGACCCTCGACCATCTCAAGCGTTGGTGAGATGGCAGGTAGGTGAGATGGCAGGTAGGTGAGATGGCAGGTAGGTGAGATGGCGGTGGTCTATTCGCCAGTGCGATCACCGACCGCAATGCCGTTAGGGAGGCTCTCGCCGAATTAGTGTGCGACACCGCCCGATCAAGTGGACTCGCCATCGCCGACGTCAACGTTTGACCAATCGATGTCCGGTTCGTGCTCCTTGAATTCGGCCAGTATCTGCTCGGCGCGTACGAGATCCGCATTCCTGACCACGACGCTGACTTGACCGGGAGCCTCAGCACGGAAACCGGACGTGTATTCGCCGGTCGTGGTGGCCTCAATACCTTCGGCCGCCAACGCGGTCACAATCGCGGCCGCTTCGATTTCATTGCGGACCTTGGCCACAACTTCCGGATTTTTGGGATCAGCGGGCATCGTTGATTGTCTCCGTCTTGTGGGAATCCTTAACTCGTGCGTAATTGGCCTGGATTGCTCGGTGCGTTACGTTCATCGCGTCCGAACGACGTGCCACTATTGTATACAATGGATGCACCAGCCATATTCGCCGCCAGCAAACGTGCCCCGGCTTGGAGCCACCGCCCGCGCTTGCCCGACCCATGCCACGTCCGCTACCATTCTGGCGTCCTCGATCAGAAATGCTAAAAATGACCCAAATCAAACCGCGACACGCCCACGGAGCCAGACATCCATCATGAAATCCGCCCAAACCTGTGCTGCCCTCGCATTGATCGCTACAGGCCTGTCTGCCTTACCTCACGAAGCGGCGCGAGCCGCCGAAGAAGCCGGCGCGGTCCTGCCCGATATCGTCTACGGCCACAAAGACGGACTGGCCCTCACGATGGATCTCTTTCGACCGCCGGGTGATGCCAACGGTGGCACGATTCTATTCATGATCAGTGGCGGTTGGTATTCCCGTTGGGCGCCGCCCCAGGAGACCCAACGAGTTTTTCAACCCTATCTGGACGTGGGTTACAACGTTTTCGCGGTACGGCACGGCAGCAGCCCCCGGTATTCCATTCCAGAAGCCATCGTCGATGTTCAGCGGGCCGTGCGTTTCGTCCGCATACATGCCGATCAATGGGACGTCGAAGCAGAGCGGCTGGGAGTCATGGGAATCAGCTGGGGGCCATCTCTCTTTGGTCCGCGGCACCGTGGGTGATGACGGCGACGAATAGAGTGAGGACGAATTGAGCCAAGTATCCAGTCGCGTGGCGGCCGTCGTCGCACTGGTCCCGCCCACCGACTTGCGGGTCGCCGTTTGGGATGCGCCCGAGACGCTCCCCGCTTACCGCAACTTTCCCGCGCTGAACCTCTCCATCGAAAAAGCCGCGGAGTGCTCGCCCCTACTGCACGTATCGCCGGACGACGCACCCGCGTTGGTCATCATGGGTGGACAGGACAAGCTCGTGCCCGAAAAACACGGTCACTGGATCGACGACGCTTACGGGAAAGAGGACGTCCAGCGCAAATTGATTGTGTTGCAAGACGCCGGACACGGCCTGCAAGGCGATGGGAACCGTGACCGTTTGTTTCGCGAAGTCGTCGCCTGGTTCGGCGAACACTTGAAGCGAGAATCCAAGCTTAGTGGCCGCTTCCCGCCGACGGCCCAACGCGGAGACTCGATGGCCATGAGACACTCTGATCAAGTCGTAGCGGCATCGCTCCCGAGTGATTTGATCGCCAAGACGGCGTTTATCGATTCGCCTTGAGCGCCCAGCGACTTCTTACCTGGTTTCCATCCGCGGCCACTTTTCGAGTCCCGCGAGCTTTCCTGGCTTGCGAGTTTTCTCGCGAGTTTTCCCAGCCGACAGTTTTCCTGCCCGACAGTATTTCTGGCCGGCAGTCGCGCCGAATACCGCCGAAACTGACACGCGCGGGAAGCGCCGTCGCAAGCCCGCAAAAATTTTTCGAAACAATCCAGCTCGCCTCTTGACACTATAATGTATACGCGTACACTTATCGTATTCGAGCTAATAAATACGCTGAATCGGCACGGAATCTGACGTTCAAGTTCGCTCGATCGGATTTCCCTGAAAAAGCGCAAACGATAGACCTAAAAACGATAGACATGAAAACCACCATGAACATCAAGGACGCCATACCCATTTCGACGGATACTTCCATTGGTGATAACTCGTCGAGCGGCCAACCAATGGAGCGACCGGCCGTCGACTTGGACGAGTTGTTGCGAGCTCGTTTCGGATTTGATGCGTTTCGAGAGGGTCAGCGTGAAGTGATTCAACATTTGTTGGACGGGCACTCGGCGGCGGCTGTTTTTCCGACGGGGGCCGGCAAGTCTCTGTGCTACCAGCTTCCAGCTTTGGCGCTACCCGGCGTGACGTTGGTCGTGTCGCCATTGATCGCCTTAATGAAGGACCAAATTGACGCCTTGTCGGCCAAGGACATTCCGGCGGTCCGTTTGGACTCGAGCCTATCCGCGGATGAATACCAGCAGGCGGTGGCCCGCATTCGGGCCGGCGAGTTGCGGCTGTTGTATGTTGCGCCGGAGCGATTCAATAATGAAAGATTTCGTGCGCTAGCGCATCAATTAGAGATCGCTCTGTTTGCCGTCGACGAGGCGCATTGCATTTCGGAATGGGGACACAATTTTCGCCCCGACTATTTAAAATTGGCGAAATTCGCCAAGCAGTTTGGCGCGCAGCGGATGTTTGCCTTGACGGCGACGGCCACTCCCGAAGTGCTGCGGGACATCTGTACCCAATTTGAAATCGACACCGCCCGCGCCGTGCGGACCGGTTTCTATCGTGCCAATTTAACGCTCTTGGCCGAGGCGACTGGGGAAGCGGAGCGAGACGGCAGACTGATTGAACGTATTCGGTCGCGGCCGACGGGAGCGACGATTGTCTACGTGACACTGCAGAAAACCGCGGAAGAAGTGGCCTCGTTGCTGGCGTCCCAAGGCCTTTCAGCCCGCGCCTACCACGCGGGCTTGGATCCCGAAACACGTGCCCAAACTCAAGAATGGTTCTTGGATCATAGTAGTGGGATCATTGTCGCGACCATTGCCTTTGGGATGGGGATCGACAAACCTGATATTCGGTATGTCTATCACTACAATCTGCCCAAGAGTTTGGAGAACTACTCTCAAGAGATTGGCCGCGCGGGGCGAGATGGCCAGCCGTCGATCTGTGAGACACTGGCATGCGGAGACGACCGCCGGGTGTTAGAAAACTTCATTTTTGGCGATACCCCTTCGGAACTGGCAATTCATTCGCTGTTGGTCGACCTCTTTGATCGCGGTAGCGAGTTTGGCGTGAGCGTCTACGGTCTCACCGGCACTCATGACATTCGTGATTTGGTCATTCGCACGCTGCTGACTTATTTAGAGTTAGATGGGTTCTTCGCGGGCGGCACGCCTTATTACAACGAATATCGATTCCAGCCATCGGTCAGCTCGGCGGAGATATTGGGACAATTCGATGGTGCGCGACGAGACTTCTTGGCGAAGTTACTGGCACAAGCCCGCCGGGCCAAGACGTGGTTTGTGTTGGATATCGACCGGGCGGTCGCCGCCACCGATTCAGACCGCGGACGCGTGGTGAGCGCATTGGATTTTCTGGCTGAGAAAAACTGGTTGAAAATCAAAGCCACTGGCGTCCACCTGCGTTATCGTCGTCTGAAAGCACCGGCAAACCTGGCGGCTCTCTCGCGTGAGCTGTACGATCGAG
>Ga0310121_10005732_pt1 | contig 10597 bp, 7 predicted proteins | sample CB27_Tmax_986_MG_FD_203504 | JGI IMG/M metagenome (GOLD analysis project Ga0310121, IMG submission 203504) | Marine microbial communities from Western Arctic Ocean, Canada - CB27_Tmax_986 | ecosystem: Environmental > Aquatic > Marine > Oceanic | place: Canada: Western Arctic Ocean | collected... | reverse complement strand
TTTCTTTTTTGCGAACAGCGACTAAAGGACTTGAAGAACCGTTTTCCGTTTCGTTCTGTGTGCCACTGGCTCTGCCAGTGCTGAATCAATTGTCCACGTCGCGCAACGAACACTGGCAGAGCCAGTGGCGCCCGAAACGCGGCTCGCTGTAGCCACGAGATTCTCTCACAACCTCGGCGCGAACAGCGACTAACCTGTCCTTGCCTCGTGACCTCCGGCTCCTAACCTCCGTTTTCACGTGTTCCGCCTTCACCATCTCGATGCGGGCAGCGCAGCGCGACGCAGCACGTTGTGTTTGCCGCACGGTACGGTCGAGTTACCTGCTTTCATGCCCGTGGGCACACAGGGCACCGTCAAAGGTCTGACGATCGAAATGCTGCGCACCTGTGGCGCCGAGATGGTGTTGAGTAACACCTACCATTTGGCGTTGCGGCCCGGTGAAGACGTTGTCCGTGACCTGGGTGGTCTCCATTGCTTCATGGGTTGGAATGGACCGATCTTGACCGACAGCGGCGGCTTTCAGCTGTATAGTCTCGCGCAAAACACCAAGGTGACAGAGCAAGCAGCTGTCTTTCGCTCGCACATCGACGGCCAGTTGCTCGAGTTGTCTCCGGAGCGTTCGATCGCTATTCAGGAGGCGTTGGGCAGCGACGTGGCCATGGTGCTGGACCACGTTATTGCGCTGCCGAGCGAGGAGGAGCAAGTTCGCGAGGCCACTGCGCGTACGGTCCGCTGGGCCGAGCGATGTCGAGCTGCTGCACAGCGCCCCGACCAGGCGTTGTTCGCCATCGTCCAAGGCGGTTTGGACGCCGACTTGCGGGTCGCGTGCGCCGAGCAACTGGTTGCCATCGGCTTTCCGGGCTACGCCATCGGAGGTTTGAGCGTCGGAGAAGACGAATCCGAGCGGAATCGGGTATTGGATGTTACCTGTCCAGCGTTACCCAGCGACCGTCCACGATACTTAATGGGCGTGGGGCGACCTGCTGATTTGCTGACGGCGATTCTGCGTGGAGTCGATATGTTCGATTGTGTGATGCCGACACGCAACGGTCGCAACGCCCTCGCGTTTACAGACCAGGGGGCCTTACGGTTAAGAAATCTGGCGTATCAACGTGACGAGCACCCGATCGAAGCAGGTTGTCCGTGTCCGGCCTGTCGACACAGCCGAGGCTACCTCCGCCATCTCTTCCTAGCTGGCGAGATGTTGGGGCCGATCCTGCTATCGGTGCACAACCTGACTTATTACCAACGGCTGATGCAACGAGCTCGCGCAGCGATCGAGCAGGATGCCTTTGTCGAATTCTGCGAACGGCAATTCCGTGCTTGGTCCGGCGAGAATCGCAAATAACCTGTCCAATCTAGTTAAGTCCACTTCGGCTGCGCGCGTCTTTGCAGCCAGGTACCGAGGTTGTTTTGAACCGTCCGACGAGCCCGGTTTTCGCGCCGGCGAGGCGGCCTTGCTCGTTGCGGCGCATCATCTTATGATTACCGGCTGCCTGCTTCATTAAGGCGGCCCCTCCGCGACGAGATGGGGCCTTTATTTTCTCTGGGGAGCGCATCCCGCGCTGCTGATGATCGTGATCGGAATCTCGGATCTCGCGAGCCTAATCGTGCTGGCGCAGGCTGAAGGCGGTGAGCAAGGGGAAAATGTCCCTTTCTTCCTCCAGTCTTGGCCGATGCTCGTCATCGTGGGCTTGATGTTCTATTTCATCATGATTCTGCCTGAGCGGCGGAAACGAACCCAGATGAAGAAAATGCTGGACAGTCTCAAGAAGAATGATCGGGTGGTCACAATCGGAGGGATTTACGGGGTCGTGGTCAACTTACAAAAAGATACCGCTGAGGTCACGATCCGCGTCGACGAAGGAACCAACTCGAAACTGCGCGTGCGCCGCAGCGCCATCTCGGAAGTGCTGACGGAAGAAAACAACGGGAAGAAGGAAACCGGCTAAAGCCAGGTGGCCCAGCGGTGGTCCTCGTTCTCGGAAACTTTGGAAGTTCCGCTAAATGCTATTTCATGCTCTGTATTGGCTGTTCGCCAAGCTGCAAGGTTTCACGCCCGAGGCGATCGAAAACGCAACCTCCGGCACCGGATTTAAGATTGCGTATTTTGTTTCGTTTGTCGCGCTCTGTTTGGTCGTGCCCAGTCTTCTCGGGACGTTCCTGGCCAAACGGCTGCGGATGAAGGATTACGGCTGGAAGCTGGCCTTGATCTTCTCCACGCTGATGTTCAGTGCCGAAATCGTGGGGCGTATTTCGGTCGACGATTGGGGCCGAAACTTGGGTTTGAATCCCTGGATCACATCTACGCAACGCTTCGATATGAAATTGGGCGTCGACCTGCAGGGAGGAGTGATTCTCGTCTACGAGCGTGAAGCCAATTCTGTCGTCCCAGGCGAAGAGGCGCAGACTTCCGGCCAGACCGACGATGTGAGGATGAACGCGTTGGTCGAGGCGATCAAGCGCCGCATCAATCCCAGCGGCACGAAGGAGATCGTCGTTCGAGGTTACGGTGCCAACCAGATTGAGATCATCATCCCCGAGGTGGATCAACGCGCTGTCGAACTAATCAAGAAGCAAATCAGCACGGCCGGTGTGCTCGAGTTTCGCATCGTGGCCAATCCCCGCGACCACTCCGAGATCATCACGCTGGCCCGCGAGATGGCAGAGGACCGCGATACTAAGCGAGCCCGCAGAATCGTCAATTCCGACAAACAACGCGTTGGACTCTGGGCGGGTGTGGCTCGCGAGGTAGGCGAAGCGGGAGACGTGCGACCGTTTAAGCTCGGTGTGACCACCGACATCCTCCGCGACCGCAGCACCGGCGAATTGCTCGATGTCACGGGCCATCAAGGCGACGACCCAGCGCAGTTTGCAGACTACATCGATAGCCTGGGAATCAAAGAAATCGACATCTTGATGGCAACCGATGACGGCTATGACGTAACGGGCGAGCATCTCGGTTCAGTGGGCAAGGGCCATGACGAGTATATGCAGCCCTGTATCTTGTTTAGCATGCGCGGCGTGGGCCAGTCTAAATTCAAACGGCTGACCCGGGACTATTCGCCCGATGGCCAGGCAACACGGCGATTGGGAATTCTGCTGGACAGCGAACTCCTCTCGGCGCCCACGATCAACGAAATGATCCCGGGCGCCGGACGGATCACCGGACGGTTTTCCAAAGAAGAAGTGGAATTCATGGTGAATATCTTGGAGGCCGGCAGCTTGCCGGTGGTGCTGAACAAGATTCCCATCAGCGAAAACCTGATCAACCCTCTGCTGGGAGCGGAGACGATCAAGCAGGGCAAGTTGGCAATCAGCATATCGCTGGTCGTCGTGCTGGTGTTCATTGTGTTGTACTACCGCTTTGCCGGACTGGTCGCCTGCATGGCCCTGATCGCGAACCTGCTGTTCATTCTGGCTTTGATGGTCCTCATCAAAGGGGCTTTCACCCTGCCGGGCTTGGCGGGTCTGGTGTTGACCGTGGGCATGTCGGTCGATGCCAACGTGCTGATCTTCGAGCGAATTCGCGAGGAGCTGTCGCGTGGCGCCGCGTTGCGAATGGCGATCCGCAATGGTTTCGCGCGCGCGACCACGACCATTATTGATGCCAACGTAACAACGCTGATCACCGCCATCGTGCTGTACGGTATCGGCACGGATCAGATTCGAGGATTCGCCGTGACGCTGATTCTGGGAATCCTGATGAGTATGTTTACGGCGATCTTCTGCTCACGGGTTGTGTTCGATCTGGCCGAACGCGCGCGTCGGATCAACAAACTGAGCATGACCCGCATCCTGGGTGTGACGGAGATCGACTTCGTGGGGAAACGATGGATTGCTGGCACTTGTTCGTTGGTCATCATCACCATCGGTTTGGTCGGACTCTTCGCTCGTGGCAAGGACATCTTCGACATCGACTTCCTTGGTGGCACGTCGGTACACGTCATGTTTGACGACGCAGTCGACACGGAGACTGTTCGCAAGCCTCTGGAGAACGAGATCGCCCAAAAAGGAGGCCACGACTTCACGCTCACTGCCATGAATTCGGCAGGCCGTTCGACGTTGAATGATGTTTTCAAGGTTGACTCGTCGATCGAGGAAGTCGACGATCTGCAAAGTTCAATCCAGCGAGCGGTGGACGGCAACAATGACTTGCGGTTGGCAAAGTATTCGCTGGATTATGGGAGACTAAAGACCGTCGTCGCCGCGACTACTGCAGAGTCCGCGGAGGATCAACCGGCCGAGAAGACTATCGACAGTGAGGAACCGTCCGAATCGAAAGCCGCTCCAGAAAGCCAGAACGAAACACCCTCTGAGCCGCCTGCCGAAGCAGAGAGTTCGAAAGAACAACCGGCCGACGCACCCAGTTCTGATGGACAGGCCCAACATCGCGATGAGCTCCGACTCGACTCGCAGCTGGCGTTTGCCGGCGAGCTCTTGGCGCAGGCTGAGACCGGACAAGAAGCCGCCAGCGACGGCGATGATTCCGAGCCAAGTTTGCAGGACGGCGAATCTCAGCCATCTGAGACGCCTGAGTCAGGGGCGGAAGCGTCCAAGTCAGACGCGGCAGGAGTCGCAGCAGAGGTCGCCGCGGATGAAGATTTTCAGGAGCCGGCTGCTGCTGACACGCAGATCGAAGTCGTGCTGACGTTCGGCCACGCGATCAACGCGGAGACGTTGAGAGGTGAAATCGAGGCGGCGGCCGACGACGAGACACTGCAGGTCCCCATCTCCTACTTCGTCTTGGAAAACGAGAATTGGGACGGCGAGAGTAGCAATGCCTTCACGGAATGGACGCTGACGATTCCGGCGAACCAGCAGCAAGTGAAGAAACTGCTGGATCACCTGCAAACCAAATTCTCCGAAACGCCAGTTTGGCCTTCAGCAAGCAAGATCGGCAGCCAGGTGGCTGGCCGGATGCAGAGTAAGGCAATTGCGGCGCTGGTAGCTAGCCTGTTCGGCATCGTACTTTACATCTGGATTCGATTTCAGCGTGTGATTTTTGGCTTGGCCGCAGTGGTGGCTCTAGTGCATGACGTGTTGGTAACCCTGGGAGCCATTGCTCTGAGCTACTGGCTCGCGGGAGGGCTCGGTTTTCTGGGGATCGATTCGTTCAAGATCAGCCTGCCCATTGTGGCCGCGTTGCTAACGATCATCGGATACTCGCTGAATGACACGATTGTAGTGTTCGATCGCATTCGGGAAGTGCGTGGCAGAAGTCCTGATCTGACGGGCGCGATGATCAACAAGAGCATCAACCAGACGCTCAGCCGAACTGTGTTGACATCGATCACCACGTTGATCGTGGTGCTGATCCTCTACACGTTCGGTGGCCAGGGCATCCACGGATTCGCTTTTGCTCTGGTGGTGGGCGTCATCGTGGGCACGTACAGTTCGATTTTCGTTGCTTCACCTGCGTTGCTGTGGATGACCGGTGCAAGCAAATCCAAGGGCACCAAGACGGCCGCAGCCTAGCGACGAGCCGCGATCGCCACATCTTGCCCGCTCGAACCGAGCCAATTTCCGTGAGCGACCCCGGCAAATTGCCCTAACTGCACGACCATTTCTTCGCCAACCGTTATCAGCGCGCTGTGGCGGCAACACCGATGTTGAGAAGAGCATGCGTCTGGTCGCAGATCATCGAACTGCCAACATCGGGTCCTCGATTCACCGAAAAATGCGCGCCGGAAAACAAACAAGTAAGCGGAAACGGTGGGTATGCCGTGGGCATTTTTTTGTGTCCGGCCGCCGGCTTGAAATCATGCGGAAACACAGGTCTTGACCGGACATTTCAGCCAGGCCGCGGCATAATGACCACCGGAAAATGGCGCATCGTGGGAGTTCTGTTGATTGGTACGGGCTTGGCGGCAGCACTGCCGTTCCAGCGCGCCATCGACCGTCCGCGCAGCGGGCCAGCCAAGATGAACCAAGCCGATTTTGTCTGGCGCCGCTCGGATGACAGACCTGCAGCCGCCACACCGATCAGTCGGTCGCAAGCGGCTGAATTGTTTATTCAACAGCCTACCGACCATGCGTCGTCCAGCGAATCACGCGTCCCTCGGGTCAGCAGACCCGCCTCGCTGGATGCCGCCGCTCTGCCTCCGGAGCTTCCGCCGGTCTACGCACCTCATGTCACAGGGGTTGCAGCTACGGGTGCCACACCACCGAAGAGTGCAAAAAGCGGCGACGGCAGAGAATTCCAGCGGCGCGTCGTGCGTCACCGAATCGTTGATGGAGACTCGCTTGCGCGGCTGGCTGCCCGGTACTTGGGAAACGACAAACGTTGGCTGGAGATCTACGAAGAAAACCGTGACGTGCTGGAAAGTCCAGACCTGTTGCCGATCAAAGTGGAGTTAGTCATCGTTGTCCGCCCGGCAGAACTCGTACACGATTCGTCAGGCTCGCCGCACGGACCTTTGGAAATGGTGCCCATCGACAGCAATCAATGGAAACGGGCCGAGTAGCCAGCAGTCGAACTCGCAAGAACTTGGGATCTGCAGCGTCCCAGCAGGTTCTTGCTATGCCGCGGCCTGGCTGAAATGTCCGGTCAAGACCTGTGTTTCCGCATGATTTCAAGCCGGCGGCCGGACACAATAAAATGCCCACGGCATACTTCGGCTAGTCCGCCGCGCCGAGCGGGCTCTTCCGTTCTCGCCACGGGAACGCCTCGTTCATGTCGAGCAAGCGGCGTTCGATGAAGACGCCGATGTTTTGCGCAACGGGTAACCGGCTCTGCACACGGCGATCCACCAGCTGGGTGCCGTGCAACCCCGCGTCCGGTTCCAAGAAGTAGAGATCTTTGCTGCTACTGTCGGTAGTTTCTTGATGAAAACGTTCCAGACGGCTGTAAATCGCCTTGGCCTCTGAGTGGCGTTTCCGGTCCCGCTGTCCGGAGATGAGCATCATCGACAGTTTTGATCGCACCACCGGATGTTGGATCGCCTGGTTCAGCGTGGCACCCTTGAACGATTGTTCGGGGGAGAGTAGCACCAGGGCTTTGACGTCGCGACCTTGTTTAAAGCTCGGCAATTGACGCCAGTTCCAGTCGTGCTGAGCCCAATTGACGGCTACGATCGCCCCCGATTCGGCACCCACCACGCACAACTTTTCAATATTGAGTTTGGCCTCGTTATTCTGGTTCAACAGGAACTTCTTGACCGCGTCAACATCCAGGACCATGGCATTGAGCAACACTGAGGGCCGAGCGCGTTTGATTTTCGTGTCGCCCCGGACGGTCGTGCTGTCTCCGTGTCCGCGCAGGTCAGGTACAATAACTGCGTGGCCCTTGCGCTGCAGGTAACTGGCCAAGAAATCATATTCCCCCCCTCGACCTTCCCAGGCATGGAGCATGATGATTGGCACCACCTCCTTGCCCGACCGCGTCTTGTATTCCATTTCGCCTTTCTTTTTTTTACTTCTGCTCTCGATGACACCGCCGGCGTAGTAGTTACAGCGGACCGCGACGCCGTCTTTGGAATTGACCGTGACCCGCTGGACTTTTGGGACCTCGACCTTCTTCCTCCGCTGGCCCACTGCCACTTCGGTGCTGCAGACCGGGCAAAGCGCGACCGCCAGTGTCAGAGTCAATCGGCATACGTAACGTTGAGTTGGCGTTGATCTCGTCATTCGTCTGATCTCGATCTCTCGGGAAGATGTCCAATAGCCCCGCCGGCAGGATGGCCCTGTCTATACCGCGGCCTGGCTGAAATGTCCGGTCAAGCGCTGTGTTTCCGCATGATTTCAAGCCGGCGCCCGGACACAGGAAAATGCCCACGGCATAGTTCACCTGAAATCATCGTAGATCCCACGTATCACGTCGTCAACGAAGACTCGTCAAACGGTCTCCCTTGGGACCTCCGCGAGTGTGAGTCCGGCGTGAGTACATTCCAGCTGATTCATCGTTCTCATTGCGGCGTCTCACATCATGCGGGAGATCTGTGTTACCGATCCGGAACTTCGAACGTAACCACAAGAGCGAGCGGTTTTGCTTAGCCCGGATTATCGGCTGGATCGCCCAATCTGCAGGCCAGTCTTCAACCTTTTTTCGCCGAAATTTTCGCGGGCCCCGAAGAATTGTGTTCGCCTGTCCCAACGAATTGACGAATAATCGTCAGATGCGCCATTCAGCCGCAACCAACGGTGAGTGATGAGCTTGATTCCAGATTCAATGGGCAATCCGCCAGAGACTAACTCCCCCAGCTCCCTGAAAATGCGCGGAAACGACCGAGAAAAACCGCATCCTAGCTGATCGACGCTTAGACGACCCGCTAGGCACCAGTTGCGTTCGGCAAGTCCGTAAATCACAATCGATACGTGCCAATGCGGATTAAAACAAAGGAACAAAGGGTAGCCGTCAGAACCTAATTTGCGAAAATAACTCACAGCTGTCTTTGCAAGAAACTTACAGCTATTTATCCAAGAACAATGCGCATTGAAGTCTGAATCGCGGCGAAGGAACGGCCACGGTACCCCCCTTCGCTTGTCCGTCGGCTTGAATAATCCTCGCTCTCGCGACATGACGACGCCACCACAACGGGCCGCATCGGGGGGTTTAGAAGAGGAGGCAGATGGTGAAAGTCGTTCGGAGCCGCGCCCTGGGAACGCTGTTTGACGCAGATTCTGCATCCTTTGCAGCCAGCCTGTTCTTCCATGTCTGCCTGCTCTGCATTCTGGCGTATGCCCCGGTATTACTTGACGAGCAGCGGGTGTCGCTGACGATTACCGCGCCACAAGAAGACGAGGAAGTCGACGAGCAGGTTTTGACCCCGCCGGAAGAGTTCTACATGAACGATCGGCCCATGATCGAAATCGGGGCCAACAGCGTCAGCGGTGGAAAGATGGCCTTGGCGGCGGCCGAAATCCTGTCGGACATTTCGGAGGTCCCCAGCCCCGTCGACGTTCGCCCGGTGGACCAGGCCCGGCTTGAAACGAACCTGACGATCGAATTCGCGACGGGGATGCGCATTGACAATTTACCCGTGCGAGGAGCGGCGGGCGAGGCCGCGACTGGGGCCGACGGCGCGATTGACCGAATTACGCAAGATATCTTGCTCTCGCTCGAAGAACGGCCGACGCTGATCGTTTGGTTGTTCGACCAATCGGGCAGCCTGCTACGACAGCGTGCAGAAATCAACGCCAGGCTCGATCGGATCTATGAAGAGCTGGGGGTAATCGAAGCGGCGGGAAATCCTGCCTTCAGCAAACACCAAAAAAAGCCACTGTTGACGTCCGTCATTGCATTTGGTGATCAAGTCAATTTTCTGATGAAAAAGCCGACGGACGACATCACGCAGATCAAGGCGGCCGTGGCTGGCATTTCGCTGGACGAAAAAGGAATCGAACGGGCTTTTACAGCGGTCTATCGAGCGGCGAATCGCTACAAGTACTATCGCATTCAAAGACCTCATCGGAATCTGATGCTGGTTTTAGTGACGGACGAAGCGGGAGACGACCAGAACGGTGTGGACGAAACCGTCAGCCTGTGCCGCCGCTACGAAATACCTGTCTACGTCGTCGGTGTCCCAGCGCCGTTTGGCCGCAAAGAAACGTTGGTCAAATGGGTAGACCCCGACCCTAAGTACGACCAAACTCCCCAATGGGGACGGGTCGATCAAGGCCCAGAATCGCTGGTGCCTGAGCGGGTCAAGCTGGACTTCTTCGGACAATCGAGCCCAGACCCTATGGATTCCGGTTTTGGCCCGTTTGCTTTGACTCGGTTGTGTTACGAAACCGGTGGCGTCTATTTCACCGTCCACCCCAACCGCAACAGCAAGCGGAGTGTGGGCCGCGCGGAAACTGCAGACTTCTCCGCTCATCTAAAACGTTTCTTCGACCCCACGGTGATGCGGAGGTACCGGCCTGATTACGTCTCAACCGTAGAATATATGCGCCGGGCTAATGCCAACAAAGCTCGCGCGGCGTTGATTCGGGCGGCGCAGTTGTCGTCGATAACGCAAATGACAGCCCCCAACTTGCGGTTCGTCAAACGGAGTGAACCCCAGTTGATTTCTGAGCTAACGGAAGCCCAGAAAGCCGCGGCCTCGCTCGAGCCCAAGCTGAACGCACTCTGCCAGACGCTGAAACTCGGTGAGGAGGATCGCGCCGAAGAAGCCTATCCCCGCTGGCAGGCCGGCTACGACCTGGCAATGGGCCGTGTACTAGCGGCAAAAGTCCGTACCGAGACCTATAACGCCATGTTGGCGAAAGCAAAACGCGGGTTGAAGTTCAAAAACAGTAAGAACAACACATGGAAACTGGTTCCCCACAAGGAAATCACCGTTGGTAGTCAGTTGGCGAAGGCCGGTGAAACGGCAATCAAATACCTGCAGGGCGTAATCGACGAGCATCCCGGCACACCCTGGGAATTGTTAGCCCGCCGCGAACTTGCCACACCGTTGGCGTGGAAATGGCAGGAGACATTCACCGATCTCACGCCGACGCCTCGAGTTGCCTCGGCCGGTGGCGGCCGGCCGAGCCCAAGGACTAACGAGCGAGCCAGGGCATTGCGCAGACCGCCAACAAAACGTCCGCCGCCAAAACTCTAGCTGGGCCACCTACCTTGGCCATAGTCGTTGATCGCTCCGCGATCAATATG
>Ga0310121_10005731_pt1 | contig 10597 bp, 13 predicted proteins | sample CB27_Tmax_986_MG_FD_203504 | JGI IMG/M metagenome (GOLD analysis project Ga0310121, IMG submission 203504) | Marine microbial communities from Western Arctic Ocean, Canada - CB27_Tmax_986 | ecosystem: Environmental > Aquatic > Marine > Oceanic | place: Canada: Western Arctic Ocean | collected... | reverse complement strand
ATTATATGGACAATTTTCATTGGTAGAATTTACAGTAAGTGAAATATATAATTTTTATTTTTTTTCTTTTATTACCGAATTGTTCAGGATATACCATTGCTTCATTGTCTACCAATGTTGCCACAGTTGCAGCAACAGGTAAAACAAATGCTGATCATGTGATTTCTCATCTTGCTGGCAAAGATTGTAAGGTTTTTAGAGTTGCATTAAATAAAGAAATTTGTAACCAAAATGATTCGCGTATGTCTCTAAAAAAAGAAACAATAGAAGAAAAGGATAAAATTAATAAAAGATTTATCGGAAAAGTAATTGATACAACTTATTATATAACAAAAAATGTGGCAAAAGACCATGCGGTTCTAGGAGCAAAAATATTTGATAAAATAGGAATAACAAACAAATTAGAAGAAAAGGTAATAACAAGATTTGAAAATAATGAAATAGAAGAAAATTTATCACAAAAGCCAGAAAATAATCTTAAAAAAGAAACCAGCATTTCAAAAAAAGAAAATAGAGAAGAAAAAAAGGATGAGACCACTTGGAAACAAAGAGTAGAAAAAGTTAAAGTACAAAAAAATGAATTGGTCGAAGAAGTTAAAGTACAAAAAAACGAATTGATTGAAGATGCTAAAATAAAAAGTAAAACATTAATAAAAGCAGCTAAAGTACAAAAAAACGAATTGATTGAAGATGCTAAAATAAAAAGTAAAACATTAATAGAAGAAGCTAAAGTACAAAAAAACGAATTGATTGAAGATGCTAAAATAAAAAGTAAAACATTAATAGAAGAAGCTAAAATACAAAAAAAAGAATTAGTTGAAAAAGTTAGAGAAAAAAGCAATGAATTAAAGGAAAGTTTCTTAAAAAATATCAAAAAATTCAAAGTATACAGCCCCGATACCTATGTCCTAAATACTGATAAATAATATATGAGAGAAATTGTTTTAGATATAGAAACCACTGGTTTAGAATATAAGGAAGATCACAAAATAATTGAAATAGCTTGTGTGGAACTTTCAAATTTTATACCAACCGGTGAAATTTATCAAACATTTGTCAATCCAGAAAGAAAAAGTAATCCAAGTGCAAAAGCAAAACATGGCATATCAGATGATTTTTTAAAAGATAAAAAACTCTTTAAAGAAATAGCTTTAGATTTTTTAAAATTTATAAAAAATTCTCCTATTGTTGCACACAATGGCCTGATTTTTGATGTACCATTTTTAAATTATGAATTAAAAGCTAATAAATTCAATATTTTAAAAAATCCAATTGTTGATACTTTAATTCTTGCTAAAAAAAAATTTCCCGGATCACTAGTAAATTTAGATGCATTATGCAGAAGATTTGATATAGATTTATCAGTAAGAAAAACACATGGTGCTTTAGTAGATACAAAATTATTAACAAAAGTTTATTTAGAATTAAAAGGGGGGCAACAACCTAATTTAGTTTTAAATTCAAAAGATGGCGAAAAAAAAAAGGACAAAGTAAAAATTTTAAAAAAAAAAATATTAAAAGATAGAAAATTTCTTTTATCAAATGAAGATGAAGAAAAACATAAAGATTTTTTAAAAAAAATAAAAAATCCTATGTGGAATCAATATAAATAAATTAATAACTTGGAGGTGGATCAATTGTCTATATATATCCAAGGCTATCTTATTTTTTTTTTAAATATTAAATAAAAATTATAGTTTATTGTTTAAATAATATTGATAGAATTTTTATAAATTATAATGTTAGATTATCTCTCAAAATTTTTAAGTTTAGTAAATTTAGTATCTTTATTTAAAGTTTTAATTACAGCTTTAGTAATTATTGTAGCTGCAGAAGTAGCAAAAAGATCATCATTATTAGCCGGTTTAATTGTTTCAATGCCACTTATTACTGTATTAACGTTAATATGGCTTTATTGGGATACAAAAGATATTAAACAAGTATCAGATTTAACAAATAATACTTTGTTAATGATTTTACCATCTTTAACTTTTTTTTTATTTTTTCCTATTTTATTAAAATTAAATCTTAATTTTGCTGGAGCAATGTTAATTGCTGTTCTATCTACAGCAATTTGTTATTGGGGATATACTATTTTTTTGAATAAATTTTTTAATATTTCTTTATGAGTAAAGATTTTCTAGATAAGTTATTTCTAAAAGCCAGAAGTCACAATAATTGGAAAAACAAATATGTTGGTGAACAAATCTTAAAAGATTTATATGATTTGGTAAAAAATTGTCCTACCAGTGCTAATTCTGAACCAATGAGGGTAATTTTTTTAAAATCAAAGGAATCTAAAGAAAGAATAAAAGCACATCTTAGCGAAGGAAATGTTGAAAAAACTATGACAGCGCCAATAGTTGCAATAATAGCTTATGACAGTAAGTTTTATGATCTTCTACCTAAATTATTTCCTCATAATCCAGGAATGAAAAAGGTTTTGTCTAATCCTTCAGCTAAGGCTGAAACAACTGCATTTAGAAATTCAACACTTCAGGGTGGTTATTTTATGTTAGCTGCACGAGCCTTAGGACTTGATGTGGGACCCATGTCAGGATTTGATAATGCGGGGGTAGATAAAGAATTTTTTCCTGATGGCAGATTTAAATCAAATTTTTTATGTAATTTAGGTTATGGAGATGAAACTAAATTACTTGACAGATTACCCCGTTTAGAATTTTCAGAAGTTTGTAAAATTTTATAATTTTTTATGAAAAATTTTGTTGCTGCGTCAACAAGCTTATTTCCTCTTTGGGTAATCTTATTTTCATTTTGGGCTTTTTTAGAACCCCAATATTTCTCAAATTTAAGTTTTCTTATAATTCCTTTATTGAGCTTAATTATGTTTTCTATGGGATTAACTTTAAAAGTGGAAAATTTTTTTAGGATTTTTAAAAATTTTAAAATTATTTGCCTAGGTGTTTTATTGCAATTTTCAATAATGCCAATTTTAGGTTTTTTATTAGTAAAAATTTTTTATATTGAACAAATTATTGGTATAGGCGTAATTTTGGTTGGATGTGCTCCTGGTGGGACAGCATCTAATGTTATTTGTTATTTAGCAAAAGGAGATGTAGCTTTATCTATTTCATTAACTGTTTGTTCAACAATTCTAGCTGTTTTTTTTATGCCTACTCTTTTTTGGATTTATACAGGATCAAATATAGAAATACCATTTTATCAAATGATGTTTAGTATTTTTAAAATAGTTATAATTCCAGTATCTTTAGGTATTATTTTAAATAGTATTGGTTTCTTAAATATCGAAAAAGTAAAAATATGCCTACCTTTAGTTGCCATCGTAGCAATTGTTTTTATTATTACAATTATAATTGGGTCAAATTCAAATGAAATTTTTAAACATGGCCCTAAAATTTTTTTTACAGTTATATGCCATAATCTTTTAGGTATTTTTTTAGTTTTTTATTTTTGTAAAAAAATGAATTATACAAATAAAATAGCAAAAACAATGGCTATTGAAATTGGTATGCAAAATTCAGGACTTGCAACAGCACTAGCTATGAAATATTTTGGACCACTCCCAGCACTTGCGGGTGCTTTTTTTAGTATATGGCACAATATTTCAGGTCCTATTCTGGCTTCTTTCTGGAAAAAAAAAAATTTATAATAATCGATTTAATTAATTACTTATATCGATATTAATAGATTTATTAGTGTGTTAGAGATGTAATAGTAAACGGCATGATACACATTGATGATGTTTTAACACAAAGGGCCAATATTAAATTTGTTTCTAAAGCAATGAAACAACCTCTTTTATCTTTAAAAGATGAAAAAAAAATAACCAAACTTTGGAGCGAAAAAAAAGATATAAAGTCTTTACATGTTCTCATTAATTCTTATGAAAAATTAGTTATAAGTAACGCAATTAAATTTAGAAAATCTGGTTTACCATTCGGCGATTTATTACAAGAAGGAAATGTAGGAATTTTAAAAGCAGCATATAAATTTAACATAAAAATTAATGTAAGATTTTCTACTTATGCTAGATGGTGGATTAAATCGTCTATGCAGGAATTTGTTTTAAAAAATTGGGCAATTGTTAGAATTGGTTCTACTGCTACACAAAAATTTCTTTTTTTTCAATTAAGTAGATTGAAAACTAAAATTCAAAATTCATCTCTTGAAAATAATAACCTTGAATCAATTACTGATAAAATAGCTAAAGATTTAAAAATTAAAGTGTCTGAAGTTGAAAAAATTTTTGAAAGAGTTATTAAAAAAGATTTATTACTTGATCATTCATTAAATAACAATGATGATGATAGAACACCTCTGGATTTTTTGAATGATACTTCTCTAAACCCAGATGAAATTACTTTAAATAATGATATTCATGGTAATAGAAAAAGAGTAATAAAAAAGTCTTTACAAGCTTTAAATGATAAAGAAAAGCATATTATTTTAAAAAGACATTTACATCATACACCAGGTACATTAGAAGCTATTGGAAAAGATTTAAATATAAGTAAAGAAAGAGTAAGACAATTAGAATCAAGAGCGTTTCTAAAATTAAAAAAAAGAATTCTTAAAACAGAAAATAAACAAGACTTAATTTAAAAAATATTTTCTTTAACTTTTAAATTTACATCACTATAATCCTCAACTGAATATTAGTAAATTATGGGATATCCAAAAAAACATAGGGGTAGAAGAAAACGCGGAAGTACTTGGAGACGTAATAAAAGAAGAAATAAAAAGAAATAAATTTTTTGTGTATGACTTATTTTTTTCCTGAACTTTTGTTTAAACATTTACCTTTTTGAGGATATTTTCTATGTTCATTATTATCTGCAGTGAGTTTAAAATTACCATTTTTTAAATCAATATTAAAATAGATTTTTGATTGAAACCATGAATCGTAACCTAGTCCATATACTCCAAAACCGGTAAAAGATATTGAATTTATCTCACTATTTTCTATTTTCATTTCCCTTCCTTGTTGAACCCATATAATCCTCTTTCTTGATGGTATATAAAGGAATGTATATTTTTTTGATATGTTATCAGTTTTACAAATAAACTGAATATTCTCCTCTTCAGTCTTTATGGAATTCAATTCAATAAGAAATATGATAATAATAAGAAGAAATATTTTTTTTATTTTTTCTTACTTCCTTTAGTTGCTTTGCCTTCAGTTTTTTTCTTCGTATCTTTTTTCTTCGTATCTTTTTTCTTAGTATCTATTTTCTTCGTATCTTTTTTCTTCGTATCTTTTTTCTTCGTATCTTTTTTCTTCGTATCTTTTTTTTCGTCTAGTTCAGGCTTAATTTCTTTTGTAACCTTGATTGATTTTGCTCTTTTACCTTTCTCATCTTGATCAGTTTCGTACGTAACTTCAGATCCAGTATATAATTTTTTTAGACCAGAACTTTTTAATGCTGTTGCATGAACAAATACATCATCGCTGTTATCATCTGGTGTTATAAATCCGTACCCTTTACGTGCATTATACCATTTTACTGTTCCCTTCATATATCCTCCACAAACAAATTACGCATATAAAATAAAGGTCGGTAGTATTATATGAAAAAATAAAAATTTTTTCTATTTATTTTTTCTATAAATGAATATTGAGTTATTTTTTTTTTTTTTAAATTCAGGATCGATTAATCTATGGAATTTAGATGTTGCCGAAAGCGCAATTTTGAATATTAAGGTATTTTTTCTTTTTTGTGATATTTTTTTATATTTTGATTTTTTAGTAATTTTTATAGCATTAGATTTTTTTTGAATAACACCTATATTCTTTGAAAAATTAAAATCTTTTAATTTGTTGTTACAAGCAAAGTAGAAATAATTACAATAATTTAAATAATTTTTCCATTTTTTATCAAGTTTAATGCCATTTTTATTTGATTTAACTTCAACAATAATTATTTCTTTTTTTAGGTTTATGGCGATGATATCTACCCTTTTTTTATTAGGTAACGCAAATTCGCTAAGCACTTTGTATCCTTTTAAAGATAAAAATCGCATAGTTTTTTGGAGTATTTCTCTAGATAATTTATCCATTTCAACCAATTAAATGTATTTTTATTATACGGGTATGTGATGATTTTCTATGTTCAAATAAGTATATTCCTTGCCATGTTCCTAGTGTTATTTCGAAATTTTCTATAGGTATTGATAAACTTGTTTGAGTTAAGGAAGATTTAATATGTGCTGGCATATCATCAGATCCTTCTGATTGATGAATGTAATTTTTATTTTCAGGAACAATTTTAGAAAAAAAACTTAATAAATCTTTTTGTACATCACTGTCAGCATTCTCTTGTATTAATAAAGAACAGCTTGTATGTTTTACATAAACTGTTAACAAGCCATTTTTTATTTTTATATTGTTAACGTGTTTAACAATATCTGAGGTAAATTCATAAAATCCCTGGCCTTTAGTTATAATTTTTAGCGTTTTAATTAATTGTTTCATTTTTTAAGCTTAGAATTTTAATAAATTCTTTAAAATTAGTTATTGGAAGTGAGCAGTTTTGATTTTGACAAACAAAAACAGTATTTTTTTTATTTTTACATTTTTTTCCAAAAGCAGAATGTTTTTTTGGTAATTTTTTAGAATTATCTATTTCTTGATAAATCATATTTGGCAAACATACTTGTTTAATTTTATCTAATATTGACATATTTTTGTTTACCTTTAATAAAACAATATGAATTCCGTTTTTTAATATATCATTAGAATTAATTAGCGAAGCAGAACTGAAAAAATTTTTATTGATATTTCCAGAAACAGATTTTAATGTCAATTCTGCTTCATCATAATAAGTTGTATTTCCAGTTAAATAAAATAATTTTGCAAAAGATTCTATTACTAAACTAATTCCAGATGGAACAGCGCTATCATAAATAGATTTTAATTTTGTAAAGACATCTTTAGTTTTTTTAGAATTTATATAAAATCCTCCATTTTTTGTATCTTTAAATTCTTTTAAAATTATATTCGAAAATTTTATTGCATTATTAAGGTATTTTTTTTTATTTGTTTTTTCAAATAAAGTAATAGAACATCTCATAAAATTTGCATAATCATCTATAGTAGCAAATGTCTTTACTTTTGAATCTTTCCAAGAATGATATAACTCATTATTATGAATAAGGTTTTGATATAAAAAAGAATAAGTATTTTCTGCTTCATTTAACCACTCTTTTCTATTGAATACCCAACCAGCTTTGGCAAGAGCATTAATCATTAATCCATTACAATCTGTTAAAATTTTATTATCTAAATTTGGAAAAGTTCTTTTTTTTCTCTTTTCGAAAAGTATATTTAATAATTTTCTTTCTTCTTCCATTTCTTTAATACTTCTTTTTTTTTTTAAATTTAATATATTTTTATTTTCCCAATTCCCTTCTTTTGTAACATTATAAGTTTTACAAAATTGATCAGATAAATTACCTAAGGCTTCATTAATTTCTTTTTTTTCCCAAACATAATATTTTCCCTCAACTCCATCACTATCTGCATCAATAGCACTTGCCAAACCCCCATCTTTTGTTTTCATTTCTCTTAGAACCCATTTAATAGTTTCAAATATTCTAGTTTTAAAAGTTGGTTCTTTAAAAACCTGATAACCGTAAATTAAAAATTCAATTAACTGAGCATTGTCATAGAGCATTTTTTCAAAATGAGGTACAAGCCACTTTTCATCTGTAGAATATCTTGCAAATCCACCACCAACATGATCATAAATTCCTCCTAAGCATATTTTTTCTAAAGTTTGGTAAATTCCCGAATCCATAATTAAATTTTTATCTTTATTTAAAGAATTTGTTAATGAAAATCTTAAAATATTTTCAAAAACTGGTATATTTGGAAATTTAGGAGCGCCTTTTATACCTCCATTTGTTTTATCAATCAAATTAATCAATGATAATGAGACTTGATTAGATAAATCATTATTAATGCCATTGCCATAAATATTTACAGTATTATTATTTATCCCTTTTTTAATTAGGTCTACACTTTTTTTTATTTTTTCTTTTTCATTTTGAAAAATATCATAAATAGTTTTTAGAATAGTTGGAAAAGCTGGACGCCCAAATTTTTCTACTGGTGGAAAATATGTTCCTCCCCAAAAAGGCTCTAAATCAGGTGTTAAAAACATAGTTAATGGCCACCCTCCCTGTTCACCAAATACTTGTAGTGCATTTTGATAAATAACATCTAGATCTGGTCTTTCTTCTCTGTCAACTTTTATATTAATAAAATATTTATTCATTAATGCTGCAATATTTTTATTTTCAAATGACTCACTTGCCATTACATGACACCAATGACATGCTGAATATCCAATAGATAACAAAATAGGTTTTTTTTCTTTTTTTGCTTTTTTTAAAGTGTCTTCATTCCACGGATACCATTCCACAGGATTATTCTTGTGCTCCAAAAGGTACGGACTAGTTTCTTTTTCTAATTTGTTCAACTTGATAAATCCAAATATGATAGTAAAACAAAAGAAAATGGATAAAAGACTAAAATATAAAATAAATTTAGATACAATTTATGCCTCGGCAAGTAGTATCGGTTTATCTGCTATCAAAACTATTAGAATTTCGGGTAATGAAACAAAAAAAATATTTAAAGCACTCACAAAAAAAAGTTTACCAAAAGCTAGATATTGTAAATTAATAAATTTATATGATATAAAAAATTTTTCTGTAATAGACAAAGCTATTGTTGTTTGGTTTCCAGCTCCCAAAACTTATACCGGAGAAAACATACTTGAAATTAATATACATGGCGGAAATTCAGTATTAGAACATTTAATTGAAAATTTATTATTAATAAGAAATGTGAGAGAGGCTGAGCCAGGAGAATTCACAAGAAGGGCATTTACAAATAATAAAATGGATTTTTTGGAAGCAGAAGGTGTTATGGATTTAATTAATGCTGAAACTAAATCTCAAAAATCTTTAGCAATGCAGCAAGTTAATGGTAGTTTAAGTACAATTTTTAAAAAATGGAATAATAAACTTTTAAAATTATTAGCGCATTACGAAGGACAAATAGATTTTCCTGAAGATGAAGTACCAAAAAATACTGAAAAAAAAGTTATTTCTCAAGTAATTGATTTAATTAAAGAGATGAATTTTTTTTTGTCAGATAAAAAAAGAGGAGATATTATTAGAAGTGGTGTAGAAATTGCAATAGTTGGTAGGCCAAATGTTGGAAAGTCTTCACTAGTAAATCAAATTGCAAAAAAAGATATAGCAATTGTTTCAAAAACATCAGGTACTACCAGAGATGTAATTGAAACAAAAATTAATTTATCAAACATACCTGTAATATTATCTGATACAGCTGGTTTAAAAGATAGCCCAAGAAATAATATTGAAAAACAAGGTGTTTTAAGGTCAAAACAAAGAATTAAAAATTGTAATATAAAACTATTAGTTATGGATGTAACTTGCAATTTTGAAAAAAAAATTCTTAAATTAGTATGTAACAAAACAATAATAATTTTGAATAAAAAAGATTTATTAAGTAAAAAAAAAATAGGTAGTAAAATCAATTATTTAAAGGAAAAAAACTTTAAAAGAATATCTGTAATTTCAGCTAAGAAAGGAACAGGAATTAATAATTTATTAAATGATTTAGAAAATTATATTAAAGATAGATATAAAAACGTTTTTTTTGGAGAGCCTGTTTTAACAAGAACGAGGCATAGAGCAGCTTTAAAAAAATGTCTTAGTAATTTAAAAAAAATAAATAAAAATAAAGACCCTGAGTTAAATGCTGAAGATCTCAGGCTATCTTTGAATGCTATTGGGAATGTAACTGGTAAATATGAAATTGAGAAAATGTTAGATATTGTTTTTAAGGATTTTTGCATAGGTAAATAACAACTTAAATGAAAAAGAACTTTGTAATTTTTTTAATTTCTATATTATTTTTGTCTATAACAGACAAAAAACTTCAATCAGAGTATATAATTAGTCTAATTGGGGTATGGAAAGGAGTAAATAAAAGTTATTCATTTGAAAAGGGATACAGGACTTGGGAAAAAAAAATTACAATTTTTGAGCAAAATGAGAGGATATTTAAAGGAAATTTTAAATATGCAGATGGAGAAAAAAACTTTTTAGGTACAATAAGGTCAAATAATAAGAATTTTTATTGGGTATCTCCAGAAAGTAAAGGGTACATTCATGGAGAAATTTTAAATAAAAACACTATAGAGGTTTGTTATATAGAAGCATATGAAGGAGCTGCTGTAGGATGTTCAATTCTGAAAAGAATAAACAAATAAAAAATAAGCATAAAGTTTCACGTGAAACATATAAAGTTATCGTTGTTGGCGGTGGCCATGCAGGATGTGAGGCAGCTGTGGCAGCGGCACGAATCGGTTGTTCAACTCTTTTAGTAACCAACAATAAAAGCAAAATTGGAGAAATGTCCTGTAATCCTTCAATTGGAGGACTTGGAAAAGGACATTTGGTAAGAGAAATTGATGCTTTAGATGGAATTATTGCCAAAGCTATCGATATGTCAGGAATTCATTTTAGGATGCTAAATGCTTCAAAAGGACCTGCTGTAAGAGGTTTAAGAGCTCAAGCA
>Ga0310121_10005730_pt1 | contig 10597 bp, 12 predicted proteins | sample CB27_Tmax_986_MG_FD_203504 | JGI IMG/M metagenome (GOLD analysis project Ga0310121, IMG submission 203504) | Marine microbial communities from Western Arctic Ocean, Canada - CB27_Tmax_986 | ecosystem: Environmental > Aquatic > Marine > Oceanic | place: Canada: Western Arctic Ocean | collected... | reverse complement strand
ACGCCGGCCTCGCAAAGAACACGTACGGAACCGGCGCTTTCCTGCTGCTCAACACCGGCGCGGAAGCCGTCCCGTCCACGCGGGGTCTGCTGACGACGGCCGCATGCGACGCTGAGGGCGGCCTCGCCTATGCGTTGGAGGGGTCGGTCTTCATCGCCGGGGCGGCCGTGCAGTGGCTGCGGGACGGGTTGGGCTTGCTCGGCGCCGCGCCCGACTCCGAAGCGATGGCGCAGGCGTTGGAGGACAATGGTGGTGTCTATTTCGTTCCTGCATTCGTGGGTCTCGGCGCACCGCACTGGGAGCCCGAAGCGCGCGGAATGCTCGTCGGGCTGACGCGTGGCACTACGAAGAAGCACCTGGTCCGGGCGGCGCTCGAGGCAATGGCGTACGGGACTGCAGAGGTACTGGCTGCCATGGAAGCGGACTCCGGGGTAGAGACGACGGAACTGCGTGTGGACGGCGGTGCGGCTCTGAACGACTGGCTGATGCAGTTGCAAGCCGACGTGCTCGATATTCCCGTCCATCGGCCGGCTCTGGTCGAGACCACTGCTCTCGGCGCCGGGGGCCTGGCCGGCATCGCGACTGGAGTCTGGCAGAGCGCTGCCGATTTCCTGGGGGTGCAGGAAGAAGCCGCGAGCCGCTATGTGCCGCGCATGGCGGAAGAAGCCCGAACCCAGCTGACCAGGGAATGGGATCGGGCGGTTCGCGCAGCGGTCAGGTGGGCGCAGGACGTGTGACACCCGACGCCGGAGTGGACCGTCCGCTTCGTGTCGCTGTGATCGGTGCGGCCCGAGCGAGCGAATCGGAATATTCGGACGCTCAGGCGCTGGGCCGTGCTTTGGCGAAAGGTGGCGTTGTCGTCGTGTGCGGAGGGTACGGCGGCGTCATGGAAGCCGCGGCACGCGGAGCTGCAGAGGCGGGAGGCCTCACAGTTGGGATTCTACGCGGCTCACGAGGGGAGGACGCCAATCCGTGGATCCAGGTTCCGCTCCCGACAGGTCTCGGCGAGGCTCGCAACGCGCTCGTCGTAGCCGGAGCGGAGGTGGTAGTCGCGGTCGGGGGCTCATGGGGTACGCTCTCCGAGATCGCACTCGCTAGGAAGATGGGCCTCGACGTGGGCACGCTGGGCCATCCGCCCGCGGATGGTCTCGAGCTCCCGGCTTTGGAGGACCCGGCTGGCGCCGCCCGATGGGCGCTCGAACGTGCGGCCGCGTTTCGAGACGCCGGATGAGATGCCCCCGAACCCGGCATGCGTCGGACCTCCGTGATCATCGGGACCTCTCCGTAGGGGATTTCCCGGACTGGTCATCAGACTCTTGAGTCGGCTAGATTCCATTCGGATTAGAAGGATCCTGGCAAAGGGTGACGATATGAACAAGAACGGCCGTTTCATGGTGGGTCTCGTCGGGGTTGCCGCAGTGGTGACCTATCTGATATGGACAGGGGTGAGCCAGACGATGGTCTATTACCTCACGCCGGTCGAGCTCATGGCGCGCGCTGAGGCGGATCCGACGTTCCACGAGGTTGGCGTGAAAGTCAGCGGTCAGGTCATCAAGGGTACCTACGCGCGGGTGCAGGGCGAGCTGCTGCACACCTTCCAGGTCATGGACCCGGTGGATGAGTCGGTGGCCTTCACCGTCGAGTACCGCGACGCGCTCCCGGACACCTTCACCGATGAGGTCGAAGTCGTGCTCGAGGGCCACCTGCGAGCCGATGGTGTCTTCGAGGCAACAACGATGCTGACGAAGTGTGGGAGTCGATATGAAGCTGCGCCGGAGGATCTAGCCGGGTGATCATCCTCGGCGAGTTCGCCCTCTGGATCGCGCTCCCCGTCGCGGTCTGGGGGATGGCGCTCGGCTTCATGGGGGGACGCACCCAGCGCGGGGACCTCGTTTTGAGCGCCGAACGCGGGATCTACGCGGTCTTCTTCCTGCTGATATTGGCCTCCCTGGGGGTCAGCGCCGCGTTCCTGGGTGACAAGTTCGAGTACTGGTATGTAGCGAGTTACTCGAACCGCGAGCTCGAGCTGTTCTACAAGGTCACTGGCCTCTGGGCCGGCCAGCGTGGCTCCTTGCTCTTCTGGGCGCTGATACTCGGCTTTTTCTCGAGCATCTGTGTTTTCCAGAACCGTGACAAGAACCGCGAGTTCATGCCCTACGTCGCTGGCGTGCTTCAGGGCGTTCTACTGTTCTTCATCATCGTTCTGCTCTTCGCGGACGTGAACCCGTTCGAGCGGCTCGCGTTCACTCCGGCGAACGGTCAGGGGCTGAACCCACAGCTCCAGAACTACTGGATGACGATCCACCCGCCCACGCTCTACCTGGGCTTCACCGCGTTCACGATCCCGTTTGCATTCGCCGTGGCAGCGCTGCTCAATGGCCGGCTCGACGCACGGTGGATCCAGCTGACGCGACGTTGGATCCTGACCTCGTGGCTCTTCCTTTCCATCGGCATCATCTTCGGGATGCGGTGGGCATACGAGGAGCTCGGCTGGGGCGGATACTGGTTCTGGGATCCGGTCGAGAACGCCTCGCTACTGCCATGGCTGACCGCGACGGCGTTCCTCCATTCGATCCAGATCCAGGAAAAACGAGGCATGTTGAGGGTGTGGAACATGTCGCTCGTGCTGCTGACGTTCCTGCTAACGATCTTCGCGACGTTCCTCACGCGTTCGGGGCTCATCGACTCGGTGCACTCGTTCGCTCAGGAGTTGAAGATCGCCTACATCTTCCTCGGCTTCATGGGATCGCTCTTGGCCGGGTGTGTCGTCCTGATCCTGTATCGCCTGCCCAAGCTGAGAAGCGATAACCGGATCGAGTCCTTCCTGTCGCGTGAGTCGGCGTTTCTCTTCAACAACCTCATGCTGTTGGGCTTCGCCTTCGCGGTGTTTTGGGGAACGATCTTCCCGCTCGTTGCAGAGGGCGTCACAGGTGAGAAGATCAGCGTCGGGCCGCCCTTCTTCGAAAAAGTCAACTTCCCGATAGGGCTCGTCTTGCTCGCGTTGGCGGGGATCGGTCCCGCGATCGCGTGGCGGCGAGCTACGAAACGGAATCTCAAGAAGAACTTCACGATCCCGATGGGGGTTTTGCTCGCGGTCGGGACTGGGCTGTGGGTGACGGGTGCACGACATCCGCTGGCGCTCGTGACGTGGAGCCTTTGCGCCTTCGTGCTTACGATCATCGGGATCGAGTTCTGGAAGGGGACGCGCGCCCGCGCGCGCATCGAGGGCGAGGGCTACGCGCTTGCCTTGATGCACTTGGTGGCGCGCGATCGTCGACGCTGGGGTGGATACATCGTGCACGTGGCGATGGTGATGATCTACTTCGCTTTCGCTGGCGCGGCGTACTACGTCGAGGAGCGCTTCCACGTGCTGCCGGGAGACACAGTAGAGGTAAGGTCGCCGTTCGGGCACACCTACAAGCTGACGTATGAAGGTCTCTCGGTGTCGCTCGGCAAGGGTCAGCGGAACCTGCTCTGGCAGGCGATCGCCACGGTTTCCGTGCAGCAGGACGGCAAGCAGAAGCCCCTCATGACGACCGAAAAGCGGATGTACGTTACCGGCGATCTACCGATGACCGAGGTCGGGATTCGCTCCTCCGTTCGGGAGGATTTGTACCTGATCTTGTCGGCATTGGACGACATGGAGGGGGCAGTGAGGGCCGACTCGAACGCTCAGGGTATCGACCTTCAGGTCCTCATCAAACCGCTCATCAGCTGGATCTGGTACGGTGGCATCATGTTGGCCGTTGGCACGTTCGTCGCGCTCTGGCCCAGCGTCGACCGGCGTCGGGTCGCGCTAGAGGGGAGGACCGAGACCGCGTCTCAGCCGGCAATGGCGGCGGCCGAGTAGGGCCGCCGATGACCCTCTTCGTCGGCGGTTCGCTAGTGGCGTTGGCCGTGGTCCTCTTCGTTCTGCAGCCGGTTGTGAAGGGCCTTCACGCGTCGCTCGAGCGGGATGTGTTCGAGCTGACCGACACTGAAGCTCGCAAGCGGGTCGCGTTGCTCGCGCTTCGTGACGTCGAGTACGACTTCCTCGCTGAAAAGCTAGACGAGCACGACTATCACTCGCTCAAGGCCGAGTTCACGGCCGAAGCTCTGGCTGCGCTGGAAGCGGACGAGCGGGCGCAGGGAGGAGCCGGGCTCGGGGAGGATGACTTGGAGGCCGAGATCGCCCAAATCCGGGCGGGCCTCAGGGAGGGCTGCGTCTGCGACGCCTGCGGGTTCTCCAACCAAGTCGGCTCGCGGTTCTGCTCAGCATGTGGGCAGGCCGTTGCCGCCGAGGCGGCGCGGTGAGGACCCTGGGAGTTGCGATGGCTCCTGAATCAGAGTCGCCCCCGCCCGTGGCCAGCAAGCCGGCGTTAGAGGCTCGCGGGGTCGTACGCGAGTACGGTCCGGTGATCGCTGTAGCCGGCATCGACCTCTCCCTGGAGCGGGGAGACTTCCTGACGGTCTTCGGACCGAACGGCGCCGGGAAATCGTCACTGCTGGGACTGCTCGCGGGAGCGCTGCGTCCGACGCGCGGCGAGGTCTTTGTCGACGGCACTCGGCTTGACTTCGGCGCCGTCGAGTGGCGGCGTAACATCGGTGTGTTGTCCCACCAGGGCTTCCTATACGCTCAGCTCACGGTGGCGGAGAACCTCCAGTTTTATGGCCGACTCTATGGTCTCGAGGACCTTGAGCGAAGGATTCCGGAACGGCTGGCGCACGTACGCCTAGAGGACTGCTCCGACGCTCTCGTGGGCCAGCTTTCCCACGGGATGCGCCAGAGATTGGCCGTCGCGAGGGCGCTGCTCCACGATCCGGATGTCGTGCTCCTGGACGAACCATATACCGGTCTGGATCCCTCTGCGGCCGCGGTTCTCCGCGGCGTGCTGACCGAGCTCAAGGACGGTTGCCGCACGGTCGTAATGGTCACACACAACCTGGGAGAGGGTCTCGCGCTGGCCAGCCGGGTGGCGATCCAGGTGCGTGGACGCTTCGCTTGGCGGGGGAGTCGTGAAGAGCTGGACAGCAATGATTTCGAGCGGCTGTACCACCGAGTCGTCGAGGGACGCGCATGAGCGCTTACCTCGGTCAGATTCGCGCGATCGTGTGGAAGGACCTGCTGCTCGAGTTGAGAACGCGCGAGCGAGTGGTGGCCATGGGCGCTTTCGCCGTGCTCGCGGCGGTGTTGTTCAATTATTCGATCGATAGGACAGTCGTGCGGCCGCAGGATGTTGGCGCCGGGCTCATATGGATGACGATCGTGTTCGGAGGCCTGCTCGGCGTAGGACGCACGTTCCACCTGGAGGCGGAGGACGGCGCGCTTCAGGGCGTGCTGATGAGCCCGGTTCCCAAGGACGCGGTCTTCCTGGGCAAGACGCTCTCCAACTTTGTATTGCTCTATGCCGTATCGCTTCTCGTCGTCGCGGTCTTCATGCTCTTCTTCGGTATGGAGTTGGGGGCTAGCCCAACGATGCTGGGGCTGGCCCTCGCGTTGGGCGCGCTGGGCTTCGTCGCGCTCGGCACGCTGTTCGCGGCGGTGTCGTCGGGGACGCGGATGGGCGAGACTCTACTCCCCATCCTGCTCTTCCCACTGCTCGTGCCAATGATCGTCTTCGGTGCTGGGGCGACGGGGAGGCTGCTCTCAGGCCGTCCCGTCTCCGAGGTCGCCGGCGACATTCGAATGCTTGCAGCGTTCGCGCTTATGGCGGTGGCAGCCGGTGCGGTGCTCTTCCGCTTCGTCGTGGAGGATTGATGTCAGGAAAGGGAATACGCTTGACCGGGACGGCTTTGGCCGTACTCGGTCTCGTCGGGATAGTGGCAGTGTACTGGCTGTCTTTCTTCTGGGTTTCGACCGAGGTGAACCAGGGAATAGCACAGAGAATCTTTTACGTGCACGTGCCCGCCGCATGGACCTCGTTCCTGGCGTTCGGGATGGCGGCGTTCACGAGTGGCATGTACCTCTGGCTCCGGGACGAACGCCTCGACCGCGCGGCGGTGGCGGCCGCCGAGGGAGGCATGATCTTCGCGACGATCATGCTCACCACCGGCCCGCTTTGGGGCAAGATCGCCTGGGGCACGTACTGGACATGGGAGCCACGCCTCACGTTTACCCTGCTGCTGTGGTTCATCTTTCTGGGCTATTTCATGGTTCGAAATTCCACGGAGAACCCGGAGAAGGGTAAGCGGTTCGCCGCGGTGGTAGCCATTATCGGTGCGCTGGACATCCCGTTTATTCATCTCAGCGTGGTCTGGTTCCGCTCGCTGCACCCCGAGCCCATAGTCTTGAAGCCCGACCAACCCTCGCTGCCCGGGGACATGCTCACGCTACTGCTGACGAGCTTGGTGGTCTTCACTACGCTCTTTCTCGGCCTCTTTCTTCTCCGATACGCTCTCGAGACCCTTCGCGCTGGGCAGCAAGCACGGACGCGCGAAGCCACCGCCTGACCCCGATGACCACCATGAATATGCTCCGTATCGTCGCGCTACCTCTTGTCGTCATTCTGCTGGCCACGGCCGACTTGGGCGGGCAAGAAACAGCGAGCCGGCTGGCCACCCAAAGCCTGAAACCGTACTGGCACGTCTTCATCGCGTATGCGATCGTGATCGTGATGGTACTTGGCTGGGTCGTGTCCATAGCGCGGCGCCTCGCCCGCATCGAGGCTCAGCTCGTGGAGTAAGAGTCACGGGTCGGCGATCCGCTCGACTGCCCGGGATTGTACTATTCTTACCATCCTGCCATGGCGGTGAGCGACTCGCCTCCTCCGCGCCACGTAAGGCTTAATCGCCGACTCTTTCGATGCGATGCCCCCTCGGTAAACGTCTGGTTATCTTCTAGAACGTGTCTAGGGTTGTGCTAGATTCGGGAGAGTAAGAGAGCATTGGGCTCTCGGAGCGCCCTGGGTCGAGAGCCTTGTTTAGACGGGAGGCATCTTCATGAAGACGGTATTGGGTCGCATCGGATGGTTCACGGGGCTGGCTCTGTAGACATTTCTGACAGCTCCGGCGCTCGCAGCCCAGACCACCACGATGCCGAGCACGCTTCGCTGTGGATCCGGGCTCATGGATATACCGGTGGCGAGCGTTCTGCCGCACATGACGATCACCGGCACCTACTCGGGTTTCTTCATGGATCTGGGGCGCTCGCTCGAGATCGACGCGAACGGGAACCCGATCGCCTATGGTGGGGAGGTCGACAAGTTCTATTCCGACGCCTCGCTGGCAGTAGGTCTTTTTGACCGTGCTGAGTTGGGTGCGACCCTGCAGTCGTTCAATGCAGCGACGGCTGGGGGTAACCAGTGGGGTTTCTTCGGTCGCTTGCAGCTCTTGCAGTCCCAGAAGTGGGGCATCGGCCTCGCGCTCGGAGGCAGATATGTGACGGCACCGGGCTTCGCTGACGGTGTGTCGTATCAGCCTACGCGTCTCGGGATCTCCGACCGCCGCTTCCGCGAGTCGTACGCAGGCCTCGACGATGTCAATACGGAGCTGAGCCTTTACAGCGTCGCGAGCGCCCACATCCGCGGCTTCGACCAGGGCTCGCTTCGGGAGCACGACCTTATGTCCTCGCTCGGATACGGGACTGGCATGTTCCAGGAAGGCCATCAGCTCAGCTTCTACAACTTCGCCGCCTCCGAGGGCTGGTTCTTAGGATCCGCGATACACTTCGGCCTCGGAGACTCCTCGCTACTCACGCTCATGGGCGAGTACAACGGCTTTGACCTCAACATCGGCGCGGAGTTCGACGCCGGGGGCATTCGGCTCGGGGCCCAGCACCTTGCCGCCAACTATGGGGAGCCAGGGGGCGGATACTTCTCTTAGTTCCGGAGACCGAGATTAGGTCTTCTGGCGTCAGTGGCGTTGAACCCCAATGAGGCCCGGCTCCTGCAGAAGCCGTCGCTCATGCTCCGGCCTGCACCCGACACCATCATGCTGCTGCCGCCGCCGCCGGACACTGTTCGCCTCACTCGGGAGGTCGCGCCGCCTCTGCCGGAGGGCACTCCGGCCAACGTTTGCCTGGCGACGGCGAACAACGTCCAGGTCCGTGTTTCGGCCCTAGCCGAATCTCGATACGGACGCTGCGACCCGGTGTCGTCTTCGCCGGTACCTACGCGGGCGACGCTGCGGGGTTCAGGAATGACGAAGCGATCACGCTCGAGGAACGGGAGTACAACAAGTTGGGCAACGAACTCCGTCTCGACTGCAGCCAGATCATCGCGATCGGGTGAGCACATGGGCATCGCGCTCTTCGGCATGCGCGACGCGGACCGACCGCTCGAGACGATCTACGTCGCGGTGCGTCCGGGAATCTAAGGATACCAGACGGGGCTGCAGGAGGACGCGAGGGGACTGATTCGTCGGATCAGCCGCAGGGGGCGTTCGGTAACTCGGACTCGCTGTACTTCTACAAAAGGCTGCTTAGGACCCGGTTGGTAGAGTCCAGGACTGCTTGGACCGCAGCGTGGGGGAAGTTCTTCATCCGTCTCACACGGCGCGGCTCCGAGCAGGCGTTGGCTCATGGCCCCCTCGCCGCTCAGCCGCACAATGACGACCCATCCGTCGAAAGCGCGTACGGCCTTGACGCCGACGAGCTACAAGCGGACTTCGTTGCCAGTGGCGGAGAGGGTGGCCTGTGTGGCGGACTTGATGATTCCCTGTTGGGTCTCGAGCCCCGCCTCGGTAGCGCGGTACTTCTGGCTGTTCCACTCGAGATGAACAGTGACCTTGCAAGATCTGCCACGAGTGGTCTCGCAGTCGAGTGACTCAAATCTAACCCGAGACCGAACACCTTCGAATCCCTGCATGTCGTTGTGCGAGTTGAGCCAAGGGGGGAAACCCCAACTTGGTTGTCAGGTGAGGGTACAGGCAAGACGTATCCACGCCGGTCGGGCTACACACGACCTCGGCGTCCGCTGCCAGCGCACAGACCCGCCGGGACGTCGCCGACCGAATCCACGTCGGCGAGTGGATCGATCACCGCTACGGAGAGGCCCTCCGCCCTCGCTCGCTGAGTCGTGACGTCGAAGACGGCGTCGGTGCTCCATGGCACGTCGTAAAAGAGCTCGGGACGAGGCTCGGAGAGGCCGATGAGGTAGTAGCCACCGTCCTCTGCGGGCCCGAGCACGACATCCTGTGCGTCGAGTGCGTCGCCAAGAGTCGAGGGCGTCGTCCCACCGGGGCATCCCGATGTCCCGTGGAAGGCGATATCCTGGCTTCAACCGACCAAGGCAGTCAAAAAGACTTTCGCTTTATCTTCGGGTGCTATACTTTGGGTGCCGAACATCCGAGATTCGTGGCATCGCGAGGACGGAGGCCAGATGGCGACGGCGCAAATGACTGCCAAGAACGAGCACAAGAAGGCCGATCAGCATCTGAAGGCGTTGGATACGGCCCTCACGCAGATCGAGCGCTCCTTTGGGAAAGGCGCGATCATGCGCATGGGTGAGGCTGGGTTCTCCGCCGCGATCGAAACCATTCCCACCGGCGCGCTGAACCTCGACGCTGCGATCGGTATCGGGGGGATCCCGAGGGGCAGGATCAGTGAGATCTACGGTCCGGAGTCGTCGGGAAAGACGACGATCTGCCTGCACATCATTGCCAATGCGCAGCGGTTGGGTGGAATCGCAGCTTTCATCGATGCCGAGCACGCGCTCGACGTCTCGTACTCGAGAAAGCTCGGCGTCGACGTCGACGAACTACTCGTGTCGCAGCCCGATACGGGTGAGCAGGCACTCGAGATCGCGGAAGTACTCATCCGGAGCAACGCCGTCGACGTCGTGGTCGTCGACTCTGTCGCCGCGCTTGTGCCGCGAGCGGAGATCGAGGGCGAGATGGGCGACACCCACGTCGGCCTTCAGGCTCGCCTCATGAGCCAGGCGCTACGTAAGCTCACGGGCGCCGTGGGCCGTTCCAACACGTCGGTGATCTTCACGAACCAGATCCGGGAGAAGATCGGTGTGATGTTCGGTAGCCCGGAGACGACGTCGGGTGGTCGTGCGCTGAAGTTCTACGCGTCCGTCCGGTTGGACATCCGGCGTATCGGGGCGATCAAGGATGGCCAGCGTGTGATCGGTAACCGAACGAGAGTGAAGGTCGTGAAGAACAAGTGCGCTCCGCCGTTCCGTCAGGCCGAATTCGACATCCATTATGACGAGGGCATCAGCCACACCGGCCTGCTCGTCGATCTCGGCGTCGAGCACAACATCGTCGATAAGTCCGGTTCGTGGTTCTCCTACGGCGATTTGCGTCTAGGTCAGGGCAAGGAAAACTCCAAGCTGTTCCTGATAGAGAACGCCGACGTCGCCGACGAAATCGAAACCCGTCTGCGCGTGACGCTTGGCCTTTCCAGTGACGAGGACACCGAGCCAGCGTCGACCGACGAGGCAGAAGCAACGGCGTCTGCGGACGAGCTGGATGGAAGGGCATCATCTGTCGAGGAGACCCAGGCAGCAGCCGACTGACCGCCACCACTCGAGCACAGCCAGAAGAAGGCCCCAGACCGAATCGCTCGGTCCACGGTTGGCACGTACAAGCGGATAGTTACGTGCTTCTGGAGCCGCTTCGCGTAGGGATTCTTCCGGGCCTTCGAAAAGTCGTGCTCTGCTCTTATAGCTTGTCT
>Ga0310121_10005729_pt1 | contig 10598 bp, 4 predicted proteins | sample CB27_Tmax_986_MG_FD_203504 | JGI IMG/M metagenome (GOLD analysis project Ga0310121, IMG submission 203504) | Marine microbial communities from Western Arctic Ocean, Canada - CB27_Tmax_986 | ecosystem: Environmental > Aquatic > Marine > Oceanic | place: Canada: Western Arctic Ocean | collected... | reverse complement strand
CCGGCATTGCAAGCGGCATTCATCGTCGAGCGCAAAGGTCATGTTGGGTTCGTTGCTGATGATGGTCGCCCCCGGCAGAGCACTGATAGGTTCCATGGCCGGGCAAATGCCCAACGCTTCGGCGATCAGTTGGTTGTGGTTACCGCGGTAGGTAAAATCAAACCCGATCAACAAGTCGAGCGCTTCGCAGTCGAGCGGACTGATGGAGAGGGCGTAGGGGGCCGTGTCGAGGGCGTGTCGATGCTGAGCAATAATGTCGTCAAGCGAATCGGGATTCACCTGCCCAGAGCAAACGCGTTTGTTCTCGACCGTACACCAGCGGTAGTTGCCGCTATCTTTGTCTTCTTCCAGCACGAAATCGCGCTTGTCGCGGGAGTAGAAGTTCCGCATCTCGGGATACTTCTTTTGGATCTGCTCAAAATAGTGCAGCACCGTCTCGCGGCTGCTGGGAAGTTCCATCTCCGTTGCGAGGTTCATATTGACGTAGTAGTCATCCGAAAGGGAGCTGTACGGATTCATCTCTGGAATGGTGCCTCAAGGGAGCATGGCTGTGGCGAGCCCCTGTTGTCTGCCAATGGGTCCCTGTTGTCTGCCAATGGGTCCCTGTTGTCTGCCAATGGGTATAGTGCCCGCCGAAGGGTGTTGTTCAGCGCTGACCAACTCTACAGAGAGTATACCGCGCGAGGGAAAACGATGTCAAAGACCCTTGGTTGTTTGACGGCCGGGCAGGTCGGGCTAAATCGTTGCTTGTCAACCAGCTTTCGTCACGTAAACTGGCGTGGCGTGAAGCTTTGCGACGAAAGAATGAACCACACCAAATTCTCAGAAAGGCTGGCCATGGAGACCCTCGTATTTGAAACGGCGCTCGGACATATTGCTTTCGCTCGAATGGCTGGCCTGGCTCGACACGATGATGCCGGGCCTGCTGCTGTACGAAGATGGGGGCCGCTGCTAGCTCTTTCTTTCGGACACGCTAGCCAGCAGGCCGCGCTCAGAGCGCTGGCCCATACGCTGGCCCGCGTTGGGCAGACCAACCCGGCACCCGCCTGCCGGTCTCAATCCCGCCGGTCTCAGGCGACGTCGGTCGATCTCGGCATTGTCTGTCCTGACGGTGACGAGTTGGTCGATCGGATTGGCGCGTACGCGCTGGGCGACGCCGACAGCTTTGACGATGTAGAAATCGATGCCAGCGGTCTCACGCCGTTCGGACGCAAAGTGACAGCAGCCTGCCGTCAGATTGCCTGGGGCGAGACGCTCAGCTACGGCGAGCTTGCAAAGCGGGCCGGCCGTCCTGGAGCTGCTCGCGCCGTCGGCAGTGTGATGGCCCGCAACTGCATTCCGTTGATCGTCCCCTGCCACCGAGTCGTGCCGGCTGCTGGCGGTCTGGGCGGTTTTTCGGCGCCGCAGGGCGTAGCGATGAAGCAGCGTCTGTTAGAGATGGAGAAGCGGGTAGCTGTGCTGTCAAAGTAGTGAAAAGGGTTGGAATCTAGTAGTTGCTTGTTTTCCTAAAACGTCCTGGTTTAACAGTCACTTCTGCAAGAATGGAGCCTCAGCCTGGCGAAAAGCGGAAGTTTGCGGATTCTGGTAAGATTGCGGGCCGTGGCTGGCCGATGGGTAGTATCGGTGCTGCCGATTGTTCCGGTTGTCCTGCGCGCGTAAGTTACTCGCGCTGGCCCTCTGTTTACCTATCTTACCGAACGCAAATCTCCGATGACCCAAGCGGTCCTTAAGAATCCGTATTTGGTGGGCGTGTTGTCGGCTGCCATTCTAGTGTTGGGCGTGTTTACCTATCCCAAGATCCCCAAAGATCTCTTGCCGATCTTTGAGACTTCGGCCGTTCAGATTGTGACGTTCTATCCTGGCATGCCGCCGGAGATCATGGAAAAGGACATCATGAGCCGGATGCAGCGATGGACCGGCCAGTCGGTCGGCATCGAGCATCAAGAAGCGAAGGCGATGACCGGCGTCTGCATCGTGAAAGACTTTTTCCGCGAGGGCATCTCGCTCGACACGGCGATGGCTCAAACGACGAGCTACGCGATGAGCGACATGTTTTACCTGCCGCCCGGTACGATTCCGCCGATGCTGATGCCGATCGATCCGACGGCGTCCTTGCCGCTCTGCCTGGTGGTCGTCGACAGTCCGGGGATGAACGAGCAGCAGCTCTACGACATTGCTTATTACGAATTGCGGAACAAGCTGCAATCGATCCAGGGGGTCATCTCGCCGGCCGTGTTTGGCGGCAAGTTGCGGCGGATCTACGCGTACATGGATCCGCGCAAGTTGGAAGCGTATGGACTCACGTTGATGGACGTGCAGAACCAGTTGGCCAAGTACAACGTGCTGATTCCGGCCGGCAACATGAAGGTTGGCCAGCAAGATTTTCAGCTCTTTACGAATGCTGTTCCAGAGACGATCGACGACCTGAACGATTCAGTCATCAAAACGGTCGACGGCGTTCCCGTGAAGATTAGTGACATTGGTCGAGTAGAAAACGCTTCGCAGATTCAGTCGAACATTGTACGGATCAACGGCGGACGGAAGGCGTACATTCCGATCTACCGCCAGCCGGGAGCCAACTCGATCGAAATTGTGCGAACGATCCGGAAGAATCTGGCCAACATCTTGGAGCGGCTGAAGAACGAACGGGCTGGCGACGTTGGTATGAATGAGCTAGTGCTGTCGGTGGCGATGGACCAGTCTGGACCTGTGCAGGAAAGCATCAACGGTTTGCAATTCGCCGCCGGGTTGGGCGGTTTGCTTGCGGGCCTGGTGGTGCTGGTTTTTCTGCGGAGTTTTGTATCGACATTCGTGGTGGTGCTAGTGATTCCGTTGTCCGTCCTGGCGGCAGTGGTCGGGCTATATTTTACCGAAAACACCATCAACTCGATGACGCTCGGCGGCTTAGCGCTGGCGATTGGCATTCTGGTCGACCAGTCCATTGTGGTGCTGGAAAACATCGTACGGCACGTCAAGATGGGCAAACCGCCGGCGCAGGCAGCACTTGAGGGCACGCAGGAAGTCACGGTCCCAATCTTCATTTCGACGGTGACATTTGCGGTGGTGTTTTTCCCGACGGTGTTTTTGAGTGGCTTGGCGTCGTACTTGTTCACGCCATTGGCGCTAGCGACGATCATGGCAATCGTCGTATCGTTTCTGCTGTCGATTACGCTGGTGCCTGCTTATTGTGCAATATTTCTGAAACCCGAAAAACAGCAGACGGCTAGCGAGACTTCAACAGCACTCACCAGAGCGGTCGGCAACATTGTCGCTGGCTGCCTAAAGATTCGTTGGCTGATCGCATTGGGGGCATTCCTATTGTTTGTCGTCGCTGCGTTTCTTACTTCGCAAATGGGACAGGAACTCATCCCGCCGATCGACGCTGGGCAGTTTACTATCTATGTGCGAACGCCATCAGGGACGAACATCGATCAGACCGACAACCGTATTCAGCAAATCGAAGCTGCAATTATCGAAGAGACAGGCGATCCCGATCCTAGCTTTGCATTGGGTGTAGAGAAGATTCCCGACTCCGACCTACAGATTCTCATTTCCAACATCGGTGTGCTCAACGATTGGCCCGCCGCCTACACGCCCAATATTGGGCCTGGCGACGCCTTCATGTTGGTCCAGCTCAAAGGCAAGCCTGGGAGACGCGGTGCTTTTGATTATGTGGACCAGCTACGCGACAAGCTCAACGCGCAGTTTCCAGACATCGAGTTTGCTTTCGACACCGGCGGAATGCTAACCAGCGCGCTGAACATGGGCGAGCCGTCGCCGATTCATTTTCAGGTGCGTGGAGCCAACCTGGAAGAGATGCGGGAGATTTCTGAGCATGTCGAGGAGGCTGCCAGTGCCGTCGAGGGAACGGTCGACGTGCGGATTGCTCAGCGTCTCGACTATCCGACCATGACGATCACGATGAATCGTGACAAGGCTGCCCGAATGGGGCTCACCCCCGAAGGAGTCATGCAAAACTTGGTCTCTGCGACGAATAGTTCTGTCGGTTTTGACCCGGCGTTTTGGGTCGATAAGTCGAAGGGAAATCACTACTTTATCGGTGTGCAATATCCTGAAGATAAGTTGACCAACCTGGAAACTATTTTGGACATTCCCATTGGCATGGTCGAGGGTGTGCCGATCCGTCTGCGGAATGTGGCGACCATCGAAACAGCTCATGGGCCCGGCGTGGTCAATCACCGCAACATCAGCCGTGTGATGGATATCTATGCCAATGTCGCCCGAGGCTATGACGCAGGGCGGCTGGTGACCGCGATCGAGGCCAAGTTGGTCGCCGACGGCAATCCGCTCGGTGCTCGTTTAGAGACGGACGATCGGGGCGAACTTTATATGCTCGAGAACTATCCTGGCACAGCGCTCCGCTCGCAGGGCGAAGTCAAAGAGATGCGAAAATCCTTTAGCCAGTTTACTGCCGGGATTGGTATAGCGGCGCTGCTGGTCTATTTGGTGATGGTTGCGCAGTTTCGCAGCTTACTCGATCCGTTGGTGATTATGCTGACTGTACCACTCGGTTTTATTGGGGTGGTGGCCGCGCTGCTGCTGACCGGCTCGAACTTGTCGATCATGTCGTTCATGGGCATCATCATGATGGTCGGTATCGTGGTGGAGTACTCGATCGTCTTGGTCGACTTTGCCAATCAACGTCTGAGCGAAGGGATGAGCGTTACCGAAGCGATCATCGACGCGGCGCAGGTTCGTGCGCGGCCGATATTGATGACTTCACTAACAACCTGGCTGGCCTTGCTGCCGATGGCGATCGGCGGTTTTGGTGGCGACGCCAATGCACCCCTGGCGAGGGCAATTATCGGTGGTGTGATCGCAGCGACGGTGCTGTCGCTGTTGGTGGTGCCGTGCCTGTATGTCATTTTCAAACGCAATCCACATCCTAACCCGATTGACAATCCCAACGCTAACGGTGCCCAGTGGGCGACGAGCTAATCTCATGAGCAATCGATCTACATTTCAATCTGGCCTAGAAGTTTTTCATGCCGCGGTCCTGGCGTTGACGGTACTGACGGTTGGCTGCTTCGTCGTTGGTTGTCAGCCGTCCAAAGGGACCTCTGCGCAGAAGTCGCTGCCCAAATCATCAACGGAAAAAGCACCAGTGGCGACCGTGACGGTAGGTGTCGTGCGTGATCAGCTGCTCGAAAAGACGATCGAGTTGCCCTCAACCATCGAAAGCGACGAGACAGCGATGCTGATGGCACGTGTCGAAGCTTATGTGGACCAAGTGCTGGTGGATATCGGCGACGAAGTGCAGGCGGGCCAGGTGCTGGTGCTGCTACGTGCTCCGGAACTTCAGCAGGCGGCCGAAGAGTCTCAGGCAATGATTCAGCAATTGCGCGCTAGCGACCAGGTGCTGCTGGCCGAGCTTACGGCGGCGCGCTCGCAGCTCGACGTAGTGCGTGCCCAACTCAATCTCAAGAAGTCCGAACGCAACCGACGGTCTCGTCTGGTTAGCACCGGCGCAATTTCTCGCCAGCTATTAGAGGAATCCGAAGCAGATGTCCAATCAAAAGTCGCCTCGCTTGCGAAGTACGAAAATGCCGTTGGGATCGTCGAGGCGAAGCTTACGCGAGGCGAATCAGAGCTAGCCGTTGGGCAGTCGAAGTTGCAACAAGCGGAAACGCGGGCAGGTTATTTGAAAATCAAAGCACCCTTTGCGGGGATTGTGGCCGAGCGACACGTCGATCCCGGAAATTTGGTCCGGCCCTCAAGCCAGGGAGGTAGCATGAAACCGCTGTTGGTCCTGGCGAAAGTTGACATACTGCGGGCGCTATTCCACGCAAGCACCGATGTGGCTGGCCAGCTTAGGGTGGGTCAGGTGGTGAAATTTACGGCCGACGATGTGCCAAGCAGGGATTTCGAGGGAAAATTGTCTCGAATGGCGGGAACTTACAATCAAAAAACTCGCATGATGCAAGCCGAAGTCGACATCGATAATTCTCCAGATCAGGCGACCGGCTTGCGTCCACTGCGAGCTGGCAGCTACGGCGCGGCGACGATCGTTTTGCAGTCGGCGAAATTGCCCGTGGTGCCAAAGTCTGCCCTGCGAACTCGAGGCGACCGCACGTCGGTCGTCGTCCTCCGCAAAGGAGCGTGCCTCGTCACGCCGGTGACCGTAGCCTTCGCTAGCGGCGAGTTGGTCGCGATTGCCGAGGGCATCGCTACTGGCGAGCAAGTGATTGCCAACCCTGACGGCATAAAAGACGAACAGCAGCTCAAGGATACCCAGATCAAAAACGTGAGTTGGTAATAACTCCTTTAAGCCAACGATCAAGGAAGATCGAATCATGTCCATTCTCATTAAGAAATATTGGCGGCTTGCGCTGGCTGTGCAAGTGATTTTCTACAGTGGCTGCTTATCGACTGGTTCTCAGTTGACGGAGAAGCGAGATCCCTTTTTGGAGTCCACGACGGCGCAATCGCCGGTCGTCGCCGCCAACGTGTCGGCCAAGCCGAAAACGCTCGCGAATCATCCTCGCGCTCAGGGAATTCCAGCTGGGCAGCTTGGCGTGCCATCAGCGTTAAAACCGTTGCCCACGCTTGTGTCTCCAGCGCCAGTGGATAGCACGGCCCGATTGCCTGTGCGTCAGATCGCCTATGAGCAAGAACTCCAGGCGTCTGATTCGGAAGTGTTGCTCAACCCTCCAACGGCGCCGCTGGCGCCTATTGCGGCCGAAGACTATACCATTGCAAACCCGCGTGAAGCTAGCGATGCATCCATCCCAACGGCGGTGCCACAGAACGTCCTGCCCCTCCCAATCGAGATGGGGGAATTAAAGGTGGTCGACGGAGGCGCCTATCCGATCGATTTAGCCAACGCTCTTGGCCTCGGCGGAGCCGACAATTTGCAAGTGCGGTTAGCGCGGACGCGCCTGTTTCAGGCTCAGGCCAGGCATCTACAGGCCAAGACCTTGTGGCTGCCATCGTTCAGGTTGGGCCTAGGCTACAACAAGCACGATGGCCGACTGCAGGAAACGGCGGGCAATGTGATCGAGGTCGAGCGAAATTCGCTGTTTTATGGCGGAGGATTCGGGCTCGGCAGCGCCCCGCTGGTGGGTGGTGCGGGGGGACCGCCACGGCTGTTTGTGAATCTGTCGTTGGCTGATGCTTATTTCAAACCGCTTGCTGCCTGCCAGGAAGTCGCCGCCCACGGGGCAGCCGAACGTGTGGCTAGCAACGATTCATTGGCTGAGATTGCGATCGGCTACCACAGCTTGCTCGAAGCGCACGGGCGGCTGGCCAATGCTGCAGCCGCGGGTGAGATGGCCCAGAAGATGGTTGAGCTCGTCGAGAATTTTGAGCGTGAAGGGTTCAGTTCAAAAACCGAAGTGAGTCGTGCCCGCACGGCCGAGGGGCGTTGGCAGCGCGACGTGGTTGATGCTGAGCGGCAAGCGGTGACGGTCAGTTCTCGACTGGCACGTCTGTTGCGTCTGCCACCGCAAGTCCAATTGGTACCTGTCGAGGAGTTTTTGATGCCGATCGATTTTGTCGATGGGGCGCAGGATCTCGACACGATGGTCGCTGCGGCTTGGCAGCGGAGGCCGGAGATTTCGCAACAAGCAGCCCGACGCGAGGCAGCATGCTTTCGCGTGCAAGAAGAAAAGTGGCGGCCATGGATTCCCAACGTGCAGGCGGGGGCAAGCGGCGGCGGTTTTGGCGGCGGGACATCGACTAATTTTCCTTCGTCGTCTGACCGTAGCGATGTTGATTTACTGGCGGTCTGGGAATGGGAAAACATGGGCCTCGGCAACGTCGCCCGTCAGCGACTCCGCCGCGGGGAGTTGCATGAGCGTGTGTTGGAGCTAGAAGCCTTGCGCGATCAGATCGCGTCGGAAGTCGTTGCGGCGGCCGCCGATGTCACCAGCTATCGCCGCCAAATGGGAATTGCTCAAGAGGCGATTTCCTCTGCTGAACTAAGTTATCGGTTAAATGAGCAGCGGATCCGTTCGAGTGAAGGTTTGCCGATCGAACTACTGCAGTCGATCTCTGCGCTGGCCGAGGCTCGCAACGCCTACACGGCGGCGGTGGCTGATTACAATCGATCGCAGTACCGGCTGTTGCGAGCATTGGGCAATCCGGCTGGCGTACCGGACACAGGCGCAGGTTCTTAACGCAGATTCTTGGCGGTTTTTCTGATTTTACCGACCTTCTCAAGCCGGTCCAGCTTGCGAGTCAGCACCGCTAGTATCGAAATTCTCCGCGCCTAGCGGCCGTTTTCTGTCTTGTCAGGCAGAAGACAGATCGTTGGCAAAAAAGTTGCAAGAACGGTTCTTACTCTAGTAGACTGTTTTAACAGACGTAGTTGCGTTCACGTCGTGTTCAAAAAAATGATGTGAATGAAAGTAGGAAGCGAGAAATTAGGAACCGGGACAGGAGCTTCGGAATGCGCGCTGATAACATCATCCGGGCTGTCATTGCAGCTATCATGTCGTTGACTGTGCCGTTGGCATTGCATGCAGTGACAATCAGCGTGCAGTATGCGCCGGGGACGCTTTTTTACGCTGGTATCGACGGCACGGCGAAGGCTGCGATCAATGCAGCTGCCGCGGACGTGAGCGCGGCGATTACCACCTCACTGAATGCGATTTCTGCAGACGTCTACAGGGGCACCAACGCCTCTACGTACGTTGACTTCGACTGGAGCCATCGTTACACCAACCCTAGCACCGGTAGCTCGACGACGATTGAGTCAGCAACGATTGCTGCAGATACGATTACGGTTTTTGCCGGAACGCGAGCATTGTTGAGCAATCATCTGGGCGAAGGGGGAACGTCTGGAATAGGCTTGTCTCTGGGGGGCTTCGGTTTTCCCGAAGAATCGCCCCCCGCGGTGACCAGCGGAGCAGCTCAATCGGAAGTTGCGCTCTTGCGCGATGGAGGTCCGGTCATCGGCTCGCTGAGTTCAGCGTTTGACTTTAATGGGACAGTGACGAACTACTCGGTCGACTATGGAATCTCTTACGGTCGCGTAACATTCGACGATGACGAAGATAACAATGGCTCGCGGGATTCTGCTGCCGCGCTAGATAACTACTGGCATTGGAATCACAATTCGTCCGTCGCAGCGGGCAAGAATGATCTGTATTCGGTGGCACTCCATGAAATTCTCCATGCAGTTGGCCTAGGCGCTTCGGCTTCCTGGCGTGATCTGGTGAATGGCACGACGTGGAATGGTACGGAGGTGCACGCGGTCACGGGTAGTGGCGCAAGTTTGATAACCTCAGATGGTAGGCATCTTGCCAACAACCTAATGAGTACGCGTATTTCTGATGGCATGCCCCAAGAGGTGGTCTTGGATCCGACCGTCACAAACGGAACGCGGAAGGAACTTACGACGCTCGATTTAGCGTTCTTGCGGGACATTGGCTATGAGACAATCACGTCCACGATTCCAAATCCCCCCGACTACGACGGCGACGGGGATATCGACGGCGATGACTTGGCGACGCTCGACAATTCGTACGGCATTAACGACAGCGGCGATGCCGACGACGATGGCGACACCGACGGAGCTGACTTCTTGATCTGGCAGCAGCAGCACACGGGGCCGCTAACCACGACTAGTGCGGCGACGATTAGCGCGGCCAGTATACCAGAGCCTGGAACTGCCTGGCTTTTGGTTCTCGGATTGTTCACCGATGCACTACGCCGCTTCCAGCGGTCGCGAATGCGTTGCCAGGTCGATCCATCTCGCAATCTTCTCGCGCTTTGGAGCGTCGCCCGATCGTAAAACACGTTGGCCTTCTTTGGTTTGACAGAAGGACAAGATCTGGGAAACAAGTTCGTCGGCAGCCGTGTTGGCGATCTGTTGGGGTTGCGTTAGCCCACACGCGACGAGCAGCTGCGCGGCGTAGCCGCGGAGTTCGGGAATCTGGCAGACTAGCCGTGACTGATGCTGCCAGGCGGCGATTGTCGCTGCACTGATATGGTTGACGTCGAGTTCGCCGGCCGTCGACTCGGGATCGGCATGCAGCAGATCGGCGATTGTGCGGATACCGACTTTCGCCAGACGGGTCGCCGTCTTCGGGCCGATGGAGGGCGCGTCTTCAACATCTTGCGCTCGGCTCAGATGGAATTTGCGCGGGCGGCGATTTTTTCGGACGATTGGTGGCCGTTCTTCTGGTTGCGGCGAGGAGTTGCCGCGGCGACTTGAGCGACGAGACTGCCACCCGGAGTAGCGACGACTTGATCGTTGCCAGCGATCACGGTAGCGACGAGCGCCCGCGCGCCACCGACCGAGACACGAACGAGTGTAGTGTCCGCTTGCGCGCTCGAAGGGTCTGCCTGGGTCGCTACGCAGAAAACCTTCGATGGATCGTAGCAATGATTCGACTTCGACTTCGAAAAGGTCCTCTGGCGATTCAATGCCGTTGGCGGCTAAGACTTGGGCGTCGTCGAGCGTTAGGTTCGGCACATGACACATCAGGCTCATATGGATTTGCCAAAGCTGTACGGTTTCGGTGGTGATTCCGTCGCGGTCAAGCTGTTGGGCTATCGTTGCGGAGTCAGCTGCGAGCAAGTCGCCGATGGAGCAAATATTGACGTGCTGAAAGAGAGTACTTGTCTCGGCG
>Ga0310121_10005726_pt1 | contig 10599 bp, 7 predicted proteins | sample CB27_Tmax_986_MG_FD_203504 | JGI IMG/M metagenome (GOLD analysis project Ga0310121, IMG submission 203504) | Marine microbial communities from Western Arctic Ocean, Canada - CB27_Tmax_986 | ecosystem: Environmental > Aquatic > Marine > Oceanic | place: Canada: Western Arctic Ocean | collected... | reverse complement strand
GTCCGCTTGTCTCAATATGCGGATCTTTTCTTCCGTCGTCCGGCGTTTGCCTTTCATTCGTCTGACTCCTTTGGCTAAGGTCCTCAGACTAACATTGTTCATCGACCCGTTTTCCGAGGCCCAACCACCCCGCTTGCGCCGGGTCGGCCTAGGCCATGCCAGAGGCAGGTCCGCCTCGGGCGGAAAGGCCAACCTACGGGTTACGGAAATTTCTTTATGTTCAGCCCAGGCTGTTAATAACTTGCGGTGCTTGCTACGGGCGGAAATATCACGAAAAAAAACCGGGAATCGAAGCATCGCGAGTTCTCAAGGGTGAAAAGCGACGAAACCTCGAGCAGGATAGCGGTGCAAAGGTTTTTTTTGCGTTTCGCATGACTCGTAAAATTGCTGCAAAACGCGCTGTAGTAAAGAGCAATCCATTAAAATGCCCATACGTGTCGCTCACGGAGCGAGCGAAGAACGAGATGAATTTGGGCGGTGGAGCGTCAGGAAACACAGGTAAGCCGGGGATGCGGACTTCACAGTCCGCACCATGCCGAAGGAAGGTCCGCGCTACACGCTGGATCCGCATCTCCTCCTGCCTCCCACCAGCCCCACATACACAGCTATTTTGTCCCGTTTATGTCAATAAATTTTGGGTTGTTCGCTTCCGCAAAAAAACTTTTTCGGCCTTGACGAAAACAGTGAATTCATTTTGCACCAATTTCAATGAATGGGGATAGTCCAAGACTATTGGAGGAAACCATCCATCTGCAGGTGATGCAGATAAACCCGTAAAAGTAAAGTAGGCGTGAAAAAACTCGTTGAAGTAGTGACAGGAGCAACAACAGTGACAGGAGGAACAACTATGAAACTTGTATCAATCATTATCACCTTCGTGTGCGCGAGCGTCCTCTCGGCATCGGCAACGATCGTTCATATCGACCATGACATGAGTACAGCGGACGGATGGGACGTGGCCGAAGCGAAAAACAACGCCGCGCTCGGCGTGGGCAATGATGACCCCTTGGATCCGAGCCGGTCGGTCCACTATAATGCGGGAGCAATTGGCTCCGGAGGGGCGCACCGCCTGGTCATGGATAATGATTTCTCCGGGAATCCGGTTGAATTTCAGACCAACCCCAACATGTCCCTCGATATTACGATGCGTATGACCGATGTCGTGCCCAAGAACCATGCGGGACTGCTGATCCAGCTATGGGGAAATCAGGGCGGCGTTCTGGGAGAGAATTCGTTTTCTTACTTTACCGCCACGGCTCGACACAACGGAAACTTTAAGTTCAAAGTCTACCGTAAAGACGCTTTAGGTAACAATGATCTCGTTGTCAACATCGGCTCTGTTCAGGCGTTTCCCACGGATGAATACTTCACGTTGAGCTTCAATCGAGAAGCCGGCGGTCGGTGGACGATGTCGCGAAGTGACACGGGTGAGACGTTCATTGATACGACCGAGACGGCGCTCATCACTTCCAGTGAAATCAGCTTCTTAAGGTTCCGCAACGAAAACCGGTCTGTCGGATACACGGGCATACCCACATACTTCGACCACGTCGACTTGACCAGTATTCCAGAGCCGGCGTCAGTTTTGCTTGTGGCGCTCGGCGCGGGCGTCATGTTGCGGTGGCGACGACAGATGCCGAGGTGACGCGGAAGGACCTTGATCAACCAATCAGGGGATGAGGCGTTGTTGCCTCATCCCTTTTTCCGTGTCTGTCGTTTCCAAGGAGCCGAACTCACCAGAGTTCCGGGGATCCCGAGGCCGGCTTGAATCCCCCCCAAGCCCGGGAATTCTGGCGACTTTCGCTATATTTAGGGATTTGAAGGGAAACCCTTTTGTTCCCGGCTGATTCGGGGGATACTTTTGGTCTGGATCATACGGAGATGAATCGAACTGCAGCAAATCGCGGCTTCACCCTGATCGAGCTGTTGGTGGTGATCGCCATCATCGCCATCCTCGCCGCCCTGCTCATGCCTTCCCTGCGCGAGGCAAAGGAGCGCGCGCTGGCCATGCATTGCGCGAGTAACCTTCACCAGATCGCTCTGGCGATGGCCTCGTGGGCGATCGATCACGACAACACTGTTCTTCCGTTCTATATTCAAGGAATTGGCGGCGGCCAATGGCCCGCCTATTTGCACGCGACCTCGGAGGGGATCACACCGTCAGGCTCGGTCATTTGGCAGCTACGGGATGCCCGCCCCAAGAACATGTTCTATTGTCCGAAATGGGTCGCGTTGGACAACCTCGACCCGGGCGCGAATCCGGGGGGACAGGGCCACAGCGGATTCATGGGCTCCTGGTATCCTACCTCCTATTCGGTGAATCTGAATCTCATGGTGCACGAGAACCCTTTCCGCGATCACCGGTTCAAGCCGATCGACAAGGTCAGCCAGATCGAGATTGAGAAACCGACGACCACCCTGCAGATCTTCGACGGGGCGCCGGATTCGTGGAACGCGGCGTTACCCGGAGGAGGTAGTTTCGACAATTTCACCGGGATCTTCTCCCCGTTCACGGTGGCGTTTCCGCTTCATTCTCAAAGCTACATGAACATGATGTTTGCCGATGGCCACGTGGTTCCCGTGCAATACGATGAATTGATGCAAGCGGTGAAAACCCGCGCCATGGATTTCGGAATCAGCTGGGCCGATGACTCAAATCTTACCTTCGATCCGGGGCGCCCGTCCGTCGGTGGCCCGTTGTTCTAATCCCTCTGATATTTTCCGTAAAGGCCCACCTTCAGGCCGACTCTCTGCGGGCGTGCACCCACAGCGCGAGAGGAGAGGTTTTTTGTTGCTTAATTACAATTGTAATCGTAGAAGTCTGCCAGAAATCCAGCGGTCCGAGATCAAAATGAAATCACTCGCATGCATCAACTCACGATCCTCTGGCAGAATGTTCATACGATCTGTTTCCTTGGGCCTCTTGCTGCAGGTCATTCTATTCGCTTCCGGTTGCCGGACCCTCTCACCGCATCAAGCCGAGTCGACCCCGCGGACAGTAACATTCCTGGCCATGGGTTGCGGGCCGTACAAACCGCGGGAAGCCATCCAGCTTCGAGAGTATGTCGATCAGGCGAACGCACAAGCCGAAGGCGAATTTCTCGTTCACCTGGGTGACATCCTCCCTGGAAGTCAGACTTCGACGAGTTCCAATTGTGCAGCGATCGCTCACGCGCTCGGTCGCGCAGACATGCCCACGTTTGTTGTTCTCGGTGACAACGAGTATACCGACCAGGAGGATCCCGACCAGGCGTGGGATGACTGGTCGCGCACGTTCATGCATTTCCATCAGCGGTGGGATCGTGCGCAATTCTTTCGAAAAAGCTATCCCGTCAGCGGGGGCGTGCAGCACCAGGAAGCCCGTCCGGAGAATTTTGCCTTTGTACGGAGTGGCGTGCTGTTCATCGGGATCAATCTGCCCGGTGGGACCGTCCACGATGCAGCGGAGTGGGCCCAGCGGCTCTCGGAAAACGCCGCGTGGGTCGCCGGAAACTTTCGTCGTTTCAACGAGCATGTGCGCGCGGCGGTCGTTTTTGCCCATGCGGTGCCGACGGGAATGCATGAGGCATTTTTCGTGCCCTTTCGCGTTGCTTCCCGCGCCTTCGGCAAGCCGGTGCTGTACCTCCATGCCGATGGACACGCCTGGAAGGTCGACCGCCCCTGGCCCGAGCAGAATATGCTCCGGGTACAGACCGATAATCTCGCAATCGCCCCGCCGCTGCTGGTCACCGTCAGCGAAAATGAATCCGAACCGTTTCACTTCGATCGCCAACATTCGCGAGGACCGTATCTCGCGCTGGGGACACCCACGTCAATGGGTATCGTCTGGCGAACCCGGGGAAAGAGCGAACCGGTTGTTCGATACGGAAGATCGCCGCGATCGCTTGACCGCGTCGTTCCACCCGGACACATCCTGACCAAGACCATGGATCATCCCGATGCGTCGTTGGCGTTGCACAGCGCCCCGGGGGGTACCCGTCAGTACGAAGCGACCCTCCGCGGCCTCAAACCGGCCACGACCTATCATTATGCGGTCTACGACGGAGATCGCCTCCTCGCAGGCGGGGAGGGAACCCATCACTTCACTACGCATCCGGCGGCGGGCGCGCAGGTCCCCCTCCGATTCTGGGTCGTGGGAGACTCGGGGACCGGTGGCCGCGTTCAGGCGAAGGTTCACAAGGCAATGCGCGAGTTTACGCGCCGCCAGGATCATCCGATCGACATCTATCTCCATGTAGGCGACATGGCCTACAGCAATGGAACGGATGAAGAGTTTAGCCGAAACTTCTTCAAACCCTACCGGCAAACCCTGCGCAACACGGTCTGCTGGCCCGCCATGGGAAACCACGAAGGACAGACATCCGACGGGAAAACCCAGGTCGGCCCCTACTACGATTGTTACGTCCTGCCTACCCACGGGGAGGCGGGTGGACTTCCCTCAGGCACCGAGGCGTATTATTCCTTCGAATACGGCAACGCCCATTTCATCGTACTTAATTCGCACGACCTGGACCGTTCATCGAATGCGCCCATGGCGAGATGGTTGCAGTCCGATCTCGAACACACAACCGCCGATTGGATTTTTGCGTATTGGCATCATCCTCCCTACACGAAGGGCTCCCACGACAGCGACACCGAACATCAACTTGTCGAAATGCGGGAGAATATCATGCCCATACTCGAGGCCCGAGGAGTCGACATGGTGTTCTCCGGTCATTCCCACATCTACGAGCGCTCGATGCTCATCGACGGAGCCTATGCGACACCGACGACGGCGGAGGGAGTCATTCTGGACGACGGAGACGGGGATCCGAACGGCGATGGTTCATATCGGAAAAGCGCCGGTCTGTATCCGCACCAAGGCACCGTCGCGGTCGTCACCGGACATGGCGGTGCAGGTGTCAGTCGCAGGGGCACAATGCCTGTCATGAAACGCGTGATTCATCCTGAGCATGGGTCGATGATTGTCGATGTGGAGGGAGATACCGCCTCCGTCATTATGCTGAATGCACAAGGCGATCAGCGCGACGCTTTCCAAATCGTTAAACGCGGCTGCGTAACACCCACGCGCGTTGTTGACCCATTTCGGCTTCCTGCGTACGGAGGTAAGTAGTTGGACCGCTTCGTCTCCGTCTCGCGAAGAATCAGCCGCGAGGCCCAGGAGGCGGTGAGAAGCCCTCCATGATCGACAACATCACGATCACCCGCGTAGAAGGGATGACCGTTGTGGGTACGCTCTCTTTCATCCGCATCGGAAGTTTCGACGATTTCCTCTGCATTTTTTCTTGAACGTTGCCGCCGGGCCGGTAGTGTCAGGATCAAGATGTCAGGCAGTTGGCGGCATTCGCATCGGAGTTCCAAAAAACGTAGTCGGGCTGTCGAGCCCGACCGCCATTCTGAATTGGGAGATTAATATGCTTAAAGCAGGCCGAATTTTATGCGGGTCAGGAATGGCAGCGGGCCTCTCGGGCCTCCTCATTATCGGACCGATCACTGCCCTCGGGCAAACCACCGTGATCGAGGATTTCGAAGGGTTCACGGTTTCCGTTGTTTTGGATCCGACCACGGTGGGTGGCAGCGGTTGGACGCGGGGAGGCGCCGATCCGTCGGACTGGGACGTGATTTGTTGCAATGGTGACATGTGGTCTCTGGACAGGACATTCGACGGCTCGCCGCAGTTTCTGGCACTGCGCCGGTCCAACGCGAACCCGCCCAGTTTTTCGGACGAGAATACCGATTTTTCGATCCCGACGATCGTGCAGGGGTCCGTTAGCCTTGAAGTGAATCCCGCGTCCCCGGGCGGTGCCGGCTTTCGCATGTCGCTGCACGACTCCGGGTCCGGCATCAACGCGATGGAGATTGTTCATACTGAATCGGGATGGCCCGTCATTAACTCCGGGGACTTCAGGGTCCACAGCGAAACCGGAGCGGTCCTGGCGGAAGGCACGACCCCGAATGACCCCAATGGAGAGAACGCGATAAACCGCTGGTTCCGAATCCTCGTCACCCTCCATGGCAATGGCACCTACGACGTCCACGTGTTCGACATCGGTCCCGCGAAGAACAAATTAGGCGCTACCCTCCCTCTCGGCGACCCCGCGCGGGGCCTCGTCCTGACCCTCACCGGCGCGAATCTGCCCGTGCCGAGCGTTGACACGTTCCGTCTGACAACCGGTTCGACGAATGGGGGAGGGCAGCAACCGACCCTGATCGACAACATCATCGCGCGGGACTTTTTTGGGACCGTAGATGTCGACGACATCAAAACGGGCGCGGAGATCAGCTTTCCCACGCTGGCCGGCGGGGTGTATCATCCGCAGTTCTCCGATGATGGAAGTACCTGGTCCGATTTGGGTGCGTTGGTGCTGGGAGAGGGCACGACGCAATCCGTGGTTGCCTCCACGACGGGGGCGCCGGCGAATCGAACCTATCGCGTCTTGGAGTTTTAGATTCTGGATCGAAACGTGAGGGATGCCGCCATGAAGGAATTCACAATCAAAAATCAAAAATCAAAAATCAAAAATCTCCTGGTCTTTTCGATGCTCTGCTTCTTCGGGATTACGATCGCAAGTGGCCAATCCTACGTCGTCGAAGACTTCGAGAGCTATACGGTTCGAGGCCAGACGTGGCTGGATCCGACGACGGTACCCGACAGCGGGTGGACGCGGTCGGGCGTTGGCGATGCGGATTGGGAGGTCCGTTGCTGCAGTGGGTCCTTGATTTACACACCCGGCAGTTCAAAGGAAGATGACGCGTTTGATACGAACTCGGTGAAATTTCTCGTGCTGAGACGGTCGAACGCCAATGTGCCTGCTCGCTCGGACGAAGACACTGAATTCACCTTTCCCGTCCTGGTGGAAGGGACGCTTCGATTCCAGCTCAACCCGGCGGGTACATCTGCCGATCCCTTCAAGCTGGCGTTGCGCGACTCCGGGTCCGGCAAGAACGTGATGCAGATGGTATACACCGAGGACAGGTGGCCGATGGTCAACTCCGGGGACTTTCGGGTACAGGACAGCGTGGGGAATCTCCTGATTTCGGACGTTCAACTGGACGGTCGACCCGATTCATACGACCGCTGGTACGATATCATCTTCACCATGCACAAGGGCGGGGTTTTCGATCTGGAGATTATCGACATCGGCTTCACCTCCCCGACGGCCATCAGCAGCAATGATGTTGCCCGGGGCACTCTCGCGAGCGTCGTCAATATCCCTGCAGGCGCCCTGGGGATCGACACGTTTCGCCTGGAACCCGGCACCGGCGGCGGCGGCGGTGAGCAGCCCACCATGATCGATAACCTCACCATCACGCGCATCGAAGGCTCAACGGTCGCGGGAACGCAGACGGGGACGGGCCTGGAAATGCCGTATACGACGGTATCGCGGTCGATCTATCAGCCTCAGGTCACCGAGGATCTCACGACCGGAATCTGGACCGCCCAAGGACCCCCGGTCCTCGGCGACGGCGCCACCAAATCCGCCCTCGTACCGACCTCGGGTGCAGATTTCCGGGCGTATCGGGTAGTGGTCTTCTAGCAGAAAAAGATCCTGCGGCCCGAGATCAAAATGAAATCACTCGCATGCATCAACTCACGATCCTCTGGCAGAATGTTCATACGATCTGTTTCCTTGGGCCTCTTGCTGCAGGTCATTCTATTCGCTTCCGGTTGCCGGACCCTCTCACCGCATCAAGCCGAGTCGACCCCGCGGACAGTAACATTCCTGGCCATGGGTTGCGGGCCGTACAAACCGCGGGAAGCCATCCAGCTTCGAGAGTATGTCGATCAGGCGAACGCACAAGCCGAAGGCGAATTTCTCGTTCACCTGGGTGACATCCTCCCTGGAAGTCAGACTTCGACGAGTTCCAATTGTGCAGCGATCGCTCACGCGCTCGGTCGCGCAGACATGCCCACGTTTGTTGTTCTCGGTGACAACGAGTATACCGACCAGGAGGATCCCGACCAGGCGTGGGATGACTGGTCGCGCACGTTCATGCATTTCCATCAGCGGTGGGATCGTGCGCAATTCTTTCGAAAAAGCTATCCCGTCAGCGGGGGCGTGCAGCACCAGGAAGCCCGTCCGGAGAATTTTGCCTTTGTACGGAGTGGCGTGCTGTTCATCGGGATCAATCTGCCCGGTGGGACCGTCCACGATGCAGCGGAGTGGGCCCAGCGGCTCTCGGAAAACGCCGCGTGGGTCGCCGGAAACTTTCGTCGTTTCAACGAGCATGTGCGCGCGGCGGTCGTTTTTGCCCATGCGGTGCCGACGGGAATGCATGAGGCATTTTTCGTGCCCTTTCGCGTTGCTTCCCGCGCCTTCGGCAAGCCGGTGCTGTACCTCCATGCCGATGGACACGCCTGGAAGGTCGACCGCCCCTGGCCCGAGCAGAATATGCTCCGGGTACAGACCGATAATCTCGCAATCGCCCCGCCGCTGCTGGTCACCGTCAGCGAAAATGAATCCGAACCGTTTCACTTCGATCGCCAACATTCGCGAGGACCGTATCTCGCGCTGGGGACACCCACGTCAATGGGTATCGTCTGGCGAACCCGGGGAAAGAGCGAACCGGTTGTTCGATACGGAAGATCGCCGCGATCGCTTGACCGCGTCGTTCCACCCGGACACATCCTGACCAAGACCATGGATCATCCCGATGCGTCGTTGGCGTTGCACAGCGCCCCGGGGGGTACCCGTCAGTACGAAGCGACCCTCCGCGGCCTCAAACCGGCCACGACCTATCATTATGCGGTCTACGACGGAGATCGCCTCCTCGCAGGCGGGGAGGGAACCCATCACTTCACTACGCATCCGGCGGCGGGCGCGCAGGTCCCCCTCCGATTCTGGGTCGTGGGAGACTCGGGGACCGGTGGCCGCGTTCAGGCGAAGGTTCACAAGGCAATGCGCGAGTTTACGCGCCGCCAGGATCATCCGATCGACATCTATCTCCATGTAGGCGACATGGCCTACAGCAATGGAACGGATGAAGAGTTTAGCCGAAACTTCTTCAAACCCTACCGGCAAACCCTGCGCAACACGGTCTGCTGGCCCGCCATGGGAAACCACGAAGGACAGACATCCGACGGGAAAACCCAGGTCGGCCCCTACTACGATTGTTACGTCCTGCCTACCCACGGGGAGGCGGGTGGACTTCCCTCAGGCACCGAGGCGTATTATTCCTTCGAATACGGCAACGCCCATTTCATCGTACTTAATTCGCACGACCTGGACCGTTCATCGAATGCGCCCATGGCGAGATGGTTGCAGTCCGATCTCGAACACACAACCGCCGATTGGATTTTTGCGTATTGGCATCATCCTCCCTACACGAAGGGCTCCCACGACAGCGACACCGAACATCAACTTGTCGAAATGCGGGAGAATATCATGCCCATACTCGAGGCCCGAGGAGTCGACATGGTGTTCTCCGGTCATTCCCACATCTACGAGCGCTCGATGCTCATCGACGGAGCCTATGCGACACCGACGACGGCGGAGGGAGTCATTCTGGACGACGGAGACGGGGATCCGAACGGCGATGGTTCATATCGGAAAAGCGCCGGTCTGTATCCGCACCAAGGCACCGTCGCGGTCGTCACCGGACATGGCGGTGCAGGTGTCAGTCGCAGGGGCACAATGCCTGTCATGAAACGCGTGATTCATCCTGAGCATGGGTCGATGATTGTCGATGTGGAGGGAGATACCGCCTCCGTCATTATGCTGAATGCACAAGGCGATCAGCGCGACGCTTTCCAAATCGTTAAACGCGGCCATGTAACACCCACGCGTGTCGTTGACCCATTTCGGCTTCCTGCGTATGGAGGCAAGTAGTTGGACCGCGATGTCTCCGTCTCGCGAGGAATCAGCCGCGAGGCCCACACTCTCCACGACATATCAACCAGACCGGCCCAATGTTCCCCAAGGAGCTTTGGCGACGATTGAAACCTCCACGTTTGGTGACGTGCGTTAATAACCATACGGACACAAAAGCTGTCGGGATGACTGTGTCTGCAAGGTCCTTGGGGGCGAGATTGTGTCCGGAGAAGGGTCTTGATTGTCCGGGCCTGACCTGAATTTTGAGTTAAGAATGAAAAAGGAGTTGCCAATAACCTGTTGGCTGTCCGAAGATCGCGTCGCTTTATTTGGGGTTTACCGAGGATTTTGCCGTGTATGTTCGGGAAGTCAAAAGTGGTTCAAATCCCGTTGGGGGCACCATGTTTGATCGCAGGAATCGCGAAAATTACTAAGCAATACAACATTTGTGTAGTGGGGATCGGTGCGGTGGGGACGGAGATGCTTCGTCTAATCCGTAGCCGGAAATTTCCCTGTGAGTCCCTCACAATCCTGGCCAGAAGCGACCGGGAAGAGAGCATCGATGGCGAAGTTTACCAGGTGCGGAAGGCCACTCCGGAAGCGTTCCAGGGCATGGATTTCGCCTTTTTTGCTGGAACCGAGGGCGCCAAGGGCGCCTCAGTAACGCTCGGCTGGGAGGCGGTTAAGAGGGGCTGTGTGGTAATCGACAACGGCGATGATTTCAGGATGGACGATCGAGTTCCGCTCATTGTGCCGGAGATCAATGCCGATGCGCTGAGGGACCACC
>Ga0310121_10005725_pt1 | contig 10600 bp, 13 predicted proteins | sample CB27_Tmax_986_MG_FD_203504 | JGI IMG/M metagenome (GOLD analysis project Ga0310121, IMG submission 203504) | Marine microbial communities from Western Arctic Ocean, Canada - CB27_Tmax_986 | ecosystem: Environmental > Aquatic > Marine > Oceanic | place: Canada: Western Arctic Ocean | collected... | reverse complement strand
TTTCGCCTTCGCCCGCGCCCAGTGTGTCGACCGCGACAAACGTGCGGCCGGTACTGACCAGCTTTTTGCGACTCTTGGCATCGAGACGATACGGCTCGACGATGAGCAGCTTTTGTCCGCATAGCACCTCGACTTTTTGCGTCGAAATCAGCGAACCGATCACTTTGGCGACAAACACTCTAAATACCTCACGACTTGGATGGGGTGCTTACTTATTGTTTCGGCAACTGTTGTGCCAGTGGCTCTTGTGCCAGTAGCTCATGTGCCAGTAGCTCATGTGCCAGTAGCTCATGTGCCAGTAGCTCATGTGCCAGTAGCTCATGTGTTTGCCGGGCCACGATCAGTTCCTCGTTGGTCGGCACGATCCAAATTTGTGTCTTACTCACGGCGGCGTGCAGAGCCGATTCTGAGTGGGCGCCGCTATTCTTTGCTTCGTCGAGCACGATGCCGAGTCCGCCGAGACCTCTGCAGACGGATTGCCGGATCGCCGCACTGTTTTCACCAATACCTCCGGCAAAGGCGAGTACATCGGCGCCACCCAGCTCTACCAAGTAAGCGCCTAAGTAATGGCGCACGCTACTGGTGTACACGTCCAAAGCAAGTTCCGCGCGCTCATTTCCCTCTGCAGCTGCTGTGGCCAAGTCGCGGATGTCACTACTGGTACCACTGAGACCTAGCAACCCGCTTTCTTCGGCAAGCATCTCGAGCACGGCGTCGAGCGTCTTGCCGGTTCGCTCCATCACTACTGGCAAGGCAAAGGGGTCAAAATCGCCCACGCGATTGTTTTGTGGCAGGCCTGACTGAGGACTCATCCCCATCGATGTCGCGACACTTTGGCCGTTGCGAATGGCACACACGCTACTCGATCCTCCCAGGTGGCAGGAGACAATCCGCAGCTGGTTGGAGCCCAAGAGCTCCGCCGAACGCTGCGCGACGTACCGATGACTCGCGCCATGGAATCCCCAACGGCGGACTCCATAAGATTCGGCCCAATCGCGCGGCACCGCGTAGTGTTGCAAGCGAGCAGGAATCGACTCGTGAAACCCTGTCTCGAATGCGGCCACCAGCGAAACATGCGGCAGCTGCTGGCGCAATTGACGCATGGCAGCGACGTAGGGTGGATTGTGAGCCGGCGCGACGCGTGCCATTTCTTCCATCGCGGCCAGCACGTCGTCGTTAACACGTGCGACACCACCTGTACGACCACCGTGGACAGCCTTAAACCCGATCGCAGCGACTTCCTCCACCGACGTCAAACAGCCTTCGTTGCAATCGGTAAGTTGCTCGAAACAGTGCTGCACAGCTGCCGCATGGTCGAGTGCAACAACGGAATGCTCACGACGCTGCGCCCCGATTTCGATAAAAGCCTGGCTTTGCTGATCGCCAATCCGTTCGACACCACCGCGCGCAAGCTGCTGCTCATCCACCATGTCGAACAGGCGGTACTTGAAGCTGGTAGAACCGAGATTGGCGACCAAAATCTTCATGAAAAATCAGGCGTGAATCTGAGGGCACTTGTTTCTGAGACAATCGACGAGCAGTCGCTCCTAGCTGAAGTAGGCTTTCACGACGGCGTCGGACGGACGCGCGATGATGTGGCTCGAGATCAGCTCGCCGATTTGGCTTGCCGCCGCGGCGCCTGCTTCGACGGCCGCCCGCACACTGCCGACGTCGCCGCTCACGACCGTTGTGACGAAGCCACCGCCAAGGTCGACACGTCGTTCGATTTTCACGCTGGCTGCCTTGACCATCGCGTCGGTCGCCTCGACCAGTGGCACGATGCCTTTGGTTTCAATTAATCCGATAGCTTGTTGCATTTGAAGAACCTTTTCATTGAGGTGTTTTAATAGCTGTTTCGAGTGCCCATCCAAATAGGGCGTTTAACCGGCAGCTTGCTTGGTCTTTTTAAGCACAACATCAACATCTTCGTGTGGCCGTGCAATGACCTGCACGCTCAGCACTTCCCCGATACGACCTGCCGCTGCCGCGCCTGCATCGGTAGCGGCTTTTACAGCACCGACATCGCCAGTCACGAAGACTGCGGCCATTCCCGCGCCAACTTTGTCCCAGGCCATGAACTCGACGTTGGCCGCCTTCAACATCGCGTCAGTCGCTTCCACGAGCGGCACGAATCCTTTGGTTTCGATCATGCCGAGCGCCTCGATTGCTTTTGCCATTTTTCTTTTTTCCTCACTTTTGAAGTAGAACTACAACTCATACTCGAAATCAAAATCGTGCGTTCCTTCGAACCCGGCAGGAACCTCCTGCCACAGCCGCTTCCGGAGCGCGACTGCTTGATAGTACTGCTCAACGCGATTGGCAGGCACACGCTGTTGGCTTTTCCAAAGCAACCGTCGTTGCGTGGTCTAGATCGGCCGCGTTGCCCTCATCGGTGTCAATGTGTACTTCGAGCTTGCTGGTTTCATCGGTGCGTACCAACAAGTCTTCCAACAAGATCGTGCAGCTCGATTCGATACGGAGGTGCAGGCGATCTCCGTTGCTTACGCCATAGTGCGCTGCGTCGTCGATATTCATGTGCACGTGACGTTCGGCACGAATGACCCCTTCGGCAAGCTCCACCACCCCCGCCGGACCTACCAAGACGCAGCCAGGTGTGCCCTGAATATTGCCACTGGCGCGCACCGGCAAGGCGATTCCCAAGGAGATGCCGTCGGTGAACGCCAGTTCCACCTGGCTGTAGTCGCGAGTCGGCCCAAGCACACGGACGTTGGGAAGCATTCGCTTTCGCGGGCCAACGACCATGACGGTCTCTTCAGCCGCGTAAAAGCCGTCTTGATAGAGGTCCTTAGCCGGCGTGAGGGTCTGCCCCGGACCAAACAACGTTTCCACATGTTGGTCTGTCAAATGGATATGTCGGGCTGAAACGCTGACCGTCAAATTGGGTTCGGTGGCGATCGCCCCCTGGGTTGAGGGAGCGCCGGGAGAGGTGAATTTCTGTTGCACCACATCGCGAACGATGCGCTCAACGGCTTCTCGGCTAAGGGTGGAACTAGCGTTCATGAAATTCTTACTTAGGTTAATGGCATGTGAGGATCCACGAGTGCCGTCTGTCACGCGCCAACGCCTTTAATCCGCGCTGGTCGGTAACTCTTCTGCCGCGCGAGTCGGCGATGCGAGTACTAGGTCGACGTCCAAATCGGACAGATGACGCTGCCAACTCTCGTCTAAGTGGTGATCGACAACGACACGATCGATGCGATCCAATTCGCAAATGCAAGCCAAACTCTGCCGTCCGAATTTCGAACTATCTGCCAGCAAGATGACCTCGTCGGCCGCGTCGACCATCGCTCGTTGGGTGTCGGCTAACATATGATTACTGTTGTAAAGCCGCGTATGATCAATTCCGGCCGCACTTAACACTGCCTTGCGAACCCTCAACGATTTGAGCATTTCATCCGCGTAAGGACCGTGGATGGCACCCGATCGCGGGAGTACATATCCTCCGATCACGATCAGCTCGACGTTGGACGCGGCGCTAAACAAGTTGGCGACCGGCAGCGAATTGGTGACGACCTGCAAGGCACGTCCCGCAAGCAGTTGAGCCAACTCGTAGGTGGTGCTGCCACCATCCAGTAGCAACGTGTCTCCGTCATTGATCATGCCGGCCGCCGTGCTGGCAATCGCTTTCTTTTCGTCCCACTGAGCTTCCTGCCGATTCTGAAAATGAGCCAGATGGGGCGAGGGGCCCGAGTAAAACGCACCGCCATGCGTCCGTTTCGCGCCGCCTTGCTCTTCCAAGTGGGCCAAATCCCGCCGAATCGTCGATTCGGACACCTGGAGTGCTTCCGCCAAATCAGGAAGCGACGCAAACCCTTGTCGGCGAACGATCTCAAGCAATCGATTCCGACGTTCCGTGGCAGGCATGGCGATGTCTTAACGTTCCTAGCGTGAAATATAAATCTCATTATTGCCGAAGTTGTGCAAGATTACAATCACTTAAATGATATAAAAATTCCGATATTTGACATAAAGATGTCATTTCGCCACCTGAGGTTACGATCTTGGCAATTTCTGCGATCAGCGTGGCGGCGTTGAGTGCGGGAGAGCTTGCTAGGCCGGAACCTGAAAACGGAGTACAATCGCGTTGTCCTAGTTGGGATTGTTAGCTGTTTAGGCTTTTCGCTGTTCGTTGTTCTCGGGGGATCTCTGATGTCGGTCGAATGGTTTTGTCGATTGATGGGGACCGAGATGGGGCCATACACCTCGTCGCAGCTGATTGAAATGGCTCGTAGCCATCGGCTCACGCCGGATGATTCGGTGAGAAAAGGGGCTGAGGGCAACTGGGTCGATGCGCATCGAGTGAAGGGACTGTTCGAAGATGCTGCCTCCTCGACGATTATCCTGAGGAATCTCCCGTCTGAAATGACGAAGGCGGCGCCAACCCGGCAGGACCAGGCTAAAGACTCTCCGGCGAGTGAGCCGCGGCCAGTAAGCTGGCACTACATTTCAGACCACAATAAAATCGGCCCCTTGAGTTTCGCCGATCTCGTTGCACACGGTGAACAAGGAATCCTCAAGCCGACAGACCGAGTCTGGTCGTCCAGCTCGCCAAAATGGTGCGAAGCGAAACAAGTGAAGGGACTGACATTCGGACGTCCTGCCGATCAGGGAGATTCCTAGCTTCTTCCAGCGGCGTCACTGGAGGTCGGGCAGATCGTATTTGAGCAGCGCTCCCGGGACGACATGACTAATCGAACTCATGTCTAACGGGCGACCGATCACTCCCGCCTCCCAGTCCAGAATCGAATCGCGGACCGTGACCGATCCAAGTCGATTCTTAAGTGCAGCTGCGTGCAGGACGACTGGTCCCGCTCGCTGAATACCGACCAGATGGATTCGATTCACTTCGACCTGCTGCTGCTCGACCAGAAAATCGAGCGCCGTTAGTACATCCACGACCCGTTGTCCCAAGAGTGGCTCGCCAAGGTGTAGTGAAAGCATCGCCGCCACATGGTCGCCCTCAGCGTAGACGATCGAGCTGGGTGGTTCAGCCATTTCTCCCCAGCCGCGAACATCGATGCTTAGTACATCGTGCCCAGCCAATAGCCGTTGCTGAATCGGGCCGCCCGCCCCAGCATCGGTTGCCTTCCCGCGCCCATCGACATAAATCGTGAACGGCCGAGCCAGTTGTTGAATGTGACTTCGAAACAACAGTGCGGCCACCGGCACTTCGCCATTGCGGCGCAGCACTAGTTTCTCGACTCGATACGTTCCACGATTGACCCAACCTCGTCGATCGACCTCTAGCTTAGGCATCGCAGCTGCACGGGGAACGCGAATCGTCTGTCGAATTTCTTGGCGAGCGCTGTCAAGGTCGAGCGAATCCCATCGTCGGCGTCGCTGCCGCTGGATTCGACTTGCAAGCTGCTGGTTGAGGTCCGCAATTGTCAGGGCGGCTGGGAATTCTTGGAGTACTTGGCCACTGCGCGTGACCTGCAGAACCTCGATAGGGAGCGTCTCCAGTTCAGGTTCGGTCACGTTTGGCTTGGGATCGTCTAGTAGCCAGCGGCGCATCCATTGCGTCGCCATTTCACGTCGCGGTTGGCTGAACGAGTGCTTATCATCGTAGGCAAACATATCGATCCGATCTGCGTAGCCGAGCAGACGGTAAGCGGCTTGCACTTCTCGGAACGTCTTGCGCGTAAAGCGAATGTCTTTGTAGTCTTGCTCTGCAGAAAGAATGATCGAGTTGACATTGGCCAGCTTATGTTGCAACCCCGCGTTGGGGTTGTCGACCGCAAATAAGATTCGCTCACCCTGGCCAATCGGATCGTAGGTCATGGCTACAAAACCTTCCCTGGCCATCAACATCGCGACGCGTTGGTACGGCTCATACGCTTTTCCAAAACGACTGTGACCGCAAGCGATCAAAACGGCCGGATAGGGTCCTTGGCCGGTGGTTGGCAAAAAGAGATTTGCCGTCACGTAGAAATTCGGGCGACTTTCGTAAACCACCTTTTCGATACGGAAACCATCTCCCGAGATCACACCTGTGACGTTCGCCTGGAGCGGCGTCTTTTCTGTTGGCAATTCACCCAATATTTGTCGCACCCTAGTGCGCAGCTGTCGTTGTCGTTCTTTCAGCTTGGCAGGTGACTGCTGGGCAGACTCAACGGCCTGGCGTCGCTTTAGGTACTGAGCGTCAATCTTTTTCAGCAGGTGCTCGCGCAATAGCCCAGGAGCTTGGTCTCCCAGCAGCGCCATGTCGTCGTCGCGACGTTTGACAGACTGGTGCAGCAGTTGGCCACGCTCATCGTAAAAATCAAAACTGGCCGCAGGCTTCCGCTGGTCGGGTCTGGAGGCGATGGTGACATGCAGAAAGCCGCCCGATGCCTCGGCCTGCGTGTAGATCTGCTGAATCTCGGCATCTGGATCGGTGGAATCTGGATCTCCGGGCCGGCGGCCCAGGCGCGAGTTCGCATCGCACAGCGCACCGCACGAGAATTCTTCGACTCCCGTGGAATCCATCGAGTGGTACTGCCAATGTCGATCTCCACAGATCACAAAGAATCCTTGTTGGTCGAGCTTCTGCTGTTACGTGTTGCGGGTTGCAATCCCGTTACTTTCTTTTTAACGATAAAGTCAGTGGCGGCTGCAGCACGCATCCACGGCGTTGTTTGCGCGTCGCGAAAGTCTGGGCTCATCGAAACCTCGAACCGAGCAACCCCTGCCGCGCCCGGCACGTCGCCCTCCTGAAGATGACTGGTGGCTGTCAATCGCGACTGCAAAATCGCACTCGACTCGCTTACTTCGCCACACATTTCACCCTGGGCATGGAAAACATCGGACCTGGCGCTGGTCGCAGCACTGATCGCGACAATAAAGCATAAGTACGGCTGCAGATTTGTGCGGTCCGTCATTGGATTTGTCTACCAGCCGTGTTCCATATCGGCCAACGTCTGCCCTCGTGCTGATTTATCTCGCTGATGGCAGTTTCGTAGACTGCTTCGAGGTTTCGTTGGGACACTACCTCGTCGATCATGCCGGCGCTATGAATTCTGCCATGGGCCATGATCAGTGCCTGGTCGAATCGAGGCATGATTTCCTCAACATGATGTGTTGCGAACAATACGGTTGGGAACGTTGGATCTCCTAGTTCTCGGTCGAGCCATGCGAGGAATCGTTCTCTCACGCCGGGGTCCATGCCGGCACACGGTTCGTCGAGCACAAGCAACGTCGGTTTCGCCATGCGGGCACGGGCAATGAGCACTTGCTGACGCTCGCCTTGAGAAAGCACACGAAATGGTTTCTTCGCCAGAGGCTCGCAGCCGATACGCTGAAGTTCGCGGGCAGCGCGCTGAAAATCCTCACTCGACGGAGTTGTGCATTGTAGATACCGGAGACCAAACTGGGCGAACTTCCCAGAAATGACAGTTTCCAGTGCTGTCTCACCGGCCGGGATGAGAGATAGAATATCGGCAGAATTCCAACCAATTTCGCGGCGGAAATCGCCGAGATCCATCAGCTCTGCTCCCCGCCGCAACACGCGCCCACTCGTATGCCAGAGGTAGCCGGTCGCGATTTTTAGCAGCGTCGATTTTCCCGACCCATTGGGTCCCAAGATCGCCCAATGCTGCCCAGCATCAATGGTCCAAGAAACATCGGCAAGAATCTCCGTGCCTTGTTGCTTGTAGCCAACCGCAGCTAATTCAATAAGTGCGTTGTCTGGCATCGGTACCGATGGTTCTACTGTATGCATTTTTGATCAGCGCCCCCGGCAAGATTCGAGCCAGCAACCGAGCACTCAAGCCCCAAGGCTAGCAACCGAGCACTTATGCCCTAAGGCTTGAGAGCGCAGGGCGGTAGTTTTTATACCCACAAACGAAGCGAAATTAGTAGAGCGCCCCCGGCAAGATTCGAACTTGCGACACCTGGTTTAGGAAACCAGTGCTCTATCCCCTGAGCTACGGGGGCAGACCTTGTTTTATAGTGTTTTATTCATGTTTCTCTAGATGTATCCGAGGGTTTGACACCTTTTCTGACACCCGGTAGCTTAATCCTCTAAGAAATGACACCCGCCGGTTTGTGGCCAGAGGGTGCCGAGACAACACCTTGTCCGTTAGACAGGAGGTGCTGCCGTGGCTCATTCTACCGCCAATGGCTCATTCGTAAAAGCAAGCAAGCCCCGCCCGGATTTCCCGCTATTCCCCCATGCGTCCGGTCGTTGGGCCAAAAAGGTCCGTGGCAAGTTTCATTACTTCGGCAAGACTGCCGGTGATCCCAAAGGCAAGCTGGCCCTCGGGCTCTGGCTCGAACAAAAAGACGATCTACTCGCTGGCCGTCAGCCAAGGCCAGAACGCGATGCGCTGACGGTCAAGGATCTTTGCAACCACTTTCTAACGTGCAAAGAGCAACAACGCGATTCAGGCGATATCGTCCCGCTTATGGCCCGAGACGGTTGCTGAGCTGCAAGAGGCAATTGAACAGCGGACTAACCCTAGGTTGCCACAATACGAAGGCTTGGTGTTTCTAACGCGGCTAGGTCAGCCCTGGGCGGAAGAGAAAGCAAACAATCCCGTTACTCAGGAATTTCGCAAGCTACTCGACACGCTCAATCTTTACCGCAAGGGGCTTGGATTCTACGCAATTCGCCATACCTTCGCGACCATCGCGGGTGACTGCCGCGATCAGGTGGCGGTCAACGCAATCATGGGGCACGTCGATCAGAGCATATCGGCACACTACCGCGAACGAATTAGCGACCAGCGATTACTGGACGCATCCAGCACGGTGCGGACCTGGCTGTTTGGTAAGAAGAAACCGAAGTAAGAATTGCCGAGTGCGGGTACCTTCATGAAGGGTCGGCGCATTCGGTGTATGATCCCCATGGTGATCCCTACCAGATTCCCTATCGGTCGTTGGTGCCCAAGCGGGGTGAGTGTGCGAATTTGATTGTGCCGGTTTGTCTGTCGGCATCGCATGTGGCTTTTTCTTCGGTGCGATTAGAGCCAACCTGGATTGTGTTGGGCCAGAGTTCGGGAGTGGCGGCGGCCATGGCGGCGCAGATGGATTGTACCGCGCAGGATGTGCCCTATCCGGCATTGCGTCGTCGATTGCTGGCTCAGTCTCAGGTGCTGGATATTTTGCCCCCGCGATGATATTAAAAACGCGTGGGGTAGAAAAGGCTTTCCGGCATGTGACACAGATGATTCGCGAGAGCGGGCTCAGGCGACGGCAAACTCATCCACGAAGGAAGCCATGAGCAGGCCAACATTTCGAAACAGTATCAACAGTGGTTAAACAAATGAGGCGTAAAATACTTTTCTATCTTCTCCTCTTCCTTGGTCCGACACTCGCCATTGCAGAGGAACAACCTAACATTGTCTTCATCATCGCGGATGATCTCGGGTGGGCAGATGTTGAGTTCCATGGTGGCAACACCCCAACACCGAACCTGAACCGCCTTCTCTCCGAACGCGTGGAGTTGCGGCAACACTATGTCGCTCCCGTTTGCAGCCCGACGCGTGCGGGCTTCCTCACCGGGCGATATTGGAGCCGCTTCGGGATCACCACCCCGATTAACAACCGGGGCTTGCCTTTCGAAACCGTGACCGTCGCCAGGGCGCTGGGTGATGCGGGTTACTCGACTGCGTTAATCGGCAAATGGCATCTCGGTTCGAAACCGGAATGGGGACCGAATCACTTTGGCTTTCAGCATAGCTACGGCTCCCTGGCGGGCGGCATCGCACCCTACAATCACTTCTACAAAAAAGGGCCCTATTCCACTACGTGGCATCGAAACGAAGAACTGATCGTAGAGAAAGGGCACGTCACCGATTTACTTACCGACGAAGCGGTGAACGGGAAATAACAAACCCCTCCGGGGGCAAAAGGGGTCGCTTTACGAAGGCGGCATTCGCGTCCCCACGATCGCCCGTTGGCCGGGAAAGCTGAAGAGCGGGGATAAATTTGAATCACCGGTCTGCGTCATCGATTGGATGCCGACCTTCTGCGCCCTTTCGGGAGCCGAAACCGATCGAGGTTCCCTGAATTGGGATGGGGTAGATTCATGGCCGGCCCTGACCGGCACCGGGGAATTACCGGAAAGGAACCTCTATATCACCGGAACGGGCGGCAATCGATGGGCACTTCGAGACTCAGTCTGGAAATTGATTTTTTCCAAAGGCAAAATCGAGTTGTTTGATCTAGCCAAAGACCCCAACGAAAAAAACAACCTCGCCAAAACGCATCCCGATATCGTGACCAGAATGAAAGGGAAGCTGGAAGAACACCGCAAGCGGGATATTGCGTCGCGGGGCGGTCTGTAGACCTCCTAATTTTGGCAAATCGCACGAATCGACAAAGAAATGAAAAGCAACTTCTTATCAGTAATGCCGCGACGTTCGCCAGTGAATCCCCAATTGATATGTCCGATTACATGAAAAAGTCCGATTACATGAAAAACGCGTCCAGGTTGCTGGCCGCTTTCCTTCTACTTGCTGCCGTCTGCGCGGGGTGCAATCTCCCTGAGGCATTGATTACGCGGCAATTTTCTCGGTGTTCTTGTCATTTTCTCGGTAAGGTTGCAAATTGTCGGGATAGGCATTTTTTAAAGCGGCCTTGTAAGTTAACGCCCAAC
>Ga0310121_10005724_pt1 | contig 10601 bp, 7 predicted proteins | sample CB27_Tmax_986_MG_FD_203504 | JGI IMG/M metagenome (GOLD analysis project Ga0310121, IMG submission 203504) | Marine microbial communities from Western Arctic Ocean, Canada - CB27_Tmax_986 | ecosystem: Environmental > Aquatic > Marine > Oceanic | place: Canada: Western Arctic Ocean | collected... | reverse complement strand
ATGAGGTTGATGCAACGCGCCTGTCCGCCGAACAACAGCGCGCGCTAGTCGATTGGCTGCACTGGGGTGGGCGACTCATCGTGAACGGACCGGATTCGTTGGATACGCTGCGTGGCAGTTTTCTCGATCCCTACTTGCCGGTGGACAAAGGGGGGACAAGAAAGTTTTCCGCAACGGAGCTAAGCCCCTGGTCGAACTATTGGTCGAGCCGGGCAGCAGGTAAACCGCTCAGCGCACCGCAGCCCATCCAACCCTGGTCGGGCGTCAAGCTGAAACCGAGGAGCCGCGCGCGTGAACTCGCGGGCGGAGCACAACTATTCTACGAAGCCAATGTGGGCCTCGGTAGCATCGTCGTGTCGGCCATTCAGCTGGCTGAACGCGACTTGATTAATTGGCCAGGCTACGACAGTTTTTTAAACGCGGCCCTCCTTCGTCGGCCTCCTCGCAAGTTCTCCAAAGGTGAATACACCGGATTGAACGTCAACTGGGTCAGGTATCCAGAGCGGCGCCTTGATGCGCATCTGATCACCGGCTTGCGCCTGTTTGCACGGGATGCCGCCGCCCCAGCCAACGTGACGCGGAACATAAGAACCTCGGCAAATGAATTCGGTCAAACGGATGGTGAATCGGCCCTTAAAGTCGATCGTCCCGGCGGCATTGGGTCTTGGAACGCTTTCAGTCCCATCGCGACGGGTGCACGCGAGTCTCTGACAGAGGCCGCCGCTGTACAGATACCGGGGCGCGGTTTCGTTGTCCTATGCCTGGCCGTCTACTTGGTAGTCTTAGTGCCTCTCAATTGGGCCCTTTTTAGTATCCTCGGCCGGGTGGAGTGGGCCTGGATTGCGGCGCCAGTGATCGCTTTATTCGGCACGCTGATTATCGTGCGTATGGCACAACTCGACATTGGCTTCGTCCGCTCACAAACCGAGATCTCTCTGCTGGAGTTGCAGGGCTCTTATCCGCGAGGATTGCTTAGCCGGTACACGGCCCTCTATTCTTCGCTCTCAACAACCTACGATATCCGTTACGAAAACCCCACTGCACTTGCGGGTCCCTTCGCGGCCTCGCCGGAGTCCGACTTTAAATTTGGAGACCGAATCTGGGATGTCGTGCTCGACCGGCACGATAGAACGCAACTGACAGGTCTTGCCGTCTCCTCGGCATCGACACGCATGGTCCAGAGCGAAGAAATGTTCGAGTGCGCCGGGCCGCTGCAGCTTGGCAAATCGTCACAGGGTCATCGGCAGCTGGAAAACAAAACGGGGTACAATCTCCGTGACGTGGTCGTCCTGCACCGCTCGTTCGACTCTGACGGCAATCCACGAATGCGAGGTTCGTGGATCGGCACGCTCCGATCGGGAAGATCGGCATTGCTTGGACTCGCCCCATTCGCATTTCCTGACGGGCAAATCCCTTTTACAGAGCAGCGCCGCGAGGCCGCCGGCAGTGCGTACGGTCAGCGTGTCAGCGTAGAGGCTCTTCTCCGCCTGGCGTTTCGATTTCCCGCAAACCACGACCAGACCAACGCGCGGCGAGACGAGTACCGGGTGGTTGGTATCCTCGACGAGGTTCTTCCCGGCACCGTGGTCGCACCGGCCGCCTCCCAAATCCAAGGAGCCACCGTCGTGCTGGCCCATTTGAAATATGGCCCGCTTCCCCTACCAGAACCTGACATCAACAGTCGTGACGATATTTCTGAAAGTGCGGAACACCAGCATGATTGAACTCAAGAACTTCGGCAAGCAATATGGCGATTTTGTCGCCGTGGCCAACCTGAACCTAAAAATTGAAGCTGGCGAGATGTTTGGCTTTATCGGACCTAACGGGGCTGGCAAGAGTACCACCATTCGCTTCCTCGCCACCTTGCTCAAAGCATCCGTCGGCGAAGGGATTGTCAACGGCCACAGTGTTACGAGGGACCCCATTGGCGTGCGCCGCAGCGTCGGCTACATGCCGGATAATTTCGGGGTCTACGACGGCATGAAGGTGTGGGAGTTTCTCGACTTCTTCGCCGTCGCTTACCAGGTTCCCAAAGCGCGGCGGAAGGGCGTGCTTTCCGATGTCCTGGAACTACTGGACCTGACCTACAAACGGGACGATTTCGTCAACGGCCTCTCCCGTGGAATGAAGCAAAGGCTGTGTCTCGCCAAAACCTTGGTCCACGATCCGCCCGTTCTCATTTTGGACGAACCGGCTAGCGGACTTGATCCTCGTGCCCGATTAGAAGTGAAAGCGCTGTTGAAGGAACTCCGCAAAATGGGGAAGACGATTCTGATTTCCAGCCACATTCTCACGGAATTGGCCGACTGTTGCACGTCGATTGGCATCATCGAACGGGGCAAACTGCTCCTGCATGGGCCAATAGACAAAGTCTATCGCCAAATCACGCGCAGTCGCATGATCGAAGTCCGCTTTATGTCGAGCCCTCAAAAGGGCATCAGTCTGGTCCACAGCTTTCCGCACGTGACCCATGTGGAAGCCTCTCCCCGTGGCTGCACGCTCGAACTGAAGGGAGATGACGCCGAAGTACAGCATCTGATGCATCAACTGGTAGCCGCCGACTGCGGCATGATTTCCTTCGCCGAAAAAGAGCCGACGCTTGAGGATGTGTTCATGATGGTGACAAAGGGTTTGGTGACCTAACCCGAATATTTCATCCCCCTCTGCTGCGAGTCCGATGAAACATCTGGGCTAGCCCAGCAGGATCGGTAAATCGCCGCTGTCTTCACGTTCTTCCCACTGTTTGCGCAATTCGCCCAAACCGTAAACGCAAAGTTCGAAGCAATCGCTCAACCGTTCCAGGACATCGTCGGGCGCCGACTCTTTGCCGGCCGGCAATCGGCTGGCCATCAGATAGTTTCGTTTGCCTTGGGCCTGGTAATCAATGAGGCTGTCTTTGCGACCCTGCCGGAGTTGCTCGGTGAGCTCTGGGTAGAGGCCCGTCCAAAAGAGCGTAAAATCTCCGATGTGCCGGTGCACGCGGCGACGGGCCGAACCTTGACGCACTTGCGCCTCTGCCAACATGTCGACGACCTGGGTAAGTCGTTCACCCGTCGGAGTGCGCAAACCATAAATCGTGTCGCTGTGCACAAAGTGCGTAAGCATGGCAGAAAGGTAGTCCACCAAGGGCGGGTCCGCGACCCCCAACCGAGCTGAGAAAGTGTACTCGGTCAAACCGGCAAAGAAACAGTGCAACACTTCGCTACGTCGCGTGTCTTTATGACGTCGGCGTGGAGAACCTGCTGTCATCGACGACCTCCAAAAAAAAGGATGAGGGTCGGTTGGGCCGTGCTCTGTAAGTCCGCTTGCAACTCCAACCTCCTCAATTTTACCTTACACCTTTCACGTAAGTCAAATTAAGTTTTCCGGGAATGACACTTATCCACCTATCGGAACGATCTCGACGAAATAATTAGGAAAAGCGGCCCGCGGGTCACCGTACAGCGGTTTCCCTGGCTGGTATCAACTCATTTTAGCGGCACGGGTGACCGGCGAAGAATGAACCAGGATCGAATCATCAACGAGGGGGATGTCCAGCAGCTTCTCGGACATTCGAAGCCCGGTCACGGACTCGCCTTTTAGGTCCCCCGTGTGCCCACTAGGGCAGGGAGCCGTCCAGCGCCGCCAGCAAGCTGGACACATAGTCGGCTACTTGCCGCAATGTTTGATCGCGCGGCGACGTTTCAGCGCCAGCCATCCGCCGAACGACGGCGGATCCGACGATCAAGCCATCTGCTACCGGACCCAGCACACGGACATGCGCTGGCTGACTAATGCCAAACCCAATGCAAACAGGTAGCGACGTCTGTTCGCGGAGCCAACCCACGCGCTCTTGCAGCTCTGGGGGCACTGCACTCCGCTCGCCGGTAATCCCCGCGACCGCAACGTAGTACAAAAAGCCGCTCGAAGTCTCCGCGATTTTCAATGCTCGATCTCGCGGTGTCGTCGGCGTGACAAGTTGGATCAAACTCAAATCCCGTGCCCGGCAAATCGCAGCCAACTGCGACGACTCTTCCACGGGCAAGTCAGGCACGATCATACCGGCAATGCTTTTTTCTTGCAGCGCGTCGGCATACTTTTCCATGCCCTGTCGATAAATGATGGCATGGCTCACCATCGTAACCAGCGGAGCGTTGACCCGCAGCGCGACCGCGCCGAGAGTTCGTAGGATGTCGTGCACCTTGATACCGCGGCCGAGCGCCCGCGTATAAGACTCCTGAATAACCGGTCCGTCGGCGATCGGATCGCTGTACGGAATTCCAACCTCACACATCGACGCGCCGCGCGCTACCAGTTCCTCGATCACGGCAGCCGTAAAATCCAAGTCCGGATCACCGGCCGTAATGAAGGGCATTAGCGCTTTGCGATTCTCGCTGCGGAGCTTCGTAAATAGTTCGTCGATGGTGGACATGGAGAAATGAAGCGATCAATGTTGTGTGATGGATGCGCGGCGCAGTTGGTGGATGGCTACGTGACGGGGTGCTACTACTAATCTCTATTGATCATTCATCGCTGCCAACTCCCCCCTTGAGCCTTGCGATCTCAGCGGCGTCTTTGTCTCCTCGGCCCGACAGGCAGACCACTATTCTCTCGCTGCGGCTCCGCGCGCGCGCTAATTCCATGGCATGGGCGACTGCATGCGAAGATTCCAGCGCCGGTAAGATACCTTCCAAACGAGCGAGAGCGTCGAAGGCGGCCATCGCCGTGTCGTCATTGCAACAAGTGTATTTCACTCGGCCGGTCGCTTTCCAGTAGCTGTGCTCGGGACCCACGCCGGGGTAGTCCAGGCCGGCTGAAATCGAATGCACGGGCGATGTCTGGCCATCTTCGTCCTGCATAACATAAGAAAAACTGCCGTGCAGAACGCCAGGGCTCCCGTATGTAAGCGGCGAGGCATGGTCCCCTGGCGACGAACTTCGGCCGCCCGCTTCGACACCAACCAACTCGACCCCGTCCTGTTCCACCAAAGGAAAAAACATGCCTGCGGCGTTGCTGCCGCCACCCACACAGGCGACAACAGTGTGCGGCAGGCGCTGGAATTGCGCGCGGCATTGCTCGATAGTCTCCCTGCCAATCACCGCTTGGTAATCCCGCACAATTCGGGGAAACGGGTGTGGTCCGACAACCGAGCCGAGAATGTAATGCGTGGATTCGACACTCGCCATCCAATCCCGCATTGCTTCGTTAATTGCGTCACGGAGTGTCCGCGAACCACTGGTCACCCGCCTCACCTCAGCGCCCAGCAGTTTCATCGAAAAGACGTTGGGCGCCTGGCGGCGAATATCCTCCTCGCCCATATAAACGACACAAGACAATCCGAAATGCGCACAAGCGGTAGCCGTCGCCACTCCATGTTGTCCGGCACCCGTTTCGGCAATTACCCGCTTTTTGCCCATCCGCCTGGTTAAGAGCGCCTGCCCCAGCGTGTTGTTGATTTTGTGGGCGCCCGTATGGTTCAGATCCTCGCGTTTCAGCCAGATCTCAGCTCCGCCGCAATGTTCCGTTAAGCGACGCGCAAAATAGAGCGGGGAAGGGCGACCGACATAGTTCTTCAGGAGCTCGTCTAGCTCTGCCTGAAAGGTGGCGTCCCGCGAGGCGGCCTCATACTCCACCGCAAGCTGGTCAAGCGCGTGCACCAAGGTCTCTGGTACGTAGCGTCCGCCAAATTCTCCAAAGCGTCCCGCTTCATCGGGAACTTGAGACAAACCAGGGCTAAGGGGTGGGGGCATGGGTTGCTCTGAGTTAAACTACCGATCATAGATTGAAAGGGACCGGCGACCAAGCCCTGGTCGTGCCACACAAGTGGATGAAATATGTGGTTTGGCCCCGAAGGGCGACGCCGTGAAGGATTCGCAGTCGAGTCGTCTACCTCCGAGAGAAGAACTTTGCCGCCGCGCATGGTCGGCATTTTTACCGTCCTAGCCTGGATTTCTCGCCAGCTTCGTCGTGAGAGGTCGACCAAAATCATGCCCGAGCTTCCCGAGGTTGAGACGATGCGGCGCGGAATCTGTGCGACAGTGGGGAGCCGTGTCGCCGATGTTGAAAAGATTCGCTGCCGCTGCAAGCCGATTGCGATCTCTCCCGGCCAAGCTGCATTTCGGCGACGCGTTCGGGGCGCTACGGTCACCGAGCTTGGCAGGGCCGGCAAAAGAGTGGTCGTCTGGCTCGACACCGAAGAGGCCGTCGTCATTGAACCGCGCATGACGGGTCTGGTACTGGTCGTTGATCCTCCCAGAGGGTTCTACTCTCGGCGACGGAACCTATCGCAACGCCCTGAATGAGCAGGGAGGCTATCAAAACCAACATCGAGTGTACAATCGCGCCGGGTTGCCGTGTCTCCGCTGCCCAGCGAGCAAGGTCCAGCGCATCGTGCAAACCCAGCGGTCTACATTTTTCTGTGCAAGTTGCCAGCAGCGCAGCGGTGCTCTACTCCGCTAAGATTTCGGTTGTCATCAAACGGCTAATGGTCGGTAAGCGATTGAATGGCACGACCACGGAAATCTCGCAAAGCGTCAATCATTTCTTGCATCGTCTGCTGGCGACTTTGCGGATCTTTCTGGAGCGCCTGCATCGTGATCTGGGCCAACTGCCCAGGGATATGCCTGTTCGGCGTACGCTCCGCGGGCGGGATCGGCTCTTCGTGGACGATCATGTCGAACGTCTCGTGAACCCGATCGCCCCGATGGGGCTCTTTGAGGGTCAGTATCTCGTACAGCACAACGCCGATGCTGTAAATATCTGTGCGCGCATCGATCTCGACACCGCCGCGCACCTGTTCAGGCGACATATACAACGGGGTGCCGGGGCGCTGGCCTACGTCGGTCAGCTCCTCGTGCTCCCGGACGGTGCCCGGCAACCGCTCGTCGTCCATGGCCCAGACCTTTGCCACGCCCCAATCCAAGAGTATCACTTCGCCGAAGGTGCCGATCAGAATATTCTCTGGCTTGACATCTCGGTGCACCACGCCATGGGCATGGGCGTAGGAAAGTGCGTTGCAAACTTGAATCAGAACGCCCAACATTCGATCGAGATTGTACGTCTGGAAGGCCATCTCATGGCCATCTATCTGTTTTTCCAGGACGTCGCGTAGCGTCTCACCCTCTACTTTTTTCATCGTGAAGTAAAGACGGCGCTGCACGTCGTGTCCAATCTCGTAAACCGGCACTGTGTTGGGATGTTGCAATTGAGCCGTGACGCGCGCTTCACGCAAAAAACGTGCTTTCAGATAGACCTGGTCTGCAAGATGAGGATGCAATATCTTGATCACCACCGTACGACCGAGATTGTTATCTCGGCAAGTACGGAGTTCGGCAGTGCCACCCTTGGACAGCGGGGCAAAATCAGAATACCGAGAAAAGCTGTTGGAAAAATAGCTGGACAGCTCTCGGTCAGTATCCTTGGCATCAATCTGCGGATAGCTATCGTCCGGCGATGTGTCGTTTTGTTCTTCAATCATGCCAATAAAATGCCTGCGACAAAAGTCAACTGTCCCTACCGTTAGCTTACCCCGACTGGGCAACTTCCAGCAACTGTGTACGGAGTTCTTCCAACTGCACTGCGTCCTCGAGCCTGCCGCCATCGCGATCGGTGACGTAAAACACGTCGACCACCTGGTCGAGATATGTACCGATCTTTGCGTGCGCAATGACGAGCTTCAGATCATGTAGTTTACGTGCAAGTGAGTAGAGCAGTCCAACCCGATCAAACGTGAAGACCTCGACAATCGTGAAATCGCTGGCGACTTCGTTGTCGATCCGCACGTCGTTTGGGAGTGCCGTAAGCTGCGTAGCAGCAGCCGATTTTTCCTGTCCCCAAACCTGCCGGAATCGAGGAGGTTCTTCGGAGTCGACCGCCGCCACAAGTCTCTGACTCACTTGTTCCAAGTGTTTTGGCATGGGGCCGTCGGGATGTCGATGATCTGTCACGAGATAGCGCAACATCAAAAAACCCTCCGGAAGTCGGTCAGTACTCGCAGAGAGAATCTCCATGCCCGCACTCGAGAGCGCGCCGGCCATGCTGGAGAAGACGCCGCGACCGACACCCTGATTGACGCCTGCTGTGAATTGAACTGTTTTAGTACGTGGCTCGTAAATGCCCCACGCTGCCGCGGCATGAGATTCCAAGGAGCAAAACTGTCGTAACGTAGAGACAACTTCTTGCAAATCACAACTGGCAACAAAGCTTGGCGGCAAGGCTTCGGTCTGCTGCGCGAACCATGGATCGGCTTGTTCTTGGGGTGTCAGCGACTCCCGAATCGTTCGGCGAATGGCTGCCAGCTGCGACTCCTCGGAATCCGCGTCTCCTTTAGTCAGCATTTTAGAAGAACGCGCGAAAACGTCGGCCAGCACGTCGATTTTCCAGTCGTTAAGCACGCCCGGGCCAACAGCAGCCAAGTCGGCACAGGTGAGCACAAATAGCATCCTGAGGCGCTCTGCGCTGCCGATCTCTTCAGCAAAATTCTTAATCAAGATAGAGTCGCTCGTGTCGCGGCGGAACGTCAAATGGGACATCGTCAAATGCTTGTGAACCAGCAGGGCCACATCGTCAGACGACTGGGGATCGAGACCCAATAGCGCGCACGTTTCCTCCGCAATTCGCTTGCCAACTTCGCTATGATTTTCCTCAAACCCTTTACCCAAATCGTGCACCAACAGGGCCAGGTGGAGCAAGCGCTTGTCTTGGGTTTCCCGGTAGGCATGGCCCAACGCGTCATCGCGACTGGCAAAGGAGGCGGCTTTGCGAACGGAGCGCAAACAATGTTCATCGACCGTGTATTTATGGTATTGGTTGAACTGGAGCAAACACCGGGCGTGCCGCATGGCAGGGATGATCTTTTCCAGATACCCCAACTCATGGAGTACGCGGACGATCTCGCCGACGGTCTGAGGATCGGCCAGCATGTCATAGAACTTCTGTTTGACATCCTCGGTCGCTCCCTCACCGAACTCGGGCGCAGCCAGCAGCAATACAGACCAAGCGGCATGCTCGATGGGTTTGCCAGTCCGTACCGAGAGGTCGACCAGTCGCAACACCTCGTGAAGATCTCGCTTGAGCTTCGCCACGCCGGAGGCCGTGGCACTCACGCTACGGAGGCCTACCCGGTAGTCTCCGTCAACATTTTTCCCCAATACGGGTTCTAGCACGCGCGAGACTCGTGAAACTATCTGCAGACTCGCATCGCGGCACCGGACCATCTGCCACAGATGATTGGTATGGCGAAAATAATCTCGCATGAAATGCTCGACCGGCAATAAACCGGCATTGTGCGTGTGCCCGAGCCATTCCGCCACGCGCAATTGCTCGGCCCGATCCAACAAGTCGCGGGCCGTATCTGCGTGGAAGTGCATTTCATTGCGAAGACGCAACAAAAAGTCGCGGGCTGACTGCAGGCGACGATAATCCAATTTGGACAGGGCCCCCTGCAGGTGCAGTCGGTCAGGATCTGAGATGCCGTGCTCCGCGAACCCCAGCCATCTGAGCAGATTCAAATCACGCAGGCCACCGCGCGAGCGTTTTACATGGGGCTCGAGCAAGTAAACCGTTTCGCCGTACTGCTGGTGTTCCGCAGCCCGTGCTTGAAGAAAGATTCGGCACATTGCTCGACTGTTGCGCTCAATCATCTTGGAGAGATTGGCGCGAAAGGATTCGAAGAGCTGTTGATTGCCTAGAAGGAATCGCGAATCGATCAGCGATGTACAAATCACGGCATCGTCCCGTGCCAACTGTACCGCCTCGCTCGCGGTACGCACGCTATGACCAAGTTGCAAGCCAACGTCGAACACGCCCTGCGTGAGTGGTCGCAGTTGGCCCGCAATCTCATCGCTCTGACGTGCCTGGTGAAGGATCATCAAATCGACGTCAGAAAACGGCGCGCATTGGCGGCGGCCATAGCTACCCAAAGCGACAATAGCGATGTTGGCCCGTAGCGAGCCGAGTAAATCTGGACCAAGTTCGGCCAACGTGGCATCAAACAGTCGCGAAACTACCGTATCGATCAGTGTCGCGAGCTTTGCGGAAACGCGCGGGCCAGTAAGCTGACGATTGTGGATTTTCCGAACCGCTGTCCTCTGCTCGACGAGATCGTCGCGCAGCCATTTTACGGTGTCAACAAGGGGTAGGTTGCTGGTCATTGGGGATGGGGCCTATGGTCCGAGGTCAATGGGCTGGGGTCTATGGGGTCGGGGGCGTACCGGCGCGAAAAGGGCCGGCGCACTTGCGCCGGCCCTTGGCCGAATTCCCTACCAGCAGGCTCCGCCGCGCGCTTGTGGCCGCGCGCTTGTGATCGCGGGTCGTCAGGCGTGGCAATGTTTCACCTATCGGCCCCGACCAACTAGCGCCCAGCGGCTCGTTTCAATCCCGCTAACCTAGAGCGCCTCGCCGCCGGTTTCGCCGGTACGGATACGAATCGTGTCGGTCAGCTCGGAAACGAATATCTTGCCGTCTCCAATCTGCCCCGTCTGTGCCGTCTTAATCATCGTGTCGATCACGGTCTGCGCGTTGCCATCGTCGACGACAACTTCCAGCTTGACCTTGGGCACGAAGTCGACGGCGTATTCCGTACCGCGATACGTTTCGGTGTGCCCTTTCTGACGCCCAAATCC
>Ga0310121_10005723_pt1 | contig 10604 bp, 22 predicted proteins | sample CB27_Tmax_986_MG_FD_203504 | JGI IMG/M metagenome (GOLD analysis project Ga0310121, IMG submission 203504) | Marine microbial communities from Western Arctic Ocean, Canada - CB27_Tmax_986 | ecosystem: Environmental > Aquatic > Marine > Oceanic | place: Canada: Western Arctic Ocean | collected... | reverse complement strand
CTGCTTGTATGTGCAAGAAGGATGTAGTTGTAGATAGTAATAATGAATGCGAGAGTTGTCAATAATATATGAGTGATAAAGAATTAGTTACAGAATTAAAACATCAGATTGCAGATTTAACTCAAGAAAAAAAAGATGTAATTAAATTATGTGATGAAAAAGATTCTAAGATTAAACAAATCTTAATAAAATTAGAAGATGCTAATGGAGATATACACTCTATGGGTAAAAAAATTCATGTACTAGAGGAAAAAGCTAGTAAAAAAGCCACTTTTAAGAGGATAATTAATGAAAAAATAGATGAGGTGTTAGAAAAAAAAGAGGAGCTAGACGTTGACAACAAGGATTAAAAATGATACAAAATGATATGCAATATAAAACTATAAATAAAAAAGGAAAAAACATATGGCAATAATTGAAGGCACAGCATACTGGGCTTCTCTAAAGAGACCAAACGAAAAGTTTGAACCTATGTGGAGAATTGATTTAGCAGTTGATGATACAACTGCAACTACTTTTAAAACTAATGGCTTTGCAGTTGGAGAAACAAAATCTGATGACAAAGTAGTAAGTAATATTCTTAGATTTAAAAGAAAGGTTTCTAAAGCAAATGGAGATAAGAACCAACAACCACAATTAGTGGATGCTGAAAAGAAACCTATTGATAAAATAGTCGGTAATGGCAGTAAAGTAAAAGTAATGTATAAATCTTATGACTGGAATTTTAAAGGTAAGAAGGGTAAAGGTTTAGATTTACAAGCTGTACAGGTACTGGATTTAGTGGAATACACTCCCGATGAAGATTTTAATATAGAAAATAAATCTTCTAATGGTGTTGACATCAAAGAAGATTTTTGATACAACATAACAGTCATAATACATGACTCATTTTCTACTCCTACAGGAGGGTCAGCTTGACAACAGGTTGGCTCTCCTTTTTTTTTAGAAATTAATTATGAGGGCGACAATGGAAATAAATAAAAAAGGATTTGTAAAGTATCATCTACCATGTCCACTATGTAAAAGTAGTGATGCGGTTTCTGTTAATGCAGATAGTTCGGCTTATTGTTTTTCATGTCAGCAATATATAAAGGAATATGATATGGAAACACAACCGATAACAAATGGCAAACAGGAATCTAAAGTGCAAAACTTTTCAGAGCAATCAGACTTTACAGAAATAGTAGACAGAAAGCTTTCAGAAAATACTTGTAAAAAATATGGTGTATCTGTTAAGACAGATAGCATGGGTAGTATAACTAATCATTATTATCCTTACCATGATAAACAAGGTTCAAAGATTGCAACAAAAACTAGATATACAAAGTCAAAAGAATTTAGTGTGCAGGGCAATACTCACCAAGCAGGATTATTTGGAGAACATTTATTCTCTAAAAATAAATTTGTTATAATTACTGAAGGTGAGATAGATTGTTTATCAGCTTATCAAATGTTTTATACAGGTAAGTATGAAACTCCAGTAGTAAGTATTAAACATGGTGTAGCTTCTGCAGTTAAAGATATTAAGAATAGTCTCGAATGGCTAGAACAATTTCAAAATATTCTTATTAATTTTGATAATGATGAACAAGGTAAAGAGGGTGCATTAAAAGTAGCTGAATTATTTTCACCTGGGAAATGTAAAATTATGCATCTCCCTCAAGAATTTAAAGATGCTTCAGATTGTTTAGTTAAAAATAAAATACAGATTTATACTCAAGCATTTTGGAATGCAAAACGATTTGCTCCTGATGGTATTATTAATGCCAATACTTTATTTGATGACATAATTAAACCTAGTGTACAATCATTTGTTCAGTATCCCTTTGAAGGATTAAATAAAATGACGTATGGTTTACGAGCTTCTGAATTAGTTACCTTTACTTCAGGTAGTGGGTTGGGTAAGACTCAAGTAATTAGAGAGGTAATCCATCATCTATTAAAACAAACAAAAGATAATCTTGGTTTATTAATGTTGGAAGAAAATCCTGTAGTAACATCTAAAGGGATAATGAGTATTGAGGCAAATCAAAGATTACATTTACCTGATGTTCATATTTCTAAAGAAGAATGGCAAAAACATTTTGATGCAACCACAGGTAGTGGCAGAGTATTTTTGTTTGACCATTTTGGTTCTAACACTATTGATAATATAATTTCAAGAGTAAGATATTTAGCTAAAGGATTAGATTGTAAATATATTATCATAGACCATGTTAGTATCATAGTATCAGACCAGTCACATGGAGATGAGAGAAAAGCTTTAGATGAAATAATGACTAGACTTAGAACTCTTGTACAGGAAACAGGTATAGCTATGATAGTAGTCTCACATTTAAGGAGACCTGATGGTAAAGGACATGAAGAGGGTGCAGCTACATCTCTGTCTCAACTAAGAGGTTCGGCTTCTATAGGGCAGCTAAGTGACATGGTTATAGGGCTTGAGAGAGACGCACAGCACGATGACCCTGAAATCCGACATACCACTAAGGTAAGAGTGTTAAAGAATAGATTCTCAGGTATTACTGGACCTTGTTGTGACTTAAAGTATGATATGGATACTGGTAGATTAGCAGAGGTAACATCAAGTGACTTTTGATAAAGTAATATTTGATATTGAAACAACAATGACGACAGATAAAATTTGGTGTATTGTTTGTAAACATAAGGATACTTACTATCAATTTAAAGAAGATAGAATACATAGGTTTGAAGAATTTTTAAAACAAACTAAAGAAGTTATTGGACATAACATTATTGGATTTGATATACCAGTTTTAAATAAAGCTTTTGGTTATAACATATTTAAAAATTGTAAGATAACTGACACGTTAATTTTATCTAGATTACTTAACCCTATGTTAGAGGGTGGGCATTCATTAAAAAATTGGGGTGAAAAACTTTATAAAAAGAAAATGGAGTTTGATAACTTTGATTATTTTAGTGAAGAGATGTTAAAGTATTGTAGAAATGATGTTGATTTAACTGAGAAGTTATATAAATTTCTTTCTAAAAAGATGACAGACTTTGGAGAGTCAATTGAATTAGAACATAAGGTTGCCGAGATTATTCAACGACAACATAAAAAAGGATTTATGATAGATGTTGTAGGTGCTCATATGCTACAAGCTAAGTTTCAAGAAGACATGAATGAGCTTCAAACTATTGTAAGAAAAACTTTTCCTCCATTAAAAATTGAAACAGAATTTATTCCTAAGTCTAATAATAAAACAAGAGGATATATAAAGGGAGTACCCTTTACAAAAGTTAAGTATAAAGAATTTAATTTAGGTTCACGTCAACAAATAGCTGAACGATTAGTTATGTTAGGATGGAAACCTAAGAAGTTTACAGAGAAGAAACATACTATTGTAGATGAAAAAGTTTTGTCAGAAATTAAAAATATTCCTGAAGCAAAACTTATTAATAAATTTCTCATGCTTCAGAAAAGAATTGCTCAAGTCAGTTCTTGGATTGAAGCTACTAGAGAAGATGGTAGAGTACATGGCAAAGTAATTACCAATGGTACAATTACTGGAAGGATGAGTCATCAGTCGCCCAACATGGCTCAAGTTCCTGCTGTGTATTCACCCTACGGAAAAGAATGTAGGCAGTTATGGATTACAAACACAGGTTATAAATTAGTAGGTGTTGATGCTTCAGGACTTGAGTTGAGGATGTTAGCACACTACATGAACGATAAGGAATACACAAATGAAATCATTAATGGAGATATACACACAACAAATCAGATTAGGACTGGCTTGGAGTCAAGAGATGAGGCGAAGACATTTATATACGCACTCATTTATGGAGCAGGTTCAAAAAAAATCGGAAGTATCATCAAAAGGTCTGAAAGAGATGGAGAAAGAGTTAAAGAAAAATTTCTTAGAGCTACACCAAGTTTTAGACAACTACGAGAAAGAGTGGATGGAGTGGCTAAAAAAAGATGGCTCAGAGGTCTCGACCAAAGAAAAATCCTCATAAGACACCCCCACGCTGCGTTAAACACCCTATTACAGGGTGCTGGTGCGTGTGTTATGAAGAAAGCGTTGACATTGGTAGAGCAATATGTTAGAAGTAAACACATGAAAGCAGCTCCAATTGTGAATGTGCATGATGAGTTCCAATATGAAGTGGAAGAAAGCCGAGCTGAAGAATTTGGAAAGCTTGGAGTACAAGCAATTATAAATGCAGGAAAGGAATTAAAAATAAGGTGTCCGTTAGATGGTAAATATAAAATCGGAAACAACTGGTCAGAAACGCATTGATACTATAGCTACTGATATTAAAACCTTAGTCGCTGGAATATCAAATGGTAAACCTGCCAACGTCACAGAAGAGAATATGGATAAGTTCCTTAAGAATATTAAGGAAGCTTTTAATTCATGGAACAATCCTATTAGAGAAAAAGATGGGAAGTTAAGAATGTCAGTACTAGGTAAACCAACTAGACAATTATGGTATGATAGATTTAGTCCAAAGAAAACTAAATCTTATGATGCTAGTTTAAATATTAAATTTTTATATGGACATATACTAGAACATTTATTATTATATCTAGCAGAATTAACTGGACATAAAATAGGAAACCAACAAAAGAAAGTAGAGATAGATAATATTAAAGGACATATAGATGCGACAGTAGATGGTGAAGTGTGTGATGTTAAGTCAGCATCATCATTTAGTTTTAAGAAATTTAAAACAGGTGAGTTAGTTGGTGATGACCCATTTGGTTATCATGCCCAGTTATCAGGATATGAAGCAGGGATGGGCACAACTGGCGGAGGTTTTTTGGTTATGGATAAATCAAGTGGAGATGTTTGTTTCTATAAACCTGATGAGTTAGCTAAACCTAATGTTCCAAATTTAATTAAAACTTTACAAGATACATTAAAGAGTAAGACACCACCTGATAGATGTTATCAGTTATCTGAAACTAAAGGTGGTAATAAATCTTTACCAATTGGTTGTCAATATTGTTCTCATAAATGGGAATGTTATAAGGATGCTAATGATGGTAAAGGATTAAGAGTATTTAAATATTCTAATAGATATGTTTACTTAGCTGAAGTAAGCAGACAACCTAATGTGGAAGAGATAACTAAAGACTTTTCCGAAGAATTACAAACTTATGGGAAAAGATAAAGATTTATATAAACCTTTACCAAATAATGAATGTATTAAACTTACCATTGAAAAAAGTAAGGTAGAGGGATTAGGATTGTTTACTCAATTATTTGTACCAAAGGGTGTTAACTTTGGTGTTAGCCATATTAAAATACAGGATGAAATAATTCGTACACCTTTAGGTGGATTTATAAATCATTCAGATGAACCTAATTGTGAGAAAATAAAATTACAAACTGATACTTATTCTAAATATAATTTAGTTTCTATTAAAGATATTACAGGAGGAGATGAACTAACTGTTAAATATACTTTTTATAATCTAAAAAAAGAAGAAACAAAAACAGTATCAGAAAAATTACAGGATGAATTAGAACCTATTGTTAATGCTCCTATGATGGATATAGAATAATGTTAACAATGGCTAAAGCTATAGTAGGTTTTTTATTATTAAGTCTTACTGGAGGACTTATCATTTATTTTATTAAAGATTATAAATATATTTATAAGAAGAAGAAAAAGAAATGAATACTAAACAAATGAGTAAGATAAGAAACAAAGCTAAACATATTATGGTAGCTTGGCTTAAAGGTTTGTTAAGTCCTAATGAACAAGCTAAAGTAAATGTTAAGAATGTCTTTACATTATTACCTAGTCAAACTCATTATTGGCAGGGAACTACCTTACGTTTACAACCTTGGTCTTATAAATGGATAGTTAAAAAATTAAAAAAGAATCCTCATTGGACTATAGATGATTTAAATGATAGCTTAGAACCCACAGAAAGAGATAAAAGGAGAGCAAGGATGGCTGAACATGGTCCAATTGCTATGTAATGACAGACAAAGAAATGTTTAAAGGTACGACATATGATTCATTAAGTAAGCAGGTAGATGGAAACCATTATAACTCTATGAAGATTCAACCTGCGGAATTTATTAATGAAAATAAAATATTGTTTGCAGAAGGAAATGCTATTAAGTATATATGCAGACATCAAAAAAAAGGAAAGAGAAAGGATATAGAAAAGGCAATACATTATTTAGAAATGATATTGGAAAGGGACTATGACAATTAATGAAGCACAAATAACTCAATTGGAAAAAAGAGCTAGAGGTTTTAGAAGAATTATTTCAGCATTAAATGATTTACCTATGTATGGAATTAATTCTCTTATAGATAAAGTATTATATATAAGAATAGGTGAACTTAAAGAACATCTAAAGAAAAAAATAACTAGAAATAATGAAAAGTTAAATGAACTCCATACAACAAGTATAGATAGTTTAATAGATGATGATGGACAAAGCGGAACTGTTGGTCAGGTTAATGTAGTTGTTAGTGAAGAGGTTGTTGATGAATGAAGAACAAGATAGAGCTGCAGCATCTACTTATGAAGATGAAGTTTCTTCACAAAGAACTGTAACAATTCCATTAAGAGAGTATGATGAATTAAAAACAGACCAAAGATTTATAAAAGATAAATCTTTAATTGCTATTATAGATAAAGTTGAAGAACTTATAAGAGCTTTACGAAAGAGTATCATAAGAGAAAAATAATATGGATGAAAAAAGTAAAGTCTTTTCCATGAAGGGAAAGCCTGTTGAAGGTAAACCTACTGTCTATCATATGCGATTATGTTTAGTGGGTTCTCCTGATATGGATATAAAAAATATTCAAACATTTGGTATAGCAGATGATGGATTCTTTATGGTTAAAAGTTATAATAATTTAAGGCTTCCTACTTTTATGACCAATCCTGTTAGAGTTAAAACTGTAGAAATATATAAGAAGGGCGATAAACCAATGACTAAATTAAAAAAGAATAAAGATGAAGATGATACCTTTGTTGATTTAATGCGGAAAGCTCATGCGACCCCATCGAAAGTTAAATAAATCTAAAAGAGTCAAAAAAAAAGAAGCCTATTTAATGGGCTTCAAATTAATTATTAATAATCAAGGACAATTTATTAGTGAATTTAAAAATTTTCCTATGGATAAGATTCCTTTCTATTTTAAAAAAGCAAATGCAGGGGTAATACAAGCTATGTTGAGGGAGTGTAGAACTAATTTTACAGAATTACATACAACTTTAGAGAAAATTGCAAGGGATGTTTTTCATTCTTAGGCATCCTTTTCTATTTTATTAGAAGGGGTTAGTCCTTCAAGTTTTTCAAAACATTGAAATTTTACGAAAGTTTTTGTTCCGTTCACTTGTTCTCTAGGAAGAGTTTCTAGAATTTTAGCAGCATGATTATATCCTGCTACACCACACTCATACCAACTATCATAAATAATAGAACTTTCAATAGGCGGTCCGCAAAATTGTACAAGTGCATAACATACTTTTAATACTAATATAAATTTCATCTTCTTCTTCTTTTTCTTTTCCTACTCCTACTGTACCAGCGTTTTTTTTTAAGGAAAGAAGCATACAGTTTATTCGTCAGTATCTTCCTTCGGTCTCACCTTCCCAAAAATAATTTTATAATTCATTTTAATATTTTGCTCCATATCAGTACTTAAAGGTTTACCTGTTATACCAATAGAATGCCTTGTATTTTCGCAACCTGATACTAAAAATAGTAAGCCACCCAAAAGGAATATAGTTATATATCTAACCCAAGCATTAATCATTTTCATTTTTTTTCTTGCGTCTCTTCTTCTTTTTAAAATTTTTAGAGTTCGATACCTCATTTTGAATAGTCGCCACCTTCTCCTTAATCAAAACCATATCTTTAGATATGCTATAAGTTTCCTTTAAATTCCATCCTCCCAATGCTATCATTATAGCAATAAGGATTGTTATAAGTTTTTCGTTTATCATTTCTTTTTTAAATCATAGACAACATATATTATAAAACATACGATTATAATTATAAATATACTCTCCATCATTTAGTTATTTCTTTTTCTTTTTATTTTTTTTATTTTTCTTTTTTCCTTTTTTCTTTTTCTTTTTAGCCATGTATTTCTCCTTCCTTATATTCTCCACTTTCATGCGGTTATAATTTTCTTCACTAATATCGTCAACACCAAACTCTGCTTCATCCATTAATTTATTCTAATATTTTAATTATACGTTTTCCGTATCTTGTTTGGTCATCTAATTCTATTTTAGCTTTAACAATCTTACATCTAAAGACTACTCGCTTTGGATTTAATTCATGCGAAGCTATACGTTTTGATTTAAGACACGAACCTAAGTCAGGTTTATAAACGTGCTCAATCATTGTGCCATTTAAAAATAGCATTAGTGCTGTTACAACTTCAATCATTATTTTTTCTTTTTCCCAAAGTAATGTTCGGATGGTTCATAATCCCAACGCATACCTTTATGTCCTCTAAATGTAGCATACCACATTCTTAATCTAACTATCAATTTTCTAGCTGGTCTTGACATTAATGTGTTCCGTTTGAAAAGCTTCTTTGTTTATCTTTTAATTTCTCAATATCCTTTAAGACTTTCTCCATATCTTTTTGAAGTCTTTCAATGTTAACACTATTTGACATCATATTCTCCATGCGGTCTTCCATCTTTGTTACCAGTCCTGACATATGCTCCACCAACATGAAAAGTTCTGCTTCTCCTGCCGATTGTCCTAACTCTCCTCTAGGATATTTAATTCTAAATTCTGTATTTTGTTCTAAATCTTTTTCCATTAACTCTAAAGTTGTGCTATGCTTATTAAGAGTCTCTTGAATTCCAAAAAATGCCCACACCCCTACAGAAACTGCTGTTACAATTCCTAAAAGATTTTTCATAGGCATTGAAATAGCAGTCTTATCAGACAGTTTCATTTTTATTTTTTAGTATTTTTTATTAAATTGGTAACAGAAATTCCATAATTTCCACCCACTACTATAAAGACTAAATAAAGATATATGTTAGGTATATCTTCCAGTCTATCAAAAAATAATTTTGTTCGTGCATACATATCATCATTACCGAAGTAAGAACCATAAGCAAGTATAGCTAATGGTGTTAATATAAATGCACCTAATAGTAAATCTAAAAATAAAGAGCCATTTCTTTTAGCTCGTTCATTTCCAGTAGCCATTTCTTGTAGGGCTATAGAGTGTGCTCTGTCAGATTTTTGTTTACGTCTAGTCATAAACGAGCCGACAGCTTTAGAACCAAGTTTAAATAATATATTGTATGGTACCATAATTTTTTATGGTGGCAGAGCAGGTGTACTCTAATGAGTTATACTGATACCACCATGACAGTAAAGATTTATTTAATCTTTATTGTTTTAGGCTTTTTACTTTCAGGTAAATCTTCGTAGAGTTTGATTTTAAGCATTCCATCTTTAAAATCAGCGTCATCTACTTTGACATACTCTGATAACGTAAACTTCCTTAAAACACTTCGAGATGCAATCCCTTGATGAATCAAGTTATCAACATCCTTCTTTTCTTTTTTAGCTTCAATGGTTAATAAACCATCTTGTAGTTCGCATTTCAAGTCCTCCTTAGAGAACCCTGCTAATGCCATTTCGACAAGATACTTGCCATCCTCTAACTTTCTTATGTTATATGGAGGGAAGTTTGAAGTGTTAAGTCGAGAGACCTCATTTAAAGAATCAAACATTCTATCGAAACCGATAGAGAAATTCTTAAAGGGGTCAAAGTTTATTAAATCGTATGTTGTCATGTTAATCCTTTCGTTAAGCGATTTAAGTTGAGTAACTCCACAATGGACATTACTCTTTCATACTATAGTATAGTAAGAAATTCGTTAGTTGTCAACAAATAAAGTATTATATAGTTGACTTAATTCTTCTTTATGTTTACCATCTATTCGGCTATTTAAAATACTTGTAATTTTCTTAGCCCATTTCTTATCTTCAGCAAATCCTGTAGCAGCAATTGCATTTATAATTCTTTCTTTACTTCCTTTTCCATCATTATATAATGCTATTTCTTTTCTTACTGGAGCATAACTTTCTTTAGTTTGTACCCATTCTAATAATTGTGCAATAGAATCTTCAGATTTTTCAAAGACTTTAATCTTTGCATTACTACCTGAAGCAGCTATAGATTTTTCTTCATCATTAAATGATTGAAAATTAAATAAATTATTACTACCTTTATTTAAGAATCCTGATGTACCCCATCCAGTTTCTCCACTAGCCATAGAAATAATAACATCACTAGGAAGTATATTATCTTTATTAGTAATATAAACTTTTTCAGATGTATCTAATAACCATGCTTTCTTTTCAGGTGCTAACTCAGAAATATTTCTATATTTAATTTCATTAGTAACTGGAGGTTTTTTCATGGGTAATATTTGTTTCTCTGCAGCTTCTGCCATCTGTGCATCAATTGCGTCAATCTTTTCTGCTTCTTCTTTAATAACTCCTAATTCATTTGAAGGATATTTTTGTTCTACTCCTTCAGAAAAAGTAGGTACTTCTGCATTGGCTCCATTAACAGCCATGGTTGCTGCTATTGCTGCTGCAGCTAT
>Ga0310121_10005722_pt1 | contig 10605 bp, 8 predicted proteins | sample CB27_Tmax_986_MG_FD_203504 | JGI IMG/M metagenome (GOLD analysis project Ga0310121, IMG submission 203504) | Marine microbial communities from Western Arctic Ocean, Canada - CB27_Tmax_986 | ecosystem: Environmental > Aquatic > Marine > Oceanic | place: Canada: Western Arctic Ocean | collected... | reverse complement strand
CGGGAGGCTTTTGCCAAACAAGGCAACAGTGGGAACACCCCAAAAAGACGCCAGGTGGGTGATGGCCGTATCCGGTCCGGCATAAAGCTTACTATGCTTCAGTAATTCTGCTGCGTCCGCGATCTTGATGCGGCCCGCTACATTGAAGACCTGCCTGGAGGTTGAATTGACGAAAGGGTTCACATATTCCATCTCCACCTCGTCCGCCCCGCCTGTGACCACGACACTCACACCGCGCTCTACCAGGAAGTCGGCCAGCGTTTTCCATCCACCCAGGGTCCATTGCTTGTAGGAATTTCTTGGGTACGGATGTATGACGGCGTAGGCTTTATCCTGCCAATCGAACGGCAGAAGCTCTGAGATACGCGCCGGCGAATCGGGATCACTCGGCGCGACACACTCATCGTACTTTTCGATCCCTACAACGTCCCCCAACTCCAGAATGTTATGAACGACATGCGGGGATGAGTCCAACGACGTCCAACCGAAAAGTGGTGCCTTCATCCATAAGCGATTTTCTCCTTCCGGACCGATCATCGAGACGGCTTTTCGACCGGCCGCCCATGCGAAGAGCACCTGCCGGTCCGAAACGCGGGCTGCGAGAGCCAAATCATCCCTGCCCTTGAAATCGGTAATGAATTCCAGGTAGGACGTAGGACTGGACACCGTATCGTGCGCGCGGCGTGTACACCGTAGCTGATCACGAGCATGCTTCCTGGAGCTTCGATGGATGTAGTTTTTTAGTCTCATTCGGACCGGTTTGGGTAACCGCTACCCGCTTTCTTGTCCAGAGTCAGTTCAAGCCTCTCCCGGGCAGCCATGTTCCCCGGGATCCGCCCTTGGAGTCTTGAAGATTTTCTGGCGCAACTCCGGCTTCGATGTAGTATAGAGGCTCGCTCGTGAATCAGTTTCGAATCGGATTGCAAGAGCATGAAACTCAGATCGATATTTTCCCCGCCTCCCGTCGCAGCGCGCCATTACAAGCGGACAATGCTCTTCAGTCCGGACGATGACTTCTCTCAGCCGTCCGAGCAACTCATTCGGCTTGCGCTCGAAGTGATACAAGAGGCGATTACCACCGATTTGCGATCCGTCAGCGATCGCATGCCCGGTCCCCACCGATGGCCGGACACCTGGCCGGGAGAACATTACCGGCTGCTGGCGGCGTTTGTTGAGCATCTAAAGCCGGACGTTGTGGTCGAAATCGGCACATTCACCGGCCTCTCCTCGCTGTCAATCCTGAAGACCCTGCCTCCGAACAGCAAGTTGGTCTCATTCGACGTGCAACCGTGGAGCACCATCCCGGATACCTGTCTTCGAACAGAGGACTTTGCCGATGGAAGGTTTCAGCAAATCGTGGCCGATCTCTCTTGTGCGGAAGCCGCCGAGGAGCACCGGGATCTGCTGCGTTCGGCCACCCTCATCTTTGCCGATGGACCGAAAGACGGGAAGTTTGAGCCGCGATTCGCCAAACTTCTCGACACCATTGACTTCGAGTCCCCCCCCTACGTCGTGTTCGACGATATCAAGGATTGGAACATGCTGGCGTTCTGGCGAGAGTTGCCCTTTCCGAAATTGGATCTCACTTCGTTCGGGCATTGGACCGGCACCGGACTGGTTCGGTGGGAGAGATGAAGGCACTGAAACAACTGTCTGCCAGGATTCCTGCTTTCCCTCATCTGGATTGGACATTGGCGTTGGTTTCGGGAAATATGGCGTCCTTGCGCGCTAATTTCTCGAACTTTGGCAGGACGACAAACGTGACCACCAGTGGCGGACGCGAATCGACGGCGTCGAAATTCATGCCGACTACCTGACGCCGGTTCACGATTTTATTTATAACACGGTCTACGTTGGAAACGCACTCACGGTACTTCCGGACCTCGCTGATCGGCTATTCAGGCGAGAACGCCGCCGCGGTCGGCAAGCGTTTTAGAAGACATCGCAACACGACGGCATTCCGGGAAGGCCTCCCGGCACTGAACGCGGCGTAACGCCATATAAAGAAGACCAGGCGGGCATGGCGAAAACCCGGAGCACCCAGGTAGGTGTTCACACCTGAAGCATTCGCGCCGGTTCGCATCAATTTTCGCGTTGCTGTTGCACCTGCCACTCCAGTTCGCGGAGCTTCGAATACTTCACGGCAACACCGAACGCGTTGATCGTGTCGATCACAAATCCGCGCCACCCGTCCATCCAACCGTTTCGAATGATAAAACCCTTGAAAAATCGCCAAGAAGGTCGGAACAGCAGGTCCAGCCACCTGAAACGGTATCCCCCGTCAAAAAGGGTTTGTGCGCTGATGGAGGAAAAGCGGTTCATCGTGTTTATGTGATCGGATATATCACGGTACGTATAGTGCCACAGCGGCTGACTCAGCCGGACCGCGCGTCCGTCCAGTTGCACCGTGTCGTGCGGCTCAACCCCCCCGCTTCGCCCCATATCCTTGCGGAATAGCCGAATCTTGTAATCGGGATACCAGGACCCGTGCCTGATCCACTTGCCGAGGTAGAACACCTGGCGGGGAAATTCGAAACCCACGCAACCCGCGGGCAAATCCTCAAATGCCTGGGATAAAGCTTTCTGCAAATCCGGAGAGACCTCCTCGTCGGCGTCTAGAAACAACACCCAGTCGTGGGTTGCCATGTCTTTCACCAGGTTCCGTTGCCCGATATATCCGAGCCATTCATGTTGATGAACACGATCGGTATATTCTTTGCAGATAGAGACAGTGGCATCGGTGCTGAAACTGTCGACCACTATGATTTCATCGCACCACGTTAGACTCTCGAGGCAGCGACGAATATTGTGCTCCTCGTTAAACGTCATGACGCACGCTGAAATCAGGATACCCATGATTGGTCAACCTACTCGGCTTGGAGGCGAAGAAACGTCAGAACCTCATCGTATACTTCGGACGGCGTGATCGAAGCGAGCCTTATTCGGGCATCTTTCGAATCGGCGCCGATCTCGCGGCTTCTTTTGCCCGCGCGTTGAATGATCCTTGCGGTACCCAGTGGGCCGGTCTTTGAAGGATCCGTCATTCCGTAGATGGCAACCACCGGCGAACCCACGGCCGCGCCAAGATGCATTCCGCCGCTGTCATTGCAGACGACGGCGGCGCACCGCTCCAGTAAACCGGCCAGCACGTCAATCGTAGTGTGGCCGGCGAGGGTTTTTGCCCCTTCGCCGATGCCGTGCGCAACTTCGCGGCACAGATCGACTTCTCCCGGCGATCCCAGGACCACGATAGAAGCGCCAGGTTTTGTTCGAATTTGCTTTCCAAGTTCGACAAAGGATTCGCCTGGCCAGCGCTTCGATGGGCCGTGCGCCGCGCCGGGCATCAACGCAATCCACTGCGAGCGCACCCCGGCAAGCAGATCGTCGGCGCGGTGCTTCGCGGCGTCCGAGATCCGCAACATGGGTGCGGGCGGAGTGTTCCCGCCCCAATCGGGCACCATCAAGTCAATGTACTCGAACACCTGGTGCGTGCGATCGGGCTGCACGCAAGGCGGCACGATTTTCGTCATCAAGGCGCGTCGCATATGGCCGGACATGCCGATTCGCCGGGGAACACGCGCAAGAAACGGAACCAGGGCGGATCGAAACGAATGAGGCCAGATATAGGCGGTTCGGCAATTCCAGTCACCAATTTCGCGGGCGGCGCCCACCACACCGCGCATTCCCGGCTGCAACTCCAATACGTCGTCAACCCCGTTGTGCATCCGCCACAACGGCGCAATGCTTGATTTCGATATCATGGCCACCCGCACACCCGGGTTTCGCTCCACGAAGAGCTGCAGGGCAGGCATCGCCATGATGCTATCGCCCACCCAATTCAGCCCACTGATGAGTACGTCGTATTGGCTCATCGAAAACAGATCCGTGCTATCCAGTCATGAAATGCGTCGACACCGCTCAGCATCTCGATTTCCACTCGAAGAAAGTAAATGGGAAGGTCTCTCCGCTCGATCAGGGGAAATCGCACCGCATCTTTCTCCGTGGTAAGAATGGCTTCCGCGCCTGCGGCAAGACTCCCGTTGATGAATTCGATGATTTCCTGCTGCGAGTAGCGATGATGATCTGGATATCGCTTGGAGTGAATAATGCGTGCCCCGCGCTTTGTCAGCTCCTCCTCGAACCCGGCCGGCGACGCGATCCCCGATACCGCCGCTACTTTGGTACCCTCCAACTGCTCCAGTGGATGTCTCTCGCCGGTATAGACATCCTGCAAATGCCGCGGGCAGTGGCGGCATTCCGAGATCTCCGCGTCCGGATTCAACTCGCGCAGACGCCTCATCAAATCGCCGTTGGAGTCCCCATTGCACTTGGTGATGAAAATGAATCCGGCACGGCGGATGTTTTTTATCGGTTCTCTCAGGATTCCACGGGGCAGAAGATGACGATTCCCGAAGGGATTCGTACAGTCGACCAGGGCAATGTCAAATCGATGCTTCAAGGCCATGTATTGGAACCCGTCGTCCAGAACCAGCGTGTCGCAGCCCAGCTTGTTAATGGCGTACTTGGAGGACTTCACACGGTCCTTGTCCACCAGCACAGCGACGTCAGGCAGGTTGGACGCCAACATGTACGGTTCATCCCCGCTGGTGGCCGAATCCAGCAGGAGCCGTTCGCCGTCTGAAACCACCAGGGGAGGATCACCATAATCCCGCAGGGTCAAGGCGCGCATGATCCGCTTGAGTAACGGCGGCTTGACCCGCTTGTACCCTCGGCTCAGGATCGCAACCTTGCGCCCGCGCTGCTGCATCAGGCGGGCAAAAACCTCAACGATCGGGGTCTTTCCTGTCCCGCCGACGGTCAGGTTGCCGACCGAGATCACCTGGATTCCCGGCGTGTGGCTGCGAAAAATCCCCTGTCGAAACAGCAGTAGGCGAAACTGGACGATCGCCCGGTAGACATAAGAAAGATTGCGCAGGATCACTTTCATGATCCGCGCTCCCACTGTATCCCGCCGGTCTTCAATAATACTGACGAGATAGGCTTCGATTCGTTCCAGCCGACTTTGCGCCACGATTCACCCCTGTGCCGAACCATCGATCATAGCGCCTGTTGCTGCGCCACGGTACCCAACGACCGACACTTGGATCGTGCCATCGGCAGCGTGAAATCGTCAAGAAGACCGATAGACAGGTTTGACAGAGCGAGACCGGAAGTCTACGTCAGGAGGGGTTATTTCATGAATGTTGCTGAAAAACACGAACCGTTTCGAATCGTGCCCGAGGACTGGATTCGCCCCATTTCCATGGAACAATATTTCGATTCGGACTTGCCGCTGGAGGTCGATCTTGGAGCCGGCAAAGGGCGTTTTTTGCTGGCACACGCAGAGAGAAACCCCGACACGAACTTTCTGGGCATCGAAAGAATGCTCCGTCGCATCCGAAAGATGGGCCGCAAAGCGGGGGCGCGCGGCTTGCGCAACGTCCGCCTCCTGCGGATGGAGGCATACTACGCCACCACCTACCTGATTCCCGATTCTTCGGTGCGGTGCTATTACATCTTTTTCCCGGATCCCTGGCCGAAAAAACGTCACCACGGAAACCGACTGTTCAGCGAACAATTCATGAAGGCCCTGCACCGAACGTTGATTCCCGCCGGGGCCATCCACATTGCCACCGATCACCGGCCCTACTTCGAGGAAATCATGAGCTACTTTCAGCCGGACACGCGCTTTGAGAAAGTGCCGCCGTTCGTGCCCGGCGAAGAAGAACAGACGGATTTCGAAAGGTACTACATCGAGCGCGGAGAGATTGGCCGATGTTCCTATGCGCGGCGCGATTGACCGGTGGCGGCGGGGAAAACCGGTTACAGCAGTTCCCGGCTTTTCGACAGAAGGCTATCCGGCGACGAACTCTCGTCCTGGAAATTTCCATTGTAGTGGACCTCGACGACGAATCCGTAAAACGTTCGTTTCCGTTTCGTATTGCGATATTCATGGTCCCTGGAACCGACCGGAACCTGGTAAAGATGCGTCAATGTGCGCTCCTCCTCTGTCGACCATTCCGATTCCAGCTTGAGGGTGCTCTTCGGAGTAATCCCGCTGCGAACGATCGCACCGGTGGATTCATCCCGGTCGAAAAACTCCAGGCCGACGACCACGGATTTCTTATCTATGGTGCCCGCCCCTTTGCGCCTTTTGATACGCACTTGAATGGATCTGATTTCGTCGAAATGGTCATCCTCCCGGTCCCTAACTTTCGGGCGGGCAACATCGACGATGTAAATCCGCGGTAGTTCTCGCACAGGCTCCGCATACTTGGGTACCGGGTCGTACACGTCAGAAGTGGGCGGAGACTCTTCCTTCAATTCCTCAGGCGGAACGTCAAGTTCTGCGGGAGGAGGCTCCAGTTGTCTCACCACCACGACCTCCGCCTCCGGCGGCGGTTCCGGTGTTTTCACAACGTCCTCCATCCGCGGTGGTTCCGGCTCTTGAACCATCACGATCTCCATCACCGCCGGCGGTTCCGGCTCCTTCTCCGGCGGAAGGGGAATTCCCTCGGGTTGACTATCCACGTCCACGACGGCCTCACGGTTGGCGAAAATCAATTCCCCGAGTCGGATGCGCTCCGCGGATACCCTTGCGAGATCTTGAGCATCGGTGCTGCGGTCTGAAACATGATCCCATATGGTAAGTGCCTCGTCGTACCGCTCAAGTCGCTCCAGAATCCCCGCCATGGCCATGTAGGCCATCACCCGATCCGGTGACTGGCCCAACGCCTGTCGAACCAACTGCTCGGCTTCATCGAACCTGCCGGCCTCTGCCTCCTGCTTCGCCAGAACAAGCAAATCGGTTTGGGGCGGCTCTTCCGCCGGCGCCTCCACGACGGGCACCTCGACTTCGACCTGGCTCGGTGTGGCAACCGCGGGAGCGACCTCCGTGACCTCGTTTACGATCGGGTCATCCTCCGCCGGGACAGACACCGATTCGGATACGACCGCTTCGTCCACTTCGGGAAGGATCACCGGGGTCTCTTCGATCTCGGCCAGATTTGTCCCAACCGGATCGATCTCTGCCGGGGAGGCCACGTCCGTGTGGGAAGTTTTCACGGGCTCGTCAGCCACAACCTCCGGCAGTCGCCGGATGTCGACAATCCAAAGGCCCACGATGACACAAACTTGAAAGAGGACCACCAGCGAGACTCCAGCCGTCGCCAGCAGTTGCACCGGGGTCTGCCGCCGGCGATCGCCGCACAGGACGTCCTGAGGATCCAGATTCTGGAACCGCGAATCCTCAGACTCCTTTGACTTTCCTTCCTCGTTCATCTCGCTTTGCCGGCCGGGCAACCCCGTCTTATGATTGACACCGCCGGGATTCGGTTAGTTCATTGGTGTGACATCCGTGTTGGCAGTAGAAAGAGTGTGAAATATGCGGGCTTGCTGCCGCAAGTCCCGACTTGACCGGTAACATGGCCTTCCTCAGGATGCGCCACAATAATGGAATCCCGTGCCCAAACATCTATGGACCCCCTGGTTGCGCTGTGCAAGCGCAGGGGCTTTATTTTCCCGGCTTCCGAAATTTACGGAGGAATTAATGGGTTTTGGGACTTCGGGCCGCTCGGAGTGGAGCTGAAAAACAACCTCCGGGACGCTTGGTGGCGGGATATGGTTAGAAATCCGCCGATCGGTCCGGACGGGCACCAACTTCAGATCGTAGGCTTGGACTCCGCGATCATCCAGAACCCCCGGGTATGGGAAGCGTCGGGCCACGTCGCGGGTTTTACCGACCCTATGGTCGACTGTCGCACCTGCAAAGCCCGATTTCGCGCCGACCACGTCGGGGAAATGGAGTGCCCCAAAAAGCCGAGCCGCCATCCGGGCGAGCATGACGCGTGCGAACTGACGGAACCTCGAGGCTTCAATCTCATGTTCAGGACGTTCGTCGGAGCGACCTCGGGCGAAGACAACCAGGCGTATCTGCGGCCGGAGACCGCGCAGGGCATCTTCGTGAACTACAAGAATATCATCGACACATCGCGAGTCAAAATTCCCTTCGGCATCGCGCAGGTCGGCAAGGCTTTTCGAAACGAAGTGACCCCGCGCAATTTTATTTTCCGGTCGAGAGAATTCGAGCAGATGGAAATGGAGTGGTTCTGCCACCCGGATGAGGCCGAAGAGTGGTACGACTATTGGGTGGCCGCTCGCTTGAACTGGTGGGTTTCCCTTGGCATCGATTCGGCGAGATTGCAGCGGCGCGACCATGATGCGGATGAGCTTGCGCACTATTCCACCGCCTGCGCCGACGTCGAATACAGCTACCCGTTCAATGCTCCGGGAGAATTTGGAGAGTTGGAGGGCATTGCGCATCGCGGCTGCTTCGATCTGACCCAACACGCGGAGCACGGCAAAACCAAACTCGAATACTTCGATCAAGAACGGAACCAGCGCTACATTCCACACGTAATCGAGCCGGCATCCGGACTCACCCGAGGCGTGCTCGTTCTGCTCAGCGAGGCCTATCGGGAAGAATGGGTACCCAAGAGCGACGGCGGCGGCGAGATCCGGCCGGCGGTGCATGGAGAAAAACCGCCCGACGGATACGAGGCCCGGACCGTGCTGCGATTCACGCCGCGATTGGCGCCGACGAAAGTCGCGGTATTTCCCCTGCTGAAGAACAAGCCGGATCTTGTTCATCGGGCGGAGGAGGTGCACGCACAACTACGCGGGCATTGGTCCGCCTTCTACGACGAGGTCGGAGCCATCGGCAGGCGCTACCGGAGGCAGGACGAAATTGGCACCCCGTTCTGCGTCACAATCGATTTTGAAACACTGGAAAACGGCACCGTGACGATCCGCGACCGCGACACGATGACGCAGGTCCGAATCGCGACCGGTGAGTTGGATGGTTTCTTGAGGGAAAAGATCGCCGGTTGAGGAGTAGACGCTTTCAATTCCCAAATTCTGGAAATCGGTGTAGTGTACGTGTGATGGCTTTCTCTGAACGATGAACGATCCATCCATGAACGAACTGGAAAAGGAGCGATTAGGGCTCCTCTATCGCATCGGTCTTTCCGATTCTTCCCGCGGCGAGACGACACCGGAAGATCCCGAATCCGGAATTCTTTCTCACCTTTTGGGCGATTCGCTTCAGGCGTGGGCTCAGGGCCTCGCCCCCATCGCCCCCGCCGCCGTGCTGGAACTCCTACAGGGGTCCGAATCCACCAAAATCGAGTTGGTACAATCGGATGTCGAAGTCCTGCGCGAGGTGATCGATACCTGCGAAGACGTGAGTCTTGAAGGGGCCTTCGGATTGCACACTGCCGCTTTTCCCCTCCAGGTCGGGGACCGACTCGCATATGTTTCCTGGGTTCGATCCTACCGCACGCAGCCGTTCTCCAACGCCGAATGTGAAGAAATCGCGGGTGCGACGGGAAAGACGATGGAGGCGGTCAAAGCCGCCGCCATCCAGACTCAGATTCTCACCCCGCTGCAGGAAGAGCGCCTTCTGGATCTGGCAAAAAAAACGCGTGACGCAATAGACGTTGCGATCGAGCAGCACCTGAAAGCGCAGGACCTCGGGCAGCAGATGATCCAGTCGGAGCGGACGCGCGCGCTGGGATCCCTTTCCAGCGGAATCGCCCATCGGTTCAATAACTTGTTATCCGTGATCCTGGGGTACTCCTCGTTCATCCTGAACCGGGAAGATATTTCGAATCCCGCCGCAAGTTCACTCCGAAAAATATCGGAGGCCGCGCAGCAGGGACGACGGCTCACCGAGGAGATTCTTGCGTTCGCCGGAAGCGAAGTGGAAGAAGAAGCGAACTGTCATGTTCACACGATGCTGAAAAGTATCCTCTCCCTCCTGCAGTCGCAGACGTCGTCGCGAATCAGCGTGGAAACTGATTTAGTAGCGGAGACCGACGACGTCACGGCGCCGCCCAGCGCAATTCATCAACTCGTGTTCAATCTGCTCACCAGTGCCATGGACGGCATGCCGGGGGGCGGAGTGCTTCGGGTCGCTTCGACGAATCGAGGCGACCTTAAAGATGAAGACGATGTCGAATATCTCTGCCTGAGCATCACCGACAGCAGCGGCGGGTTGGCAGCGGAAGTTGGGGAGCCTATGGAGGAACCGTTGCAGGATAGGGAGAGCGACCAGAAGATTAACCAGGCCCATGGCATCGCCGGAAGTCTCGACGGAACGGTAACGGTATCCGCCGGCCCCGACGGGGGCACCCATGTCGAGGTAATCCTGCCCCTTTCGAAAAACAAACCGCCCGAGCCATCAGAGGTCGACCGCACCCACAAAATCGGGGCATCGCGAATCTGGGTGGTGGACGACGACAAAATTTTCCTGCAGATGTGCCGCCAGGTACTTTCCGACAGTGGCCACACCGTTGAGTTGATGGAGAACGGGCGGGAAATTCATGCGCGCTGGGAGTCTACCGAGCAGAAGCCGGACCTGATGATCATTGATTTCAGCATGCCGGAATACAACGGCCTGGAAATCTGTCAATGGCTCAAGGACCACGGCTCCACGGTGCCGGTGATCCTGGTGAGCGGATTCTCCGTCGCCCAACCGGACATTCACCGGGCCCTCCAATTCAAGAAAACGTACTTCCTCCGCAAGCCGTTCTCCTTCCGGGAGAT
>Ga0310121_10005721_pt1 | contig 10608 bp, 11 predicted proteins | sample CB27_Tmax_986_MG_FD_203504 | JGI IMG/M metagenome (GOLD analysis project Ga0310121, IMG submission 203504) | Marine microbial communities from Western Arctic Ocean, Canada - CB27_Tmax_986 | ecosystem: Environmental > Aquatic > Marine > Oceanic | place: Canada: Western Arctic Ocean | collected... | reverse complement strand
GTGTGACTTGCACCGACATTATAAGTTTCGCTATCTATTACCATCTCCAATTCTCCATTTAATACAACAATTAACTCATCTGTTTCATGCACGTGTAGAGGAGTGCCAGCTCCGGTCCCTAGCAAACTAAGAGACATAGAACTACTGGTTGTCCCATCTCCTTTCTTTGTAATATCCCATCTCTTATAATTAGGTCTCCATGGAGTTTCGTCGGTGTCGTTATGATCAATGATTGGCAAAGTTGTCACTCTCCTCAGCACAAAGGTTAGTTCAGAATTTAACTAAATCAATGAGATTCAAAACTGTTTAGGCGTGGACCACCTTCTGTACACTAATGATTGCCAGCAGAAGCATGGCCAGTACGAAACGGCCAACCCAGAAAACCCAATTTATTTTCGTCTGGATATAAGCTGCCGATACAGCCAAGCAACTAGGCCTGCAACGCTTTCTATCACCTTGTATACTCTGGTCTATAACCGAAAGGACGAAGGAGACAATCCCCATAACAAGCACCAGGCGGTCGTCTTCGAACTAAGCATTGACTCTTTTAAGCATCTAATTTGCAGTATTTGAAACCGTACAGCAAGACAACGTTAATGGCGCCAGATTCTAGTGCCAATTAGATACCATGACGTCATTATACATGAAACACTAATTGGTGTTAGTACCCGATAATGGATTAAGAGATAAACGTTGATGGCTGTGTGGAGCTATTGAGGATGATTTAGTAGTGAGAGGGTATGTCTTGGAGAATGTGTTGTAGAGTGGTGGATACCCGTGACAGACTTTTGAGACCAAAAGTGCTCCAAACGAGAAATTACTGCAAAAGAGGCTGCCTTTCATATGCCAAATATTCGTAGCGCATCTTTCGATTTACTCTTATAATTTTTCCTCTAGGAAAACTTGCAGGTGCTAGGCTTTCACCCGACAAAATGCTAAGCTATTATGATATGCAAGAGTCGTGAATAGGATTCAGTCGAGTGACTCGCTAATCTACGTCGCCATGGGGAACCGCACTAAGTGAATAAAGGACTCATATTCAAGACTTCTAACCGAACCCTATCTGAATGTCTTGACAGGAAGCTGTTTGGTGCAGACATTGTGGCCAGAGATGACGTTCTTTTCTTAGAGCCTGGAGACCAGCTATTCCTTTTGAACGTCGATAGCGACGAGTTAACGGGGCCATACGAAGCAAGCTCAGCCGGTGGGGTCCGACTCGTACCTCAAGCTTGGAAAGGTAGCTACCCATTCCAAGTTGCCGTTCGGATACCAGATACAATTGGGAGTATCCAGAATGCAAAGCAAGTTCTGACCACCCTTGGTCTACAATCACATCGAATACTCGCTGATTTTGAGTCAGATATTCTAGCCATGCTAATATGTCCGACAAAAAATCAGTCAGAACTCTTACTTGATGATGAATATGTAAGAAAACACGTTCGTAGGACAAGAATTCAACTTCGAAAGACCCGCAAGCAACTGGGACTACGTCCAGAAGGAGAGGAGCGACCTCCACTTGAGTCTACGACGTTATGGGACCAACGCAAGCAAAGTTACGGCTCCACTCCCAAAGGAAACAACAAGTATGCGGGTGTGACTCCAGCTTTTATCATTTTCAATATGGTTAAAAGATACACATGGCCTGGAGATTTGGTGGTAGACCCTATGTGTGGCAGCGGTACAACCTTGGACGTCTGCAAGGAAGAGGGACGCAAGGCAATTGGTTATGATATTGTACCAACCCGTCCGGACATACTTAAGAATGACGCCCGCAGTCTCCCCCTTAAAGATAATTCAGTTGACATGGTATTCATAGACTCGCCATACGGTGATAACATCAAATACAATGATAGCCCCGAATCATTTGCCACACTATCAGCAGAATCGAATTCCTTCTATGATGAGCTTGAGAAGGTAATGAAAGAATCGTATCGAGTACTGAAACCAGGGAAGGTACTGGGTTGGCTAATAGGTGATCAATGGGTTAAGAAGAAGTTCACACCCGTAGGATTTAAGATGTATGAAAAGCTGGTTAAGTATTTTGAGCCAGTGGACATCATTAGCGTAGCGCGGCGCAGTCAGACTTCAAATACAGGGATATGGCATAACCGTGCGCTGAGGCACAATTTCTATCTTCGTGGCTTCAAGAATCTTCTCATCATGAGAAAGTCTGAGAATGATGTTGAAAGAGAGCCGCACAGGAACCGAGTAAAATGGACTCAGTACGAAAGGACAGTCAATAAACCCAAAGGGGAAGACACTTATTTCGATAATGGAGGTATGTATGACTCTCGAATCCAATTTTGATGTCGGCGTTAGTCACATCCCTTTCGCCAAACTTTTGGGGTTGGAAATAGTTAGTGTTGATAAGGATTCAGTTGTAGGGCAGTTGACAGTAAGAGAAGAATTAACTACAGGTGCTGGCATAATGCATGGAGGTGCAATCATGTCATTTGCGGATACCTTGGGAGCCCTAGGTACTTTAGCTAATCTATCTGAAGGTACGGCAACTACTACGATTGAAAGTAAGACCAACTTTACCGCTCGAATCCTTATCGGGGATACGGTCCGAGGGGAATGTACGGCTTTGCATCTTGGAAGATCAACAATGGTCTGGCAAACTAGGATTATACGTGGTGACGGGAGAGTTGGTGCTGTAGTTACTCAAACTCAGCTTGTGATGCAATCTAATACAGGTACTTCGTAACGGCGAATATAGTTTGTGTAGACCATCCTTATTTGACACCCTGACTTATAATCTAACAAATGGCGAAATTAATTTAGTTATGTGGTGCCATAGGCGTTAAAAGGGCGTAAATTGCATGACATAAAAGAAGTAACATTACTACCTCCAGGACAACTGCGTGCAGTAGTAGGGTTAATTGGCGGAGACAAGGCTAGAACGTACGTACAGGCGTCTGAAATCGCCGGCATATCCTTGAGTACTATGCACACTCACCTGCGTCGTATAAGAGAGAATCACCCACTTCTATATAAAGGAATCCGTGCTATGCGAAAGTACCAGCTCAAAGCACGACACAGGGTGGCACTAAGAAATGCCAGAGTGCACAGCAGACAATACTTTAGGAATGTCAGAAAAGACGAGTAGCGATGGCAGCGTCTGTTTATTTAGAGACGGTATTTTTATTAGTCTGCAGAATGGTGACGACGCCGATTATTAATGACATCGCTAACCATGCAATGATCGCATATTGAGTGAGATTGCTGTAATAGTCATCTGATGCCGCGTAAAGAGCAAATATTCCTATTATCGCTGTTAGGCCTCCGATAACAATATGATAATTTCTCTGGATCAAAATCGAAATTCCAGTTAACGCGAATCCGATCGACACAGCGCAAATACTGAGCGTGCCAATTCCTTCGGCACCAGTTATTAAGGTGATTGCGGTTGCCATTCCTCGTCCTTCAGGTGCTGCCGCGGCGCCACCGGCTCCTACCACCAATCCACTCTCAATCAAAAATCCTGCAGCGCCAATGATGACGAAGAATCCAGCAAGGGTCATGTATCTTGTGCTCGATCCGTTAAACATCGAATCTCTTATACCGAAGAATCCTGCAGCAAATAGAATAGAGCCTAACGTGGTTATTAAGGCAGACACTGATGTCAGGCCAGGATTTTCACCAAGAGACCCCAAAAGAGCTCTGGTGTCAGACCAATCGCCAAATCCATGTGGGTTAAGTGCTGCGCCTATCAGAATTGCTATAGAGCTTAATACCAGTAGAGAACCTGAAAATCGATTGCCATTCATAAAAAACCTCATATCATGTAAAAGTAAACTTCTAAGTTCGAAATGTATTAATCGCCATTGTATAGTCTCCACGCCTAGAATGCCACGCCCAACGCTGAAAAGTAGAAGAGTTACACAGTGACATACATCGACACTTCTCAGCGTACAAGTTCCATAATGTAGGCCCGAATGATGGCCCGAGTTACTTCACGCAACTGGTAGTCTTACAGTGTTACGCATCAACAGATAATAGTAGGCAAATGTAGTAGTAGATAATGGTTGGTACTGGTGGGTCGTTATTGGCGATGGGTTAATAGTGGGGGGTATGTCTTAGGTTATGTGGTGTATGGTGGTGGCTACCCGTGAGAGACCTTTGAAACAAAAAGAGCTCCTTCTCCTGACACACAAATTATATTAATGACTCCTATGATTTCATGGCTACTAAAGGTAGTCTTGTATCTCGGACCTAACGGACGCTACATCCTTCAATTGGTGTTCCCAAATTCTCAGCACCGTCCATCCATCTTCCTTCAGCGAAGCACCTACTCTAAGATCTCTTCTTTTATTGGCTTTATTTTTTCTGTCCCAATAATCTTGGTTGGATTTTGGTCTTTTGTAACATTTTGGACACCCATGCCAAAAACAACCGTCCACAAATACGACGACTTGTTCTTTCAAAAATACAAAATCTGGTTTTCCTGGTAAGTTACTGTCATTTAATGTGAATCCGGAAATTCCTGCTCCAGCCAGAGAACTTCTCAACCTTAGTTCTGTTGACCTAGAGCCAGTGGACCTTATGTTTGTCATATTCTTTTTTCTGTCTGCTGAGGACAGGTTATCCATATCTCTATGTAAACTTCGACTTTTTTATTCTAGAATTCGTCAAGTCCATCTAGTATTAGTTGATTTCCGGACTCATTAATATTTTGAGGGACATTGTCATAAGCCACCCCATGCAATGTTTTCATCACCGCTTCAATTATTGTCTTTGCTGCGAGAGGAGGAACTGCCATTCCTATCTGCTTTCTGACACTTTCCTTGCCACCAATAAATACATAGTCATCAGGGAAAGTCTGAAGCCTTGCTCTTTCTCTATTCGTCAAGGCTCGATTTTCTTCCCAATGATAGACATGTGTTCCGCCTCCACCACTCCCTGTAACAGTATTGGATATCCACTTCCCTAACACCTTGGATGACCTTTTGGTATCTAAGGAAAAATATGTTGATCAAAAAAAGCAAGTTGCCAAAAACCAAAGAGTTGATTCTTCGATCGAGAATCAAATTCTAGTGATTAATCAGGATTCAGAACTATGGATAAAGTTTCTGGAATGGGGTAATGAATACGGAATGGTAGGTGAAAAAGTTAAAAGTATTTTAGTAAAGGTACCGCAAGGAAATGTCACTTCATCGCAATGCAAAGTGTTAGTGGATTGGGTTCATCAACTTCAAAGCGACGGATGTCCTTATCAATTGAAAACAGATTGATCCAAACAATAATGACTTCTTCTCTCTGGAAGATGACTGGATTGTTAATCGAACAGACGAAGCAATAAGGATTGGCTATGCATGTGACGGTTATCTGCCGATTAATTCAACAATAGAGTCGGCGGCGGCTGTACGTAAATCTGTAACGGTTTCAAGTAATGAAAGCCCGCTTCCAGCATTTGCGAAACTTCCTGAACTTAGTCACTTGAGGGTGTGGGTAGACTCTGTAGATGAGAGCATCGAACCAAAGTCCCAGTTGGGGATACCGACACCGCCATCGTGGATAGTAGATGATAGCGATGACTTACTTGTTAAAGGAACTTGTTATAAGCTTGATCCTTGTCCTTATGGTAGAAGTATTTCTTTTTGGTAGTACTGTCGAGTTGCTCTATGTAGCCTGCGCATCTCCAGAGTTTCCTGTCCTTCCTGTAAAAGAATGTCCCTTCTCCATTTAATCGGCGCCCATTAAGTTTAACCTTGTCATCACCTTCCTTTAATTTGATTTGTTTGAAAGGCTATGACCTGAGATAATAAGGCCACAGCCTTTCGGGGTTGTTTGAGTGGGGGTGCGGTATCTTTAGACGGACCCTGCATCCCCATTCTTTATTTAACTTAAATCTTTCCCCATAATTTCTTCTGTTACCTTTCTCCATTTTTTGGTGAATGAATCTAAATTACGTGCTTCTTGAGTGAGTTCCTCTGTAGGAGGATCAGAGTATTCGGGATTATATAGTCCCTTCTCATCTAGCATCTTCTTTATCAACTCTTTGGTATCTACACTACGGTCTTCTAGTGAAGGCTTTGCGTCTGGGAATATTTCACGTTCTTCTTGCATTGTCTCTCTGGTAATTCCCGTACCGTAGAAGATAGAACCTTTACGGTCGGTTCCATATAATTCACTATCCAGATCACTGTCGAAGAAGGGTAGCCAAAGTAGGAATCTAAAGTCTTTCCTTGGTATAACAAGTGATTTAGCACCCAGATAAACCTCTGCAGGTTCTCTCTGCACCCACGCATGCTTTTCTATGTACAGGTCTTCATATGTGGTGTCTGGTCGTTCTCTGTCTGGAATAGCTTCTATCAGGTCTGCGTACCAGAACTTTTCTGCAAACAATGCACGCTGTATGTCTCCGAATCCTTCTGGTTCTTGCGTGAATATTGCGACATCAACAAATCTTTGGGTTAATCCTATTGATGGATACACATCATGAAACTTGCGATAAAGTTTTAGACAATCGCCTGCGTATTCAGCATATCTTCTGGGAATCTGGTTGCGTCCATCGCCGATACCACTAGGATAGTGGAACTCTTTCCTTTTCTCATATTGTGTAACCTTCCCACGGTGTATATCAGCCATGCTTCGCTTAATTGTTCTGAGTGCTGGATGGCCACGATACTTTTGATTACCTTCATCTAATAACTTGTTTTCAAAATAATCTAGTATTTTCTTAGGGTCGTGCGCCATCCCTTCGTAGAACATAAGGCGTTCAATTTCAAGGATGAAGAAATGATTTGTCTTCGGACGTGCCATTTGGCCTTAAGGATCCTATTATTTAGACCCTTTACTCCTATATGAGATTGAAAACTTGCATAATTAAAGTACACCAGACACCTGTGGCGATAACTAAATTGGTCGTCATCATAAATTTCTGAAACATTGTTGACTCCTATACCATGTATTCTTAGAGTGCTATTTTAGTATTGGCACTCTCAGTTTTTTATTATAGCCCGATCTTGTGTTGCTAACCATATAATACCAGTTTATTATGGCCCAGATATACGGTAACACATACCTCGAGTTAATTACAATTGAAAGGAGCTGCACGACATGGCAGGTAAACAATTAGAAGTCCAGAGAATGCTGGCTTATCCCAAAGTGTGTGAGTTCATGGATTTCTCAAGATCAACCTTGGTTAAGTTAGTGGATGAAGGGAAAATAATGTCAACACTAAGGAATTCAGATCCACGAACATATAGAGAAGAGTGTGCTAGAGTAAAGGTAGCCCTTGAATTACTACAGGTGATTGGGATTAAGGAATACGCAATAAAGACTATGTATAAACATACCAATCAAGATAATGATCTTATGAGTATCGTAGATTTAGCCAAGATAGCTGAGAGTTATAAGATGGAAGCGGAGTTAGAAGAGGAGTTATTGCAAGGATTACGACCCAATGTAGGCCCAGACGTCGAAATAAATTTAGTTATGTGGTGTCACAGGCGTTAAGTGGTAAACAGCACTGGACTTCTTAGTTGTGGTGCAATCTGATCGGCTGTCAGAGGATAGGCTTCCTTCTTGTATACTTGAATTCGGTGTGACCCGAAGTCAGGCACTAACATGTGCCCCGCTAGGTCTACTTTAACCGATATAGGACCACGAAATCGTTTCCCTTCCTCTAGATATGCCATGTCACGAAGCCTCAATGTGACTGGGTTGGCTAGCACATATTGGCGTCCTGATACTGATAAGTTGGCCTCACCTCTAAATGCCTCAATGTAATGTCCCATAGCATCAAATAGTTGTATGCGATTGTTACCCCAGTCCGCGACGTATATATCACCATCTTTGTCCACCGCTATTCCCGTAGGCCTATTAAACTCTCCACTACCTGTACCAGTTACACCGAAGTTCATAAGGAAATCGCCGTTACAAGTGAATTTTTGTACTCTGTCGTTGCGCCAATCGGCAACATAAATATCTGATAACTCATCGATAGCAATTCCCCAAGGCATATTAAGTTCACCGTAATCCGTTCCGAGAGATCCAAACTGAGCTATAAAGATTCCCTCGTTAGTGTACTTTTGTATACGATGATTTAAAGCATCTGAAAGATAGATATTTTGATTAATATCGAAGGCCATACCTGTGGGACGATTGAAACACCCAGGTTGGTTCCCCTTAAGACCCCAGGAATTAGCTAATACGCCCTCACTATCAAAAACAAAAACCTTATTATGGGCTTCATCCGAGACATAGATATTTTCGTCTTTATCGCATAGTATGGACGAAGGCCATTTTAGAACTCCACTTCCCATGGTTCCCAAATTGTTATCTTCCCAGTTGATGAGACGAACTTCAGTTCCCAATGTGCCTCTACAAAGTACATAAATTGTGCCGCTGGGGCCGAGAGCTATGTCAACTGCATTGGATGTAACTCTCCGCATGCCTAAAGTCATATGATAAGGGAAACCTGATCTCAATAAAGCGTAAGGTCTAGCCATAGTTTTACCTCATAATGGTATGATTACTAGAATCGATACATACCTGACCGCCAACAATACGGCCGAATTCATAAAAACAGAGATTCTATCAATTGAACGGATAGATCTGTTCATAGTTGCCACCAACTATGGGATTGGCTTCTATTCCCATCCATTGTTCAAGGACTGTAGCGTAGACTCCTCTGAAATCTATAGTATGCTCTAAGTCTTCTCCTTTCGCCCAGTATTTACTGTCTAGCCTGGGATAGCTAGAGTAGAGTCCTCCTTTCACGGGATCTCCTATGATGAAAGCACCACCTCCCGATCCGTGATCAGTACCGCTACCATTGTCTTTAACTCGGCGTCCAAATTCGGTGAATACCAGCATAACGACGTTGTCTGCTGTACGGTGAGCTCTTAAATCGTCGAAAAAGTCCCTGATTGATTTAGATAAATCTTGTAAAAGTTTAGGGTGTGTGGGATTTTCGTTGGCATGGGTGTCATAGCCTCCTTGCTGGGTATAAAATACGCGGGTGCCCAAATCGGCTATGTGGACTCTGGCGATATCTCTAAGACTTTTCGATATCGGGTTGGCAGCATATTCTATGTCGGAGTCATATCTTTCAGGAGCTATTTTCAGGCGGTCAGCTCCTCTGAGGACATCTGTTCCTGTACGTGACAGATATTCCATTACGGGTCCGGTTCCAATTGCCTGGCCATACATATCCTTGAAAATCTGTAGGGCCTCGTCCCGTTGAGTTAAGTCAGAAATGCCGGTCATGAGACCATATGTGTCCAGATCGCTTACGGAAGTAACAGGCACACCAGGCGAAGCCATAGCACGTGGAAGACCCACACCGAAATTTATGCCAGTTAATTCGTCTTCAGCGTTTGGATCCAATTCCTTCAGCACCTGGCCGAGCCAACCTTCGGTTACCACCTTATCTGGTTCGCATGTATGCCAAATATCCATTCCTCTAAAGTGAGATCGATTCGAATTTGGATATCCAATGCCTTGAACTATTGCGACATCACCATCATCATATAAATCCTTCATGGCTGCGAAATGGGGGTTGAATCCTAATTGGTCATCTAATGGCAAAATTTCGCTTTCTGGTATTCTCACAAGTTGTCTATTGTCGTAATAGGTTGAACTGGTGTAAGGAATAATTGTATGCATGAAATCATTTCCACCGGAAAGCTGTACAACAATAAGGACAGGCGGTTTGCTTTTATCAGTCATGTATCCGGATCTCCTGTATTGACTCTACACTCAAAAAGTTTTCTTAGTGATCGTTTATTTAAAATGGCAAAATGTCAGAATTTTAATTTAGGTTAGAACACTTGTTTTCTTATTCGTGGAGTTATTCAAACTGGTATTCACGTGATGCTACTATAAGTTGCAACATCCGCTTTATTCGGTTCCCGCTCATTTCTATTTCATTTGAATTATTAAACAGGAGCTCTCCGCATGAATTTGCGTATTTAAGAAGACCGTCGTATGTTTCTCCTTTGACTTCTAACGGTCCTACTAAGTCGAGACATGTATGGACGAATTCATTTGGAGTGACATGACTGTCATTTGAGGCTTGTATTCTGGAAATGATATCTTGTATTCCCGGTTTATCAATATCGTTGAGCTGGTTAACCGCAAAGTTGATACGTTCGTTCAACGTTCCACCATCAATCCATTCCTTTCCTGTGTGCCAACCTTCTACGGTGGGAGGATTCATTAATTGTTGACCCATCACTGTTGGAGCCTCTCCAAGTTGCGTAATTCCATCCTCTGGAAATTTATAAGTACCTACCAATTTGATGGTACTGGCAACCAATTCGACTGGACTTTTGACTTTCTTGAACATCGATTCCTTGAAGAAATCGGAATTAAATAGGACTCGAAGCATTGAATTTATGTTACCGCCGGAATCAATATACGTGTCTTCCAATATCTCGATCGCATTCATGTCTTGAGGGGGTTCTAGCTCCCATGCAGGGATTTGAGGTTCGTCCGCAACGAAGAAATTATATAGGTGGCGGGATACGAATCGAGCAGTGGCGGGCTGCTTTACAATGATGTCGATGATATTCTCACCGTTGAATGCTCCACTTTCACCGAGGAAGGTTTTGTCACCACCATCGTGGTCTTCTGCTATATATTTAAAACGAGAGGGAT
>Ga0310121_10005718_pt1 | contig 10611 bp, 15 predicted proteins | sample CB27_Tmax_986_MG_FD_203504 | JGI IMG/M metagenome (GOLD analysis project Ga0310121, IMG submission 203504) | Marine microbial communities from Western Arctic Ocean, Canada - CB27_Tmax_986 | ecosystem: Environmental > Aquatic > Marine > Oceanic | place: Canada: Western Arctic Ocean | collected... | reverse complement strand
GATGTGTCTAAAAACGTCGACAGAGGGGGTAGAATAGCTCCTCATAAGCGATCGGCGGGCAGTACCGCAACAGCCGAGCCGAGTTCTGAGTGGTTTGGTGCATAAACTTAGAATTTGGGCCTCCAAAATGACTCCTAGGAGCCGGGAAACGATCCTGTTTTCGAAATTGCGCTTATTTTGGGCTTAGTGTGGTGGAAGGCCGCGGTGAAGATGAAATAGGCCTCTTGAGCGAACGGGTACTTGATGGCTGCCGAGTCGTAGAGTTCTCCACCCCACAGATCCTTGTCCTCGGGATGCTCAAAATCGGGCTCCAGGATCTTTTCCGGTTCCGGGAAGTTCTCGAAGTCCTCGCTCTCGGAACGGGCGATGGCGCGGTAGTCAAAGAAACCCCTCAACTCGCCATCCTCCACGCGCAAGGATTTGTTCCAACGCACATAGGCCATGTTGACAATGTCCGTATACCAGGGAAGGATGACTCGTTCGCGGTGTAGGTCCAGTGCACACCGTCGGGTGAATAGGCTCCCCCAATACCCGAATAGTGCCAGGTTTCAGGGGGCTTCTCAGCATAGCGGAAGCGGGTACCCCCATCGTAGAAGGAAACGTAGGTGTACTTGCCGCGACCGCAGATGATCTTGAAGCGCTTCTCATCGCTAGCCGATGGATCCAGGAAGACGCTGCCGACGTTTTCGAGGACGATGTTGTTTTCCTTGCTTCCCTCATATTCCACCAGCCCCAGGTCAGGTCGGGTCCAGTGGATCCCGTCGCTCGAGGTGGCATAGCAGAGCCTGCCGACCTTGTCCTCTCCCCGAGCGCCGTACCAGAGCTTGTAGAGACCGTTGTGGTCTACCACACTGACGCTGTGTAGCCCATACCTCTCCCAGGGCTTTTCGGGTGAGAGCACCGGTCCCTCGGTTCGTTGAGCAGGGTTCGGAGTGATCTGGAATCCCCCCTTGGGATCGGATACCAGCGAATCGTTGAAGAGAAGTTTGCGACGTGTCCCCAGGTCCAGATTCCGTTGGGCAGGAGGTGGCGTCGATTGGCAAGCGGCTGCCAGTCCTGACAGTAGCAGCGTCAAGAGCAGGCCACGGCGGAGACCTCTCGATCTGTGTAGGCCAGAGGGTGTTACTTCAACGGGTTTTGGTACCATACGACGTTCTTGCTCCCCCTGCCTGCAATCAACAGGTCCAGGTCTGTGTCTGCATCTAGATCCACCGCACGGATATCGTAGGCTTCCTGGTTTTCGTCCAGAATATGAGTCTCGAACTGACCGGAGCCATTATTCTCGAACCAGGCGACCTGCTTGGATCCGAAGGCACAAGTAGCGGCATCGAGATCTCCATCCGCGTCTAGATCTGCGACCGTGAGGGAGTGGGCTTCCTGAATGGTGGGATTGATGTCGTGCATCTTCCACTCGGGAGCCTCGAACCAGAGAACCCCTTTGGCGTGTCCACGAGAAGCGATGAAGTCTGTTTTTCCGTCGCCATTGACATCGGCTGGATGGATGTTGGTTGCACCCGGCTCGTCGCCGCCCAGACGGTGCTTCGTCCAGGGCTGGGTTGGATCTTCGGGGGCCTCCCACCAGGCAAACCAGTTCCCTAGTCCAGTGGAGTCACTGGGCCCTCCCTTCGCTGCGCTTGCAGCGTCCGGACGTCCGTCGCCATTGACGTCACCGAATCCCAGGTAGTGACTCAGACCGGGGGCATCTCCTGCGGCGAAGACGTGGCGGTCCCAGTGGGGAGCGGACCGGGGATCCTCGGGAACACGCAGCCAGACCAGGGAGTCAGCAACAGGTCCCTTGGGTTGGGCACTGGTGGCGAGCAGATCCAGTTTCCCGTCGAGGTCGACATCGCCTGTCAGGAGTCCATGGATTCCGTCGACCTGATCGTCGACCAGGTGATAGGTCCAGGGCTCTGAGAGTGGGTTCGTAGGCTGCTCTAGCCAGAAGATGAGGCCCGGTTGGTAGCGGGCGCCGATCCAGTCCAGGTCGCCGTCGTCGTCCACGTCCATGACTTCGCTGTGGATGCAGTCCCTCTCCGCGTTGTCATCCAGGATGATCTCTTTCCAATCGGGAGCCACAAACAGGCGAGTCTTGCCATCGCTGTTGCTGATCACGTCGGGCAAGCTGTCCCCGCTGAACTCTCCAGCGATTGCGGTGAGGGTCGGAAACCCGGAATGGATCTGATGCTTCTGCCACTGTGGCTTCTCAGCAGGAGCGACGGGATCCGGTTCCGAGGAACAGGACAGACACAAGGTGGTGCTGATCAGCAGGATTGAAGCTGACCAGGGAAAACAGGATCGCCCCTGCGATCGAGACGGTTGATGGATTGTTTTCAATGCTTACGTCCCCCTTTGTCAACGTTTTTCCGAACTATAAGCCTGAGTCAGCAGGAAAGCCAGTCGAGATCACGGAGTTTTCTTCCGGAGACAGGACTCTCGGGCTTCGGATGACTGTCACTGTTTACTGCTCACTGAGAACCGTCTAGACAGCAAGGCTGGTCTGTTATAATTCTCCGTGTAATCACTAAAACGCGAGCCGACAAAGGAGAGAACGCCCAATGAAAGGTACTTTGACCGCTTGCTTGGCTATCGTGCTCATTCTGAGTCCTCTATTGGGCGGAGTCGTATACGAGATTGACGTGACAGATCACGAGCAGTCGCCTCCGAAGGTCGAGTCCATGGAGTCAGCGGTCGAAGGTCGTAATCTCAAGATGGGGATCAGAGTCGGAGAAAAAGGTCCTGAGAGAACGATGATCTATCGTGGAGATCGCCGTGAGATGGTCGTGGTTGATCACACCAACAAGAGCTACTTCGTGATGGACCAGGAGCAGAGGAAAACGATCGCCGGCCAGCTGAAGCAGGCAATGAGTCAAATACAGGAAGCGCTCAAGAACGTGCCGGAAGATAAACGGGCGATGGTTGAGCAGATGATGAAGCAGCGGATGCCTCAACAGACTCCTGAGGGCCCCAAGAGCGAGCTGAAAAAGACTGGCGAGCGGTCCCAGAAAAACGGGTACCCGTGCGTGAAGTATGAAGTGCGGGAAGATAGCCGTAAGGTTCGCGAATTCTGGGTGACGGACTGGGGCAATGTGGAAGGCGGTGGCGAAGTTGCCGATGTCTACAAGAACATGGGCGAATTCTTCAAGGAAATGATGGAGTCCTTCTCGGGTGTAGGTGGAGGCTTTTCGGGCGGCACTGGGGAAGGTTTTCTCGAGTACATGACAGAAATGGACGGCTTCCCAGCGGTGACCAGGAATTTTGGCGAGGATGGTTTGCTGGAAGGGGAATCAGTTCTCCGCTCGGCCAGGCGACAGACCATCGACCCGGACTCCTTCGAGCCTCCTTCAGGCTACAAGCGTCAGGAGATGTTCAGAGGGCCGTAGAGTAGACCTCTTCGGAGTGACGTCCCGAATCGATGTCACGGTTCTGCGAAACGGTTGCTCCTGCATGACTTCCTATCCAATGAAGTTTCAGCTTAGTTCCGTCCCAGGAAGCCCTGGCCCCATTCAAGAAGGAAACATGGAGTCCCGGCCGTGGCGGCGGTCTCCAGGCCGCCGTGTATCGAGCCAAAGGCTCGAAAAGAAGAATACTTCGGCCTGGAGACCGAACCCACGTCGACCCGCCGGAGCCAATTGAAGTCTCAGCTTAGTGAGGCATGGCCTCAGACCAACAAACAGTGTGTCCATCCTACAGGGCACTGTTCTGTCAGATCTTATTTCTCAACGCCCAAGACTTGACTCAAGTTTAACGAAGAGCTTTAGACAAACTTTCTTAGTGCGGCCTCCGGCTGCGTTGGATCATTCAGGAGGAAACTTTAGGTTGAGGATGGGGGAGATTGTGCATCACTGCGTGGGGAAGAGTTGTCCAGTTCTCTCCTCGGAACCTGGTCTCATGTTGCTAACGGGTCGATTGCTAACGGGTCGAGTCGTTCGCGGCTCCGTCGGACTTGGCTTCAGATTGTTGCCACCCGGTTCAGGTCCTCTGCGACGTTCAGACGTTCACACGAATCGTTCAAGTATCAGGTCTGAGATGACGACGAAGCCCAGAACAGTCATCGTTGTGGGAGCCGGTCTTGCCGGTTTGAGTACATCCTTTCACCTGGCTGAGAAGGGAGTAAGCCGCATTTTTCTCTTGGACAAGGGGCGGGTTAGGCGGGGGCTCCAGCAGCCGCTCTGCTGCGGTCAACGACATGTTCATGTCGACCGAGGCCGCGACCCGAGCCAGAGCGATTAGCTTCGATATCTTCGAGCGTTTCAACGAGCTGTTGGACGACTATACTTTTCACCAGGGCTGTCTCTGCCTCTACACACCCACGCAGTTCAATGCTGCCCGACAGCTTCACCAGATGCAGCGGGACGCCGGAGCTCAGTTCGAGGTGCTGCGCCCGCCCGGACATCGAGGCACGCTTCCCGGACTTGATGATCGCCGAAGAAGAGTATGGAGTCCTGGATCTACGGGGCAGCTACAGCGAGCCGGACCGTTACCTACCCGCTCTCACCGCCAAAGTCAGGGATCTAGGTGTGCAGATCCAGGAGGGCCAGGTGGTTGAAGAGTTCCTCATCGAGGGAGGAAGCGTCACGGGGGTTCGCACAAGTGAATCCGGAGAATTGAGGGCCGACGCCGTCGTGTGCACGGTCAACGCCTGGGCTAACTCGTTGCTCTCCGGAGTGGGCCAACCTTTGCCAGTGCGCAACTTTGTTCACGAGCGCTATGTGACCAAACCTCTTCAGCGACCGCCTCGCCTCCCGGCCACCAACGACGACGCTAAAAAGGTTTACTATCGTCCGACCGAGGACGATCGTCTGCTCCTGGGAACCGGTTCCCATGAGCCCCAACAAGTTCCGATGCCGGGGAGCGGGGTGGCTGTCCCGCAGGCCCACATGCACGACCGCGGCAACGGGTACGTGGTAAGGGCTCGAGCGGCTATGATCACTACCCCGCCTCCCATTGCGGCTGAGTCACATGACTGCACGTTTTGGCTCATCGTGACACTACAGAATCTCATCGTGTGAATCGGCGAAAAAACTCTCGAGCGGGCTATGTTTTGGGGGGAATCGTTGGTCATGCCGGCGGTCACTGAGCAACTAGGTGGTGCCGCAATTACGTTTGGCGGGTGGAAAAGTTGCGCTGTAATGTTTGGCGGGTGAAAAAATTAATGCAACTAGGATCGCTAATCCCCTTTGAATCAATGCCTTTTTCGTTCCGATCCACGTTTCTGTCAACCTAGGGGATTCGCTATTCATTTCGCCCTTGACTGTAGCGGGATTCATTGGGCCAGGCCAGGCTTGGTGCCAAATTGGGTTCCCGCACGAACTTTCTTAGGGGCACAACAGCACAAACCACAACATTCTCGAATCCTAGACTCTCCCGATAAGAAGCAAAAGCCCGCGCCTCATTTCGTTTTTCAAATAGGCTGGGTCCCAGAACATTCGGGTACAGATTCCTGAGCCTGTCCGCCAGCTTCAACCTAGATTCGATGTCAGGCAGAGAAGGCTTGCCCACCAGGTGAAGACGGGTCCTCGGCCTCGGCCCGCTCCCAATTAAGATATAGTACTTGTCTTCCCAACTTCGCAACATCTCAGCCTCCAATTTCTCGCCTCCTGTTCTGCGAAACCAACGCAGAATGCATAGCCATACTGAGACCGTGACCCACCCCTCAGAGCAGGGCAAGAACGTACACCAGGTATACGCAAATGACTGAAGAGCCCAGGACCCTAGCCAAGGCAGTGAAGATGCTGGCTGTTGAGGCTGTCGATGACGCCATCGGAGTGATGGCGGTCGCAGAGCAAAGCACTGGGCGCGAACAGATACGTGCGGGACTCGTTACGACGGAGTAACGCTTGTGCCAGATTTGTGCCATTCTTCAGTAGAAACAATGGGATCTGATCCGTCTTGATAGAAATATATGACGAACTCAGAATAGGTCTAAGTTACTGAAAAATATGCAGTTAATTCAGGCTAGAGAGGTTAGGGTAAAACCGCAGGTTAGCCCTTTCAAGGCGGTAACACGGGTTCGACTCCCGTTGGGGCTACCACCTTTCCCCATGCGGGTTTCGGCGTATCTCACTGAAAAAAGGACAGATCCAAGCTCGGGCTTGTCTGTCTACTCAAGGCAGTCATTTCTATTATTTCTATGGTAATCAGCCCCAAAATGGCCCCAAATGGCCCAAATCTGGCCCAAATCTGGCCCAAATCTGGCCCAAGTTTTTCAGCCCTGCTTGCTACACTTTGCTTTAGGTTGACTTGAGCCGGGCACCGCAACTGCAGGCGGGGTGATTCTTTCCCGATCACCGCGCCCGGCTTCACGCAGGGAAACGTCGCCAGGCGGGAAATGGCGAAGGCAGATCCAAGCCGGGATCGAGGAGCAGAATTTCAAACGATCCTGGATCACTGGCGGGGGATCCGTGACCGATCCGCGGATCTTCTGGGCAGGGTGGATCTTCTTAACTCTGAGTCCCCACCCGACGTGAGCAAGCTCATAGATGATCTGAACCAGCTGGCTCGATCTTACCTGGACCGAAAGAGCTCCTGGATCGCTACCGATTTCCAGGACCTGAGAAGCCAGGAACTGACCGAGGCAGATGTTCTGCTGGGCGTGGGCCGATTACTTAGACCCCATGCTCACTACACGTCGCCGCTGGCTCTGTATCAGGAAGAACTTCAAGCTAATCTCATGCAATTCCACCGCTTCGCCTGCTGGAATCATCTGGTGTTTTCTCAGCAATCCGCGATTCTGTCGTTGGGGCCGGATGCCGCCCGAGGCCAAAAGATTACCGAATCGGGCAAGAAGGGGCACGCCCAGGTCTACGGGACTGAAGCTATAAAGGCCGCCAAATGGTTAGGTTGGCAACAGGCTTGCGACCGATATCGAGCGGCCCGGCCCGAAGCCACGAAGGCCGATATTTACCGCTGGGCAGCTCGGGATTTCGACGTGAGTACCAGAACAATCCGCACCCGCTGCCAGATCTCGCCGAAACAACCTCAAAAAAACTAGGGAAACTGCCCGCCACTTTCCTTGACGTCTTTGTTCTACGCTTGTTCCATGAATATTGAGCCGGGCCTGCGGTTGCTGACCACACCCGAAGTTGCTGAGCTTCTCGGCGTTCGAGAAGAGACTCTGATTCTCTGGCGATGCCGCAGGCGCTATCCGCTTCCCTTCTTCAAAATTGGTCGGTTGGTGCGGTATCGGCGCGCCGACGTTCTGAACTTCATCGAGGCGAATAGGCACCCGGGGACGGAGGCGAAGGCGTGAGCCAGCGCCAGCTCTTAACGCCGGCCCAAGTTGCCGAGCTGCTCCAGGTCAAGACCGGGACGGTTTACGCTTGGGCGAAGCAGCGCCGGCTACCGGCTGTGGTGCTCTCGATCGGCAAAAAGAAAGAGTGCATTCGGTTCCGGAGATCCTCGATTGAAGACTGGATTGAGGCACACGAGCGCGAGGTGAACGGGTTCACGAAGTGGGACCGCCGATGAACCCGATGGGCATAGACTTCGATCGAATCGCTGAGAGTATAACGCCGGGGCAACTGGCCGGAATCCTTGGCTGCGAGAAGGTGGGGTCGTCTTACCGCTGCCCCCGTCCAGGGCACGAGGACCGCTCGCCCAGTTTTTCACCTTACAGGAAGCAGGGTCGGACTGGCGGACTTTGCCACACGGCCTCGTGTGGTTTTGGTGGATCTCCGGTGGCCATGGTGGCGGAGCTGCGAGGGATTTCCGAGCCCGAGGCGGCTCGGAGGATCGTCGAGGAATGCGGCTTGTCCTTCGCCGGTGACATCACTTCTGCTCCATCGGGTCAGACCCGCCACTACGTTTACCACGATCAAGACGGCAACCCCCACAGCCGCAAATGCCGAGCCCCAGGAAAGCGTTTCTATATCCAGCACCAGAGCAATGGTCTCTGGGTCAACGGCGGGCCGGCAGAGAAGATCCTGTACCATCTTCCCGCCTTCATGGAGGAGCCCACCAGGCTGGTTTTTGTTCTCGAAGGTGAAAAAGATTGTCACCAGGTCGGGAGTCATGGGCTCCTCACCACAACAAACATCGACGGGGCTGTCACCAGCCGAGAAGGAGGACAAGGGTGCAAATGGCTGGAGTCGTACACTGAGACGCTCATAGGGCATCCGGTTGCAATCGTTCCAGACCAGGATCTCGCCGGTCGTCAGCATGCGCTCCATGTAGCAGAGTCCCTCTTGCAGGCCGGGGTTCAAACTTACATCGTCGAACTTCCCGATTTGCCCTTTCAAGATAAGCATGGCCCCGACGTTTCTGACTGGCTGGCCGCCGGGCATACCGCCGAGGAGCTTAAAGATCTCGTCCGGAAAACGGAGCCGATGACTCTGGAGAAGCTGGCCCAGGTCAGGGCGGGCTGGGGAATGGATGCCGAAGCCTCCGAGGCCGGGGGCGTCATCTGGGAAGAGATACCGGGCGAAGACCGTCATGCAAGGATAGAGAAACCCTGGTTGAAAGAGGCTGCCTATCACGGGCTGGTCGGGGAATTCGCCCGCTTGATCGAGCCCCATTCAGAAGCCGATCCAGCCGCGCTTCTCTTACAGGCTTTGATCACCTTCGCCACGATCATCGGTCCCGGTCCCCACTTCAGGGCCGAGGCCGATCGTCATGCCCTGAATGAGTTCCTTTGCCTAGTCGGCGAGACCGCAAAGGGGCGCAAGGGGGTCTCCCGAGGCTACTCGATCCAGCTTTGCCGCTGGATCGAGGAGCCCTGGGCCGAGACCAGAATCAAGGAGGGCCTGTCATCGGGGGAGGGCCTGATATCGTTGGTGCGCGATCCGCTGGAAAAAAACGGGAAAATCGTAGACCCCGGCGAGCAAGATAAAAGACTTCTCCTTACCGAAAGCGAATTCGCTTCGACGCTGAGCGTCCTGGAGCGTCCTGGTAATACACTTTCACCTATTCTCCGGCGTGCATGGGACTCCGGAGCCCAACTGGAGACCCTGACCAAGAATAATCCGGTGCGGGCAACCGGCGCCCATATCTCATTGATCGTCCACATTACCAAAGATGAACTCGGGCGCCGCTTCACGCACACCGAAATGGCCAACGGATTCGGTAACCGGATCATGTGGGCGTACGTAGAACGATCGAAATTCCTCCCTGAGGGCGGTTGTGTGCCGCCAGAGGAGTTCGAGGCGATAGCCGGGCGTTTCGGTCGGGCCGTGTCCTTCGCTCAGCAAGTGGGCGAGCTTAAGAAGGATGAGCAGGCTAAGGATATGTGGGCCAACGTCTACCCCGACCTATCGCGGGGAAAGTCTGGGCTTCTTGGTGCCATGGTAGCGAGGTCCGAAGCACACACGATGCGCCTCGCCTGCCTCTATGCTTTATTGGATGAGTCTACACTGATTCGACAACAACATCTGCTGGCAGCCCTAGCGGCCTGGGACTATTGCGAGGCTTCAGCCAGGTTTATCTTCGGCAATGCCCTCGGTGATCCGACGGCGGATCTCCTCATCGGGGAAATTGAGCGAGCCGGGGAGGAGGGTCTGACCCGGACCCAGATTAACTCCGAGATACTCCAGCGAAATACGCCCAGCAGCGAGATTGACCGAGCCCTACAGTTGCTCTTGAGAGAAGGGAGGATCATTCGGGAGAGAGCTGAGACGAAGGGCCGACCCAAGGAGCGCTATAGAAAGCGTAGGTTAAAAGAATAAGACGCGCTGGATCGCTACTGAGACGGCGCGAACCAGGGTCGGATTCAATAACTAGAGATATACGAATTAAACGTATTTAACGAATTAAGCCCCTCTGAGCAGACCCTTTTTTCGTCAAATACGTTTAATTCGTACCTCAGAGATCCAGAAAGGGTTAAGCCATGTCTGGGTATTTTCCGGAGCCCGCGAGATCGTCAGGCAGAAGAAGAAAGCCAGACTGAATTGAAGTGGGATAAATGCTTTTATATTAACGTGTTAAAAGGGGGAGAATCGTTTAATGAAGACGGGCCGTGAGGGGAGGGGGGGATGCATCTCTGGGCGGAAGGACTCCGCGGATCATAGATTCGACTTCCTCTGTTCGCCCTAGGTTGGGGATTTCCTAAAAAGGAATAGATAAAACTACATACTAGGGGGTTAAAGAGAAATACCTTTTAAAACGGGCCCTGGCCGTTCGGGCGGGCGTGGAGGTCTTGGCCGCTAGGGTTCTCCTGATGGAGGGAGCCTGGGGTTGTTCTTTCCCTGGGCTCCCGCCGGCCAAGCTGGCCGGCGGTCTTAATGTTTGTTTGCGGGCGGACCAGGCTGGGCCTTCGAGGGGTGATCCTACTTGTGTTGTGGTTCTGCAGGAGCGGCGTGTGAGGATGCCCACTGTTTGATTGGGACCGGGTGCTCCCACTTACATTTTGGGCAGATTTGTGGACTTGAGCGAAGAAGGAAGTAGAAAAACAGAATAGCGACAATCAGAAGAAAGGGCGGAAAGAAGATGCCGATCACAAGAAGGATGCCGAGTCCAGCGAACTCGGCGACGCTAGAATGCTTCGACTTAGACCGCCCTTCAAAGTGACAATTGGGGCAATGGATCTGCCCGCCCGCCCAAGCGAAAGTCATCGCCGAGAGGATCCCCCGAGCCCACCTGAAAATCTTCCAGCATAGTGCTCACTCGATAGCCGTCGAT
>Ga0310121_10005717_pt1 | contig 10613 bp, 10 predicted proteins | sample CB27_Tmax_986_MG_FD_203504 | JGI IMG/M metagenome (GOLD analysis project Ga0310121, IMG submission 203504) | Marine microbial communities from Western Arctic Ocean, Canada - CB27_Tmax_986 | ecosystem: Environmental > Aquatic > Marine > Oceanic | place: Canada: Western Arctic Ocean | collected... | reverse complement strand
CGCATATTCAGGATAGGCCGCAAGCGCGAGGAATAACTGACGCCGCTCCCATCCGAATGGGTATCGTATTGCGACCCACCATAATTTCTGTTCTGCAATAGAAATATATCTTCTTGGTCTAGAACTGGGACTTGTCCAGTAAGTAATTGTGCGAGTGGTGCATCCGTAGGCAGGTGCTCGTTAGCGTAGGACATATAGCTAGCAGTCGGAACAAGGAAAACCGCCTTTGCCACACTAGTCGCACTTGAATTGGCCCGAACGACGAAAGGCATATAGTCGTTGTGTTCACCGACCTGTACGTGAGCCGCATATAACCCACTCTTCCAATCCGACGGCACTGTCAGGGTAAAATCAATGTCCCAGCCCGCATCGTAAACGTCGTCATCGTGAAAATGTATTGCACCGTATTCGCCCGGCGCGTTCGCCCAATTCATCTCTTTACCAGACCAGTTATACCCTTTCATGCCCCGAGTTGGCATATTGACGAGAGTGCCATTAAGTTTATTTGGAGAGGTATCGTAGACGACTGTTTCTTTTATCCCAAGACCAAAATCCCAATGTGCAATTAGATTTCTTTTTAGGTTGTCTGGAAGATTTCTTGAGCGCAACCGCTCCATTTCTGATCGACTTAGTACACCCGAAATCAATGCTGGACCGTCAACCTTGCCGTTATAGTGCTCACTAGCACGAATCCTGGTGCCAAGCTTTTCAACATAAGATGCACCAATAAGAATTGGGCCGGTATCGTCACCCATCGTTCCTGAAATGGTTGCGGAGTTGTTCCCAGAATCATCAGTCAATGCAAAACTTGCTTGAGGTTCCTGCAAAACTGTGGCGGAACCAGTCTTTTGATCAAAAGTTCCAGATACGAAGTACCACTCTCTTGCAACGAGTGGTTTGCCTGAACTCACTTCATGAACTTTTCCGTTGCTATCTCCAATTCGAAGGCAAACTGCACCCAATGAATCGATCCCAAGAGAGAAGCCGGTTCTCTTATTACCATTCCAGTGTGAAATTATTGATTGGCATCCTTTGTCGGGTGTTGTCGGCCAAATCATTGCCTGAACAGTGAACGAATCCAGACCGCCTATGGCTTCTGAATTCGGCACCACGATAAAGGAGCCTCCTAGGCACTCTTGCCGTTGACCGGTATATCGACCGTCAGTCTTAGTGGTAAGTTTCTCCAGCTTAAGTCCCGGTCCATCGGGACTGCAATCACCGTGAATTATTCTGACAAAAGATGCTTGATAGTCTGCGTTATCCTCACTAGACACCATAAATGAGATGTCCTGTCCTGGTCGTACACTGATCTCATCACTGTATCCTACGATCCGTTTCCCATAGTCTTTGCTCTCGGCATTCATTGCGATTACTCTCTATCCCGAATCAGTTAAACTTTTCCTTGATCGATTGTTAAAATATTTCAGTCTTGATTGCGTGCGCACACCATGAACTTGGATTACTACTGGAGAGACTCGCCGGTATAGTGCTGCCAACGAATTTTGAATATTTCCCACTCCGCTTCTTCAATTGAGTGAAAACTCTGATCTTTAAGAATTAACGGGTCGCCACGCTCTTGTCCCAACTGTGCCAACCGCCATTCCTGATGAGGCTTGACACAGATCAGGACATATTTCCCTGCCATAGCTGAGCCGCGAAAGACATTGAGAATCTTTTGTAGTGCTGGAGAGTGGATACCAACTGGGTTTTTTCGAAACTCATCTGCCAGATGTCGATGCTTTTCCGCATCAATTTTGAATAAACTCATTCTCTCATCCCCTCCCTACTAGTATCCAAAGACAAATGTGTTATCCGCCTAATGCTTCCAGTATTTAATCTATTCTAGAAACGATCTCCTTAACTTAATGTATAACAAAGCCATGAAAATGTATAACAATTTATCTCTTCTTCTAAACCTTTTGTTTTAAAACCTTATTTACTAAATTTGTGCTGCATAGAATATTCGTCCTCTGGGCAAGACCTCGACCGACATCGGCCCTTTTTGAGTGGATGATGGGAATGCGGGATTATATGACTTGCTTTCACCAGCCCTTTGGAGAGTCGTGGATGTATGGAGGGTGCCGTAAATGAGCTCGCTGGGATGCTGCAAGTCCAAGGATACCCGGCCTGACATCTGACAGTGTCTGGACGATGCTGTGTTCCACGGCCCCAGCGGGACTACCCCAGCGGGACTAGTATTCTCCAAAGACTTCCCCCCCATCCTCGACACCTGTGGACTAGTTAGTTTCTCTCCTACTTCACCCATAGTTTTCTTATACGGTATCCTGATAAAGTCCTTCCCTCTATCTTAAGTAGATGACCTATTCCGACGGACTCAAGACACAGCTACGCGACTATATCGATATTTCACAGGTGCCTGATTCGGTAAAGCGAATGTACGAAATCATACTGCCGCATTACGAGTATCTTTACACCCATCGGCTAAGGCCAGCTGACCCGGGTGAAAAATATATTGGGAAGTCTGGCGTATGACATTTACTTTACGTTGTTACTCGATTAGGTTGGTCATCAGATATTACAGTTCCTGGCCAGTGACAAGTTCCAGGAGCGATCAACAATAGATGACACCATCGTCACTAACAACGACAAGACTTAGTAGTCCACCTAAGTTCAATAGACTGATCAAGATAATTAAATTGACCGGAACTTGCGTCACGAGGATGTCGTTGGGGGCTAAAGTTCCCGTTTTTGAAAAAGTAGAAACAACCCTGCGACTAAGACTACGAGCAAACTATAAGGCTGGATAAGCATAACTAGAATTTCAGCTTAGCCGGGTAGCTATAGAGAACTTTATGATTGACGCAAAACACTCTGTCTGGCGGAGCCCAAAGCTTTGGGCTCTTGCTTTCGGTCAACTTATCGCCTGGACTGGCCTTTTCTATCTCTTCCCCGCGTTACTAATTCAATGGGAGATTGAACTTGGGTGGGACCGAGAGATCCTCTCGTTAGCCTTTTCCGCCTCTTTGATTTCATCGGCTTTATCGACCTTTTTTACAGGGCGGATCATCGATCTTGGTTACTCCCGCACTTTAATGACTGTAAGCGTCGTGATTGGGGGGTGCTGTGTGTCCTGCCTTCCCTTTATATCAACGCTTTGGCAATTTTTCACACTATGGATATTGATTGGTATCGCAACCGCCGGATGTCTTTACGAGCCTTGCTTCGCCTATCTAACACTTACATATGGTGAATATTCTCAAAAGTGTATTGTTATGGTCGCCCTGATCGCAGGGTTAGCCAGTACTCTTTGTTTTCCTTTAACAACTTTTATTTACAGCACTATCCACTGGGAGGCTGCCGCTTGGATTATTGGTATGGCGACGGTTCTTATCGGTGGTCCATTGTTCTGGCTAGGCACATCGAATACGAATTACATGTCGGAAAAATCAGAGAACAAATCTATATCGAACGGGCTGCTCTCAGTTATGGCCCCATTGTTTACACAGCCTCTCTTCTGGCTTTTATCGATTACATTTGGTGCAATTGCACTTAATCATGGAATTGTGATCAGCCATATTTTGCCAATACTGAAAGACCGGGGTGTGCAAGCAGAATATGCAATGATTGCCGCATCGGCGATAGGGATATCCCAGATTATCGGGCGTCTGCTTCTAAGTGGCTTTTATCAAAAAACAACTACTTCGTTTCTTGCAATACTCTCACTCGTTGCGTTATGCCTCGCTAGTATGGGGCTTTTTCTGTCAGGCATCTCTGTATTTTTCCTGGCCTTATTTGTGCTCTTTCAAGGAGGCTCGATTGGAATTCAAAGTATTGCCAAACCTGTCATTACGGCACAAATTATGGGAAGGGAAAATTTTGGTGTAATCAATGCGGCCGTATCTTTTCTTTATGTCTGGGGTTTTGCGCTCGCGCCCGGCCTAGGAGGAATGATTTGGTCTGCTTCAGGCTATGATACGTTGATCTCAATTACTTTCTCATTAGCCCTAATAGCAACTTTTGCCTTGATACTCGCTTTGCGAAAACGGCAGACCAATTGATCTTACCCTCTGGCGTTTATCCAATTCGCCTTCTTTACCAATGGATCTAATTTTAATCCACAGATACAGGATTAGGTATGTTTAAGGCACGAATGACCGCATTTCAAGGTCAACTCAGAGACTCTGGCATTGATATTGCACTGATCACCGACGACGACAGCGTTTATTACTACAGCGGGTATTACGACTACTTGCATATGGATTTCGGCCGCCCTACCCTGCTGGTGATTATCGCAGATGGCGAAAGTGTGCTGATTACTCCGACTATGGAAAAAGATCTGGCCGAATCCTCGGCAGTAGTCGATCGCATAGAGCTTTGGAACGACGGATTGGGCAATGAATGGCGCGAAGTACTGCCGGGCCTGCTCGGCACTACCGCCCGGATCGGCATTGAGCCAGATCTGCTGCCTCCTGTGGTCAAAGCTTATGTTGATTCCATAGTTGATTCCAAGCGTTATTGCGATGTCACACCAATCATCAGCGAAATGCGCATGATTAAATCTGCGAAGGAGTTACAGATGGCTCGCCATGCTGGGCAAGTCGGTATAGCCATGATGGAGGCTGGTCGCGATGCAATTGGTGAGAGTGTGCCGGAATACGAGGTTGCGCTTGCGGCGACCTCAGCCGGCACCCACAAGGCAGCGGAACTCCTGAAAGCACACTACCAGGACAGCCGCATGTCGCCGAGCATTCATTTTATGCAGATTCTGGCCTCGGGGGATGAGATCACCATGACCCATCATCGGGCCAGCACCAAACCTCTTAAATACGGCGAGCCAGTCTTTTTGTGCTTTTGTGGGATGACCAATTTTCACCGCTTTAAGCTGGGATTCGATCGCACCTTCTGGCTGGGGGAGATTGCCGATCGATCGCAGGAGGCCGCCTACCAGACCGCGGTGGATAGTCAGGCCGCAGCACTTGCGGTTCTTAGGCCGGGAATTCGGGCAGAAGATGTGCACAGCGCTTATGCGCAAGTGATCCAATCTGCGGGGTATGAGTATCCTTTTCGTTGCGGTCGCGCCACGGGTTTCAGTTTTCTTGAGCGCCCGCAACTGGTCTTTGGTGACGAGACAGTACTGCAACCGGGCATGGTATTTGCGGTAGATGGCTCGGTAACCGTACCAGGAAACTTCCGCGCCCAGGTCGGCGATAGTTTCATCATTACCGAGGTTGGGTATGAGCAGATTACCTCTCACCCCAAAGCACTTGCAGACGTTATCGTCTGATTGGAGGAACAAGCATGTTTCAATCCGGTGACAAGGTGGTATCGAAAAAGCGCAGGCCACAAATCGATGAGGGCAAGCACTGGCAGGCAAAGCTGGGCTTCATCCTGATGTCGACAGACCTTGCCGCAGAATCGGATTTTTTTGCCATGGTGCCCGAGGGTGTTGCTGTTCATATCACGCGGCTTAAAACGGACGACTACACAACCAATAAGACCCTGGCCCGACACATCGAGGCCATGGCTGATGCAGCCAGCCGTATTCAGCCGGATACCAAACCTAATGTGATCAGCTACAGCTGCACCAGTGGCTCTATTGTGATTGGTGAGGAGCGGATCATGGCCGAGATCAAAAAAGGCGCTCCATATGCGCAACCCATGACGCTGGTGACGGGCGTAGTAGACGCCTTACGCGAACTCAAAGCCAAAAAGATCGTCGTCGGTACACCTTACCTTGATGAAATCAATACCAACGAAGCCGAGTTTCTTCTTGCCAAGGGTTTTGAGGTGCTGGACATACAGGGCCTAAACCTTGAGACCGGAATCGAGTTCGGTCAAGTCACGCCGCAGTACTGGAAGCGCTTTGCTCTTGAGATCGACTGTGTTGATGCCGATGCGATCTTTCTCAGCTGCGGAGGTATCCGCTCAGCCGAGGTCGCACAGGAAATTGAAGCTGTGGTGGGCAAGCCCGTGATCACAAGCAACCAGGCGCAGATGTGGAGCTGTCTGCGCCGTGCCGGCATCACTGACACGATTGGGGGGTTCGGTCAGATCTTTTCAATGCCTGGAGCCACACTCTTACCAAGCCCCTAGCACCTTGCAAACCGTCTTGCTGCGGCTATAGAGGAGTTGACTCAAGTCCTAATAAATTCGGTGATATCTTCCGATTGCACCACGTGACAATAGATCATATTGATCACCGCCAGTTCGTGGTTATGAAGATCCATTGTCGAAGCAGCACAACAATCTTCAACGACCAGTACGTTGAAACTTTCGTCGGCAAGACTGCGTACAGTGCTGCTGATGCATTGATCGGTGAAGATTCCGGCTACCACTACATTCTTTATCCCGATGTTGTGCAGAATCAGGCGGAGATTTGAACCTGTCAGGGCACTGTCGGTTGTCTTAGTGATGACAATCTCATCATCCTGCGGCATCAGTTCGGGCACAAGCTGGCTATCCTGACGATCTTGGGGCAACAAAAGGTAATTGAAACCTGGCTTTTTCTGGCTAAGCGACCGGTCCCGTCCGTCTTCTGTAAGACATGCGATCCGGGCATAAATAATCTCGAATCCTGCTTTGCGGGATTTATCGATCAATGTCGCTGTACCAGGAATCACCTGGCCGTTCATCCGCTCCAGGAACGGCGCCCACCTTGCGGCCTCAGTTGGATTATCCGGAACTTCCAGATAAGTATTCTGGATATCAATGACCAGCAAGGCCGTCTCTGAAGGTTTCAGTTCGGGATCATCGGGATCGTCAGCGGTCTCGTAGTAGAAAGATCGGAAAGCTTTTTTCCAGTCACTCATTAAAGCGTCCGCGCACTGACTCCAACACTTGTCTTATGGCGCTTTGGGCTTTCGTCAACTCCTCCACGTCACCAGACATAAATATCCTTCCTGATACACCCATCATCTGAACATCATTCAGAACTGCTCCAGGTGCGGCTCGTTCCGCCTCGTTTGCCGCAACACAGGCAAAAAGGGCTGGAGACATCTCGCATAGCAGTAAAGACTGACCTGGCACCAGCATCGATGCCGTTCTTGATCGGTTGAGAATAATTGCATGCTGATCGGCTAATTTGTCGATGATATCCTCAAATAGTACCCGTGGCGCTAATTGATCCTCGGCCCGAGCCCCAATCCCCCGAAGAATTGCATCTCCTGCAGCATCGATCTCTTCCCGATCCGATGAATGAAGTTCAAGCAAGCCAAATTGTCTTTCAGTAAACAGAATTCCTGGTTCCATATCGGGCGCCGCTTTCAACGCTAGATCAGAAATACGATGAATGGCTAATGCCGGTGATACCTCGATAATCAGGCTATGTTGCCCTTCAAACGGCGGGTAACCACGAGCCCGAGTCGGTGTACTGAGATATGCAGCAAACTGCGGCTGCAGATCATAAACCGGCAAATAGACTCTCAGTTCGGTCATTGCTCTTTACCTCTTGGACTCTAGCGTGCGTTACTTCTCTGCAGTGAGTGCAAAGTGGCCGATAAGATCCACGTGGGGTCGGGGAATTACGTGGACAGCAACAACTTCACCTACCTGGTTTGCAGCTTCTGAGCCTGCTTCGGTAGCAGCTTTTACCGCCCCTACATCCCCTTTGATCACCACGGAAACAAGCCCACCGCCAACTTCATTTTTTGATACCAACTCGACATTTGCCGCTTTCACCATCGCATCGGCAGATGCAAGTGCTGGCACATAACCTCGCGTTTCGATCATCCCTATTGCCTGATTAGACATAATTTAACCTCCTGATTTTCTGGGCCTCTCGGCCAGTTAATGACTCGGGCCTGCTTAGCCCTTTTCGTCTATAGAACCAATAATCAATGCGTCTACCGGCGCCTTGATTTTCGTAAAGTACCCTGCTGCTACCGAACCCTGGGTGATCAATACCGCCTCACCGTCGTTGCAGCCTAAGGGATCTAGAGCGATTATCGACCCCCCGCCATCAAGGGTTACCTCAAGCAGAGCGCCATTTGGCAGCGTGTCTACACGCCTTGATGACCAAACACGGCCTGTCACACGTCCACGAATCATTTCGTTAACCTCTCTATCGTTTTGCCCGAACGCCGAATTACATCACTCGCCAGTGGTGTCAGCCGGACTCCTTTTGCGACTCGTACTGTTTTAATATGCTCGGGAATATTCATGGCCTGTTTCTCAGTAACTAACCCTTGCTCAAAACTCACTGCTGCAGAAGTATTGCCGGCCGGTGATAAGAAATCATCGTTTGCTCCAACAGCAACCCCTTTTGCCGGCCTGAGACGAAACACATGTCGACCCGCCTCAATCGCTTCCCGCATTGACCTATCTTGACTGATAGATACGATGCGCCGAACGAATCGCTCCAGATCCTGATTACTGTTGATCGAGACTGTTTCCTCAGTAACCTTGCTTGCCTTTGAATTTGCAGCCAGATCATTGCGATTTATCTTTTGTAGCTCTTCATACAATAGGCTCCGAATAGTCTGCCTCAGTTCATCACTCATTGCGTCAGACTGTCCTCGCATTATGAAGAGCGTTTTCGGCAGCATCCCGCGCATTGCGAATCTCGGCCTCATTTCCCGCGAGATAAAGCCGTCCATTGGCACCTATCATTCGGTAATCAATGACTTTTATGTTGGCCTGCTTTTCTGCCTCATTGCAGGCCAGAATCGCATACGAGGCTGGCTGGCACTCAAGCAGATAGAGGGAATCTCCTCCCAGGATCATCGATCCCAATTTATTTCTGTTAATCAAGAAAGCGTGCTGATGATCCACTCCGGTTACGACCTTTGACCCCAGAATCTGTGGCCGACTCGCGTCTTCCATTTGAGCACCCATCACGTCTAATACGGCTTGTGCCCCAGCCTTCACCTCAGCTGTAGAGCGCGAGTGAAACTCAAGGTATCCATATTGTCGCTCCACCACCAGAAGGCCCACTTTGACATTGGCGCCTTTAAGAGCTACGTCTGTCAATGTCTCAATTTCCAATCCCGGCGCTATTTCAATAATCTGGGCCGCCATGTTGTGGCGTGGCAAAGAGCCGCGCATCCACGATGCGACATACGCGAGTGTCTGCGGCTGCAACTGATCCAAAAAAATGAACGAGCGAAGTTCTGGCATGTTTAACTCAGTTGCGCAAAATTGCACGCAGTTCTTCGGCAATCAGTTGGCGCAGATCTTCACGACTTGCTCCAATTAGAGCGCCTGGGCTATCTGTATTTATGGCCGGCTTAGGAGCATACCTGCTTAGGCCTGGAACTCCATCAGCTGGGGCTACAGGAAGTGGCCCAGAAAAATTACCAGGGATATCCTGATAATTTCCAAACACCTCTTCATCGCTTGAGTTATAAGCTAAGCGTGTCCAGTGAATAAGATGCTGCGGGCCAACGTTTTCTCCGATCGAACTACGGCCAAAATACCCAGTACCCACGGTAAAGGTTGGCGCCAACGCTGTTGAAAAACCTGATGCACCCTGGGAACATGGCACATTCACAACCACGCGATAAGCCTCTACGGCACTCGCAAAACTCATAGCGGCCGATTCATCTGTTGTATGAATTGCAGCAGAATGACCTGCGCCTGCAAGACGCAGCACCGCTCGTGCCTGAGCGAGCGCCTGTGCGCGGCTACGGACCACATGGTACGCAAGGACTGGGCAAAGCTTTTCACGAGAAAGAGGCTCTTCAATGCCTATCTGCGTAATAGGCGCTACCAGCACCTTAGTGTTTTCCGGTACTCGAATACCACACTCAGTCGCTATCCAAACAGCTGCCCGACCGACAGTTTCCACATTGAATCCACGATCATGGAAAAGGTAACGGCGCAGACGCTCCACATCATCCGCATCACAAATATAGGCGCCGGCTTGCCGCAGTGATTGACAAAGACGTTTGTCGATAGATTCAAACGTTATAAGAACACTTTCGTTAGTACAAAGTGCCGAGTTATCAAACGACTTTGATTCAATAATTCGTCTGGCGGCTTTATCCAGATCTGCAGTATCGTCGACGAATACCGGCGCATTTCCAGGCCCAACTCCGATCGCAGGGTTCGAAGAGGAATATGCTGAGCGAACCATGGCCGCGCCACCGGTGGCTAATGTCACTGCGGTTTTCTTGGAGCGCATAAATTCCTCGACAAGCGGGATCGTCGGCTGTTCGATGATTTGAATCACCCCAGTGGGCGCCCCGGCGTCTTCGGCTGCTTGTGCCAGCATCCGGGCAGCGTCCACACTACACTCGCGCGCTGCGGGGTGAGGGCTAATCACGATGGCGTTGCGCGTCATGAGTGCGATCAGTACCTTGTAGTTGATCGTTGCAATCGGGTTGGTCGAAGGCGTCAGCGCCATAATCACACCCGCTGGACGGGGGATTTCAACCATCTTTTGCGCTTCACTCACTCGAGGATTTATAAAATCCTGGTCACGGTAAAAGTCAACGAGAGGGTAAGCGGTAAGTTCATTCTTTATCTTTTTATGGGCGGCAACGCCAAAGCCAGTTTCTTCCACAGCCCAATCCGCGTATCGGCCTGCATTCTCATGGGCTGTTCGGGCGACTGCATCAACGATTGACATCGTTAACTCACGATCAAACCGTTGAAATATCTCGGCGGCCCAACGTCCCCGCTCAAGAACAATATCTGCTCGGCCCGCCAGTGTC
>Ga0310121_10005716_pt1 | contig 10613 bp, 8 predicted proteins | sample CB27_Tmax_986_MG_FD_203504 | JGI IMG/M metagenome (GOLD analysis project Ga0310121, IMG submission 203504) | Marine microbial communities from Western Arctic Ocean, Canada - CB27_Tmax_986 | ecosystem: Environmental > Aquatic > Marine > Oceanic | place: Canada: Western Arctic Ocean | collected... | reverse complement strand
AGACTCTCGGCCAATCGCAAGTGACATCGCTGGAGACCCGTTGGGTTATTCTACAAGATGGGAGTGCATCCGTCACGGTCTCTCGTCAGCGTCATAACAACCACCTACAACGTCGCCCCGTTTGTTCGACAGTCGGTGGAGTCGGCTCTAGCACAGACTTGGAAAAACCTGGAGGTGATCGTCGTCGACGACGGCTCAAGTGACGACACGCCGACACAGCTCAAAGCAATCGAGGACCCTCGAGTGCGGTGCTACTACCGGGTGCACGAGGGACAGGCGGCGGCCGCGAACGCCGGGATTGAATTGGCAACAGGCGCTTATGTCGCGTTTCTCGACGGAGATGACCTTTGGATGCCCGGAAAGGTGGAAGCACATCTCCGCTTCCACGAAGACCATCCGAGAGCGGACATGACTTTCTCGCTGTCGACCACAATCGATGAACTGGGAAGAACTCTCGACACCCCACCGACTCCACAGGGCAGGGCTGTCGGGCTCCGGGAGCTGCTTGTCGAGAACTTGATCGGCAATGGCTCGTCCGCTGTTGTGCGTAGAAGCGCGCTCGAACGCGCCGGCGTGTTTGATGCCAGATTGACGTCGTGCTACGACCTCGATCTCTGGCTGCGTCTAGCAATGCTTCGCTCCGACAACATCTGCCTCATTTCGGAAGTGCTCACAAAGTACCGGAGACGGGCCAACCAACTCAGCAGCGACTCGCGACGGATGCGGGTCGGTTGGGACGAAGTCATAGCTAAGACCCGAGTTGCCGTCCCCGAACTCGTAGGCGCTACCGAGCGGGAACGTCAGGTCAACAACCACCGCTACTTCGCTTTCATCGAGTATGAAGGCAAGCGGTTCGGGCAAGGCCTCGCCTTGCTGGTCAGAGCGTTGCAGTCGTCTCCCTATCTCTTCCTTCGAGATGCTCGCAACCTACTAGTGAGCGCAGCCTGCGTTGCAGGGATTTGCCTGCCAGTGCGAATCCAGGCCTCTCTAGAGAGGTACGCTCGCCACGCCAGACAGAGAACTTCCGTAGAATGAGCGTCTTCGCCCCCCGAGACCATCGATCCCCGGCGCAGTCCACCCATCTGAGGCAGATGACTCCTTGGAGCCGGACCTTATATAGCCCCCTTCCGGGAATGGCGAGGCGCTTGTTTAGCACGCTGGAAAGACTTGCGGCACGGTTTGCCTCAAAGCGGATGTCAGCTTTGCGACCGCCGTTGCCGCGAAGGACCGGGGAGACCGCCCTCCCCACTCTGGATTCCGCGTGAAGGTTCCTCCTCGGTTCAGACGTCTTGGTCAAATCTACCCCTTGCTGGGCCGTTTCGCTCGCCGGGGAATTATTCTTACCTACCATCGGATTGCAGGACCGGATGCGGACCCTTGGCGTTTGGCGGTTTCACCAGAGCGTTTTGCCGGCCACCTGGAAGTGCTGCACCGACACGCGCGGCCCGTCACGCTAGAGGAACTCGCCGCCAGAAAGATCGACAGAGACGCGAACCCGGCCGTCGCCGTCACCTTCGACGACGGCTATGCGAGCAATTTGTCCGTCGCGAAACCGGCGCTGGAACGATACGGCATACCCGCCACGGTTTTTGTCTGTAGCGGATACCTGGAGAAGGGCCGGGCGTATTGGTGGGACGAGTTGGCAAGTATCCTATTGCGCCCCGCACGACTACCTAGTGAACTCGTGCTGGAAATCAACTCTACCTCCAAGCAATGGAGGCTGGGGGCGGCCGCTGAGTATTCCGAACGGGAGCGGCGGTACGACCAGGATCGGACGAGTTGGGACGACCGCAACCAGAGTCCTCGATTAGCACTCTACTTCAAGATTTGGCGGGAACTGCAAACTCTGCCTCATCAGCGGCATATTACGGAGCTAGAAAGGCTTTCCGCCTGGGCGGGGGATGGGACTGCCACTCAACCCCATGGTACTTGTACATTGGCCTGATGGAAGCCTAGCCCGAAGTCCTCACCGAAGACTCCAAACAACGCTCCGGGGATGTCGTTGAAGGTTACCGAGAACCCGTTCAGGTCGGTTTCCAACGGGACACCGGAGGTTTCAGCAGAGGACTCGGCGAAGTTGCCAAACACGGATACGCTCGAGCCGGGAGAGACGAAGGGAAGAAAACTGGCGCCATCCAGGACACCGGTGATGTGATGCGAAAGAGGTGGCAGGAACCCCAGGTCGGTAATCTTGCTTACGAACACGTCGAGGTCGCCGTTGGGCGTTGTGTCGAAGGCGCCAGGCGTGGTCGGGAAATCCGCGGAGTCTGTCTGGCCGGCCACATAGATGCCGGTCGGGTGAGGCAGCACGTTGAGGTGGCGCTCCTCGCCGCTGCCCCCGAGGTAGGTGGAGAACAGCAGGCGCCGGCCACCATTCGCGAACACCGAGACGAAGCCGTCACTCTCACCGCCGGCGTTTGCAGCTTGGACGGGGTCCAGAGTGGGAAAGTCAGGCGCGTCCGTGATCCCGGTGACATAGAGGAACCCGTTCTCGTCGAGTGCGAGCGCGCCCAGTTCGTTGTCGCCCATGCCTCCCAAGTAGCTGGAGCAGATGAGATCAAACCGCCCTCGACTGCCGGGTCTTAGCCTCGCGACGATGATTTTGTCGAGCCGCGAACTGCCCCGAAGCTCTAAGTTGGGGTTCGGGTCGAGTGCATTCTGCGTCAGCGGGTAGTCTGCGCGGTCGCCGTCGGGCCGGGAAATCGTCTCACCGGTGAAGTAGATATCCCCCTGCTCGTCAACGGCTATGCCCGGAGCGAAAGCGTTGTAGTCCTCTTCTGAACTGCCTCCGAAGAATGTTGAATAGAGCAAGTCTTCCGCACCATCGCCGGCCGGATTTGGATCGAACTTAAGAACGTACAAGTCGTCTCCCGGGTCGTCTCCGCTGTGAACGGTGCTGAACGACCCCGGCATTGTCAATCGTCATGGATGGGGCGTTGTCGTCGTCTTTGCCGCCGAGGAAAGTCGCGTAGAGCAGGTCGTTCGCGCCGTTGCCCGCGGGTCGGAGTTTGGCGATATACAAATCAATCTCGCCGTTATGTGTAGTGTCGAATGCACTCGTCGTAGTGGGTATTTCGGGAGATCGCGTCATGCCCGCGATGTAGACGTCGCCTATGGCATCCAGAGCCAAATTAGGGCGTTGGTCGCGGGCCGAGCCGCCTAAGAAGGTGGAGTAGAGTAGGGTTGAGCCGGTCGGATCAAGTATGGAGAAGTAAAGGTCGAACTCGCCGTTGTGCGTTTCGTCGAGCGCCTCGGCCGTGGTGGGAAAGTCGGGAGACATGGTATGTCCCACAACATAGATATCGCCTGATTTGTCCAGCGCGATTCGATGACCGTGAGAGCGTGGAACGTCGGCCAGGCTGCCCCCGAGGAAAGTAGCAAAGAGGAGGGTCGAACCATCCGGACTGAGCTTGGAGATGACGGTGCTGGTCAGGTCGGGGGCGCTGTCATGCGTTTCGTCAAGAACTCCCATCGTGACGGGGAAGTCCGCCGAGCGGGACGCCGCCGTGAGATAGATATTTCTAGCTTCGTCAAGCGTGATACTAACCTCCCGATCAAGAGCGCTACCGCCGAGCAAGGTGGATTGCTCAAGCACCGGGTCGATCACCAGCGGCCGTGTGCTGTCGTAGGCCGCTAGCTGGAAACCCACACGGTCCGACCCTTCCATCCGGTAAGTTCCCGAAACGGTGCGCCGATCGCCGTCGATCTCTTGGTAGATCAACGGCCTCTTGTGATGGATCTGCATTTCTCCTAGAGCGGCGATCAAGTCACCTGGCTCGCTGATTGTTAGCTTGTCGGCTCCGTCAAACCGAAGCTGAATAACACTCGAGTCGGCGCCCTCCAACTCCATGCTTAGGTTGGCTCGGCGCCCTTCTCCGTCAACCGTCGAGAGAACCACTTGGTCCGTCGAGAAAAACCAGATGTCCTGGTCACCTCGTGAGAGGAATCGCACCTGTGAGTCGGTTTGTCCGCGGTTCGCTTCGAAATAACGCGGGCTCTTGCCGTCATAGCTCTTGAGCCTCATCTGCTCGGCCGTGGCTTGCTCGGGCATCGCGGCAAGAGATCTCAGCGGCGGGTCCCGGACGGCGCGCTTGGCCGGTGTGCCAGGAAGATACCCCAAACAAACGCCGACGAGGGCGATGCCTCCGATCACGCCGACGAGTCCGATCGAACGCTTGGACACAGAGATCGTGCCGGAAGATGTTGCTCCATTTGACTTGCTCACACGTTCCTCCGGCCGGCTTGACTATAGACGCCGCAATGATAACCTACGCCACTGACTCCTTCAAGCAAACCGGCTGCCGAATCGTGGGACCTTCGGACAAGAGAAACGTAGATTCTGTAAACAGTCCGATCCCTGGCTCTTGGTTTGTCGAGAATCGCTTCGGTTTCACGAACCACAGCACAAAAAGGCCCTCGAGTTCGACGAGAGAAAGCAGATCCGGCTCGGGCTAAGGCCGGGGCTCCCGCAGAGTGTCTACAAGCTTTCTCTCAAGTTCGGCCGGCGGTCGAGATGGGCCGTTGCCCCCTCGTAGGCCATGGCGAACTCGAGGAGCGCTACATCCTCGCCCATGCGCCCGATGAACTGCATGCCCATGGGCAAGCCTTGTTCGTTGAAGCCGGCCGGCAATCCGGCTACGGGGATGCCGGACAGCGTTCCGCCGATGACGACCTCCATCCAGCGGTGATAGGTGTCCATTTCGCGGCCATTGATCGATTGGGGCCAATGCACCTCCGCCGGGAACGGGAAGACCTGGGCCGACGGCAGGGCGAGCACGTCGTATTGACCTAAGAGCCCAAGCAGCGCCTCGTACCACTCGGAGCGGGCGACACCGGCGGCGTAGACCTGCTCCGCCGTCATGTCGAGGCCGCCTTCGTATTCCCACACCACCTCGGGCTTGAGTTGCCGGCGTTTGGCTGGATCGTCGTAGTATTCCTTCACCCAGCGGGCCGAGAAGTACCGCAACGTCAGCCACGTTTGCCATAGACGAGCCATGTCGTATCGTGGGCGACAAAGTTCGACGATGACGCCGTGTCCGGTGAGTTGTTCGAGGTTCTTCTCGCATACCTCAATGACGCCAGCTTCCATGGCGAGATAGCCGTCGTAGCTGCCGAGCCAGCCGATCTTGCAACCTTTGAGATTGCGCGGTTGGAACGTTTCGTAGCCCGGGATTTCGTCGGTTCGGCTCAGCGCGTAGCGGGAATCGGGACCGGCGATCGAATGCAGCAGGCGAATCGTGTCCTCGACGTTGCGGCCCATCCGCCCGGCGGTCGAGAGCTGTTGGTAGAACATGTCGCTGGTGGGATGGCGCGGGATGCGGCCCTGGCTGGGGCGGAAGCCGATGACGTTATTGAACGCGGCGGGATTGCGAAGCGAGCCCATCATGTCGCTACCGTCCGCGGAGGGCAGCATATGCGTGGCAAGTCCGACGGCTGCGCCACCGCTGCTGCCGCCCGACGTTAGCCGTGGATCATACGCATTGCGGACCGGACCAAAGACCGGGTTATAGGATTGCGAGCCATAGCCGAACTCGGGCGTATTCGTCTTGCCGATGAAGATCGCGCCCTCCGAGCGGATGCGGAAGATAAACAAGTCGTCGTCCTCGGCGACCGAGTCAACCTGCAGGGGTGAGCCCTCAACGGTAGGAAATCCTTGGGCGTTCGCGAGATCCTTCACGGCGTGCGGCATGCCGTGCATCCAGCCGCGATAGCGTCCCTCGTCGAGCTCGCGGTCGGCCTCGGCGGCAAGGCGCATGAGCTCGTCGTCGTCGAGCATGCTGACGATCGCGTTATAGACGCCGTTGTATCGGTGGATGCGCTCGAGATAGGCCTGCATCACCTCCCTGCAACTCATCTTGCGGGCGCTAATGGCTTCAGAGAGCGACGAGGCGCTGAGATCAGTCGGCGGGGCTTGGGCGGCAAGGGGCATGGGAAAGTGAGCAAGGGAAGAAGCGGCGACGGCAGCCTGGAGAAACGTGCGGCGCGGATAGCGCTGCGCGTTGACACGCCGGAGGCAATGCAAGGAATCGTCGAGTATAGGCTTGTGCGGTCATCTTAGCCGAGGCAGCGGTCCGTCAAGTGGATTCGAGTATCGGGGCCGCTGTCAGGGGCACTGGGTGTGAGGCGATTTGAGTCCAAGACGCGGGCACGGCATGCCGTGCCCCTACATTCTCCAACCGCAGTGAGGCCGAACATTGCGTTTCAGCCCGTGCGGGAGTAGGCTGAGAACCTAGCTCGCTTGAGCCTCTAGAGGACCTCCTATGTCGATTCTCGAAACACTCCGCCGCGTCAAGCCCAACGGACTCAGCCGCCGCGAACTCTTCCGCAACGGTGGTCTCATGGCCGCCGCCGGCCTCGCGCCCGCCGCCGTATCTTCCGCCTCCGCCGCACCGGCGATGACGTTCGGCACCGATATGTATCAGTCCATCGGCGTGCGGCCGGTCATCAACGCCAAAGGGACGTTCACCATCATGAGCGGCTCGTTGATGCTGCCCGAGTGCGGCGAAGCGATGCGGCAAGCTTCGCAGAACTTCGTTCAGATGGACGAGCTGATGGAAGCCGTAGGCAAGCGTATCGCCGAGATCACGGGCGCGGAATCCGCCATGGTTTCATCAGGCTGCGCGGCGGCGCTGGTCCATTCGACATCGGCCTGCATCGCCGGCAGCAACCCGGAACGAATCGCACGGCTACCGAATCTGGACGGCTTGAAGAACGAGGTGATCGCGCCGACATGGTCGCGCAACACGTACGATCACGCCGTCCGCATGCTGGGCGTTAAGTTCGTCGAAGTCGAGAACGAGGAAGAGATGCGCCGCGGCATCGGCGCCCGCACAGCCATGGTGATGGTGCTCGCAACGAGGCGCGCCAGCGGTCCGTTCGGGCTCAAAGAAGTCGCCGCCGTTGCGCACGAATATGATATCCCCGTCCTCGTTGACGCCGCCGCCGAGGATCTGACGATTCCGAACGTCCATCTCGAACGCGGCGCCGATCTGGTCGCCTACTCGGGCGGCAAAGCGTTGCGCGGGCCGCAGAGCGCCGGTATCCTGATCGGCCGCAAAGATCTCATCTCCGCCGCTTGGCTTAATAGCGCGCCGCATCATGCCTTCGGCCGCCCGCTCAAGGTCGGCAAGGAAGACATCATGGGCATGCTCGCGGCTGTCGAGATGTGGGTCAAACGCGATCACGAAGCCGAGTGGAAAACCTGGGGAAGCTGGCTAGCGGAAATCGCCCAGAGCGCGGAGCGCGTTTCGGGCGTCACCACGGAAGTTGCCCAGCCTCGCGGGCTCTCCAACCGATCGCCGCGTTTGAACATCAAGTGGGACGGCGATAAGCTCGGCATCTACGGCGACGAAGTCGTGAAGCATGTCTTCCAGGGTGATCCGCGGATCGTGCTCGCAGGCGGTTCGGGTAGTCGCCGGCGAGGCGGCGAGTCATCGGTGACCATCATGCCGTGGCAGATGAAGCCGGGCAACGCGAAGGTCATTGCCGCCGCTCTCCACCAAGTGCTCTCGAATCCGCCGAAGATCGACACCAAGTCCGTGAGCGGCCCGAACGTCGAAGTCGGCGGCCAATGGGAGTTGCACATTGACTATGGCGTGGGGAGTGCGGACAACGGACTCTTCCTCGAGCAGAAGGGTGACGACTTAAACGGAACCCACGTCGGAGAGGCGACCGCCGGTGATGTCCGCGGCTGGGTCGAAGGTAACGAAGTTCACTTCCGCGCTCGCCATCGCTACGAAGGCTCCGGCTTCGGCTTCACGTTCTCCGGCAAGCTGACGGGCGACACCATGCAGGGCGAAGTCGACTGCGGCGAGTACTCACCCTACGGACCGGCAAAGTGGACGGCCAAACGCCACAAGTACGGGCGTCCGGGGCCAGTCTTTCGTCCAGTAAAGAACGTCTAGGTACGAACCCGTAGGGGCACCGCAAGCCGTGCCCGCTTTCCGGCATGTCAATGGAAATCGAAATCGAAAAGCTCGTTCACGGCGGGCTGGGGTTGGGGCGTGTCGACGGACGCGTCGTTCTAGCGCCCTACGTTCTCCCCGGCGAGCTGGTGGAGGTCGAGCCCGTTCGCGAGACGAAGTCGCTCGTCCGCGGGAAACTGGTCAAGCGCTCCCGCTCGTCGGACGACCGCATCGCGCCTTCCTGCCCGGTGTTCGAGATCTGCGGCGGTTGCCACTACCAGCACATCCCCTACGAGAAGCAACTCGACTACAAGCGGCAAATTCTGCTCGAAACCCTCGCCCGGATGGGCAAGATTCAATGGGAGGGCGCGGTCGAGCTCATCGCCGCCGAGCCGTGGGGCTACCGCAACCGCACGCAACTGCGCCTACACAAGGAAGGTGCGGACGCCACGATCGGGTTCCTCGAAGGGGGCTCGCACGACCTTGTCGGGATCGAGTCCTGCCCCATCAACTCTCCCGTGCTCAACCGCTCGCTCGCGTCTTTGATCGAGATGAGCAAGAAGAAACGGTTCCCGCGTTTTCTGCGCGAGATCGAGTTCTTCACTAACGAGACCGACGTTCAGATCAACGTCATGCAGACCGAGCGTCCGCTCGCCAAGGTGTTCTTCGAGAAGTGCTCGGAGGCAATCAAGGGGTTCTCACCCACCAATGCGCTCGACTACCCGGTGGGTGATTGGACCTACCGCGTCGGGAGCCGGTCGTTCTTTCAGGTCAACCGATTCTTGATCGAGCGCGTGACACAGGTGGCCGTTGCCGGCGCTTCCGGCGGCACGGCGATGGACCTCTATTCCGGGGTCGGCCTATTCACACTGCCGCTCGCCCAAGCCTTCAAGCAGGTAACGGCCGTTGACGCAAGCAGCCCGTCCACTAGAGACCTGAGTTTCAACTTGGAACGGGCCGGACTCGACGCTCAGGTAATCAACACCCCTGTCGCCGACTACCTTGCGGGTATCCAGGAAGCGCCTGACTTCGTGGTCGCCGACCCGCCACGCGCCGGCCTCGGTGCGCCAGTAACGGAACACCTCCTGCGCCTCTCCCCCAGTCAGCTTGTACTGGTATCGTGCGACCCTGCCACGCTGGCCCGCGATCTCGCCGCCCTCACGGCCGGTGGCTACGCCATCCAGTCGGTCAGCTTGCTCGATCTGTTTCCACAAACCTTCCACATGGAAACAATCGTGAAGCTCACCCGCTAACTCTGGTCCCAGAAAGTTGTTAGCGCGCCGGCTGATGCTCCGCCGGGGCGCCCAATCCGCCGAGGACCAGGTTGTATAATGCCTTAAGTGCCCTCGGAGTCACTTAGCGCTAAGCAGGAAAATCTTTTTGGCATCCTGCGGTCGATGGGACGGGTGATGGTCGCCTACTCGGGCGGGACGGACTCGGCCTACTTGGCCTGGGCGGCCGGCAAGGTGCTCGGCGACGAGGCGCTTGCGATCACGGCGGACTCCGCGTCGATCCCGGAATCACACAAGCGTGACGCGGAAGATTTCGTTCAGCGTTTCAGCTTGCGCCATCAGTACATCGATACGCACGAGTTCGAGAACCCGGACTACGTGAAGAACGACTCGAACCGTTGCTTCCACTGCAAGGACGAGCTTTTCAACCGCCTCAAGGAGTTCGGTGACAAGCTCGGTTTCGAGAACATCGTGTATGGCGTTAATGTCGATGACACCTCGGACTTTCGCCCGGGGCATCGCGCCGCCAAAGAGCACGGCGTTCGCGCTCCGCTGCTGGAAGCACAACTAACGAAAGAGGATATTCGGGAGCTGTCGAAGACGGAAGGTCTTCCCACTTGGGACCGTCCGGCGGCGGCTTGTTTGAGTTCACGGATTCCCTACGGGACGGAAGTCACTCGCGAGAACGTCAAGCTCGTTGAAAGCGGAGAAGAGGCTCTACGGCAGCTCGGCTTCCGGGTGTATCGCGTTCGCTATCACGGCGAGTTGGTCCGCATCGAAGTGGGTAAGGATGAGCTTCCCAGAGCACTTGATTCTGACATGGCACTGCGCTTCAACGACGTCTTCCGAGCTCTCGGTTTCCGCTACGTGACGCTCGATCTCGAAGGCTATCGTCAGGGCTCGCTGAACGAAGTACTCCCTTCGGTTAAGACTAAACAACTTCTTCCGATCCTGTCGTAACAGACAGCCTGTTTTACGTTCTAAAAAGCTATCGTGGATTGCGTTCAAAGTCCTATTTTTATTGGGTTATAATTGTTTTCGTGTTCGCGCGCAATTAAGCGTTGAGAGCGCCAATCGCTGTGATAAACTTACAGTCACTTTCACGGCCTTCGAGGCGCCCCTTAGTCGTACGCCGGCGGAAGTTCACCCTTTAGAACATTCGTTGTCTAGAGTAGGAACCCCTTGCTCGGGCGCTTGTCGGAGTAAGACGCAGACGCATGAATCCGTGGCAGAAAATCGTCAAAAACATCCAACCCGAGATCAGTCCCGAGAGCTTTGAAAACTGGTTGGAGCCGGTACGGTTCAGCCACCTCGATGAATCAAGAACGCTGCACTTGGTGGCGCCGAATCTGAGCGCAAAGCGCTGGATCGAAGATGAGTTCACCGACAAGATTCTGACCACCGGCAAGGACCTTCACCTCGACATCGCCACCATCAATTTCGAGGTCGCCAACCATACCGCGGCACAGCCTTTTTC
>Ga0310121_10005715_pt1 | contig 10615 bp, 6 predicted proteins | sample CB27_Tmax_986_MG_FD_203504 | JGI IMG/M metagenome (GOLD analysis project Ga0310121, IMG submission 203504) | Marine microbial communities from Western Arctic Ocean, Canada - CB27_Tmax_986 | ecosystem: Environmental > Aquatic > Marine > Oceanic | place: Canada: Western Arctic Ocean | collected... | reverse complement strand
AGGGCCGGGTCTCCGGCCAATCCCAACGCAATCAATGGCTCTTTGCCGGAGGCCGCCCGCGAGTTGGTATGGGTAGTCATGGGCGCGCCGCGCCGCGTCTGGAATACGCACCGCGTCGAGCAGGTCGAGCATGCGCTCGTGGACGTCCCGCCGCCTCGCGACCTTGTGGGCCAGCATCGTTTCGACGATCCGGTCGCCGATAGTGAAGACCGGGTTGAGCGCGGTGTCGGGGTCTTGCGGCACCAGCCCGATTTCCTCGCCGCGAATCTCCTACAGCGCGGCGTCGTCCAGGTCCGCCATGTCGCGCGACCGCCACTGAACCGATTCCCGCCGCGATCCGCCCAGGCGCCCCCAGGAGCCACAGCAGTGAGAGCGCCGTGACCGACTGCCGCTTCCCGACTCGTCGACCAGCGCGAGTGTTTCGGCCACCCGAATCGCGAAGCTCACGCCCCGCACGATCGGAACGGTCCGGCCGTCCACGTCGAACACGGTTGTCAGCCCCTCGACGCGGAGCAGGTCCGGCAAGGTCACTAGTGTCCCGTCTCAGAGGTGCGACACATAAGTCGCGAGCGCAACATCCCGACTGACCGCGTTGTTCCTCGGTCACAAATGCCCAATTTGCTCCCTCGGCTCGCCCTGTCAGTCGGGCGCCGCACCCCCAACTTGAGCACCGAACCTCTGAGACGGAACACTAGAATCCGTCTTCTCGATACTCACCGAACACGGCCCGGAGCGTGTCGGCGATCTCGCCCACCGTGGCCCGTGCTTCGACCGCGGTGATGATCGGTGGCATGAGATTCGTGCCGTCCTGCGCGGCGCGGGTCACCGCGTCCAGCGCCAAGCCCGAACGGACACCGTCACGCGATGCGCGCAGTTGAGCGACGCGGTCACGCTGGTCTTGTTCCACCGCTGGGTCGATTCGCAGCACGTCGATGCCGGCCGGTGCCTCGTCGGTGTACCGATTCATGCCGACCACGACCCGTTCGCCGCTGTCGATCTCTTGCTGATGCCGGTAGGCCGATTCTTGAATCTCGCGCTGAATCACGCCGCGCTCAATCGCTTTCAGCGTGCCGCCATCGGCCTCGATCCGCTCCAGCCACGCCGCGGCCTCACGTTCAATCGTGTTGGTCAGCGACTCGACCGCATAGGACCCGGCAAACGGGTCGACCGTATTGATGACACCGGTTTCCGAGGCGATGACCTGTTGTGTGCGTAAGGCAATCTGCGCAGACGTTTCGGTCGGCAGTCCCAGCGCTTCGTCGCGTCCATTACAGTGCAACGACTGCGTACCACCGAGGACCGCGGCCATTGCCTGGAGCGCCACGCGCACGATGTTCGTATCCGGCTGCTGCGCCGTGAGCGTGCTCCCGGCCGTCTGGGTATGAAAGCGTAGCTGCTGGGCGCGTGGTTCGGTGGCTCCGAACCGGTCTCGCATCACACGCGCCCAGAGCCGCCGTGCCGCTCGAAACTTCGCCACTTCTTCCAGGAAATCGTTGTCAGCGGAGAAGAAGAACGACAAGCGGCGACCGAAGAGGTTGACGTCGAGGCCGGCCTCCACCGCGGCCTCGACATAGGCGATCGCGTGCGCGAAGGTGAACGCCACCTCCTGTATCGCCGTCGCGCCGGCCTCTCGAATGTGATAGCCGCTGATAGAGATGGGGTGCCAGCCTGGCAGCTCGGCGCCGCAGTAGGCGACCACGTCGGTCACGATGCGCAGCGACGGCCGCGGCGGAAAGATATACGTGCCACGAGCCACGTACTCCTTCAAGATGTCGTTCTGAACCGTGCCCGCGATCGTGCGTGGCTCAACCCCCTGCCGTCGTGCCGTGGCGACGTACAGCGCGAGGAGGATGATGGCGGTGGCGTTGATGGTCATCGACGTCGAGACCCGGTCGAGCGGGATCTCGTCGAACAGCAGCGCCATATCTTCGATGGAGTCAATGGCGACACCGACTCGACCCACCTCGCCCGCCGCCAGGGGGTGGTCCGAGTCATGCCCGATCTGCGTTGGCAGGTCGAAGGCTACGCTCAAGCCGCTGACCCCCTGGTCCAGCAGATACCGATAACGCCGATTCGACTCGTCAGCGGTGCCGAACCCCGCGTACTGACGCATTGACCACAGTCGGCCCCGGTACATCGTGGGGTAGATGCCGCGGGTAAAGGGAAACACTCCGGGCCCCCCGAGCGCGTCCGCAGGATCCAAGTCCGGAAGCTGCTGCGGCGTGGTGGTGTTCGAGGCCATGGTAGGGCGATTGTAGTGGATCGGAGTGTGGGTGGTCCCGCGAGGACACTGAACACAATGGGCACGTGTGTTTCGGTCAGTGGCCTTGGTCGTACCGTCGCGTCTGGTGGTCAGTCCCGACATGGCCCCGGTCGCGCCGCCAATCGTGACCGTCATCTCCTTGACACAACAATATATGGCGTCTAGTATTGCGTTCGGCCACTATATTTGGTTGTATCCCCCATCAACACTTCCTATCCAGACATGGCTCTGGTCCGGTCTCCAGAATCACCCACGCGCGAGACGCAGTCCGCCCGGCCAGGCGGAAACGTGCAGTTCCTATCAGGTGACCGCGGTGCAATGTTCGTCGACGCCGGCGAGGAGGTCCCAGGATGGACGATGTCGTGAATCGGTTGTCGCGTGAGTTAGCGGACGCCATGGCTGCCGCTGTTGCCGATGACCCGCGGGTGGAGGCGTGTCATGAGCGGGCCAAAGCGTCTGGCTATGACATGAAAGTCTCGCTCGAAGCCGTGATCGGTTTCGCGAACCGGACCAAGGAGCAAGCGCTGGCCAAGGTCGGCGTGGCCGTCGACCAAGCGGCCCCGGTCCCGAAAGAGATCGGTATGAACTCCAACGATCGGCGATTCCTCCGGTCGCTTCGTATCGCCGCCGACGACATCAAGCAACCGACCGACTGAATACTGACCGGTTTCCAAGGCCGGGCGCCGCGCTTCGGAAACCGGCGCTCCTCGGCGGGCGCGCGACAATGCGCGCCCCGCAGGCGCGGAGTGGGGGCTCCCAGGGGTCCCGCGTAGCGCCTGCGGGGGGTTCGGGGCGCAGCCCCGTCTAAATAAAGTCCCGGAGGTCGCGGCCCGTCATCTCCGGCGGCGGTTCCAGTCCGAGCACCGCGAGCATTGTGGGGGCGACGTCGCGGAGGGCGCCGTCCCTCAACCGCATATCGGCCCGCACGCCCGGTCCAATGAGGACCACCGGCACCGGATTGGTGGTGTGGGCGGTGTGTGGGCCGCTGCGCGCCGCGTCCCACATCTGCTCCGCGTTGCCGTGGTCGGCGGTGATGATGACGGTGGCTCGCGCGCCGTGCGCCGCGGTCATGATACGGCCGAGGCAGCGGTCCAGTGCCTGGACGGCGGTCACGGTCGCGTCGAGATCTCCCGTGTGCCCCACCATGTCCGCGTTGGCAAAATTGCAGATGACGACATCGTGGCCGCCCTGTTCCAGATCCGCCACCAGGTGGTCGGTGATGCCAGCGGCGCTCATTTCCGGCTGTAGATCGTAGGTTGGCACCGTCGGCGACGGCACCAGGATTCGCTCCTCACCGCTGGCCGGTTGCTCTTCGCCGCAGTTGAAGAAGTAGGTCACATGCGCGTATTTTTCCGTCTCCGCCAGTCTCAGATTGGTTCGGCCATGGGCGGTCAAGACCTCAGCCAGGCTGCCGGAGAACGTTTGTGGATCAAAGACAACCGGGAGACGGAAGGTGGCGTCGTACTCGGTCAGTGTCGCCACGAGGAGCGTGGGTGGCGCGGTGCGCTCGAATCCGTCAAAATCGCTGAACGCCAGAGCTCGCGTCAGCTGGCGCGCCCGGTCGGCCCGGTAGTTGAAAAAGAGGACGGCGTCCTCGTTCCGCAGCAGGCCGACCGGCTGCTGGTCCGCATCAGTGATGACGCAGGGGTCGATAAATTCGTCAGTCGTGCCTCTGGCGTAGGCCTGTTCGACCAAGGCGACCGGGTCCTGGCCGTGCTCGCCGACGCCTCGAGCCATGACCTCGTAGCCCCGTCTGGTGCGCTCCCAGCGCTGGTCCCGATCCATCGCGTGGTAGCGCCCGCAGATCGTCGCGATCCGGCCAACTCCGGACTTGGCGCAGACGTTCTGGAGGGCCCCGAGGTAGGCGGCGCCCCCGGTCGGGGCGGTGTCGCGGCCGTCCGTGATGGCGTGGATGAAGACTCGTCGCACGCCGCGGTCGGCCGCGAGCCGGATCAGCGCGTGCAGATGCCGTTGATGGGCGTGCACACCACCGTCCGACAACAGACCGACGAGATGAAGGGCTCGACTCCCGGTCTTACAAGTGTCAAAGACCCGACTGATGGTTTGGTTTCTCGAGAGGTCACCGGCGGCAATCGCCTGGTCGATGCGGGTGAGGTCCTGGAACACGACCCGTCCCGCGCCCAGGTTCATGTGTCCCACCTCGGAGTTGCCCATTTGACCCGCTGGCAGCCCGACCGCTTCGCCGCACGTGGTGAGCAGCGACGAGGGATACCGCTCCCGAAGCTCGCGATAGATCGGGGTTCGAGCCTGGAGAATCGCGTTGCCGTCCCGCTCGGTACTCTCGCCCCATCCATCCAGGACGATGAGCACCACGGGCGACTCTGGATGCTTCGTGACGGTCGACATGGTGGTCAGTGTGAGAGGTCGCTCTCCGGCACCTCGAGGTCTTGTCTCCGTGCCGCGCCTCCATCTGGCGTATCGCCGCTCCCTGAACGGCGCGGGACTTGCATCGCCAGGGAGTAGCGGCCCGCGGTGCAAGGCGCCGCGAAGCAGCGGATGATACCACGTCGTGCGCGAGAGGGGCGTGGGGTGAAGCGGGTCGAAAAGTTCTGTTTTCGCAATGAATTACACGGAGTTTCGTGCGTTTGACTTGTTCCTTTATGGTCACCTATGATCCAACAAGACACGTCACTATCTTCGCCTAACGCCGCGCTCCGAGGAGACACTCGCACCATGATGTCGATTGGTCGCTGCCGTCCGGCGTGGCTATCCCTCCGCGTCGCGCTGGTGTGCATCATCGCCACCGCTTCCCTCGGCTACGCTCAAGACGAGATCACCGAGGCCCAGCAGCAGGAATATGTGTCGCTCGCGACGATCGTCGGGGCGGCCCTGCAGGGGCAAATCGTACCAACCGGTGAACCGTTCGGTTGGGCGAATGACTTCTTGAAGAGCAGTGACCAGACCACCTTCGTGCCGTTCACGCTGTCCATCGAGCGGACCAAGGTGACCACGCCCGGCGCCGCGCTGTACCTCTTCGTGTCCGAGCGGGGCGCGAAGACCACCGCCGGCGCCGACGGGGCGCCTACGCAGCTCCCCATGCCCGTGTTCGAGGACGCGTATCACCTGGAACTGGGCGCCCCAAACGCCGAAGGTTTCTACCAGGTTCGTCGTGGATTCTGGGCGCCCGCTGGCGACTACGATGTGTATGTCGCGCTGAGCGAGAGCGGGGTGTCTGCAGGGACCGAGGCCAAGACGATGATGCTGAAGAAGCCATTGTCGGTCCCGAATATGTGGTCCAATCAGCTCTCGACCAGCACCGTCATCCTGGCCGAGCGGGTCGAGTCGCTCTCCGAACCGCCGCCACCCGAGCAGCAGCTGTCGAACCCGTATACCTTGGGGGCCCTGCGTATCGTCCCCAAAGACACGCGCGACTATCTTGCCAGCGAGGACCTCTCGATGGTGTTCCTCGTCTACAACGTGGGTCTGGCCACGACGGGCATGCCGGACGTCAATGTCGACTACACTTTCACGACGCGCGGCGTGGCCGGTGATGAACTCTTCAACGTGACGAATCCGCAGGCGTTCAACGCGCAGACACTCCCGGCCGGTTTTGACATGGCTGCGGGGCACCAGCTGGTCGCGGGTCAGGCGGTACCGCTGAGCGCGTTTCCGGCCGCCGACTATCGACTTGAGATCAAGGTCACCGACAATACGAACGGCGCGTCTCTGATCCACAACGTGGACTTCACCGTGTCCGCGTCCTGATCAGGCGTCACCACTGACCTATCGTTACGACACATCACGATACCTCGAAAAGAGGGCACCATGGTTCGTTCGCAGCAGATGCTCGTTGTCGTCGTCGTCGCCACCCTGGGCGGGGCCGCCGTTGAGGCGACGGCCGGGCAGCGGGCCCAGACCGTCGCCGCTGATGAGGTGTTGGCGATGCGGACGGCGGCCGTACCGGCCGGACGCATCGAAGGGGCGGTGGCGGATGCGGCCGGCAGACCGCTCGAGGGTGCCATGGTCTCCGCGTTCGGACCATCAGGTGCCGAACTCGCGGTGTCCGATCGGACCGGGCGCTTTCTGCTGGGATCGTTGGCGCCGGGTGGCTATCTGGTACAAGCGCATCTGTCTGGATTCGTGGCGTCACTGCGCGAGTTGATCGAGGTAACGGCACAAACACCCTCGCCGCACACCATCACGCTGAGCCGGGTTGGTCCGGAGGTCACCGTCGTGGCCATTGCGGCCACCGTCGGGGTGGTCCGGTGGTCTGCCCAGGGTGGAGAGCCGGAGGACCCCGGCGAGACGGCCGAGGAGCCAGACAGCACCGCGAGTGCGGCGCCCCACGATCACAGCCCAAAGGCGTGGCGACTGCGTCGGGCCCGGCGGAGTGTGCTCAAAACGACTGACTCATGGGTAGCGGCCGGCGCGCCGGTGACGTCTGGTGACTACGGGGTCGGCGCCGTCGCCCTTCTGGCCGCGCGTCGCGGTCTGTCGAGCTCTCGCTTCACACCGGGTCTAGGCGACCTGCCGCTGTCCGGCCAGGTCAATCTGCTGACCCGCGGGATGAATCTCCTGACAGGAGAGGCCCGGACGGCGAACATCGCCAACCTCGCGGTCGGCGCCCCGGTCTGGAACGGGGACTGGTTGGCGAAAGGCGCCATGACTACGGGTATGGTCTCTTCCTGGGTCGCGTCGGGCGCCTATCGGTCAGACCGACGCGGTCCTCATCACCTCGGCGTCACGGCATCCTATGGTCGCCAGCGGTACGAGGGCGGCAACCCGGCGGCGTTGACCGTCGCCTCCGAGAGCCGATACGCCGCCAGCTTCGGGGTCACCGATGTCTGGACCGTGTCCCCGCTGTTGTCGCTGGAGTACGGTGGCCGGTATTCGACGTACGGGTACATCGAGGAAAACGCGCTGTTCAATCCGCGCCTCGGATTCACCGTGACCCCGGTGCGGGGAACTCGCGTGCGGGTGGTCGCGTCGCAAGAGCACGTGGTACCCGGCGCCGAAGAGTTCCTGCCACCGTCCCAATCGGGGCTTTGGTTGCCGCCCGAGCGGACATTCGCGGCCCTGTCGTCCCAGGGCGGTTTGCATCCCGAACGCACCCGGCACCTTGACGTCGCCCTCGAACACGACCTGACGGAACACTACGTCGTCGGCGTGCGTCGCTTCTATCAGGATGTGCGCGACCAGATGTCAACGTTGTTCGGGGTTGATGTGATTGGCCTCGCTCCGACCGGACACTACGACGTGGCCCGGGCCGGTGCGGTATCGAGTCAAGGGTGGGTGTTCACGCTCAAACGGGAACTGGGCGACCGGGTGACCGGATGGGTCGATTACACGATCGCTGACGCTGAATGGACGCAGGCTGGTGTGGACGTGGCCCTGAGCGCGGCCGCACCTGGGGCGATGCGCCCGGCCCACGAACGATTCCACGACATCAGCGGGATCATCGAGACCGAGATTCCCGAAACGGATACTCGCGTGTTCGTGCGCTGCCGTGTGAGCACCGCTTTCGCGCGCGCCGACCTCGGCCAGCCGATCGGGGCCGATGCCAGATTTGACGTGCGGGTCAACCAGGCGTTGCCTTTCTCACCGTTCGACGGCAGTCGGTGGGAGGTGCTCTTGGCGGTGCGCAGCCTGTTCTTCGAACCGCGCGATGTGGCCTCCCTGTTCGATGAGCTGTTGGTCGCTCGCTCTCCGAAGCAGGTTGTCGGCGGTCTCGTCGTACATTTCTAGTCTCCTGTAACCGTGATTCCCCCACTCCGTCACGACGTTCAGTTATTTGGATATAACATCCATGTTATTGGACGGCTGGAATCAGCCAGAACGACATTCCAGCTGTAACACCATGACTGCCCTGGTGTTGCGCCCTGGGACGTCGTCGCGGAACAGCCTTTGCCTCAAAGAACACAACCTGAAGTGCAACGGGCTGTGCCCAACACGCCGCCGATGACTCGCACCCCTGCCGCCCTGATCGGACCTATCCGGTGGAACGTCTGGGGACCGCCCTCGCTCGCGGTCGCCCTCGTCGTGGCCCTGATCGGTCTCGCTGGCGCCAACGTGGTGGTTCGGGCGAACTGGACCGAGGTGGTCGATGGCGTCCTCTGGGTGGATCGGGCGGAGGCCGTCACCGCCCTCGAGATCGGTCCGGGAGAGGCTGGCGAGGCGGCCGGTATCCAGGTCGGCGACCTGTTGCTGGCCATTGATGGCGACCTGGTCGATTCGGCCGCCGATGTGGTGGCACACCTGCATTCCGGACGGGACGATGCACCGCTGATGTACACGCTGCTGCGTCTCGGTGAGGAGCAACTGCTCGAGGTCTCGCTGCAGCCCGTGCCGGCTGGGCAGACGCAGATCTACTTCGTCCTCGTCGGGATCGGCGTCTTTACCCTTCTGGTGGGCGCCTCGGTCCGGTTGCGACGACCGGGGAAACAGGCGACCCTCCACTTCTTCTGGCTCAGCGTCGCGTTCTTCGGCGCCTTCGCCTTCTCGTTCAGCGGCCGACTCGATCGGCTCGACTGGGTGTTTTATTGGGCGGACGCTATCTCGATCCTCGTGCTCGCCCCGATGTTCGTGCACTTTGCCTTGGTGTTTCCCGAGCGGGCGCCCGGTTGGATTCAGGAACATTTGGGCCGTCTGATGCTGCCGGTCGTGTATGCGCCCGCGGTGGTGTTGGGCCTGACGCAGGCGGTGGTCGTGGCCGGTGACGCCACTGGCGGGGTGTTCACGACGCGTGTCGAAGCGGTTGAGCGGTTGGAATTCGGCTATCTGGCGGGCTGCGTGGTCGTCGGGCTGGCGTTGATGATCTTGACGCTGCGGCGGGTGCCGTCGGTCACCTCCAAACGCCAGCTGCGGTGGATTGTGTGGGGCGCCGTGCTTGGCGGGCTGCCGTTCGCGTTGGGCTATGCCTTCCCCTGGGCGCTCGGTTTCAATTCGGCGCCGCTCGACTTGACTGCCATTCCGCTGAGCCTGATTCCCCTGGCCTTCGCCTCCGCGATCGTCCAATACCGCTTGCGCGATGTCGAGGTGATCATCAAGCGCGGACTGGTCTACACCGTCGCCGTGTCCGCCATGGTGGCGATCTATTTCGTCCTGTCGAATCTAGCCAGCGCGATGTTCCTGCACGAGGGTGACGAGCACGACTCGATCATCGCGTTGCTCGCGACGGCGGTGGTGGTGCTGGTGGCGAGCCCGGTGAAGAACGCCATTCAGTCGATGCTTGACCGCGCCTATTACCGCGATCGCTATGACTATCGTCGTGCGTTGGTGGAGTTTGCTCGCGACCTCAACTCTGACCTCGACCTCAACCGTCTGGCCGAACGGCTGGTCAACCGGGTGACCGAGACCCTGGCCATCGAACATACGGTGCTGATGCTGGCGCCGCCGGAACAGGCGGGGACCTTCACGCCGTTCCACGCGAGCGGCCTCGTCGACGCGGCCGATTGGCCGTCGCTGGAACGCACCTCGAGTATCGGCGCGCGACTGGTCGGTCACCACACGGTCATGCTTGACGACCCGGCCTCCGCCCGTCGCCATCCCAACGCCGAAGTGGTCTCCTGGCGGGAACGTGGGATCCACTACTTCGTGCCCTGCATCGCAGAAGAGGGGACCATCGCCGTGTTGGCGCTGGGCGGCAAGCCGAGTGGCGAACCGCTGAGCAGCGAGGACGTCGCGCTGCTGTCGGCCGTGGCTGGTCAGGTGGCGACCGCCATTGAGAACGGTCGGCTCTACACGCAGCTTCAGGTGAAAGCGGCGGAGGTCGACCGCATCCGTGAGTTCAACGAGAATATCGTCGAGTCGCTGAACGACGGCCTGGTAGTGCTCGACCTTGACGATCGGGTACTGCGGTGGAATGCGGCCCTCGAGCGTTTGTATGGTGTGACACATGAGACCGCCGTGGGCGAGTTGCTGGCCGATCTCTTTGACGCGGCCTTCACCGACCGATTGCGGCAGGCTCGGGGTGACCAGCCAGACGGAACCGCGCTGTATCGGGTCCCCCTCGTCTCGCGTCATGAGGAAGAGCCACACCACCTGCTCCTCAACGTCGCCCTGGCGCCGTTGCGGAATCCAGAGGGTGACACTTCTGGCACCATGATCATCCTCGAGGACATTACGGCCCGCGTGCAGCTGGAAGAGCAGTTGCAGTTGTCCGACAAGATGGCGTCGATCGGACTCCTGGCCGCCGGCGTGGCCCACGAGGTCAATACGCCGCTCACCGGCATTTCGAGCTTTACGCAATTGCTGCTCGAGAGCACGGAGCCGGACGACCCGCGCACGCCACTCCTCGAGAAGATCGAGCGACAGACATTCAGGGCCGCGAAGATCGTCAACGGGCTGCTCAATCTAGCCAGACCCGGCGGGTCCGACGCCGCCGGTCCGGTT
>Ga0310121_10005714_pt1 | contig 10616 bp, 7 predicted proteins | sample CB27_Tmax_986_MG_FD_203504 | JGI IMG/M metagenome (GOLD analysis project Ga0310121, IMG submission 203504) | Marine microbial communities from Western Arctic Ocean, Canada - CB27_Tmax_986 | ecosystem: Environmental > Aquatic > Marine > Oceanic | place: Canada: Western Arctic Ocean | collected... | reverse complement strand
TGGGGCCATTCTACAGATTGAAGTGAACCCCATATTTACCCCCTTCGAATACGCCTACAAAGGGGACCATACGGCACTGATCGAAGCCCTCTCCACCAACGAATCGCGCAACCGGGATATCGTCCAGTCGATATGCAGCCGTCATCGCCAACGTTCTCTGGTGTTGACCGACCGGGTTCTTCATGCGGCCGAACTCCATGACCGCTTAAGCCGCCTTACATCGGTCCCGACCGCCTGCGTCGTGGGTGAAACGCCGACGGCTGAACGGGAACAAGTGTTTCATCAGCTCGAACAGGGAGATATCGGGATTGTTGTCGCCACGACCGCTCTGGTTGGTGAAGGCTTCGACTGCCCCGCCCTGGACACATTGTTCTTGACCATACCTATCGGAAGTGTCCCCCGGCTCACCCAGGTCATTGGCCGTATCCTACGCCCCCATCTGGACAAGAAAGTGCCTCGAGTAATCGATTTTGTCGACTGGAAGATCCCGGCTCTAAAACGCCAGTTTAATCTGCGTAAACGGGTCTATCGCGAGAATGTCCATCCCGACCACAGAGCCCAGTTGGAACTTCGCCCGACCCCACAATCGGATAGCGTTGTGATGTAATGGCCAGGCCATTTCAAGCGAAACGCGCCCTGCCGTGGGTGATCCTGCTTCTGGTGCTGGTATCCCCGCAGCATTATCGGATAGCCGGTCATACAGCCAACGAAGCCACCCGTATCTACACCGCCCAGGCCCTGGCCTATGAAGACACCGCACACCTCGACCCGGTTTTCGACGTCTATTATCAAGGCTGGCGCTCACGCTCGACCCCGCCCAACTTCGATGTCTCCCGATGTGGCGAGAGCTATTGCCTGGATAAAGCACCCGGGATCTCCCTCCTGAGCGTCCCGGTGCTAGCGGGCTATCGACTGGCGGGAGGGACCATAGATGCATCCACCTATCCCAACGTCGCCTGGTGGCTCATGCTCCTATTCGCCGCCATCCCAACAATCCTGTTCTGCGCCGTCTTTGGTCGCTGGTTGCAGCGCGAACCGAATATGCCCCAGAGGATTCGCTTATGGCTTCCCCTGGCCCTCGCGCTATGCACCCCCTGGCTGGCCTATGGTGGATTGTTATTTGGCCACGCTCTGGCCGCCGCCTGTATCGGCATCGGGAGTCTGCTGGCACTGGGATCCCTACAAAATGATCCGGGCCCGTTCCGGCGACGGCACGGACTGCTCGCCGGGCTCCTATTTGGGGTCGCCGTTCTGACCGAATATCCCACGGCTGTTCTGGTCGTCCTGATCTGTACCGCCGTACTTGCCGACCCGGAACGTCGCCAACGTCTGCCGTTTATTATCGCCGGCGGGATTGGACCGGCCTTCGTATTACTGATGTGGAACTGGCTCGTCTTTGGACACCCTCTGGAGCTCTCCTATGCCCATAAGGTCAGTGCAGAGCACCAGACAATCCTATCCCACGGGTTTTTCGGGTTTGGCCTGCCATCGGTCGATCGCCTTTCCGAGCTATTATTCGGATCCAAACGCGGCCTCTTTTTTGTGGCCCCATGGCTGGTTCTCGCCCCCTGGGTGACCTTTGTAACCACCCGCTCCGAAGACCTGGCAAAAGCATGGAAGGTGGCCCTCGTTGGGGGTACCTTCGGCATCCCCGTCCTTTTGAGCGGTTTCGTGGACTGGGATGGCGGCGAAGCTCTTGGACCTCGTCATCTGGTGGCAGCACTTCCCCTGTTCGGAGTCGGGGTGGCCTTATGGCTGCGGCACTACCAGGAACGCTTTCGAGGAGGTCGAGGACGCCATGTTCTCCCGGTCCTGCTCTTTTCGAGTTTCGTTTTCTGCCTTCTGGGGGCGCATGTCTTCCCCTATTTCCCACAGGACATTGAAAACCCCATCTTCGAGTTAAGCCTACCGGTACTCCTGGATGGAAACGCTGGCCCGTCTATCTGGGATCCACTATTACCCTCGGGCTTTGCGGTCTTTGCTGTCCCTCTGCTCGGGGGGCTCGCGTTATTGGGGTGGGCTTTACGAGGGTCCATATGGACTACATCCGACGACAGTCCTAAATCCCGCCCGATCCTTGCTATCGGGGTCGCAGCGGGTGCGCTTCTGGTTCATCTGGTCATGGGTATTGCTCCCGTCACACCGGGCCGCCTCGGCCAGGGGCGGGTGTTGATGGCCCAGGCCCAGACCCACGAAAGGCTGGGTCGGTCCACTCTGGCCACCCCGCGCTATTCCGAAAGCTGCCAACACGCCTGGTGGCCCGCCTGCATCGAACGATGTAAGAAAAACAGTGTCGTCGGTTGCTCCAACGCCTGTCGCCTGGAAGAACGGCAACAATGCAACGAAAACTGCTCCTTTACATTGTTCAAAGGATGCATCGCGGCGTGTCGCCTCGGTGATCAACAATCCTGCACTACCGTACGTAATCGCGGCGATGACGCGGCCCGCGCAAAAATCCCTGCCCTTCCTCCAACTCAGCGGCAGTAGATATCATTATTGCGGAGGATAGCCTTGCAAGTGGGTGATTTGCAGTAGATGTCGTTGTTGCGCAGATACGCCTTGCAATCGCCTGTCTTACAATAGATGTCATTACGACGAATGATGGCCTTGCAATCACCGGTTTTGCAGTAGATGTCGTTGTTGCGCAGAATCGCTTTGCAATCCTCCGTTTCGCAGTAGATATCGTTACGACGCACCAGGGCTTTGCAATCCCCCGTCTTGCAGTAGATATCATTATTGCGCAAGAACGCCTTGCAATCGTCCGCCGTCCACGCCTTATAGCCCATCTGAAAGGGGCCGATTACACCCAACCAGAGCCCGATCATCAGAAAAAATGCCTGCATCTCTGCCTCCGTACAGCCGCTGCGATTGTATCATATCCACCTGCTCTTGGCAGGCCGGTCTACTCAACAACACAGCCCATCGATTGATTCCTTTCGCTCCACATACAGAGTGCGAATACGAGAAGGGCTTTACAGCTTTTTATCGGTGCTTTATAGACATCCTATACTCCTCGTAGGACGAGCTGATGAGCGACAACGATACCAAGCCGGATGGAACAACTGTAGACGACGCGGCCACCCCCGAGGCGGCAGCCGAAGATGCGCCAACGGATGCGCCAACGGAAACCGCAGCAACGGCTGAGCCGACGAACGCGGACGAAGGAACCTCTGAGGCTGCGGTAGAAGCCGCCCCAACGGATACGCCAACGGAAGACGAAGCAGCGGCTGTAGCCGAAACGGCAGAGAGTACCGAAGAGGAGATGGAGGAACCGGAGCCGGAGCCGGAGCCGGAACGTCGCTTTACGGTCGAAGAACTTGAGCGACTACTCGACTTCCTCCAGAACAAAAAACGCCGCCAGGACACCTTCTATGAGGACATCGAGATTGTGGAGATCGACTGGGAAAAGGAACGGATTCTTACCCGCCGGCCTCGTCCAAAACCCCTGCCGCCTTCGGACGAATATATGTCCTTCGACTTTCTGGTGAACTTCTACGCCTACCACCACGGTGGCATCGATAAGTTCTTAATCGATTTCCGTTAGAAACCGAGGCGATTACTAATCGCAAGACTCACCCTCCGGACAACAGTTGGGGATGGGCACGGCGTTACAGTTGCCGTTGGCCGGATCGCAGGAGTCCTCGGTACATTCGTCACCGTCATCACAGAGCTTGGGTGAGTTGAAGCATATCTGCTGGCCGCAGAGATCAATGGTACAGGCCAACCCATCCAGGCAATCCTGGTTCGTCGTGCACGGCGACCCACAAGATGGGTCCCATTCGTGGATACATCCGCCGGTTTCAGGAACACAACTGTCTGTTGTACAGGGATCCTGATCATCGCAGTCTATCTCGATGGTTAAACAGGATCCGCTGAGGGGATCACAGGCATTATCCGTACAAGGGTTGTCATCGTCGCAATCCACCGGGGCATTGGAACATTGTCCGGTAGACGCATCGCAACTATCGGTTGTGCAGAAGAAGAAGTCGGCGCAATCGAGATCGATGCTACAGCCGCCCGCACCGCAGCCCGGTGTTGGTGTATGGGTACAGGCCCCGGTCCCGGTCTGGCACGTATCCACGGTACAATCATCGCCATCGCCACAGTTTTTGTCGCTGCCGATACAGGTTCCTGCATCGCATTGGTCGTTAACTGTACACAGGTTCCCGTCGTTGCATGTCCCCGGTGACGGTACAAAGTTACAGTCTCCCGTCTCCGGGATACACAGATCGTCAGTACACGGGTTTTGATCGTGACAGGTCTTGTTTTTGTAGACACATACCCCCACCACACAGATGTCGAGAGTACATTCGTTGGCATCAGCACAGTCGCTATCCTCGGCACAGGACGGCATACATTGGGCTGATGGCGGATGGGTACAGCCGCTCTGCGGAAGGCATAGGTCCTGCGTACATGGATCATCATCCACACAATTGGTTGGTAACGCTCCCAGACAACTTCCGGCTACACACCGATCATCCGACGTGCACGGATCACCATCGTTACAGGTTTCGCCTTCCAGCGGCGCCGAATCATGGGTGCAATACCCGTCGACACAGCTATCGTATGTGCACGGGTTCCCATCGTTACAAGTGGCATCTTCACAGGGCTGACACTGGGGATTCGAATCCACGACACAGATCCCGACTACGCAGGAATCCAGAGAGCAGGGATCCAGATCGTCACATTCGTACGCAAACTGGCACGCCGGACAGGGACTCAACTGTTCATGAACGCATCCACTGGCAGGATTGCAGGAATCGGCCGTGCAGATGTTTCCATCGTTGCATTCAATGACCGCCTGCAAACAGAAGTTGTTCTGACAACCTTCGATGGTGCATTTGTTGTCGTCTGCGCACTCTTCATCCGTAGCGCAGGGCGGATTACATCCAGCGATCGGACTGTGCAGACAGCCGGATGTAGGATCGCAGCTGTCTTCCGAACAGTTATCTGCATCATCACAATCCTCGACCTCAAAGACACACAACTGCTCGATGCATTGGTAGTTCTTAATACAAAGGGACGTTCCCGATTCGAAATAGCAGTCATCATTCGTCTCACAGTCAAAGCTGCAATCGGCGATGGGTTCATGCACACAGGCCCCCGTGTCGGCCACACAAGAATCGGCAGTGCACGGAATGGCATCGTCACAGGTCTTATCCCAGGTACCACACAGACCGTTCGTACAGCCTACAAGCTTGCAGGGATCTTCTGTGGCAGGACAGTCATCAGCGGACGTGCAGATCTGTGCACAGTCCGGATCGGGAGCCGCCCCACAACCACCAGCCGACGGATTGCATACCGCGTACATGCATGGATCGACTGGATCCGGACAACTGACGGGCTCATAAGAACACGTCCCAGAGTCCGTATTACATAGGTCCGAAGTACATGGATTTCCGTCTCCACATTCCTCGTCTTCGGTACAAGTGGGAAGACAACTGGAGCTTGGTACATGAAGACAACCCAGGGTCGGTTCGCAGGCATCATCCGTGCAGGCATCCTGATCATCGCAGCTTATAGCAGAGTGTGAACACTCCTCGTCCTCGCAGCTGTCGGAAGTGCACAGGTTTTTGTCATCACATTGACCCGAAACTGTACAGGCCACACCACAACCGGGAATCGACTCATATTCGCACTCCCCTTCACTATTACATGTATCAACGGTGCAGGGATCATCGTCATCACAGTCCATCGGGCAGTTGCTTGAATCCGTTGCATCTCCCACATCCGAAGTGTCACCCGATCCAGCATCCAGCTTAGAGCTCGACCCGGGACCACATCCGACCACAACCATCACCGCGAGATACGCGACCCATCGATTCATTTTCTTCCCCCGGGAATTCATACAATCGACTGCACACCAAACCTTGATTCTAGGCTTCCTTCATGACTCTGGCAATCCCAGCCCCCTTAGATCGCCTAATCGACACACCAATCCGCATTCAAAGTGGTTGCAACTGATTCGGGAACCTGTTTAGACTCGCGCTCTTCCGTTCGATGAGCACGACCTTCTTGCCTCGGGCTCGCCATGACGGACAGGAGTCCCTGTGCCGGAAACAGCATCACAACCAAGAGCGCTACCGATGGGTGATCCTTTATGGACCGCCCTTTTAAACCTGAAATATAAGGTAGAGAGACTTCTTAAAGCCATCGATACCTACAACCAGGACGACCCCGCTATATCCAAAGCCATCCTCCTGCCCCTGGGTCAGTTGAGTTATGCCACAGATAATATGATGCGGCTTCATCTTCTCAACACTGTGAAGCCAACGATGGTTCGGATTTTCGGTGCCCGGATTGCCCATATGGGCACACAATGTACCCAGCTTCAGCGCTCCATCCAGGAGGCGCTACCCGATAAGAAATTCCGTGCATTCTGTACTGTTCACAACGGTACGAAGGTAAGCCAGCAGGTATTACACGCCGGGCTACAGACTCAACTTGCACAGGATTTCGACATGAACCTGGTGGTCACAGCCAAAAATGTGCAGGCCACTCCTATGGTTAAAACCGCAGAATAGGCCATAAGAATCCATCATGAAAGTTCGTCGCCCCCGGCGTAAAAAAACCGCTAAAGCTGTTGTTATCGACGTCGGTTGGAGTCGGACCAACTGGTCTCGAACCGCGGTGGCTTGGAGCGACGCTAAGACCGGCCGCGCCAAGGTGGATCTCCTCAAACCCGATGAATGGATTGAGGATTGGGTGAAGGAATTGGTCGTGCCGGGAGGTATCGTAGGTATCGATATTCCTCTCGACGGCTCCCCGGCAACGAGCCAATCCGACTCTTTTCGTCCGGTGGATCGTGGTCTGATCAAGGCGGGGATCCCACTGCTTCCTTCGGCCCAGGCCGGGTCCTTTGGCTCGGAAATCGCCTCACGTATTCAAGAAGCAGTGCCCGATTGCCAGGTCGTAGAACTCTACCCCTACGCGGTATTACGGGTACTGTGGAGCTTGCAATACGTTTCCGACAAGAAACCTGTAAAACTCCTCGACGATGGCGAGTGGAATGAACTGCTCGACGCCCGGGCCTGGCAAAAGCGCCCGCCGCGCTATAAGCGAGCCAGCAAGCGACAAGATATGGTCCGTGCCTTGAAACAGGCCGTGGGCGTTCTGGAAGGAACTCCCTACGGACGTGCGTTTGACGAACTGTCCGACGATCCTCTCGTGCTTATGACCCGCTCGCAGCTATTACGAATGTCCGACGCTTTCGATGGCCTTCTCGGATTGGTTGCTCTTGACCGTATGGTACGCAGATCCCCCTACGCCAAGAACTTTTCGGTACCGGGCCAATCGGGATCCATTCTGGGTGTTGCGGACACCTGGCTTTGGTCACGGTGGAGCTCTATCGTACGCGAGCTGGCTGTCTCACCCGTCAAAGTCAAATCACGCCGCCGCTAAATCACGGTTGTCCGGCCAGTAAATCTTCCTTGCGCTTCAAGATCCCGGCCAGCTTTTCGGCCGACAGGGTGAAGGGCACATCGTCGAAATAACAACCAGCACAGGCCGAGAGATGGCTACCATCCGAACGCCGCGGCCCGACAAAAACCTGGCCTTCCTCGCCGTCACTCGACCGAAGGATAAAGCGTGTGACTCCCGGGGTTTTCCTGGGGCTTCGTAGATCGGATCTCTTCTCCCGGATCCGAAGAGTGACAGCCTGCGCCGCGATCCGGCGTATTATGGCCTGGTCCACGTTATATTGCCGATCTCCGTCCAATAACTTCCAGGTCGAGGTGGTATCCCCCTTTGTCGTCAAATGGACCACCTGCCCGTCGGGATGGGTGATCAAGATCGTCTCCAGATCGCCGGATTTCCAGAAGAACAGACTGCGGTTCTCCAGTTCCTCCCAGCTCGTGGAGAGTTTCTCTTTGATGTACCTGGGCACCAAAAAGATATCGCTTCGATCGGACCGGCGCGCATGAATCTTCCTTTTGCTGTCCTCTCCAAACACGACCTCGAATCTACCTTTGTCCCCCGTTACCTTGAGCCGCAACGAGGGGGTCGCCAGGCCCGCGTCCGTGAGTGTCATGTCCGAAACGTACTCCTTGGCCTCTAGCCGTAGGATCGTTTTCACCAGAAGATCAACCAACGATGGTTCGGCCAGGGACCCATCCGAAATTTGTACCCATCCCTGCTCCGATGGTCGAAGAGCGAGACGGGGCTTCCCGTCCGCAAAGGTCTCAATTTGGCCGAGTTCCCCTTCCTCTTCAAAAGGAAGTACTTGTTTGTCACGAAGTGCATCCGTGGTGGGCAGAATCTGAGGACGTTGATGGATCCCCAGCTCATAGACATCATCAGGACGTCCATCGACCGTAACGTAGCAATAGGCATCCTGGCGCGGTCCCACATGCATTCGAATGCGTTCCTCTCCCAGCATCACTTCAAGGGTGGCTACCTTGCCGGCATCCGAATGACCGATGTCCCCGATCTTCCCCCTGACGTGGACTTTTTGCGCTCGAAGCGCGGTCAGAATCGAGAAATAGGATCGCGGGTTGCCCAGTCTGCGATCGGCCGGACGCTGGAATCGCCATCGATTGGGCTCCTCCTCGGTCCCGTCGCGTACAATCTCGATGATCCCGCCCGCATGTTCCGGGTTGTTGATGGTGACGGCATCAATAGAAGTCCACTCCCTGGCGGGGATCAGCCTCTTGGAACGGTAGCGAGCAACCGGCACGTCGAGAACCGACCGGAGCCCGGGCAAACTCACCAGCAGAGCCTGGGGTCGTTTCGAATCGACCCGGGTGATCCACGTTCGTTCCGCCACATTCTCACTTCCCGTCGATGTTTCCGGGTCGATGATCCCGATCTTCAGATGCATACGATTCGCTACGTCCGACTCTAGAATCACCTCCAGAGTGTCGCGCCCGACAAAGCCAAACGACCGGCTGTTGGCATCGGTGAGATCTTCCACCACCTGCGGGACCACATCCCTTTGGAAGAAATCGAGAATCCCCCGCACCTTCTGGTAGGAGGCCAATCCGGTGATGGGTTTCACGATCTCCCAGTCCGTGCCGCGATCCGAAGTCCGCTCCAGGCGGATCACACGGTCGCCTTTCCGTACTTCAATCATACGTACATTGGTCTGAAATAAAGTCTCTCTCTCGCCGGCCTGCTTTGCCTCCGATTCCAGACTTTCAATCCCTTCGTGGGTGCCCGCATCGGATGCGCGCTTACCCGGTCGCCTTATGACGAAAAAGAGTAGAGCACCGAACATCACCACCAAGATGACGAGTTTCCGGTTCATTACTCTGCCCCGCTCGAAGCCAAGTCCTCAAAGATCTTCTTTCGATCGGCATTTCTGCTCTGGCGAACGACATAGCCGATAAAGCCAAACATCCAGACCAACCACGGCAGGCCAGCGATAAGCCCCCAGGTCCAGATATCCTTCATAGAGCCAATATTGCTGTAGAGAGGTGGCCCCCGGGTGATCTTCGGGCCGATCCGACCCAGGACCGGATCGATGGTGGCCCAGTCCAGGATATTGTGGATGAACTTCATATTGTCACTGATGACCGGAAAGAGCTGCCGTATACGGAAGTCCCAGTTTTGCAGGTACAGATCAGCGGCCCGGAGCTTGGTAAACAGGATCCCCATATCGTCCTTGAGTGCCTGGGGATCGAGGGTACCCACCACCTGATTCACGCTAATTCCCTCCAAGCCCATATGGCTGCCGATGACGATGAGCTGCACGTCCCCCTCGGTGATATGCGACATGCGCGACTCGTCACCGATCGGGAGTTTATCAGGGGGGAAATAACTCTTTAAATTGCCGGTAACCTCCGCCGCCAGAATCCGTGATTTTCGTTGGCCAGCATCTCGAATCTGGCGTCCGAGGGGCCCAGGTTCGGCCTGCGGGTTGTTGAGCAACACGGCGTTCCCACTGGAACGCATCAGGGGAGTAAAGGTGGCTTCCGACAAACGCTCCGGTATCGGGTGCATCTCCACCGGGAACGGTAGGGTTACGCCGCTCAGGGTGCCCCGGAACTTCTTCATTTTACTAAGATCATTAACTCGCGGTAGCAGCGGATAATTCACCTTGGCCTGGACGGACGGTCCCTGGTCTGGCTGGTATATGATGGAGATTTTGTCGTTACTGCTGGTGTCCGCGACCATACCACTGGCATCGATTCGTATCCCATAGGCCTGCAACCGTTGCGCCAGATCATTGGGAAGAGCCAGCACCTGGTTCTTAATGGGCTCCGCCTGCTTGCCGAAGGAGTCACCCTCGGGGTAGGCCAGATTGTTGAGAGCCACACTCCACATCCCCGCAAATATGATCACCGGCTTTCCACTCAAGATGAACTGATCCACCGGATACCAGGTATTGTCATCATAGGGTTGCGTCGGACGTAAGATGATCAGTGCTGTCACATCGTCCGGAATCGGGTCGCCGGCATTGATTCGTACGGTGGCATAACCGTGGGACCCGAAGAAGAGTTCACCCACCTTTCGATTGATGCTGTTGACCGCGTCTTCAAAGCCCTTCAGATTGCCGATTACACGTCGGACCACGTCGTTGTCTCTTGGATCTGGATCTTTAATCTGGGAATCGCGCTGTGCGAAGGGGCAGAATGACTCTGCTGCACAGAGGAAGGCCACCTTCGACTCTCCCGGGA
>Ga0310121_10005713_pt1 | contig 10617 bp, 12 predicted proteins | sample CB27_Tmax_986_MG_FD_203504 | JGI IMG/M metagenome (GOLD analysis project Ga0310121, IMG submission 203504) | Marine microbial communities from Western Arctic Ocean, Canada - CB27_Tmax_986 | ecosystem: Environmental > Aquatic > Marine > Oceanic | place: Canada: Western Arctic Ocean | collected... | reverse complement strand
AAGTGGCGGCGCTGGTGTATTTCGCGGCGATTGGAATGCTGGCGTTTGTGTGGGGAGCGGCGGTGGGAGGGGCGAGGCTGCGTTAGGGGAGAATAGAATGCGCGGTCGGTCGGGGCGGAGCCGAGCGGCGATAAGGGAGGTACGGCGGCGATGCCGGTGTTGCTGACGATAGAGGAGGTGGCGGTGCGGATGGGAATATCGAAGTCGGCGGTCTATCGACGGATCGCCGTGGGGGAGTTGCGGGCGATCAGGATCACGGCTAGGGCGATGCGGGTGCTGGAGGCGGATTTGCAGGCGTATCTGAATCCGGCGGGGCCGGAGATGACGGTGCGGGAGGCGGCGGGGGTGCTGCGGCTGTCGCGTTCGGCGGTGTATGACCTGATCGAGGAGGGGAAATTGCCGGCGACGCGGCGAGGCCCGCGGGGGACGCGAATATTGCGACGGGAGCTGCGGAAATACGTCGAGCGGCGGCCGATGGTGACGGACGTGCCGGAGAATCTGTTTCGAGACCGGGGAGGGGAAGGGGGGTTATAGGGAGGCGCTGATGTGGATGAGCTGGAGGAAATCGTCGGCGATGAGGCTGGCGCCGCCGACGAGGGCGCCGTCGACGTGAGGTTGGGCGACGAGGTCGCGCCAGTTGGCGGGATTGACGCTGCCGCCATACAGGATGCAGAGGGCTTCGGAGGCGGTGTCGTCGTAGAGCTCGGCCACGAGACCACGGATGGCGCCGATGGTTTCGTCGGCCTGCTCGGGGGTGGCGTTGAGGCCGGTGCCGATGGCCCAGACGGGCTCGTAGGCGATGACGACACCGGCGATTTCGGCGGGGGTGACTTCGCTTAAGCCGGCGCGGACCTGGTCGCCGACGATGGCTTCGGTTTGAGCGGCCTGGCGATGTTCGAGCTGTTCGCCGATGCAGAGGACGGGGATGATGTGATGGTCGAGGGCGGCGCGGACCTTCTGGCCGACGAACTCGCTGGATTCGCCAAAGAGGGCGCGGCGCTCGGAGTGGCCGAGGAGGACCATGGAAGCGAGCTGGCTGAGCATGGGCGGAGAGATTTCGCCGGTGAAGGCGCCGGAGGGGGCGGGGTGGAGATTCTGGGCGCCGACGCTGACGCGGGTGTCGCCGAGGGCGGCGGCGATGGCGGGGAGGGCGAGGTATGGCGGGAATATGGCGATGTCGACGTTGCGGATGGATTTGGCGCCGGCGGCGACGGCCCGGCCGAGGGTGAGGGCCTGGTCGATGGAATTGTTCATTTTCCAGTTGCCGGCGATGAGCGGTCGTCGGGGCAATTCACACCTCTGATAGGAAGTAGAGTGTCGGTCGGTTGATGGGTAATAGTACGGCTGGTTGCCGGAAGGCGATGGTAGCGTACTTGACGAATCGGGCTGAGGAGCCGGCAGTTGTAAGCGGGGGCCGGAATTGCGTGAGATACCACAAGTGGTGAGGGATGGCCGTGCCGCGACGCTGAAGTTGCCCAAAGTGGAGCTGCACGTACACCTGGAGGCCACGCCGCGACCAACGACGCTGAAGGATCTGGCGCGGGAGCAGAACGAGGATTTGCCGGCCCGGCTCGACCCGGACAGCGACGTGCCGCTGGAGTTCGACAGCCTGATGGATTTCCTGCTTACGCTGCGGAAGATCAACCGTCTTTTCGTGCCGCCGGACATCTACGGTCGACTCTTATATGAGTATTTGGCAAGCCAGGCGGCGGCGAACGTGGTGTATTGCAAGGTGCGGTTTTCGCCGGTGCGGCCGGTGCAGGACCGGGGGATGTACCTGGGGAAGCTGATAGCGGAGCTGGGAAAGGCGAGGGACCGGGCGCGGGAGGATTTCGGGATTGACTTGGGATTGATCCTGTCGCTGAGCCGGACGCGGGATCCGGGGGCGAGTCGGGATTTGACGGCGGAGACGCTGCGGGTGGCGGACGGCGTCCTGGCGCAGTCGGACACGGGTGCGCTGGGTCTGGGCGGCGAGCGCGCGAGCCTGTCGCTGCTGTGCACGGACATCCGTGGATTCAGCACCTTTTTGGAGCAGATGGACCCGCACGCGCTGGTGGACTTCCTGAATGAGTACCTGACGGAGATGACGGACCTGGTCTTCGACGAAGAGGGGGTGCTGGACAAGTACATCGGCGATGCGGTGATGGCGTTCTGGGGATGGCCCCTGAAGCAAGAGGACCACGCGGTCCGCGCCATGAAGACATCTATCCGGATGGTGGAGAAGCTCAAAGTCAATGTCGGAAGCTTTTGAGAAGCGCGGCCTTCCGGGGCTCGGTATCCGCACGGGGGTCAACTCCGGCGATGCGACGGTGGGCAACATGGGATCGAAGAGTCGTTTCAGCATCACGGCGATGGGCGACAACGTGAACCTAGCGGCGCGGCTGGAGCCGATCAACAATCAGTACGGCACCGATCAGATGATCTCGGGGGCCACCCTGGAGATGGAGGACGGTGAGCGCGACGAGTTCCTGACCCGCCCGATAGACCTGGTGGCCGTCAAGGGTCGGTCGACGGGTACGGCGATCCACGAGCTGATCGGATTTAACAACGGGGAGAAGTTCACTGATCACCTGGCGCCGTGGGCGGAGGCGATCGATCTGTATCGCAACATGAAATTCAAGGAGGCCATCATGGCCTTCGAGAAGGTGCAGCAGATCAAGCCTGACGATCGGCCGACAAAGCTCTACCTGGAGCGCTGCGCGGTGATGGCGGAAGACCCGCCGGAAGCGGGCTGGGACGGGGCGTTTGTGATGAAGTCCAAGGGCTAGGCGAGAAAGCCCGGAAAAGTCTTACCGCTGGGTGGTGACGGAGGAACGGGGTTCCTGGCCGCTGAGGACGCGGGCGACTTCGGCGGCGGTCTCCCGGCGGAGAATTTCCATCGCGGTCAAGGAGAAAAAGCCGGCGTGGGGGGTGATGATGAGGTTGGGCGCCTGGTGCAGGGGCGAGTCAGCGGGCATGGGCTCGGGATCCATGACATCGAGGGCGGCGCCGGCGATGGAGCCGGACTCAAGGGCGGAGAGCAGGGCCTGATTGTCGACTAGACCGCCGCGGGCGGTGTTGATGAGGTAGGCGGTGGGCTTCATGAGGTCTAGGGCGCGAGCGTTTATCAGATGATGGGTTTCGGGGCGCAACGGGGTGTGGACAGACACGAAATCCGAGGTTTCGAATAGCTCGTCGAGTTCAACACGTCGGATTCCGCTGGACTCGAAGGCGGAATCGGGAGCGCGGGGAGAGAAGGCGATGGGCTGAAGGTCGAAGGCGCGGGCGCGGGTGGCGACAGCGCCGGCGATGGCGCCGAGGCCGATGAAGCCGATGGTCTGGCCGGTGAGGCGCTCGGTGGTTTTGGAGACGCCGACGGCATCCCATACGCCGTCGCGGACAGAGTCGTTGAGCCTGACGATGCCGCGACCGCAGGCGAGGAGGAGGGCCATGGTGTGGTCGGCAACTTCGCTGAGGCAAAAGCCGGGAACGTTGCAGCAGACGATGCCGCGGGCGACAGCGGCGGGAATATCGATGGTGTCCATGCCGGTGCCGTAGCGGGCGATGACGCGGCAATTTTTCAGAGTGTCGAGGACGCGGGCGGTGAGGGAGGCGTACTGGAAGATCAAGCCGTCGGCGTCGGCGCAGGCCTCGATGAGGTCGTCTTCGGTTTTGCACTGGGCGACGATGACTTCGGCGTCAATAGGGGTGAGCTGAGATTCCTCGATTGTGGGAGGCAACTCGAAGTCGGTCTCGGTGATGACGACCCGGAATTTCGCCATGAATATCCGCCCTCTCGTTGGCTGGTCGTTGCGCACGGGCCAATGGAGTAGCCGGTGGTGGGGAGGCAGTATAGCGGTCGGCCGGACCGGGCTGTCTAGGGCCAGCCGCCCGCGGCCGGACTAGGTTCCGGGAACTTGTCGGTCGCGGGTGGCGATGACGGCGGCAGCTATCGCTACGACGGCGGCAGCCAGGAACACAACCTGAAATCCCCGCAAGAGGGCCTCGGGGTCGGCGTCGAGGGCGGAGCTAACTCCGGCGCCGGTTGTCACGACAAGAACGAACAATCCTCCCCAGACCGCCTGGCCGGTGGCCAGGGCCAGCGTGCGCGAGGAAGCCAGAAATCCGCCGGCAATGCCGACTTCCGACCGCAGGGCGCCGAGCATGGCGCTGGTGTTGGGACCGACCAGGAATCCCTGCCCTACGCCGACAACCGAAAGCCGCAGGATGATTTCCAGCGTGCCCGAGTTGATGCCAGCGCCAGCAAGGGAGATCGAGCCGCCGGCTATGAGCATCAATCCGGCGGAGCGCGGCCAGCGGTGGCCGAAGCGGTCGGTGAGTTCGCCCGCCGGAATGGAGACGAGAGCGCCGACGGCGGGCACGACCGCGAGCAGGAGCCCCACTCTGGCAACCGGGAAGCCCAGGCCATTTTGCAGAAGGAACGGGCCGAGAAGCATGACGCTGGTGTAGGCGCCGTAGCCCAGATAGGAAATAAGAACGGCGCTCCGAAAGCCGTGATTGCGGAAGACCGCCAGGTTGAGCAGGGGGCGAGGCTGGCGACGCTGGTGGGTAATAAAGATGAGCAGGACGGCGCCGGATAAGCCGACGGTGGCGAGTGCGAGCACGGATGACCAACCGTGGCTAAAGCCGCGATTGAGAAAGAAAACCAGCGGCGCGATCCAGCCGGCGGCGAGAACGGCACCGGTCAGATCGTAGGAGCGGTCACGGCTCCCGGCCGGCTCCCGCAGCGTGAGTGCACCAGCAATGAGCACGAATCCAGCCACGGGGACGTTGGCGAAGAAAATGGACGGCCAACCAAAGGCGCCGATCAGCAGGCCGCCGGCCGCGGGACCGGCGAGCAGCCCGACGGCAATCATCAGCCCAATGATCCCGGTGGCACGGCCGCGCTCGGAGTCGGTAAAGGAGCTGACCAGCAACGGGGGACCGATCGCCTGCATGATGCCACCGCCAAATCCCTGGACGACCCGCATGGCTACGAGTGGCCAGAGGCCGCTGGCGAAGCCCGACAGCAGCGCGCCCAGGGCAAAGATCGTGGTGCCGATGAGGAATATGCGCCTACGGCCGAAGCGATCCCCGAGGCGACCCATCGGAAGGTGCAGGCTGGCGATGGTGACGAAATAGGCTAGGATGACCCATTGGACGGTTGAGATATCGGCGTTGAGATCGGCGGCCAGGGTGGGCAGGGCCAGGTTCACGATCGCCGAGGTGAACATGTTCAAGCCGACGCTGGCGCCCAGGACGACAACCACGAAGAGACGGCGAATCCCGGTGACGCCCATCGCGTTTGCGGTTGTGAGTGCGGCGGACTGGTCTTGGATCGGGATTCGGCCCCGGGTGGGTGCAGGACGCCGCTCCGGCGCCGATTCGTAGATTAGCGGATCATGGTGGTGCGACTAGAGCAAGCCTCATCGCGTCCCGGGCAAGCGGCAGAAAGCGGTTCAGACACGGATTGTCTGGCCGGCTACGCCTGGCCCGGGGGGGTTGGCGGGTGGCTAGAAGAGGGCGGCGATGAGGGGACTGTTGATGGCGACGCCGGCGCCGTTGAAGGCGGAGGTGCCGCCGCGCAGGGCGGTCTCGGCCAGGGAACCGAGTACGAAACTACTGGGCGAGGTGGTGGCGACGCGCTCGGCAACGGCTCCGACGCGGGTGGCGAGCCCGTTGAAATTGGTGAAGAGATCCTGGACGCGTTGGGGATCGTCGGAAAGGACTTCGTTCAGGCGCCCTTCGTCGACCTCGAGCGTGCCGTTAGTGGCCCGGGTGACGCCGATGGAAGCGAGCTCGAAGCTCTGAGATTGCACGGCGGCGGCGAGATCGCGCCGGACCTGGTCGTTGATGAAAGCGGCGTTGTCGTCCAGGAAGGCGCGGAAGTCGTCGAATTCGTTGACGAAACCCTGCACGAATTCGACCTGCGCTTCGGTGTCGGCGGCGACGCCAACGGTGATGGTCCCATTGGTGACGCGGTTGATCTCAAGGGTGACGGCGCCTCCGTCCAAGTCGATGGTGTTGGTCGCGGAGGTGACTGTTTGACCGTCGACGATGACTTCGGCGTCGCTGGCTTCCCGGCGAACGATGTCGGCCCCGGTTGCGGCGACGGCGTTGCCCTGCAGATCGCGGATGTCAAAAGTGGCTTCGGCGCCGGTGTCGTCGCGGGTGATGCGGATGCGCACCTCACCGGCGTTGGTTTCACGGACTTCAGCGGTGACGCCGGTATCGGCGGCGTTGATGTCGTCGGGGAGGTTATGCGGCATCGCGCCGTGGGGCCCGGCCGCCACGATCGCGCTGCGCGCCGGCCGCTGGATTGGTTGCGGGAGTAGGATGATGCCGCTCCCCTTCCTTGCTATGGTGTCGATGGGAGAAGGCTCCGTTGCGGCGACGGCAATTCCGGCCCAAAAGGGGTAGATATGGCAACAACCGCAGCGTCTAAGCTGGCCCTGCGTAGGCGACTAGGACTTAGCAACCGCGGCGGGCTTGCCGGCTACCTCTTCGTGGCCCCTTCCATCATCTTCCTGCTCATCTTTGTCATCCTGCCCATCATCGCTGCCTTCTACTACAGCCTCACCGACTACGATCTCATGCAGGAGCCGACTCTCGTCGGCATCAAGAACTACGGCAATCTCGTGGATGACACTCGCTATCATCGGGCGGTGACGAACACGCTCTACTTCGCGTTCGGCACTGTTCCCTCCGGGATCGTCACCTCGTTGCTCCTGGCCGTTCTGATCAATCGCCAGATTCGTGGCATCTACCTGTACCGAGCGTTGTTCTACATGCCGGTCGTGAGTTCCATGGTGTCCGTCTCCCTGATCTGGCTATGGTTCTACGAGCCCCAGTTCGGCCTCTTCAATGAGGTTCTGGAAACGGTCGGCCTCCCCAGATCGAAATTCCTCCGCGGTGCTCCCAGCGCCATGGCCTCCATCATCCTGCTCAGCGTGTGGAAGAACATGGGTCTCAACATGGTCATCTACTTGGCCGGGCTTCAGGGCATCCCCCCCCATCTCTACGAAGCCGCCGAAATCGACGGAGCCGGGCGCACATCAACCTTTTTCCGGATCACGCTCCCGCTCCTCGCTCCGACCACCTTTTTCGTCGTCATCGTCTATTTCATTGGCGCCACGCAAATGTTCACCCAGGTGTACGTCATGAACCCATCCATCGGCGCGGGCGGCGGCGGATACCAGCTCGGAGGTCCGCTGGACAGCACCACCACCGTAGTTGTCCAGATATATGAAAATGCCTTTATGTACCTGAAGATGGGCTACGCTGCGGCGATGTCCGCGGTACTTTTCCTGGTCATAGGTGTCATTACCGTCATCAACGCCCGCCTCCTCCGCTACGACCTCGGCTAGCGACCTGCCGGCGGCCGTCCCCGAGGGTTCTTGTACCGCCTCCGGCGACGCCAAGACGGCGCCAAACGTAAGCCCCGAGCGGTAAAGCAGGCGTGTCATTCCGGTTCCTGCGTTTGCCCTTGAGGCCGTGCAGGCCCAACGAATCCGCGTACGTGAAGCGCAGCTCATGGCGGGAGCTCGCTGGAAGGTCAACGACTTTGTGTTTCCGACAACTGTCGGGACGCCGCTGCGCGAGGCACATGTCCTGGAGCTGCTACACGATGTGCTGGAGAAAGCTGGACTCCCAAGACACAGCCCGCAGAACCTCCGCAGTACATACGCGACGAACCTTGTCACCGCGGGCGTGCATCCGCGAGTTGCGCAGGAATTACTAGGCCACGGTCGCATCGATACGACGATGCGAATCTACGCGACGGTGGTGCCGTCGGCGATGCTCGAAGTGGCTGACAACCTCAATGCCATGTTCCGCCCCAATCCCGCGGATTCGGAGCGCAGCGGACGCGCCTCGTAGGGCGGCTGCCGCAGATTTCGGAAGCTGGCTGCTACATGCGTTGCTACATTTGCCCCAACCAGCGACGTAACTCCCGCCCAACCACCGGGTAAAGGCATCGCAAGAATGGGTTGTGGTGCCGGGGGAGGGACTCGAACCCTCACGGGCGATGCCCTTTGGATTTTAAGTCCAATGCGTCTACCAATTCCGCCACCCCGGCGGGTGAAGGCAGCGTAGCACGGGGCGGGCGGGGGGCGGGGGTATTCCGGTCGTTACGATGGAGTGAGGCGAATGTGAGACGGGTCATAAAAGTCGTGGTTGGAAAATCCGTTTTGAGTGCGACAAAGGGGTGGAATCCGCGGCTTTAAGGACAGGAGAATTAGCCGATGGGGGACGAGCGTAATGTTGCGGGGAACTTGTTGCCGGCGCACCTGTCGGAGCTGGTGGGGAAGCAGGTTCATGGATCGGTGGACGTGACAGAGCACGTGGGGCACGACTGCCCGGCGGACCCGGCTGGGGAAACGCGCGAGTTCGCGTAAACGGACGGTTCGATGTCGATTCAATGGTGCGAAGCCTGTGAGTGGCACAGTGTGGAAAATCTGGTGGTCTCGTGAATTGCAAAGGTCGCCGGGGCGGCTAGATTCGCCGGTCGGAGGCGGTCAGGTGGAAGAGGTGATGGTGTCGATCAGTTCGGCCAGGCCGGCGTAGGCGGATTCGATACGCTCGCGGCCGATTTCGGCGGTGGCGAGGGTGGGGTCTCCGAGGGCGCCGTTGGCGGTGAGGTCGTGCATGTTGGTGGGGGTGCGGACGCAGTGGGCCTCCAGGGCGGTTCGAAAATCCCAGGCGGTGTCGTCGATCTGACCTTCGGCGATGGATTCGGTGCGGACGATTTGGGGGCAGAGGTAGAGGGCGGTGGAGGTTTCGTCTTCGCAGGCATGGCCGGCGCGGCCGGTGCCGGCGGCGGTGTGGCGCTTGAGAATTTCGGGATCGATGAGGCCCCACAGATCGACGGCTCCCATGAAGGCGACGCCTTCCCGGGCGCCGACCTCGGTGGCGACGAGCCTAGCGATGTCACGATTGCCGCCGTGGGCGTTGAGGATGAGAAAGCGGGTAAAACCGTGGGAGGTGAGAGAGTCGACTACGTCCTCGAAGATATGCATGACGGTATCGGCGGAGAGACTGATGGTGCCGGGGAAGTCCATGTGCAAGTTTGAGAGGCCCCAGCGGAGCGGGGGGGCGACGAGCAGACGGGGATAGAGGCGGCGGGAGGCTTCGCGGCAGAAGGCGTCGGCGATGAAGGTGTCGGTGCCGAGGGCGAGGTGGCCCCCGTGCTGCTCGGTGGCGCCGAATGGCAGGAGGACGAGCTCGATCTTGTCGCGGAGCCGTTCGACTTCGACGGTGGTGAGCTCGGAGAGCAGCAGCTCGGGTCGATCTTCGCCGTTGTTTTCGGTCATCGGGCCGATTTTCCCTTCGGTAAAACGGGCTCGGGGCGATCGAGCCAGTGCTCGATGATCTGGTTCAGGATGTCCATGAATTCGTCCATCATGCCTTCGACCAGGTTCTGGCCGCCCTCGTAACTGGCGTAGCGGGAGTCGCCGAGGGCGCCGTTGCGGGTGCCTTCGGCGAATGACCAGCTGAGGCGAACGCCGCTGCCGAAGAAACGGCGGCGGCGGCTGATGTGCTCGTGGAGGAGGTCGCCGGCGGCGACGTCTTCAGAGCGGACGAGGTCGGGACGGACGTACATGAGTTCGGCGGTCTCGACCTCGCAGGCGTGGCCGACGATGCGGGTCTTGCGTACCTGGGCTTCGATGTCGTCGGGCTCGAGCAGGGCGAGGGAGACGGAGCCGAAGAAATCGGGGGTTAACTCGGCGCCGATGGCCTGGACGGCGACGCTGATGATGCCCTCGTTGCCGGAGTGGAAATTGGTGATGAGCCAGTTGTTGAGTCCGTGCTGTTGCAGGGAGCGGAAGATGTCGCGCATGGTGTCGAGGACGGTCTCGGGGCGCAGGGTCATGCTGCCGGGAAAGTCCATGTGATAGGCGGACATGCCCCAGGGGATCGGTGGCAATATGAGGATGTGCGGATACAAACGGGCGGAGGCCATGCGGGCCATCTCGTGGGCCATGGTGAGATCGGTTTCCAGGGCGGTATTGGGACCGTGCTGCTCGATGGAACCGAGGGTGAGGATGGCGAGCTTGACCTCTGGCAGAACCTCTCTCAGTTCCGGCAGGGTGAGCTTCTCGAGTTCGAGGGGTTGGAGTCCCCCGAGATGGAATTCTGGCATTTTCAAAGTCGTCAAGATTAGGCTGGATTGAGATAATCAGGCAATTTTCGGGACGGCGAGGTCTGAACAGGGTGAAAGCGGGCGTGGGCGAAGCAGGCGACGAGCAGGGCGATGAACGTCCGGTGCTGGCCGTCGACATCGGCAATTCGAACATCACGGTGGGGGTGGCGGTGGCGCGGGAGATCGAGGCCCGGTGGCGTTTCGCGACGGAACGTGGACGCACGGCGGATGAGTATGCGGTGCTGCTGGGGGCGGCGCTGAAGGACGGGGATGTCGCGCCGGCGGATATCAAGGCGGCGGTGCTGGGGTCGGTGGTGCCGCCGCTGACGGATGTGGTGGGCTGGGCGGTGGCGACGGTGATCGGGGTGAGCCCTCTGGTGGTGACGGCGACGTCTATCCCGGGAGTGGAGGCGCTGGTGGATTTCCCGGCTGAGGTGGGGGTGGACCGGGTGTTGAACTGCGCGGCGGTGGGAGAGATCTTTGGCGGGCCGGCGATC
>Ga0310121_10005711_pt1 | contig 10619 bp, 7 predicted proteins | sample CB27_Tmax_986_MG_FD_203504 | JGI IMG/M metagenome (GOLD analysis project Ga0310121, IMG submission 203504) | Marine microbial communities from Western Arctic Ocean, Canada - CB27_Tmax_986 | ecosystem: Environmental > Aquatic > Marine > Oceanic | place: Canada: Western Arctic Ocean | collected... | reverse complement strand
TGGCGCGCCAGAGCTTTTGCGGTTTCACGATAGAAGAAACACAGCAATTTTGAAGACAAGGGAGACTGGGCACGTTCCATCAAGTTCAGATCGTCGCGGGATATGGTAAGACAAAGGGCCGCTTCCTTGGCAACACAATCAAAAAGAACCCGAGGGACCATACTCGTAGCAAGAGATCCTACCAGCGACACCGGCTCAAGCGAGAAATGTTCAATTCGACGCCCATGGGAGACCTCCTGAAACACGCTGACCACCCCATCCACCAGAAGAAAGATGTCCGTTGAGGGCGTGCCGGCGGTCATGATCTTCTCACCCGTGTCGAATTGCCGGGTGGTACAAACCGCCGCGAGGAGATTCAATTCGCGCTCGTTGAGTCCGGCTTCGACGGCAATAAGTTCAAGATTCGGGGGAGCTTTCATTCATCACAACTTTGCAGTCTGGATGTGTTTCAAGGTCAGAGCTTCAAAATGCGTTAAGGCAACTTCCGGTTGCTCGAAAATGCCGAAAATACGCTCGGCAATGCCCGTTGTACGTTGCTCCAACTCGACACCCAGTACACGAGACAGATGGGAAACGGCTCCATGGCCGGCCTCCTGTAGTTCGCGGAACCCGGCCATATCCACCCGGAAGATGAGCCCATCCTCAGACATTGTCGCTCGATAGGCATATGGCTCTCCTGTCAAAAATTCAATGCCCCCCACCACATGTCCAGCTTCGATTTTACTTACGGTCAAGACCTCGTTGCTCGGAAGTTTATGAGTCCGCGTTACACGCCCAGAGATCAGGAAGAGAAGTCCTAATGGTAAGTCTCCAACCTCAAACAGAATACTGTCCTCACGGGCATGGTACAACCGGCTGATTTCTACAATCTCTACAATGGCATCGGAAGGGAGCCCTTCCAGTAAAGGAACAGCTCGAAGCAACTTACTATAATCAATTTCTTCTGCGTCCGTCATACGGTGCACTACCATCATTGAATCGGCGTATTTTACGTTAAATCATCTGGGCTGTCATTCTCCACGCCTGGGCGGATAAAGACCAGTAGCCACTTAGGCGTCAGGCCATGCCCCAGCTAATTCCTCGAGCAGCGGACATGAGATGTTCTTGAAAGAGTCCAATCGCTTCTTCACATCGGCTACTAGACGATTGGCCTCGGCCGTCACGGTAGCCGGGGCTGGTCCACCGCGGGTATTCCGTCGGCGAAGCGATGCGTCCACGTTCAACCAGTCCTGCACATCCGCGTCAAAGGCGGTATGAAGACGGTTCAGCTCCGACAGGTCTAGTTCCGCCAGGGAACATTTTTTTTCTTCTGCCTGCGCCACAGCGACCCCTACCACCTCATGGGCCTCCCGAAATGCGACTCCTTTGGATACAAGGTAATCGGCCAGATCGGTGGCCAGAAGATGGGGATCGTTGGTTACGGTGTCTCGACAGCGTTCCGCGACAACCACCATTCCCTCCACGCATAAGGCCGCCAGAGCCAAGCCATCACGAAGCGCATTGAACGAGTCAAAGACCGATTCTTTGTCTTCCTGTAGGTCCTTATTATAGGCCATGGGCAGACCCTTGAGCATGACCAGCATCTGAACCGCGTTACCCACGAGACGGGCCGATTTTCCACGCACCAGTTCCAAAGCATCTGGGTTCTTCTTCTGGGGCATCAGACTCGACCCCGTGCAACAAGCGTCCGGCAATACGATATACCCGTGGGTCGGTGCGGCCCAGCTGATGAGATCTTCAGCCAAACGCGACAGATGTACCCCTGCCAACGCCGACACCTGTTGGAATTCGACCAGAAGATCGCGATCTGACACCGAATCCATACTATTTCCGCTCGGACCACCGGCAAATCCAAGGATTTCGGCGACATAATCCCTATCAAGGGGCAACGGAGAACCCGCCAGAGAACCACTACCCAGCGGACAGAACCGATTTCTACGCTGTAGATCACCAAACCGCTCGTCATCTCTTAGCAGCGGAAAGGCATGCGCCAACAGATGATGCCCCACGGTAACCGGCTGCGCGGCCTGGAGATGGGTTAAACCTATCAGGGGAACATCAGCATTAGCACCGGCCTTTGCAATCAGCGCATCGGCTACCTTCAAAATCCCAGATCGGACCTCCGATACCGCATCTCGAAGCCAGAGTAATTCATCCAATGCCACTTGATCATTACGGCTACGACCCGCATGAAGTCGCCCCGCCAGATCCGCTCCAACCACGGTGCGCAGTTCGTGTTCCACGTGTGTGTGTATGTCCTCGAGCTCATCACAGAACTCGACCTCACCCGCCACAAAGCGGTTCAAAACGCCGATCAGTCCGTCTTCCAATTGTTCGGCCTGATCCGACGACAGGATCTCAATACGGCCCAACATCCTTGCATGAGCAATCGAGCCAAGAATGTCCTGGGCAAGCAGACGCCGGTCGAAACCAATTGAGGCATTTACTCGCAACAGTAGACTATCGGGCGCCTCGCTAAAACGCCCCCCCCACATTCGGTTCTCACTCATCAGAACACCCACCCCAGAAATCCCTGCACCCGCATGGCCCAGTCCGCTTCCTTATCGTTAGAGCCACTGGAGTTCGCGGCCAATAGATTGAACGCCGCTCCAGGGAATAAGAAGCCCATAGAGACTCCCCATCGATATCGGCCGACCTCTTCAAACAACCCCTCAATATCAACCTCAAATCCGAGAAAATCGGACTGACCTGGAGTACTCGTCGACTCCATTGCAAAAGCCCCTTCCAGCCCGATACGGATCCCACGCGTTCGCGTCAGGTCGGGTTCAAAGTCATATTGGACCCAGGGTTTCGCATACCAGGCGTTCGAAATCCCGCCGACAACTTCATAAAAGAGGATTTGATCCACCCGGAAGTCTCGGTCGAAATGGAACGCTGCCAGCGTCGAATCGGGTGTTTCGGTCGTAGCACCCTGGTGAAACGGACTGTAGCCAAAAGACTGGTCGGGATCTCCCGTAGCAAGTCCGGCATCCAATCCTATCGTAAGGCTTCGATTCAACAGGCTATAGGATGAGGTCATCGCGAATCCCAGTTGGCCTAGTTCCAGGTTGGAACCGCCCGATACGCCCGGTGCGATGCTCCCGAATACATAGGCGGCCTCAAACTCTATCGTAAAGAGGTCTGTACCTGCCGTATTCCAATCCAATCGTCCCCAGACATCCGGTATATGTACCTGGGCCACCGAAGTCCCAGCAGAATCCAATTCCCAGGACCGATAGGTATACATAAGGCCCCAGTCGAACCGTGGCGTCCTGGTACCAACCAGGACTCGGGGAGCCGACCAATCGTGGGGCCGATTCGTAAGGGACGCGGTCAATTGATATCCCTTTCTATAATCTGTATCGCCCTGACCTAGAAGTTCGGCCGCCTGGTCGCCAGATGTGGATGCTCCAAACCAATCCAGATCATCCATCAACCAGTCATAGTTATAGCCCAGGGCCAGATGGTAACCCAGGCCGGGTATCGAGGCCTCAAGAACCAGTCGGTCTTCTACATCTCCGAAGTCTGAATTGAATTTATTTCCGGAGTTGTAGACCAACCCCATGCCCCAATGATGTGCCTGGCGACCGATCCGAAGGCTTCCGATCCCATGCTGCAACGTAAGAAAGAGCTCTCGAGTACGAAGGGCGTCGCGCCAACCATTCTCTCCGGCAACAAGGGTTTGCTGACCACCTGACAGGACCGCAAGGGGTTGTCGCGGATCCCCAGCCCCGGCTGCAGGAGTACTGCCCAGCACAAAGTTGTCGAACAGATCAAAACCTCCAACCAGTTTCAGATGTTCGCCTACATACAACGCCGGACGATATCGGAACCGAAAATTCACACCGGTTCTTGCATCGTTGTCGGTGGGGCCGACCTGGTCGGAAAAGGGATTGCCACCACTGGTACTATTGATGACATTATCCGTGGTGGGCGGTAACACCGCGCTGGTACCGACGGTGTGGCCTCCCACGATATCGGAGGTCCCCAGATGGAGACGATACATTAGATCGGGACGCAGTCGGAACATCCCATGATGCTCGAACCGCAGATAGCCCGGGCTTATTTCTTTCGGAGCAGCCGGCGTCGTGGCGGGCGTAACTACGCCCAATGGTTTCGGCGTCAGATCGACCGCCTGGTCCCCATCTTCTACCTCAACAACAGGAGCCGATGACACCTGGGCATACGCCACCCCCACGCTCATTCCAAAAACAAACGAGACGAGAATCACACCAATGCGGGTTCCGACCAACATACGCACTCCAGACCTTAACATCCCGCCAATAAATCCACACAACCACAACCTGTCAACTGATCATGCGATGTTGCGTAGAGCAGACCTGCGTTGTACCGGATCGACTGGAATCCCAACTGCGCCAAGAGCATCGTACATTTCCAGCTTAGAGAAGGGTTTCTCCAGGAAGTGTACTGCGCCGTATTCATCATTTAAACACTGCAGTTCTGGGTAGGCTGAACTGGCAGCGGTGACGAGTACCGGAAGACGCGGGAATCGGGCTCGAATCTCGGTCAGAAAGGAAGTCGATGACCCGTTGGGGATCGCCGGGTCTAGAACCACAAGGTCGAGTCGGACGAATGAGTTCAACTGCTCCAGTATCGGCCCGGTACTGCTGGATACCTGGGCCAGGTATCCAAGCCGTGTCAGCTGGGAAAGGAGGGTCCCCGCCACAATATGGTTCTCCTCGATTACCCAGACCAGCGGACGCCGGAACCGGGATGTAACGCTCCCACTGGAGCCACGGGACTCGATCCGACAGCCACCGATGGCTGGAAGATGTATCTGAAGGCCCGTTCCCGGATAGGAAACCGTACCTTCCACTTCGCTGATGCGGCCTCCGACCTCTTCAACCAATGCCTCAATCATGGCCATCCGGTAGGAGACAGCACGAGAATTACGGACCGGGTCGTTGGGGAAGGACTCTTCAGCCCCCGACAAGCGGGCCGGTGCTCCAGAATCCCGGACCGTGATCTGGGCACAGGGGCTCCCGTCCGCCGACACCACTGCGTTGAACTGAATCAGGATTCCGCCACGCCCATCAACCGACGCAAGGCCACGCATTGTAAGTTGCAGTACAATTCGATCCAGTCTCGCCTGGGACAGCTTCAAGTACGGGAGGTCCGCAGGAACCATAAACCGTAAGCCGACCTCTCGTGGTAATATCCTTTGGAGAACCTCAACTTGACGCCGTCGAGTGGTATCTGCGTCCGCAATAACATGCCTTTTATTCGTTCCATCGCCCTGAAACCCCATGACATAACGGCCAATCTGACCAACCCGGCGGCACCCATCCACAAGGGAATTCAGATCATCAAATGCAGGCGTATTGGGCTTGGTTTCACAGAGGAGCTTCTTGGCCGTCACCTGAGCAACGGTCATGCTATCCACAAGCTCATGGGCAATGCCGTTCGCCAGGATCCCAAATCGGTCGCCAGACTCTGCGGTCGAAGCGATCGATTCAAGGCGGGATTTTCGTGTCACATCCGCGATAACAAGAACCTGAGCGATGCCGCGCAAGAATGCGAGTCTCTGGGTAAATGCACGGATCTTCAGGGTACGTGGTCCGACCTGGGTATCAAGCTCCACGATCTCCGCTCCTCCTACCCCAGACACGAAAAGATCTTCCAGTTGCGGGATCGTCTCCATCAGGCGGCGTAGATTGATCGGGACGGATTCGTTCGGGAAGAGACGCTCCATCATACGCTTGAAGTTGGCGTTCTCGTATCGTACACGCCCCTTTAAGTCGAAGCGTGCAACCGCCACATCCATTGCATCACATAACTCCTGCTCGTATCCCTGGAAGGCACGGATTCCAAGACCGTATTGCGCGGCCATCGTCTGCTGTGTGGATTTCACCCCGGTCATGAACCGTCGACCGAGAATGATGATTACGATGATACCACTCAGAACAACGCCGCTACCCGAAACCACCAGAAGAATGCCTTGCATCGAACCGATGGCGGGCACCTGTTCGGATCCCAACAACAGACCAAGGTACAGAACTAGAACCCCCCAATGTAGAATCAGCGCACGGAAAAGGCTGGAACCTTCGGCGTCTCCTATGAGACGAGAAGACGGCGTGACGGGTGCGGTCAGATGTGTAGAGATATTCATGATACCGCCTACGAATAGATACTCGCGCTGCCCCACGACCAACTACATTAATACCGTGTATGTATTCGGATCCGACGACAATAAACTTGAATCCTGCACAGCAACCCGCCCTAAACCCGGTCCCCACTGCCGGTTTCGTTGACAGAATCCCCATCAACACCATAGGGGAGGTCCATGCGAAACCGGAACAAACTACGTGCGTTGATCAAAACCTTCAAAGTGGACGACGAGGACACCTCCCGTTCGCAGACGAAGGGATCGGCACAGATTCTGATCGGCGGCGATCTCCGCGATATTCTCAAAGAAAGAGAATCACCGCTCACCGGATTAAATGTGGTGGACAGTATTCGAGATCAAGAATCTGTGGATCGCTTCCAGGAACGAGTAGGACAGTACGAGCGTGTCTCCCTTGAGATCGGCTCGGCCACCGGTACATTCGTTCTTCAGACCGCCGCAGCAAATCCTTCCACATTATACCTCGCAGCCGAGGTGCGCCGCGTCTTACTTCGAAAGGCACAGAAGAAATGTTCACGGCAAAATCTGGAGAACCTGTTTCTAATGCTGGGCGATGTCCGCTTGCAGCTACCGCCATTACTGACTGGGGGACCGCTATTCCATCGGGTATACATTCTCTTCCCCGATCCATGGTGGAAACGACGACATTGGAAACGACGATTGTTCCAACCAGGTTTCTTAACCTTTCTCGCCTCGGCCGTGCATATCGATGGACTCGTGGTGCTGAAGAGCGACGTGAAGGAGTATCGAGACCAGGCACAGAAACTTGTAGACGCTTGTCCATTCTTTTGTCTGGAGACAGATCCCAGGACAGACGCCCAGATGGCGGCCCTGCCTCCGAGCCGACGTCAACAAGAACTCATCGACGCCGACCTCCCGATTTACACCTTGACCATACGGCGTACCGACGAGCCCCTACCCACTCCCGATTCTGCCTAAGACTGGACCGTCCCCCTCCTATCCGATATAGGCTCAGTCTGACCTTGAACCCGGCTAATTGGAGACGCATACCATGAACGCCATGGCTGTCGGCATGATCGGCCTACTCACTGTAGGGCTCGGACTCTTCGCAACTCTCCTTACCCAGAAGACTCTGGTCTTAATGGGTGCCACTGCGGACGATCGCTTCTCCAACATTCGAGAACGTATCGACCGGGTCATCGTCTACATGTTCGGCCAGAAGCGCATGTTCAAGGAGCCAAAGAGCGGCCTTATGCATGCGATTATCTTCTGGGGATTCTGCGTCATCAGTCTCCGAACCATCACCCTGTTTGCCATGGCTTTTTCGAGCCAGGGATTTGATTTTCATCTCCCGGGACTTGGAGCTGGAGCTCTAGGCGCCACATACGCCCTGACCAAGGATATCCTGGAGCTTCTCGTCCTTCTCATGGTGATTGGAGCGGCCATCCGCCGTATCCGCTACCGTCCCGAACGCCTCACTCCAAGCGGTGAAGCCCTGCTGATCCTGGCGTTCATCGGCATCTTGATGCTCACCGATTTCCTACTCGATGGAGCCAGATTTCTCGGACAGATGGAGGCCGGAGCGTTGAGTGCCGAGGGGCAGATGAGCCCGGTCGGGCGAACATTCGCAGGCATCTACTCCAGCCTGGGTTTCAACGCTGATGAAGCCCTGAGCGTGGGACGGGTAGCCTATTGGATCCACTGTGTGACCATTCTCGCATTTCTAAACCTGCTCCCCAAATCCAAGCACTTCCACGTCGTAACAGTATTCTTCAACATTCTGTTTTCCAAGCTGGAGCCAGCGGGTGCCATTCGACCGATTGAAAACCTGGAAGAACAGGAAACCTTCGGCGTTTCAAAGGTGGAACAGTTCAGTTGGAAACAACTCCTCGATGTCTACTCCTGCACCGAATGCGGTCGCTGTGAGGTCAACTGCCCGGCCTGGCATACGGGCAAACCCCTCAGCCCCAAGGTTCTGATCAAAGACATCCTGGAGAATCTGCATCATCACGAAAAGCGCATTATTTCCGAACAGAACGTGGTCAGTTCCCTGGTTAACAGGATCCGCGGCCGGAAGAGTGAACCACCGACGGCCGATCCCTTCACGCCGGTTGAGCCCGATCTCATCAGCCAGGTAAATGAGGATGTCATCTGGGCTTGTACCACCTGCCGATCTTGCGAAGAAAACTGCCCCCTGCTCATTACCCACGTCGACAAGATCATTGATATGCGCCGTCATCTTGTATTGATGGAGAGTAGTTTTTCCAAGGAAGTGGGCCAGGCCTTACGCAATCTGGAACAGAAGTCCAACCCGTGGGGCCTGCCAATTGCCGACCGGGGAAACTGGGCTGCTGATCTGGATGTTAAGACCCTGAGCGAAAACCCCGACGCCGAATATCTGTTCTTTGTGGGGTGCGCCGGCTGTTACGACGAACGGGCCGGTAGAGTCTCCACCGCAGTTGTTCGCATACTTAAGGAAGCAGGCGTAGATTTTGCCATCCTGGGTAAGGAAGAGGGCTGCACAGGAGATCCCGCACGAAGAATCGGAAACGAATACCTGTTCCAACTACAGGCCCAACAAAATATCGAGACGATGCAGGGCTACAATGTAAAGAAGGTCATCACGACCTGCCCCCATTGTTTCAACACGATAAAGAATGAATATCCGCAGCTCGGTGGCGACTTCGAGGTGGAGCACCATACGGATATGATCTTTCGATTCCTTGATGAAGGCCGGATCAAACCAACTCGTGAGTTGGACCTTCCCAGCCACAGCTCGGAAAAGACCCGTATTACGTTCCATGACTCATGCTATCTGGGGCGTTATAACAAGATCTACGATAGCCCCAGAGATAGCCTTAAGGCCCTGCCCGGAACCAACCTGGTGGAAATGGAACAAAGCCGTGAAAACGGATTCTGTTGTGGAGCCGGTGGTGCTCGCTGGCTAATGGAAGAACATATCGGAACGCGGGTCAACCAGGAACGCGTGCGCCAGGCCATGGAGGTGCGGCCCGACGTGATCGCTACCGCCTGTCCCTATTGCACGATGATGTTGGAAGATGGACTCAACGAAACGGGCGAAGAGGCGGTTGTCGTCGCCGATGTCGCCGAGTTGGTAGCCAACGCGTTGTAGGATTGTAGGACTCAAGACCTACGCAGTATCTCCACGGTTTTCGGGCCATGCCGCACGCCATAGAGATCATCCAACTCTCGAATTCCCATCGGACTCGTCACATTGACCTCCGTCAAGTACGGACCAATGATATCAATACCGACAAAACGTTGTCCCCGCGTTTCCAGGTCATCGAGTAAGGCGGCAATGATCTCCTCGTCACGAGCATCGAGTTCAACTCGGTGAGCGATTGCGCCCTGGCTTAGATTACATCGAAAATCACCCGGGGGCGGAGTTCGAACAAACGCCCCGATCACTTCACGGTCTGCCAATAGGATACGTTTGTCACCGCTCACGGCCTCCGCGATGAAGGCCTGGACCATCACGCGTTGGGTACCACCACGGGTGGCCTGCTCTACTATCTGGAGTAGATCGGGATCATCGCGACGAAGGAGCTGAACGCCACGACCACCCATCAAGTCGAGAGGTTTACAAATCGCCTGTTCCGGCTGAGCACGAATAAAATCTACAATCACGGTCGGGCTACGGCTGATGGATGTCGCCGGGCACAGCTCTGGAAACTGCAAGGCATAGACCTTCTCATTACAATCACGAAGTCCCTGGGGCCCGTTGATAACAGTAGCTCCCAATTTCTCGGCAGCCTCCAGCACATAGGTCGCGTAGATGTACTCCATATCAAAGGGCGGGTCCTTGCGCATGAAGACGCGTTGGAACTCGTGAATCAAAACCGTCACCGGAGGATCTACGTCCATCGATTTCTGCAAAGGGCTGCATTGCCGAAAACGATAGGCCGTGGCCCAGGGGCCCCGACCAACGTCTAGATGCATCTCATCGACAGTGGTGTACCAGACCTCATCGTTCAACTCGACCAGGGCCTCGACCATCGCCAGGCTGGTATCATTGGCCCATTTGAGATGCTCAAGTGGGTCGAGAACGAAAAGCCATTTCACGAGGTCGGCTCCAGCATTATCGACAGATCTTTGTACTGGTAGGTTGCGATCTTCCCAGCCGCATTCATCTGAATGACACCGCCAGTACCAACCCCACCCAATTGAATGGTTCCATTTCCCAGATCGGAAATGGTCAGCTGTCCCAACTCTCCCGTTCGAGGATCAATTACAGGCAGGGATCCGCCCGCCGATTTCGCTCGTCTATATGCGAGCTGCACAAGAAAGACCTGGGTTGGATCAAAGGGAATCGTGGCATCCACCGCTTCAATCTTACGTACCTTCACACCCGAGCCCTCACTACGATAAACCAACTTGGCCTTTTCCCGTTTGATGATCACAAACTTAAGGCTCAGCCCCCCCTGCCACCAACCACGATATTTTTCGAACACCCCCTCTTTCGAAAACTCGACATGGTGCTTAACCAACGGTC
>Ga0310121_10005710_pt1 | contig 10623 bp, 9 predicted proteins | sample CB27_Tmax_986_MG_FD_203504 | JGI IMG/M metagenome (GOLD analysis project Ga0310121, IMG submission 203504) | Marine microbial communities from Western Arctic Ocean, Canada - CB27_Tmax_986 | ecosystem: Environmental > Aquatic > Marine > Oceanic | place: Canada: Western Arctic Ocean | collected... | reverse complement strand
GCTGGGCCGGCGGACGAACTCCATCGACGCCGCGTCAATGTGCAACTTGTCGGTCTCGACACCGCTGTAATCGCCGCATACCTCTTCGAGGATGCGATCCCACAGCACGTACCCGAACCGTTGTGCGTTTGATTTGGTGATCATGGTCAACTTGTTTCGCCGGGTCTGCGCCAACTCGAAGCTAAAGCGCAGGACACGCTCTATCCCTCGTCGGGTGTGGATCGCCGTCTGGATAGCGATCTCGTCGGGCTTGTCGACCTTGAATGGCCCACCCATCGAGACATACTCACCCTCTGAGTTTTCGCGCACGACGACCATGTCGATCCTCCCCGGATCGACCAGCAGGGACTTGACGCCCGGCAACAGTTTCGCCGGCCGCACGCATGCATAGAGATCGAACGCCTGGCGGATGCGGATCAACGGTGCGAGCGTGACGTGATCGGGCAGGCGCGACGGATAACCGATCGCGCCGAGGAAAATCGCGTCGAAACCTCCCAGCGTATCGAGCATATCGTCCGGCGCTACCACCCCGTGCTTGTCGTAGTAATCGCAACCCCAGTCGAATCGGTCGAAATCGAGCGACAGGCGGCTCGTCTGTTGCTGCACGTGTTCGAGCACACGGACCGCCTCGTCGGTTACATCGACGCCTATCCCGTCGCCGGGGTAATGTGCAATACGGTAGGTCGCCATCAAAATATGCCTTCCTGTTGGTGATGCATGACCGCGACCACAAGGTGAATATCTTACACATGGCGCTTCAGCAGTGCCAAATACTCGGTGTTTCCCGCACGGCCTTTGCCCGCCCCGCCCAGGATGGGTGACCGGATGTGGGCAAGCACCTCTACGCCCAACGCGGGCAAACCGGCGAGCACTCGCGCGCAAACAGCTTCGGCATCTTTCGGATCGAGCACACCTGAATTGAGAAGTGATCGATCCGATTCATAGTGAGGTTTTATCAGCGTTACGATGCGCGCGTTATCGTCGCTCGACAACCACCGCAGCGCTGCGGGCACCGCGTGCGATTGGCGCGTCCAACCAAGATCAATGACAACCAGTTCACATCCGCCAAAGTCATCCAAGGACTGCGGATCAAAGTGCAATACGTTAGTGCGCTCGAGCGTGACGATGTGGTTGTCCTGGCGCAGCTTCCACGCGAGCGTGCCGTAACCGGTGTCGATTGCGTACACCCCGGCGGCGCCGCGCTGCAGCAGGCAATCGGTGAACCCGCCTGCATTGGAGCCGAAGTCTGCGCATCGACATCCCTTCACATCGATCCCGAACTGATCGAGCGCTGCGGCGAGCTTGACGCCACCGCGCGAAACGTACGGATGCTCCTCACTCATGATTCAAGTGCGCCCTTGAAATACGGACGAAACGCATCCAGCTGCCGGATCAGCCCGTGGAACATCGCAATGAGGATTCTCACTGCATTGACCCTTTTTGCAGGCGCTGCCCTCACATGTCCATCGGGCAGCAGGTTACGCGGAATTCCGGGTGACAACTACGATTGGCTCCAATCCCATTTCGGCACAAAGCCGAGCATCCGCTGTGCCTTGCGAGTGCTGATGACGCTTGCATTGCCTAAAAGCTCGCCACGGATCTCGACGCGATTGGCGAAGTTGCGTTGAATCAGATCAACCGTCGGTTCCCGGAATCGCGTGCTCGGCTGTGCAATCAGGAACGCCTCGTGACCCCCCAGATCAGCCTCAAGCGACAACACGTGGGCTTCGGCCACGTCACGTGCGTCGGCGTAGGCCCACATCATCAACGTCGTCGGATTGTCCGGCAACGGAGCCGGCAGAGGAAACTCGTTTTGTTGCTCAAGTGAAGCCACATTCGTAAAACGGAGGCTCACGACCGAAGTCGTCGTGCTTCGAGCCACCATCTCACCTATACATTCGCCGACCTGCTTGGAAAGACCGTAAGGCTCGAACGGCATCATGGGGTGTTCTTCGTCGAGCGGCAGGTATCGGGGCACGAACGCTGTCGGATCGCGGGCCCAGCCCATCGCAAATGCACTGGACGAGAATACGACTCGTCGTATTCGCTGAGCCGCCGCTGCCCAAAGGATATTGAACGTACCGGGAACATTATTTCTAAACGCCGCATCTGGCACCTCTTTGCCGGGACCGGGAATAGCCCCCATGTGGATGACCGCATCGACGCCTGACAATAGCTCGGCCACCTTCTCTGCGTTGCAGAGGTCGGCCTTAACAAATGGTGACGGTGAATCGTCGCACGAAACTCGGTCCGTGCCCAACACATCATATTCTCGCTCGACGAGGTGTCGGACAACGCGTCTTCCCAGCCGACCGGCAGCTCCTGTGACCAGGATCATGATGAACTGCTCCTTTACCCAAGACCGAATGCTCCCGGCGATGCCGGTGGGCCGCAGGCTACTCGATCCCGCTGTGCATGGCGGCACCTGGCGGTTGCGCGGCAAGGATCACGGCCTCGGCGTCGAGCATCTCGGACCAGCGAGCCTCGACCACGTCCGCGGGGGCAATTCTGCGTGCCAGATCGATAAATACCGCGTAATGCCCCCGCTCAGAGGCGCCCAGTCGACGATAAAGCCGGGCCAATTCATCATCCTCGACGTGCCCTGCCAACACGTCAAAACGTTCACATGATCGCGCCTCAATCAATGCACAGACCATCAGTCTATCTATCAGTTCGCCGCTGCCGCCTAGGCGCACCAGCCGCCGAAGCGCCGCGGCGTACGGATTTTGATGCGTTTTTGACAATCGACCTCCCCGCCGCGCCAGCAGGCGGGTAACGGTCGCCAAGTGCTCGGCCTCGTCGCATGCCACACCGGTCAGGGTCGCCACCCAGTGCTGTACCAGCCTGCCATCGCCGTCAGGGGGCCAGCGGTGCAGAAGATCCAACGCGTTGCTCACCGCTTTTTTTTCGAGGTGCGCGTGGTCGTTGAGCAGCGCCAGCGGGTCACACATGACCCGTTCGGCCCAAACCAGAGGGGTCGGGCATCGCAGTGGCGACTCAACTAGTGTATCCCGGGTCATCAGCCGATTCTAACTGTTATGCAGACATCCATCGATCAGGCCATGCGGCACATTATAGGAACTGACACGGGCGATCAGTTCGTCACCCATGATCTCGAGGTCGCCCCCGGGGGCGACCCTTCCCTGATGCAGCGTGAATGGTTGATTACCAACGGCGCGGGTGGCTACGCGATGGGTACGATCGCCGGCGTCAACACCAGACGGTACCACGGACTGCTCATCGCAGCCGCCCAACCGCCGGTGGGGCGAGTGGTGGTCCTGAATCAGATGTTCGAGCGACTCAGCTTCGAACAGGTGGGCCAGCATCGTCCCGTGGAATGGACAACCTGCACCTTCCGCGGCGCCGACGGAGAGCAAAACTACGCGCCGAGCGGCTTCGAGATGCTTCAACGTTTTCGCAGAGGCCTATCCGTCGCGTGGGTGTACCGGCACGGTGCTGTTCAGTTCACGCGCAAATTGACCCTGCACTGGAAACAGCAGGCCGCCACACTGTGCTATACCGTGGAGGGCTTGAAACAGCCCGCCACGCTGAGCCTGCAACCAATGCTTACGTTGCGCGACTTTCATTCGCTTTTGCACCTCGACAAGGCCACCGGGTTCGACATTAAATTGGGCGATCGGTCGGTCACCGTGCGTGGCGATGACCACGCGGTGACGCTTGGCTGCGACTGTGCCGAGTTCGTCGAGGATCCCAGCGAATGGTTCGACGTGTATTACCCCGTCGAGGCGTTGAGGGGCCAGGATGATCACGAAGATCACTACCTGCCCGGCAAGTTTGAGATCCCGCTGGATCCGCATCGTGACGAACAGACCATTACGGTCACGGTGGCGCTCGGCGATGACCCGGTCGAGCCGTGCCCGAACGACGCGGTGCGCCGAGCGCATCTGGTCCCGATGCTTGATCACCTCGGGCCGACGATCGACGATCGGACTCGCCGGATGCTGGTTATCGCCGCGGACGATTTCGTCGTTGACCGCACGCACGGCGAAGAGACGCTGAGCACGATCATGGCCGGCTACCCCTGGTTTGCCGACTGGGGCCGGGATACATTCATAGCCCTGCCGGGGTTGCTGTTGGCGACCGGCCGATTCGACGCCGCGGCGGCCGTGCTTCGCATCTTTGCCGAGTCGATCCATGACGGACTCGTACCCAACCGATTCGACGATTACGACGACCACGCAGCGCATTACAACACCGTGGACGCCAGTCTGTGGTTTATCCGCGCCGCGCTCGATTACGTCGAGCAAAGCCGCGATCACGCCACTTGGGACGCATACCTGGCGACCTCCGTCGTCGACGTACTCGAGGCGTACATCACCGGTACGCGATACGACATCGCGGTAACCGGTGACGGTCTGATCTCGGCGGGATCGGCGCAAACACAATTGACCTGGATGGACGCGGCATGCGACGGCACGGTGTTTACACCGCGATTCGGCAAGGCCGTCGAGATCAATGCCCTGTGGTACCACGCGTTGGTCGGCACCGCGGCATTGATACGCAATCAGGACGCCAACGCAGCCGATCATTACACCCGTCTGGCGGGTCGCGTGAAGCGCGCATTCACCAGGATATTCTGGGACGACAAACTTGGCTGCATGCGCGATCACATATGGACCGACGCGTCGGGCAACGGACACGTGGACAATTCGTTGCGCCCCAATCAGGTACTTGCACTGTCGTTGCCGCATTCACCGCTTCCGCGCACCAAGCAACGCATTGCCCTGGCAACGATTCGTGACCGCCTGCTGACGCCCTACGGGCTGCGCACCCTGCCACGAGATGATCCTAATTACCACGGTCGATACGCCGGATCACCCTATGATCGCGACGCGGCCTATCACCAGGGCACAGTCTGGCCGTGGCTGATCGGGCCCTACGCCGAAGCGGTGCTTCGCATCGGGCAGTTCGACGCCAAGGCGGTGCACGAGGCTCGCTGCGCGATCCAGCCACTTCTGTGTTTCCTTGACTCACCGGGCCTGGGCCAATTGCACGAGATTCATGAGGCTGAACCTCCCCACGCGCCCGCAGGCTGCATCGCGCAGGCATGGAGCATCGCCGAAGTGATCCGCGTCGTGAAACTGATCGAAGCCGCCGAATCCGGTGGATCAGGCAAGTGATTGAATCTTCATCACCGCGCGGTAGAACCCTGCCATCCGCTCACGCTTGACGGTCTCGGAACCGAACCGTGGATTCAACGGCTGCAGCCTGATGTCACCGTTCTCGAAGAAGATACGCTTGAACGTCGTCACGTGGTGGGGGTTCATTCGCACAAAGCAATCACAGCCGCTGACGACTCGAGCTGCGGGCGAAAAGATGACCGTGTCTCCCTCGTGGTAGTCGGGCGCCATCGAATCGCCTACGATGCGCGCAGCGAATGCCTGCGGATCATGAACATTCGGATATGCGACATATTCGTCCGCGACACGCATTGGGTAATCCAGATCGGTGAAATCGCGGGGATAACCGGTAGCAACCTTGTTGATCAGCGGCACCTGGTAGCGTACGGGGACGCGCACATCGACGTCGGCAGCGCGACGTGAGGCGCCGCGTAGAGTCGAATTGATCCGCTTGCTCAACTCACCCGAGCGAAACAGCTTGTCAAGGTTTTTGGCGCCGCCTTTTCGTGATGCGGTGGATTGCCTGAGCCAATGCGCCAACTCGACCCCCTTTTTCGCCTGCTGTGCGATCTTCTCAAACCGGGCGCGGACCGCGGAGGGCGTATTCTCCCACTCAGCGGCGCGTATCAATTCGCTATTGGTAATTGCCAGCACCTGCTCGATCGCCTCGAGGTGCTGCCTCGCCGGGGGATTGTTGACACGATGATTTTCGATCATCGACAGGTACCCCTTGGTCACGCCGACTTCATCGGCGACGGTCTGGAGGGTCAACCCCAACGCCTCGCGTCGCTCACGAACAATCTGTCCCACGGTCGGCATGTCACGCTCCGGCAGTTAAATAAATCATGAACTGGTGCCGCTCCTAGTATAATGAATACTGAACGATGCCCAAAGCCTGCTTGGAATTGAACCGGGGATCAAGACTTGTAACCGCCACCCAGCCGGACATGATCGCCGCTTCAACGGGTCGCCGAACCGGGCGGCATAATTCCCAATCGGCCCAAGCGCCGCACAAATCTGCGCAAGCGTGGGTACAGGGTGCTGGCACTTCCCAGCGTGATCGCTGACGGCATTGAGCGTATCCCCTCCGACAGATACCGGTCACGGGTGGGCCCCGCTACCTCTGCAACGCGCTGCACCACATGACCATCAACTTCGAGTCGGGCTCACGCCGGTGTATGTGCGCCATCACGCGGTCACGTAACGCACAATTCCGTCTCTAGACGGCGACCGCGAATGGTACTTGTTTAGCGACGGGGCCTGCCCCACGCCTGGCGACAGCAACGTTACGCCGGCTCGATGAAGTCGATGTTGCCGCAGGCGGGAATAATGCCGGCTTCGGCACCCTCGCGCAATAGTTGGATGACGGCGCGGCGGCCGGCGTCACCGTAGTCGAGGGTCCGATCGTTGACGTACATGTCAACGAATTGGCTGGCCAGATCGGCGCCCATGTCACGGGCGTAGTTCAACGCGTAGGCAACCGCTTCATCTCGGTGCGCCAGCGCGTATTCGATTGATTGCACGAGGATGTGGCAGATATTGCGCATCGCTTGGACACCCAGATCGCGACGGATGCAGTTGCCACCCAACGGCAACGGCAGGCCGCACGTTTGCGTCCACCACTCACCCAGGTCGACGACGCACCGCAGGCCCGCGTCGGCAAAAGTTAGTTGGCCCTCGTGAATAATCAGCCCGGCATCGAATCGGCCCGCCGCCACCGCCGGAATGATCTTGTCGAACATCACTACTTCATAATCATACGCGCCCTTACCCAGCAATAGCTGCAACGCCAGGTGCGCGGTTGTTCGCTCGCCCGGAATGGCGATGCGGATCCCTGATTTCAGGTCGTCAAGCGAAACGCTTTTTGATGCGACAACCATCGGCCCGTACCCGTCGCCCATCGATGCACCGCAACTTGTCAAGGCGTAGTCGCCGGCCACATACGGGTACTGGTGGATGGAGATCGCGGTGATCTCCAGTTCGCCTTGCAATGCGCGGTCGTTGAGCGATTGAATATCTTCGAGCACATGGACAAAGTCGTAGACACCCGTATCGATCGTCGGCGTGTAAGTCTTTCCACCCGGTCCCGATCCATTGGGGAAATTGGCCAGCGGATACCACATGAACGCGTCGTCAGGATCAGGTGAATGGCCGATGTGAATGGTCTTGTGCGCGGTCTGGCTCATGCTGCTAAGGCACCGGTAGGGGTTGTGACTCCTGCGAGCGGTCACTGCCTGATGAATAGCTGTGCTCAGCAACGTGGAACGATCGGCGCACGATCTGAACGAGCAACCTTTGCTCGAGATGGTCATCATGTCGCAACGGTCGCCAGTAGGCCTGCGTGATGCCCCGGCGCTGCCACTCGGTGGGCACGGATGAGAGTTTGCCGAGTACCCGACGCCCATCCGTCGACCCGGTCAGGTATGTGACCGGCAGGACGAGTCGTTCGACAAGCACCTCGGCGCGCATGAGGTAGCCGGGCGAATCGTCCGAGTCGTCGCCCAATCGCCAGGTGCGATCATCCGGCTTGCGGCCATCAGACTCGCGTGGTTCAAACGTAATCGTGATCTGGCGGCGCTGCTGGCTGATCGTGCTCTGAGCTGACTGGTCGTCGGTCGTGTTGTCGTCTTTCCACGGCTCCAACATGGTCGAGGCCGATACCGGCCTCGTTGTGATCGTTCCAAATCGGTAATCCTCGCGATCGATGTGGAAACCCTCGTCACGCAGGATCATCACCGCCGCGTCGAACATGCGCGTGTATTCGAGCGTGTCTATTTCGACCGGGTTTTGGATAGTGACCGATTGTTGCGGCGCGGCGCAGCCGGTCGAGCCGGCAAACATGAGTGCCGCCACGCAAAGCCCTGTAATCGCACACATCCACTTCATGGTTACATGAGTCTACCGGGCTGGTGCGCGGCAGTGCAAGTGTCATGATCCGTGCTCGCAGTGCCGATAACACGTGGTCCACGCCACAATGTTCGAGGAGTTGCATGGCCGATCCCCATGCGGGGTCAACCTGGCCCTGATTCTCGTCGATCTGAAATCAGGATGGTAACCCTGCCTTGTCCGAAAATCCTGCTTGTCGAAGATGATCCGGATACTGCGGATCTGATCCGCCAAACGCTTGCCGATCATTTCGGCGATGATTGTGTTGCGCACTGCGCCACGGCGGCCGAGGCGCTGGCCGAGGACGAGCAGACGATTGACCTGGTGTTGACCGATATGACCCTTCCCGATGGCAGCGGCCTGGACCTGCTGACCAAGTTGCTCAAACGCCGGGCTGATCTGCCCGTCGTGTTGGTGACCGCCTCGAGCATCCACGAACAGGCATTATCAGCGATTCGCCGGGGCGCGTATGACTACATCGTCAAAGCGGGCGATTATCTGTTTGCCATCCCCGTGGTCGTCGAAAAGAATCTGACCATCTGGCAGACCAAGCAGGAAAACACCCGATTGCACGACCGGCTCAAACGCACGCTTGAGGAGTTGCGGATCAAGAACAGCCAGCTCGAAGAATTGGTGCTGCAACTGAAGACCGTGGCCGCCAAAGATCCGCTGACCGGCCTGGCCAACCGGCGAGCCTTCGGGCACGCCCTAGAGCAGTGTTTTGCCGAGGCCTATCGTTACGGGCACGACCTGGCGTGCATCATGATCGATCTGGACGGGTTCAAGAACCTTAATGACACACTCGGTCACCCGGCGGGCGACGAGATACTGCAGCGCACGGCGGGCGTGCTGGAAGAGACATGCCGGCGGTCTGACATCGCCGGACGGCTCGGCGGCGACGAGTTTATCCTGCTCATGCCGCAAACGGACATGTCGACAGCGCGTCAGGCGGCGCGGCGCATCCTTGACGAGTTCGTCCGATCGGCACGCGACATGCTCGGTGACAGCGAAATCGCCGACCGCGTCAGCATCAGCATGGGCCTGGCCACCCTGCACGACTCGAAACCTGCCAATCCCGATCAACTCATCGCGCACGCCGACTCGGCGCTTTACAGCGCCAAGCAAGCGCGCGGCACTAACATCATGAACTATCAGCCACAGGACACCAACGCGCCCGCAGCGTGATCAATCGCGCACATCACCTGTTGCATCGCGACCCAACCCGGGCGTGAACAACACCAACACCAATGCAATAATCAATCCGATGCCGAGCCAGGAAATGGCGACGGTGTACGTCATTTCAAGCTGCTTGACCATGAAACCAGCCAACCAGGACGCCACGCTTGCCAACGACCACGCCAGCCCCATCAACACGCCGGTGATCAGGCTTTGATTGCCCGGCAAAAGGTGCTGGCCAAGTGAAATGCTGATTGGATTCGACGCACCGACCGTGCCCCCGGTCAGAAAGAGCAGCAGGATCAACAGCGCCATGGGCATCGGCGTGATTTGTGCCATTGCGTAGTACGACGCGGTTGCCAGCGCAAGACACAGACAAAGCACCCGCCGGCGCCCAAAGCGATCGGCCAGATGACCCATCGGCACCATGATAAGTACCGCGCCCGCCATCCACACCGCCAACGCGCCGCCGTTGACCCAAATCTGTGACATGCCGCGCTTCTCAACAAATTCCGGCAACAGAAACATCAAGCCCACGAACGATGCGGACATAAACAACTGAACCAGCCAGAGACTGATCAGTCTGCCGGGCAGGTGTCTTAACTTGCTGAACATCGTGCCCAGATCAAGCGGGCCAGTGAGTTTATCTGCCGGCTCGTGACACCAGATCGCCACCCAGATCACGACGCAAAACCCTGGGATCAATAGCACCTCGGTGTGCCGGTTCAGCCCGAGAAAGACAGTGCTGAACATTAAATGGCTCAAGCCTATACCGATCATACCGAACGCGATAAACAGCGAGACCATGGTCGATCGGTGCATGCTCGACGTGTTGCCCGCCAGACTCACCGCCGGTGGATGGAACATTCCCACGCCGATCTTGGCCACCAACATGATGACTAACATCGTGAGATAGCCGCTCCAGTGGTGCATGAATTGTGGATGCCGACTGATCGGCCCAAGCAGCATGATTAAACATGTCAGCGAGCAGCCAAGGATGACGAGTTTTCGGCGGTGGCCGTGATCAGCCCAGAGTCCGAAGATCGGCTGCAAGCCCATGGTCACATTGGACATCGCCACGATCGCACCCGCCCACACCAGGTCCAACCCGACCAGTTTCTTGAAGATCGGAAACACGCCGCCGAACCCGTCGACCATGGTGTGGCCAACGGCTAGGCAGATGTAAGCCTTCACGGATGGAGAAAGCCATGCACGGCCCGTGGCTTGCTCCGCCGCCACACTGATCGGGTTCTCGCGCACCGATAAAGCGTATCACAAAACGTGCGGCCAGCGCTTAGAAGCACGGGCTGAAGACCCGCGTTCTATCAAGATGTTTGGTGACTGACTCCCTTACCTTGCGATGCCGATAGAGCACGGCCGGTCGACATCCGGCATCAATTACAGCATGATCCGGCCCCTC
>Ga0310121_10005709_pt1 | contig 10626 bp, 12 predicted proteins | sample CB27_Tmax_986_MG_FD_203504 | JGI IMG/M metagenome (GOLD analysis project Ga0310121, IMG submission 203504) | Marine microbial communities from Western Arctic Ocean, Canada - CB27_Tmax_986 | ecosystem: Environmental > Aquatic > Marine > Oceanic | place: Canada: Western Arctic Ocean | collected... | reverse complement strand
CAATACAGGGCGAAGACCTGTACCTACTGCAGTCCCGTCCCGTCACGGCGTATCTGCCGCTTCCCGAGGATATAATCACCCGGCCTGGCGAGGAGAAGTGCCTCTATTTAGACCTCATCGTCCTCTCGCAGGGATTCTCCGATAATCTCTCCGTGCTCGGAGGGCAGTACTGGGGCAAGATGCTCGAGGCGATCAAGGGCGAGACGATGATCGATCGGGGGATGGATGGCACCCTCCTGAACACCTGTGGCCGGCAGTACATCCATTGCTCCAACCTGACGAAGGCGTTCGGCAGCTTAATGACGAAGAGCCTGGAGACATACGACACACCTACACGCAAGATCTTCGGCACGATCGACTTGAAGAAGGACTACCTTCCCGCAAAGAAGCCCGACGCCTTGAAGGGCATGGTGTGGGCTATTCTAGGGAAGATGGTCAACATGTTGCGTCATAGCATACGTGGCCTAAGGCCCAAGGAGGCAAAGAAGGCGTACGAACGGGCGGCGGACTCCGGCATCGCTGAGTGCCGGAGGCTTAGCGCGGAAGGCAGGCCCTTAGACGAGTTGGCGGAGCAGTTCCTGGGCCGGTTCAATGGTATGATAAACGATATCGTGGGCGTCTTACTGCCGGCGATGCTGGCTCGGTGGCGGCTCGGCCGTCTCTTCCGAAACGACGAAGCGAAAGATCTTTTGGTCGCGCTGGAGATGGACCTGTATGGCAACCCCACTTCAGAGATGGGCCATCTGTTGTACGAGATGGCTTCTTTCAACGAGATCCAAGAGACGGCTGATGGTGGGGAGTTCGCAAGGAATATAGAGTCTGGCGGATATTCGTCAGAACTGATGGACGCCTATCGAACCTACATGGACAAGTTCGGCTGCCGCGGCATAAAGGAGATCGATATCGCGACGCCGCGTGGCTACGAGGACCTAGCCGGATTTTTCGATCAGCTACGTGCTATCGACGTGAGCAACAACGCGATCAAAACCGTGCGCCAGCGCCGGGCTAAGGCCCACGACGAGCTGCTGGATATTGCCACGAAGAAGGGCAAGCGGAAGAAGTTTGAGCGTCTGGTGAAGCAGCACAGGATGGCGGGATTTCGTGAAGCTCCGAAGTATTTTTTCATCGTCACGGTAGACTTGATGCGACGGCGCGCTCTCGAGTTGGGGGATCGCTTCGTTCAGGAAGGCAGGCTTGAGGATCCGCACCAGATATTCGACCTCAAAATCGAGCAGATCGCGCGAGCCGAGAGGGATCCCGATGTCGAACTTCTACCGCTAGTCCTGAAAAATTTGGAACCGAGGCGGCGGCTCGAACACGTCAAGTCGTGGCCGAGGGTGATCGACAGTCGAGGGCGCATCTTTCGGGCACCTAGTGATGACACTGGGGATGGGCTGGTCGGTGACCCGATCGCGCCGGGTGTGGTGCGCGGTCCCGCGAAGGTTCTGCACGAGCCGTACGAGAAGCCCCTGAAGAAAGGGGAGATTCTCGTGACCCGCGCATCTGACCCCGGATGGACCCCGATCTTCATCAATGCAGCCGGAGTAGTCCTCGAGGTGGGTGGGGCCCTCCAGCACGGAGGTGTCATCGCGCGCGAATACGGCCTGCCCTGTGTGTCGGGCCTGGAAGGAATCACCGAAAAGGTGCAAGACGGCCAGATGATCGAAGTTGACGGTTCGAACGGAGTCGTACGCCTGATTGCGCCGAATCCGGAGCAGGGCACGTAGGTTAATCGCCCGGCGTACTAGTTCATATGAAATAGCATATTGCCAAGCCGAAGGACCGACCTTGTCCCCCCGGTATCCCAGCCGGCAACTAGCCCCTAGCCCCCCTCCGTGGCACCCAGCCACACCCAGCTATCCAGCAGTGTTCTGCGCGTCCTGAGTTGCGGGCCTGAGTGGGGCAGGGCAGAATGAAGGCATGAAGAGAACCCTGCTATTCGCGCTCGCTCTGATAGCCGTCGGGTAGCAATCGGAGACCCAATCTGACGGTTCGGCACAGGTTACTCCATCGGCTTCATGTTGAACTTCCTTTCCTGGCTAATCTTCGTCCCGTTGCAGATTGCGTTCATTCCATTAGCGGTCGTGGGAGTCGCAGTGGTGGCGTACAAGCAAATTCTCGTATCGAAACGCTTGGACGCTTCACAGACTGGTATCGAAACGCTCAACGCCCGCTGGACGATGCACATGTTCGGTATGCGAGATGACGTCCCCTCAAAGCAGCTGGCCGAAGCGATCCCAAACACTTCCGTGCTCGGGCTCAGCTTTTGCCTAATTCCATTATGGGTGAAGTACAAGATCAGCGGAACGCTCGCGCTATATCCGCGTGCACCCCAAGAAGGCAGTGAAACTCTGCTCGACTGGTTCCCTGTCCGAACTCTGTACATCGACCGGATTCTCGACAGGGCAGCGCCCGATATGGAGCAATTCGTCCTTATCGGTTCCGGCTACGACTCACGGGCCTATCTCTGCTCTGAGAAGCACCGCATGAAGTGCTTCGAACTAGATCGGGCCGGGACACAGCGGCTGAAGACAGATGCACTGACTAAGGCCGGTATAGAATCGAGCCACGTGAACTTTATACCGGTGGACTTCGAATGTGAGAATGCGTTTGATAAACTCTCAGAGGCTGGCTGGGACCCAAGCCGGAAGACGCTCTTCCTCTTCGAGGGCGTCACGCTCTACCTCGAAGAGGAAACCGTGCGGACCACCCTTCGTTACATAGCGGAACGCGCCGCACCTGGAAGCGTGCTCACGCTGGATATCTACGCTCAAAAGGTGATCGACGACCTTACACGACGCTCCAGACGTGTACTAGAGTACACGAACGAAGCCCTATCCTTCGGTCTGCCCTTTGAGACAGACTTCGAGCGCGTACTCGCCAATTTTATCGAGAGCGAGGATCTCCGATTGGGCGAGACGTTCTTTCTTGGTAGGACACACGAGACAGGGCCCTATGGAGTGGTCGCGGAAGTGTTGGTTTAGTGATCCGACGGCATCTTCTGGCCCAACAACGTGTCTGGATTACCCCCAGGATCATACCCCCAGTGAGGGAGTGCCCCGCCTCTGAGAAAACCTTTCCCCTCAAGGACGAGTATCTAACACAGGCGTCGCCCAACTAACGGTGACCGGAGGAATTTGAAGGAAACCCACCCACCCTGTCCACCCGGCCTAGAAGACGGTAACTAGCCCCCCCCTCCGTGGCGTCCAGCCACACCTAGCTATCCAGCAGTGTTTCACTCGTCTGATCATGCTAGTACTTTGTGAGAAGACCCTTTGGAGGCGGATGACTCCATGAGATTTACAGCTGCTGTAGCTTGGGTTGCGGTCATGTGCTGGGTGCCCATGGAAGGAGGGGCACAGCGTCTGCGCGAAGCAAGGCTTCCGCGTGGTTATGCCGGCTTAAGTCTCGATATCCTGGAGCCCTTTGGTAAGTTGGGGACTTTCTTCGATAATGGCGCCGGCGGCCAGATCCATGGTGGATTTGGGATTTCCTCAGAAAGTCGCCTTAGGCTCAGGGGCGACTTCGGTCTCCTAATCTATGGTCATGAGCAGCGCGAGTTCTGCGCCCCGGTTCCGATCGGTTGCCGGATCGGCCTCCACGTCGATACGAATAACACAATTTTGTTCGGGGGGATCGGTCCCGAATTCGTGCTCAGGACCGGCCGGATCGATCCCTACGTGTACGGGACGATGGGTTTCTCATACTTCGTGACCACGTCTTCGCTTGGAGGATCGGACGACGGCAAAGCATTGTTTCAAACCACCAATTACTCAGATGGAGTTATGGCGTGGAAGGCGGGTGGCGGTTTTCGGATCCGGCTTAGTGGTGGTGAGCACCCCGTCTCGATGGACTTAGGTCTCGAGCGGCATCAGAATGGGATCGTCAGTTTTTTGACCAAGGGTGACATCCAGAATAACCCAGACGGAAGCGTCACCCTCTTCCCGAACAAGGGCGAGGCGAATCTCATGACGTTTCGGTTAGGGGTCTCTATGGGCTTCTGGACGAGGTAGAAGAAAAGATTCCCACAGCTGGGAGTCCCAACGTCCCGAAAAAATCTTGGTAGCTGGGGCGGGTCCCTTTTCCCGATAAGCGCGACCCCAGTGGGGGTGACCCCCCCTATTCCACTGCCAGCGTTCCGTCGAAACCGTTCGTATTATGACTCCCATCACAGAACGGCTTTCTGCTTGAGCTACCACAGCGACAGAGCGAGTACGGTTTGCCCTCGGGTGTGGTCACGGGGTTGCCGTCACTGTCGCACAAGGGAATCTCCCCATCTATCCGTAGCGATCCATTTTCGCGGATCGTGATCATTGGGCTGGACAACGTGTTCCTCCTGGGTTGGCGATGATGTCGAACTTAGGCGTACCCCGGTATTGCCTCCGGTTTCCGAGGTCCTCGTCGTTGCCGGTCTGTTGATTCAGAGTCAGAGGGCACGGCTTCGGGCCTGGTGACCCCGGCGGCCCTCCTCATTGGCACATCGCTGCCAGTGAAACGCCGTTTCCCGAAAAATATTTAGCACCCAGCCACACCTAGCTATCCAGCAGTGTTTTGCTCGTTCGATCAGGCTAGTACGTTGCGAGAGCACTTCTGGTAGAGGATGGTCCGATGAACAAAAAACTGCAGGGTGTGATCATCGGTATGGGGACGGACTCCGGAACGAGCGTCGGCTGGACCGCACATACAGAGTTGAGGAACATGGTGTCGTGTGGACTCAGTCCTATGGAGCCGATTGTCGCAGCGACACGGACCAATGCTGAGATTCTCGGGCTCGATCAGCTCGGGATGGTGGCACCGGGAAGGAGCGCAGACTTCGTGGTGCTGGAGGCGAACGCTCTGGACGACATCACCAACACGCGCCGGATCTCTCAGGTCTACCTGAGGGGAGACCAAGTCGATCGCGAGGCGCTGAGGGCTAAGTTCATGGACGGCGCTATGTGACGGACAGTGGACGGGGGAGTTCCCCGCTGGGTGTCCGCGCACCAATTGGCCAGAGAAACGTTGGCCACACCATGTTCGTCTTCGCCTTACCCGAACAGTGAGGCCGGAAGCGTAGGGCCCGATGTTTGATGGGAAAGGGAATTAACGTGCAGACACGCTGGAGGTATTCATGAAAGGCTCGTTCACGGTCACTCTAGGTCTTTGTCTTTTACTACTCGGCCTTGTGAGTAGCCCATTTCCGTCTTCTGCGTCCGGCCAGGAGGTCGGTTGGACGACCCTGTTTGACGGTTCCAGTATCGACGGCTGGAGAGTTCTCGGCGACGCCAACTGGGAGTTGGCTGACGCCGCCGTTTCGGCCGACCGCGGGAGCGGGTATCTCGTAACAGAGTCGTCGTATGGGGATTTCGAGCTGACGTTGGAATTCTGGGTCGATGAGCCGGCCAACAGCGGTGTCTTCATTCGCTGTTCGGATCCCGACAACATCGGAGCTGCCAACTCCTATGAGGTCAATATCTACGATACGCGGGCCGACCAGACATACAGAACCGGAGGAATCGTGAACGTGGCAGCGCCCACTAGCGTCATCAATACCGGGGGCCAGTGGAACAGTTACGAAATCACGGCCCAGGGCTCACGACTTGTCGTCATACTGAACGGCACTCAGGTGGTCGACGCCACGCACGATCAATTTGTGCGAGGCCCTATCGCACTTCAATACGGTGCGGGTACGGTGAGATTTCGCAACGTCCAGATTCGGGTGCTCGATTAGAAAGCGATCAGAAATCGATGACTTGGAGGTCCGTATGCATCGGCGGAACAAAGCGCCCCGGAGGCTGTTGACAGCCGCCCTAGCAGGCCTCGTCGTGGCCTGCTCACTGGAAATCGATGAGGGCCAGCTCTCCGGCAGAGAGAGCGTGACGTTATTCGAGGGCGCCCGACTCATCGTGGGCGACGGCAGCACGCCAGTCGAGAACTCCGCGTTCCTCGTCGAGGGGACCAGGTTTGCGAGCGTCGGCACGGCGGGCGAGATCGAGGCTCCAGATGGTGCGGTCCGCATCGACCTGAGTGGAAAGACGGTCATCCCGACGTTCGTCGATATCCACAGCCACATCGGGTACGAGAGGGTGCCGGAAAACACCCAGTTGAAGGAGAACTATACGCGCGAGAATCTTATCGACCACCTGGAACGGTATGCGTACACGGGGCATGCCATCACGGTAAGCCTCGGGTCCGATCCGCCGGAGGATTGGGTGTGGCAGATGCGAGAGGACTCGGAACGGCCGTCTTTTACAGGGGCTCGATTCGAGACGGTCGGTCGGGGCATAGCCTGGCCGGGGACCGGGCCCACCGTGGCCGCGAGAAATGACACTCCCTATGCCGTCTTCACCCCCTGGATGGCCGAGGTGGCCGTCCGGGAACTGGCCGGTCACGATGTCCCGTTCGTGAAGCTCTGGGTCGAGGACCGGGATGGCTTCCAGGTCCCGGGACGTAAGGGGCCGTTCGTGCTGACTCCGGACATCTCCAAGGCCGCCGTCGTCGAGGCTAACAGGCTGGGCCTGCGCACTATGGCCCACGTCAAAACCGTGCCTGAGTTGAAAGATCTCCTACGTGCCGGGGTGGACATGTGGACCCACCCGATCGCGGATGCGCCCGCCGACGAGGAGCTGCTGGCGTTACTCAGAGAGCGCCCCGGTCTCTGGTACCTCCCCGTCCTCACTCCGGCCGGCAGAGGCGGGGCGGGACAGCGGGACGCAGGAGAGCGACCGGATTGGCTCGACGATCCACTCCTCCGGGCGATCAAGTGTCCGGCGTTCCTCGAGAGCTGGGGCCGGCAGTTCGAGAGCAGTGGGTCGGGGTCGTCTCCCACGGGCGGAATCGGCGGCGAAAACGCAAGGACCTTTCTCGAGGTGGGGGTGCGTTTCGCCCTGGGAAGCCACGATGCTGGCGGGAACCGGATCCTGGGATGGGGAAGCCACATGGAGTTGGAGTCCTTCGTGAAATGGCTCGGGATGACCCCACACGAAGCCATCGTGACGGCGACCAGCGCGGGCGCCGAACTGCTGGGGCGCAGCGACCTCGGCTCCGTGGCGGAGGGAAAGTCCGCGGACTTCGTCGTGCTCGATGCCAACCCCCTGGACGACATCCGGAATACCCGCAAGATCTCCCGGGTCTACCTCAGGGGCGACGAGATCGACCGGGCCGCGATGCGGGCCCGCTGGGAGGCCCAGTGCGCTTCGGTGGGAGCGACGCAGTAAATATCACGGCCGAACCCAAACTACTCGAGCCGCGGCGGCTACCTGGCTGGCGCCTCCTCGATTCGTACGTTCCGCAGTGTAGAGACGTCAGCCGGCAGCGGTTCCTCACCAGCCGGATATCCGTTCAGGCTGATAAAGTAGGCCAGGAGGTTCGCATAATCCTCCGGACTCAGGCTACCGGGATCGCCCTCCGGCATCATCGTGGACACGAGTTCCAAGATATCGCCGGCCGTCTGGCCCGGGTGGTCAGCAGCGTCACCTCGCCCGATTCGGGCGACACGTAGAGCTGGGTACGAGCCTCGTCGTCGATGCTCAGCTTGTGAAACGGGAGCAGCCTGCGCTGTGATATGGTCCACTGGTCGGACTGCGTCAGAAGCGTCTCGTAGCGGACCCGCTCCGGGGCAACGTCCATGAATCGACTCGCCACGTCGCGAGCCGGATCGGGGCCCACCTCTCCCATCAATTCGCCCGTGTCGGCGAATACGGTCGCCGTGCCCCGCCACCGATCCGGTAGGCCGGCCGATCCATCACCGTGAGGAGCGTGACTCTCTCCAAGAGGTCCTCGAGACCCCCCCGTCGAGCGGCCTCCTCCGGCGTCACCCGGATGGATTCGAGATCCAACGGTGCTAGACGCTCCAGGCGCAGTTCATCGGTCAGGATCGGCATCCTCCGGGCGTAGATCATCCCGATCCCGGAGGCAAACCAAACCACGAACAGCAGCCCCAGGGCGATGCCCAAGTACCGATGGGAGAGGATCAACCATTTCCGGAGCCGAGCCATCATACGAGTGCCCGGGACACTAGCGCGGGGAGCTCCAGAGCGGGGGACCGCATCCTGCGGTCATCAGAGCCCGCCGACCGTCACCCCTCTACACGGGTTGCGGTAAACGTCCCCACCAAAAGTCCGCCGGCGATGTCCATCGTCCCTGAGATCGTGCCGTCTGCATTGACGGTTCCGGCGTATTCCACCGGGGCGAGTTGCCCTTGTAGATCGGCCGAGAACTCGAACCTCATCTCCGATCCCGTCACTCGCCCCGATATGGGCGATTGCCCCAGCGCGTCGGACGAATAGCGTCCGCTCAGGGTCCCTCCGTCCTGTGCCAGCGTCACTTCCGGCATGGTGACGCCCGTGTCTGTCGTAACCGAGAAGATCCAATCGCCTGATAGGTCCACCGCCTGAGCGCTGGCCTCGACCGCTCCCGCGATGGCGATCACCATCGCGGGAGCGACCATTCCGACCAAGCGGGTCTTGGGGAATTTCATTTCGTACTCCTCCGTTCGAGTTCTTGCTTGTACGAGTTCTACATCGCCCCCGCGGAGGGCGCTAGTCGATCACCGCCTGATACACGAACCGCTTGAACTGCCGGCGGAACGTGATGTCACGATTTGGCCGAATCTGAATCATGAAGATACCGATGAGGTCTTCCTCTGGATCGACCCAGAAGGAAGTGCCCCGGATTCCGTACCAGTAGCAGTTGCCCACCGAACTAGGCATCCCATCCAGGCCCGCCACGTTCTTCACCGTGAAGCCAAGCCCGAAACCCCATCCACGTCGCAGAAAACCGGTCGGGGTCCCGTCCGGCAGGTGATCGGTTGTCATCAGCTCGATCGTCTTCCGACTGAGGATTCGAGCCCCGTCCAGCTCTCCGCCGTTGAGCAGCATCTGTGCGAACCGGGCATAGTCGTGCGCGGTGGAGACGAGCCCGCCACCTCCGGAGAACCTCGTGGGGGCCGCATGAACCTGAGCGTGTCGCCGACGGTGAGCGTCCGCTCGGCCCCTTGGTGCCCATAGTGGCGGGCGAAACGATCACGCTTGGAGGCCGGAACGTAGAATCCGGTATCGACCATGCCGAGGGGCTCGAAGATCCGCTCGCGGAGGAATACATCGAACGACTGTCCTGACACGACCTCCACGAGGTGCCCGAGCACGTCCGTGGAGAGGCTGTAGTTCCACCGCGTTCCCGGCTGGCACACCAGCGGGAACGCGCTCAGATGGGTCACCATGTCCGCGAGCGTCGACCCGCCCCCAACCCTCTCTCGTAGGTAGAGCGAGTCGACGACGGTGTTGGAGAATGTGCCATAGGTCAGACCCGACGTATGACGCAACAGATCCATGATCGTAATCGGTCGACGCGCCCGCTCAGTCGGAATGTCATCCGCGGACGTCGCTTCGGAGAGTTTGGCTACCGGGACGTTGGCGAGTTCGGGCAGATACCGTCCGACGGGATCGGTGAGGAAGAATCGTCCCTCCTCGTAGAGCATCATCACGGCTACGCTCGTGATGGGCTTCGTCATGGAGGCGATTCGGAAGATGTCGTCCACCACCTCCTGGGGGTCGCCCGCGGCCAGGTCACGCATGCCCCACGCGCCGGTGTACGGGAGCTTTCCGTGCCTCAGGACCATCCGACCGCACCCGCGATGCGGCCCTCCTCAGCGTAGCTTAGGAAGGCGGCGTCGATTCGCTGGAGGCGCTCGGACGAAAGTCCGACCTCCTCAGGTCGTGGCGAGAGTAAAGTCCTGGGCGGTTGCGGGGGCCGCGGAGTGGCCGAACAGTGCGAAAGCGCCGAACAAAGCGAAGAGGCCGAACCGTGCGAAAGCAATGGTGGCTCTGCGGATCATCCTACAGAATCCGCCCTTCCGTCGTCAGCCGAATTCGGTACAGACCCGTGCGCGCCGTCATATAGAGCGTGCGCCCGTCGTCGCCCCAGCCGACATTGGCAGGCACCTCATCGGGCTGGATGCTTCCCAGGTGTGTCCCGTCGGGGGCGAAGACCCAGACCCCGCCCGGTCCCGTCGCGAAGATGTTCCCCGCGAGATCGACCTTCATGCCGTCGGCAGCTCCCTCCGCCATCTGGTCGTTCACGTCGTAGAAGACGCGAGGGTTCGACAAGCCCTCGTCGTCGACGTCGTAAGCGTACCAGACCTTCTGATTCGCGTCGGAGTTCGCCACGTAGAGTGTCGTCTCATCGGGCGAGAGGGCGATGCCATTGGGGCGGGTCTGATCCGCGTAGAGTAGCTCCAGCTCGCCGTCGAGGCGTAGCCGGTAGATGCCGTTGAAGTCGAGCTCCCGCAACGGCGACTCCTCGAGAGCCTCCAGACCGTATGGGGGATCGGTGAAGTACAGCGAGCCGTCCGCACCGTAGACGGCATCGTTCGGACTGTTCAGCCGTCTCCCCTGGTAGTTGTCGACCAGCGTCGTCCGCGTGCCGTCCGCCTCGAGCCGTGAAATGAGGCGATTTCCGTGCTCGCAGATAATGAGTCGACCCTCCTCGTCGAGCGTCAGGCCGTTGGAGCTGACGGACCCTCGGCCGGTGAGGTCGCCCTCGAACACCGGGTCGATCAAGGGGCTCGCCCCCTCGACTTCGGTCCACTGATAGAGGGCGTTCGCCTGCACGTCCGAAAACAGGAGCCGAGATTCGTTTTGGATCCAG
>Ga0310121_10005708_pt1 | contig 10627 bp, 4 predicted proteins | sample CB27_Tmax_986_MG_FD_203504 | JGI IMG/M metagenome (GOLD analysis project Ga0310121, IMG submission 203504) | Marine microbial communities from Western Arctic Ocean, Canada - CB27_Tmax_986 | ecosystem: Environmental > Aquatic > Marine > Oceanic | place: Canada: Western Arctic Ocean | collected... | reverse complement strand
GGCACGGGTGGACTGGGTGGCACGTCCCAGAGCCGGTGGCGAAGGGCGTGGTGGATTTCAGTGCGACGCCCCCCTCGCATTCCACGCCCATCACTGGTTCCTGGCGTGGGAAGCCGTTTACCAATCGATGGCTTTGTGCAGGGCGGGCGGCGTATGGATAGCAGCCTTTTTTCCACGCCATCACTTCGTTCTGAGCGTGCCACCCGTGCCACCCGTGCCACCAAACGTGCCACCCAATACCGCTCTTGGCTGGCGACTAGTACGTTTCGCTCAAGATTGAAACCAACTTGGCCTCGTCGATACTACCTCCCGTGACGAGGCAAACCGATTTGCCGCGTTCGGCCTCGGCCACAGACAGAGCGGCTGCTGCGGTGAGCGCGCCGGACGGTTCCGCGATGATCTTGTTGCCGAACGCCAGTTGCTTCACCGCGGACTTTACCGCCCGTTCGGACACGAGCACAACACGATCGACGAGGTCGTTGAGCAGCGGAAACATTTCCTCGGTCATATAGGGCACAGCCACGCCGTCGCAAATGGTGTTGCAGTCGACCGAAACGGGCTTGCCCGCGTCAATACTCCGCGCCAGCGAGGGGCACTCCTCGGGCTCCACGGCAACCAACTGAGCTGTGGGCCGCAGCGCCTTCAACGCCGCGCCGACTCCCCCGATCAGCCCGCCACCGCCGACCGGCACGAAGACCGAATCGACATCGGGGCAGTCTTCCAGAATCTCGAGTGCCAAACTTGCGTGGCCAATCATCACGTTGCGATTTATCCAGGGGTGAATGAACGCGTAAGGCTCTTGTTCCCACAGATGTTCGCGCAGGTAGCGAAACACTTCTGGCATTGGAAGCAGCACGGGCGTGCCACCGTAGGCGCGCACTGCATCAACTTTACTCGCCGGAGCCTGCTCAGGCATCACGCTACGGGCCGACACTCCAAAGCGGCGGCCAACCCACGCCAAAGCCTGTGCCGTGTTGCCAGCGCTCACGGTACTGAGGCCGCGCTGCCTTTCGCGGTCCGACAACGAGGCGACCGCGTTATAGACCCCCCGAATCTTGAAGGAAGTAACCGGCTGATGGATCTCCAGCTTCAGCAGAATAGTTGAGCGGTGCGAGAAACTATGCAGCGGTACCAGCGGCGTATGAACGACGACGTCGCCCAGACGATGAGCAGCCTGCCGGATCTCGTCTAGCGTTGGAGCAACTGCGGCTGGCATGACAGGCACCGTCCTGGTAGTCAGGGTCGAAGAAGTCTCGAACCGGTTCTACTCTGGCGATCGCACGGCGGCAAGCCAGTTTCACTCTCCGATGATAGTCCCGCGGCGTCGCTGCAGGTGCAGCACTCCGATGGTCATCGCTGCCACCACGCCCTTCGCCTAGGGCTCAGGGGCGTGCCACCCCAAGCCAGGGGGATGTCTGGGGGCGGTGCGGGTGCCACGTGTGGCACGTGCTGGCACGGTTAGCATTGGGTGGCACGCTCAGAACGAAGTGCTGGGCGTGGTCTGCCACGGCGTCCTGCGTTACCCGTGCGTTATCAGAGACAGCGATCCAAAACTCCCTACGGTTTTGGTCTTGGTAGCACGCTCAACACGTCGTCTTTCACGCCTCGGTTCGCTCTTCGTTATGCCTTGCCGCAGCACTATCCCGGAGCGGGCAGATTGCTGGCGCCCATCAGAGACTCGTCGATCGCGCGGGCTGCACCGCGGCCTTCGTTGATCGCCCAGACGACGAGCGACTGGCCGCGACGACAATCGCCAGCGGCGAACACTTTTTCGACACTGGTACGAAAGCAACCATGTTCAGCACGGTAGTTACTCCGCTGATCGTGATCGAGGCCGAGCGTCTCGGACACAGTTTGTTCTGGGCCGAGAAAGCCCATCGACAAAAACACTAAGTCGGCTTGCCAGCTCTTTTCGCTCCCACCCACTTCGGTGAAGGGAGCTTTTTCGCCAGGCGTGGACCAGTCGATCTCAACCGTGATGATTCCGGCCACGTTGCCCTGCCCGTCATCCAGGAATTCTTTCGAGAGGACGGAGTAGGTGCGGGGATCCGTGTCAAATTTTGCTCGAGTTTCTTCGTGCGAATAATCGACCCGAAAGGTGCGTGGCCATTGGGGCCAGGGATTGTTGTCGGCCCGCTCGACGGGGGGTTGGTCGAGAAGTTCAAAATTGACGATACTCTTACAACCGTGTCTCAGTGAGGTGCCAATGCAGTCGGCGCCCGTGTCCCCACCGCCGATCACGATCACGTCCTTGCCAGCGGCGTTGATGTTGTGAGCGTCGGCGAGCTGCGAATCGAGGAAACTCTTGGTGTTGCGCGTGAGGAAGTCCATGGCGAAATGGATTCCGTTGAGATTCCTGCCCGGAATCGGCAAGTCGCGGGGACGAGTTGCTCCGGTAGCCAGCAACAGCGCATCGTTCTCTTCCAACAGCTGCTGGGGATCGATGTACCGGATCGGGCAGCCGCGCTGGATCATGATCTGTGTCATGTGACCTGCGGAAAAACCCTCCTGGCGACCGACGTGTGCGTTGGTGACGAAGCGAATGCCTTCCTTTTCGAGCAGGTCGATTCGTCTTTGCACGACCTGCTTGCTGAGCTTCATGTTGGGGATGCCGTACATCAGCAATCCGCCAATTCGATCGGCCCGCTCGTACACGGTGACCGTGTGGCCAACTTTGTTCAGTTGGTCGGCAGCCGCCAATCCAGCCGGCCCGGAACCCACGACCGCTACTTTTTTTCCCGTGCGAGTTTGCGGCGGGTGAGGTTGCACCCAGCCTTCGGCAAAGCCGCGATCAATGATCGCGTTTTCAATGTTCTTGATCGTTACCGCCGGTTCGATGATGCTCAGCACACAGGCGCCTTCGCAAGGCGCCGGGCAAGTGCGGCCGGTGAACTCGGGAAAGTTGTTCGTTTTGTGTAGCCGGTCGAGCGCTTCCCGCCACCGTCCCTCGTAGACAAGGTCGTTCCACTCGGGGATCAAGTTATCGATCGGACAGCCATTTTGAGATTGGCAGAAAGGAACGCCGCAATCCATGCAGCGCGCACCCTGGGTGCGCAGGCGATCCTCAGCAGCGACGGTATAGATCTCGTCGAAGTCTCGCATACGCACCAACGGGTCGCGATACGGTACTGTCTGGCGTGAGTATTCTCTGAAACCGGTCGGTTTTCCCATGTTTGACGGGTTGGGGGTTATAGGGGTGGAGCGATGCGAGGGAACTGATCGTCAGGCTTACTTACTGGTAGCTTCTCCTTGCAACAAGGCATCGTTTTCCTCAGCGGACCTGGCACGTTCCAGCAGCACACGTTTGTAATCAACCGGCATGACTTTGACGAATTGCCGGAGGACCTGAGGCCAGTTGTCCAACGTCTGCCGGGCCACTGTCGAACCGGTCAGCTGTTGATGCAATTCAATGATGTTCCGCAATTCGGCAACGTCTTCATCGGTCTCGACTCGCTCTAATTCAACGTTGCCCAAGTTGCATCTCAGATTGAAATCTCCGTCCACGTCCCACACGTAAGCGACACCGCCCGACATGCCGGCGGCGAAATTTCGGCCGGTGGGACCCAGAATAACGACCCGCCCGCCCGTCATATACTCGCAGGCGTGATCGCCTACGCCTTCGATAACAGCCCAGGCGCCGCTGTTACGGACACAAAATCGCTCGGCCGCGCGCCCCCGAAAGAACGCCTGGCCACTCGTTGCACCGTACAGCACCACGTTTCCAACGATAGTGTTCTCCTCCGGGGCGAATCCGCTACTTGGGTGTGGGTAAACGACCAAGCGCCCGCCGGACAGGCCCTTGCCGACATAGTCGTTGCCATCGCCCGCCAGCTCCAGCGTGATCCCGTGAGCCAACCAAGCCCCGAAGCTCTGGCCAGCCGATCCGTCGAATTTGATGTGGATTGTGTCATCCGGCAAACCGTTCTCTCCCCAGCGCTTCACCAAATGGTGGCTGAGGAGCGTACCTACCGTGCGGTTCGTGTTGATGATGGGTAGCTCGATATCGACGCGGTCGCCGTGGTCAAGTGCAGGCGCGCACAATTCCAGCAACCGAGTGTTATCCAGCGCGTGCTGCAAGCCATGATCCTGCTCGATGGTGTGGCACACGCCGACGTCGTCATGCGGTCCCTGCGCCGGTGACAGAATCGGTGTCAGATCGATTCCATCCGCCTTCCAGTGCAGCACTGCCTGCTCGACGTCCAGCACATCCACGCGGCCCACCATTTCGATAAAGCGACGAAACCCCAATTCGGCCATGTGCCGGCGTACTTCCTCGGCCACCAGGAACAAGTAATTGGTCACGTACTCCGGCTTGCCGGCAAATTTCTCTCGCAGCAGCGGATCCTGCGTAGCGATGCCAACCGGGCAGGTATTGAGATGGCATTTGCGCATCATGATGCAGCCGAGTGTGATCAAAGGCGCCGTCGAAAAACCGATTTCCTCGGCACCCAAGAGAGCCCCGATCACGACGTCTCGGCCAGTCTTCATGCCACCGTCGGTCTGCAACACGACGCGGCTGCGGAGATCGTTCAGCACCAACGTCTGGTGTGTTTCGGCAATCCCCAGCTCCCACGGCAAACCGGCGTGCTTGATACTGGTCAGCGGTGATGCACCCGTGCCGCCGGAGTCACCGGAGATCAAAATGTGCTCGGCATGCGCCTTGGCCACGCCCGCCGCGATCGTACCGACACCGACTTCGGACACCAGCTTGACGCTGATGCGCGCGGAGGGATTCGCGTTTTTCAGATCGTGGATCAGTTGTGCCAAATCCTCGATCGAATAAATATCGTGGTGCGGCGGCGGACTGATCAAGCCCACACCCGGCGTCGAATAGCGGATGCGAGCGATGTATTCGTCCACCTTGCGACCGGGAAGTTCACCCCCCTCGCCAGGCTTGGCACCCTGTGAGATCTTAATCTGGAGTTCGTCCGCGTTGGCCAAATACCAGGCCGTGACGCCGAAGCGACCCGAAGCGACCTGTTTGATCGCGGACCGTTTGGAATCGCCATTCGGCAGCGTCTTGAACCGTTCCGAGTCTTCCCCCCCCTCGCCCGTGTTGCTCTTACCGCCGATACGATTCATGGCGATGGCCAGGGTCTCGTGAGCCTCGGCGGAGATCGATCCGAAGCTCATCGCACCCGTACAAAAACGTTTGACGATCTCGCTGGCCGGCTCCACCTGGTCCAGTGGAAGGGGGCCGCCGTTGACTCCTTCCCTGAATTTGAGCAAGCCCCGTAAGGTATACCGCTTGCGGTTTTCTTCATTCACGGAACTCGCGAATCGCCAATAGATGTCTTCATCGTTTGTGCGCGCGGCAACTTGCACGTCGCTGATGACCTGCGGATCCCAGCCGTGTTTTTCGCCCTTGGCGCGCCAATGGAACTCGCCCGGGTTGGGCAGCAAGGGCTGTGCATCTTCTACTCGCTGAGGAAAGCCCAACGCGTGACGCCGCAATGTTTCCTTGGCTAAGATCTCGAAATCGACGCCTTGCACCCGGCTAGCAGTGTGCGTAAAGCAGCGGTCGATCACTTCGTCCTTGAGCCCGACCGCCTCGAAAATCTGGGCCCCCTTATACGATTGGAGAGTTGAAATGCCCATCTTGGCCATCACTTTGAGCATTCCTTTGGCTACGCCCTTGCGATAGGCAGCGACGATCTTGTCATCGTCACCAAATTCCTCCGGATCGAGTAAACCATCGCGGCGTGCCTGCCAAAGAGCCTCGAACGCCAAATAGGGGTTGATGGCGTCCGCGCCGTAGCCGACGAGTAAACAATGATGATGGACTTCACGGGCCTCGCCAGTCTCCAAGACCAACCCTAGACGCGTTCGGTTGGCATGGCGGACCAAGTGGTGATGGACCGTGCCACAGGCCAACAAGGTACTCAAGGGCACCTGCTGTTCGCTAACCTGGCGATCCGTCAGTACAACGAGACTGTAACCCTCTTCGATCGCCTGTTCAGCTTCGTCGCAGATTCGGTCCAAGGCAGCCAACATGCCCTGCTCGCCAGCGGCCCGAGGAAAAGTGATGTCGATGGTCCCGCATCTCCAGCCGCGATGATCCATATGCTGAATGGCTGCCAATTCCTCGTTGGTCAAGATGGGATGCGGCACAAGTAAGCGGTGGCAATCGCTTTCTTCAGTGGCCAGCAAGTTCTGCTCCGGGCCAATGTAGCACTCCAAAGACATGATGATCGCTTCGCGAATCGAATCAATCGCCGGATTGGTTACCTGGGCAAAGAGCTGCTTATAGTAGTCGTACAGCAAACGCGGTTGATCGGAGAGACAGGCGAGCGCCGAGTCATTGCCCATCGAGCCGACCGGGTCTCGTTTTTCCTTGATCAAGGGCAACAACATGAACTGCAGGGTTTCAACCGTATAGCCGAAGGTCTGCATCCGCGGGAGCAGCGTTTCCGGAGTAAAACCGTGTGGCTCCTCGTTCGGATGCAAGTCCCCCAGCTGGATACGCTGGGCCTGGAGCCACTGGTTGTACGGTCGTCGATCGGAAAACGTCTGCTTCAGTTCCTCGTCCGGAATCAACCGGCCGCGCTCGAAATCAACCAGGAACATGCGGCCCGGCTGCAGGCGTCCCTTGGCTTTGACGATCTTGGGATCAACCGGCAACACGCCGACTTCGCTGGCCATGATCACGCGGTCGTCGTGGGTGAGATAATAGCGGCTCGGACGAAGGCCGTTGCGATCCAGCACCGCACCGATGTACCGCCCGTCCGTGAACGCGATTGAGGCCGGACCGTCCCAGGGTTCCATCAGGCAAGAATGAAACTCGTAAAAAGCACGCTTGTTCTCGGGCATGCTCTCGTGCTTTTGCCACGCTTCGGGGATCATCATCATGACCGACTCCTGTAGCGTGCGGCCCGTCATCAACAGGAATTCCAAGGCGTTATCAAAGCTGCCCGAGTCGGAACAATCGGGTTCGATCACCGGAAACACTTTGGACAGCTCGGCCGCGAACAATTCAGATTCCATCGTGCCTTCGCGGGCCCGCATCCAGTTGATGTTGCCGCGCAGAGTGTTGATTTCGCCGTTATGGCTCATGAAGCGATTCGGTTGCGCTCGATCCCAGCTGGGAAAGGTGTTCGTCGAAAACCGCGAGTGCACCATTGCCAGGTGCGTGAGGTAATCGGGATCGATCAGGTCTGGGTAGTAGGTCATCAACTGTAAGGTGCGCAACATGCCCTTGTAGATCATGACCTTGGTTGACAAGCTGCAGATGTAAAACACCTTGGCTTGCTCCAGCGACTTGTCGCTCCGGAGCAAATGGCTGGCTCGTTTGCGTATCAAGTACAGCTGCCGCTCGAAGGCATCTCCGGCCACGTCGCTACTGGCGGCGATGAAGAGCTGTTCGATGTGCGGTTCCGACAGCCGGGCCGTCGGGCCCACGTCTGCCTGGTCAGGCTGAGTGGGAACCTGGCGCCAGCCCACCAACCGCTGACCCTGTTCGGCGATGACCCGCTCGACCGCCTGTTTGCACCGGTCGCGTTCCGAGGCGATGGTGGGTAAGAACACCACTCCGGCACCGAACCTTCCCGGTTCGGGCAACTTGGCGTGGAGATCGTCCCAGGCAACTTTCGCCAGGAATTCATGCGGTAGAGCGGTCAGAATACCCGCGCCGTCACCCGTGTTGGGTTCGCAGCCGCAAGCGCCGCGATGTTCCATGTTCTTGAGGACCGTATAGGCATCGTCGACGATCTGATGGCTGCGGACACCCTTGATGTGGGCAACAAAGCCGACGCCGCAACTGTCCTTCTCCTGAGCCGGATCGTACAAGCCGCTTTTATCGGGAAAGCCATATCTGTTTCGAGTTGTCATCATGTCACTCTTCGCTCGGTGATTCCTGTGAGGCTTGTCCCGGGTTGCCTCGTCGCGAGTTGCTCACCCCGTAATTCACGGCGAGTCGGCCAACGCGCCATTTCTGGTGCCATTAGTCTGTCGGCTTGTCGCAACCAAGATGGCTGACTTGTACGACGGACGTCCACGTCCGTCGAAAACCGATCAAACGCTCGAAGGCGACGGACGTGGACGTCCGTCGTACAAAGCTCTCGTGTAAACTTTGTAAAGGATCAGGAAATACGGAGTGCGCAACAAAAACTGCCTATTCTCAACTGGACGAAGACCACGAATCAGAACCGATCCTGGCCGTTCGACTTGTGGCCAACGACCGTCTCGCTTCCGTTGTCTGACAACGTCGGGTCCTCGCACAATAACTGGATGAAACGGCGTGCTGTCTGACCCAAGTCGGCTCCGCGGCGTCGGATAATCCCCAGCGGTCGCAGGATCTCCACGTCCGCCAATCGGGCAGTGGCCAACGTACCGGCGGCAACCTCGCGGACCACGGCAGACTCGGGCAGCAGACTAACTCCTGCATTGATTTCGACTGCCCGCTTGAGTGTCTCAATGTTGTCGAATTCCATTGCCACGTCGCAGTGAATGCGGTGAGTTGCTAACGTTTTATCGATCTCCTGTCGAATCCGCAGATTTTCGTCGAAGCCGACCATCGTCTGGCCATCCAACTCTGCCAATTCGATGGCTGTTCGTGAGCCAAACGCATGATCGGGGGAGCAAACAAAGACCATCGGTTCCTGTCGCCATTGGGTAACATGAATCGGCCTCGATTCGCGTGGGAAGCTGACCAGACCCAAATCGACGCGATCATCACGCACTAGTTCATACACGCGGTCAGGATGCTGGTATTGCAAATGGACGTTGCCCTTGGGGTGGCGGCGTAGGAAATCCTGGATGAACCGGCTCAGGTGGCTGAGGCCCACCGAATAAATGGACGCCACGCTCACGCGCCCCGCAATCTCCTGGTGAAACGAACGAACCTCATCCTCCAAAGCGTAAAATCGTTGGACCAGCTTACGGCAGCTCTCGTAATACATGTGACCCTCAGGGGTCAGCACGAAGGGTCGCTTCGAGCGGTCGATGAGCTTCACGCCAAGGTGTTCCTCGAGGTGATGCACGATTTGGCTGGCCGCCGACTGGGAAATACAATTCTCGCTGGCAGCCCGAGAAAACGAACGCCGACCGACCACATCACAGAACACCTTGAGCGACTTCAGCTGCATTTCGCAACGTCAGGTGGAAATAAGAAATACAAATAGAGAAGTCATCCAGAATTAGACAATCGGATACAGACTAGCTACTGGAGGGACCACCGTCAACGGGGACGCGGCCCGCGGTGGCAAGCAAAAAGTTTGGGAGACATTAGCCCGGATTACTCCTGTAGATCGTCGCGAGAGTTCGTAAGTGCGCTGCTTCATAGGGCTCGGTGGCAAGGAAGGCAAGCGATTCTTCCGCAAGCGGATTGTCCAATACGTTGAGGCCAATACGAAGGACATCACACGGCGCAAAAAAAACCGTCAATCGCGATGCGATTGACGGTTTTGCATTCTTCGGGTGGCCGGCCGGAGGCCGAACCAACTCAATACATATCGTTATCGCCGCCGTGGCCGCCGCCTTTGCCTTTTTCGTCCTTGGGCTTTTCGGCCACGAGAGCGTCACTCGTTAGCAACAGGGTCGCGACGCTGGCTGCATTGGCGAGCGCAGTGCGGGCAACCTTAGTTGGATCGATCACACCGGTCTTTACCAGGTCTTCATAGGTGTTGGTGAGAGCGTTGTAGCCGTGATTGCCCTTGCTTGTTGACACGTGCTCACAGACGACGCCACCGTCTTCGCCAGCGTTTTCGGCAATCCAAGTCAGCGGTGCCCGACAGGACCGAAGTACGATGTTGTAGCCGATTTCTTCGTCGTGCGAGATTCCATCAGCAGGCTTAACCGAACTTGCCGCACGCAAGAGCGCGACTCCGCCGCCCGGCAGAATTCCCTCTTCGACAGCGGCCCGCGTCGCGTGCAAGGCGTCCTCGACACGCGCCTTTTTCTCTTTCATTTCGCTTTCCGTGGCGGCACCAACGTTAACCTTGGCGACACCGCCGGCCAACTTGGCAAGTCGCTCCTCGAGTTTCTCGCGATCGTAGTCGCTAGTCGAGTTATCAATCTCGCGACGAATCTGATCGATGCGAGCTTTGATCTCGCTACTCTTGCCGCCACCTTCGATGATCGTCGTGTTGTCCTTGTCGATAATCACCTTCTTGGCTCGGCCAAGATCCGTTACCGGCATCGACTCCAACTTGATGCCGAGCGATTCAAAAATGGCCGTTCCGCCGGTGAGGATGGAGATATCTTCGAGCATTGCCTTGCGGCGGTCACCATAGCCCGGAGCTTTAACGGCAGCGACTTGGAACGTGCCTCGCAGCCGGTTGATGACCAGCGTCGCCAGGGCTTCACCTTCAACGTCCTCGGCCACGATCAACAGTGGCTTCGATTGTTGGACCACTTGCTCCAAAATGGGCACCAGATCCTTCACCGTGGTGATTTTCTTTTCAAACACCAACACATAAGCATCTTCCAACACGCAGGTCATCGTATTGGGATCGGTGACGAAATACGGCGAAAGGTAGCCGCGGTCGAACTGCATTCCTTCGACCCATTCGACCTCGGTCTGGAGACTCTTGCCTTCGTCGACGGTGATCACCCCGTCCTTGCCGACTTTTTCCATCGCGTCGGCCAGCAAGTTCCCGATCTCTTTGTCGTTATTTGCCGCGATCGACGC
>Ga0310121_10005707_pt1 | contig 10627 bp, 11 predicted proteins | sample CB27_Tmax_986_MG_FD_203504 | JGI IMG/M metagenome (GOLD analysis project Ga0310121, IMG submission 203504) | Marine microbial communities from Western Arctic Ocean, Canada - CB27_Tmax_986 | ecosystem: Environmental > Aquatic > Marine > Oceanic | place: Canada: Western Arctic Ocean | collected... | reverse complement strand
CCCTTGAACGGTGCCCAGCTGAGCCTCGAGCGATGGAAGCCACATCACGGCAAGCGTCCCAAACGCAAGCAGACACCGCGCTGCACACCTATGTGCCGACAAGTTGATCCTTTGCAATGATTGATTCACCCCTACGTGGTCCACTGTACGGGCGACTTCTATACCGCGAGTATGCTTGCCGGTGCCCTGCCCAACGACCCCTTCACTGCGACCACGTCGTGCTCCCCCTCTCCCCTGGACATAGCGCATGAGCACGTCCGTAGCGCTCGACCGGCTCCACACCTGGCAGCGCTCGGTGCTCGCCAACCTGCCCACACCTTTGTACTCGGCAAAACGGCTCGCCGCGGAGTTGAGGGAGTCGCCCATCGACCTCTTCGTGAAAATGGACGCTGAGACAGGCTTCGCTCTCGGCGGCAACAAGGTGCGCAAGCTCGAGTTCGAGCTCGCCCCCGAGAGGCTCGAGGGCGTCTCCCGACTACTGACCGCTGGCGGCCCGCAGTCGAACCATCGCCGGGTGACCGCGGCGGCAGCGGCCAGGCTGGGCTTGAAGTGCACGCTGGTGTTGAGTGGCCCCGAGCCGCTCGACCCCACTGGCAACGCTCTTCTACATCGACTCTTTGCAGCAGAGATCGTAACGGTGCCGGACCGGAGCGAACGCACGGATCGAATGGAATCGGTCGCTGTCGAATACGCCGCCCGGGGGGAACAGGTACTCGTTGTGCCCATTGGCGCGTCCACGGGGCTCGGCTGCCTTGGTTACGCCCGCGCGGCGGTCGAGTTGACGAAACAGCTCGACCACCTTGGCCCTAGCCCGCGACGGACCTGGCTATTTGTCCCGAGCTCGTCATGCGGCACATCGGCCGGCTTGCTATTGGGGATCTCGCTTCTCGGGCGAGAGGACGTGCAGTTGGTCGGTGTGAGCGCCGACGTGAGCGCTGCAGAAGTCACCGCCCGCACGCTGGAAATCGCCCGGGACGGAGCCGAATTGCTTGGCTGGCAAGGCCAGATGCTCGACAACCTCACCGCGCTCGACGACCAGGTCGGCGAAGGATACGGTGTCCCAACGCCTGCGGGGCTGGAGGCACTCGAGCTCTTTGCGCGCACAGAGGGGCTCGTGCTCGACCCCACGTACACGTCGAAAGCCGCCGCCGCACTCGTCGCCTGGACACGAGCGGGAAAATTCTCAGCCGGCGACCGAGTGGTATTTCTCCACACGGGCGGCCACCCCGGCCTGCTGTCCTAACACGGTCGCTGCACTATCTTCGCCCGATGTCCTCCACGGAAAAACTCCTGGCCAGAGTCCCGCCGTTCAAGGCGCTCAAGGCCCAAGATCTCGCACGACTAGCCGCAGCCTCCCACGTCGAGACCTTTTCTCCGGGAGAAACAATCGTCGACGTAGGAGAACCAGGTCGGTCGCTCTATCTGGTTACGGAGGGCCACGTGCAGGTGCTCTACCCAAAGCGTACAGAGGAGGCCGAGCTCGCTCGCATGGGCCCCGGTAAGTTCTTCGGGGAGATGGCCCTCCTCAATGAAGAGCCACGCAGCGCGACGGTCCGCTCGGTGGGTGAAGTCTCTGCAATCGTTCTGGACAAGACTCAATTCCGCGCGCTCGTACTGGACCGACCCCATGTCGCCTTGGCATTTGCTCGAGGCACTCTCAGTGCGCTTCCGCCAGGCAGATTAGCGGGCTCAGCGATCAGGCAGTGCGCGATCCACTCACCGGGCTGCTGAACCGACGCGCGTTCACCGAACGAATAGCGCAGGAGATCGATCGCACGCGCCGATACGAGAGAGACTTCTCATTGATTATGATGGACCTCGACCATTTCAAGGCGAATCAACGACACGTTGGGGCACGACGTCGGCGACGAGGTGCTCAGTTGGGTCGGACGACCGCGCTGCGGCTCGACGCGGACCTGGCCGTAGCACACTTCAACCTGTCGCGGCTCTTCGAGGAGGAAGGACAGCGGCCGGACTCTCTCCAGCACCTCGCCGAGTACAAGCGGCTCATCGAGCGCGGAGGTCTAGGAGCCTAGGCGTCCTCCCGCAACGCCATCACCTTCTCCGCCGGACCCAGCAGGCCGAGCGACTTCCGAATCGCGCCGAGTGCGCCCAGGTGGTATCCCTCGTGCCAAGCGAAGAAGACCACCTGGTCGCGCAGAGACCTCTCGCCGTGGGCCCCACCCTCAGATACGAAATCGAACTCCTCTTCGGCCTTCGATGCTAGGACGTTCCTGAAGTTGTCACCCACCGACTGCCACGCCTCACGCAATTCACCGACCGACGGATAGTCGCTCCCGTCGGTGGCGGCGGCTTTGCCGAACTTCTCGTCATATGGGTTCTCCCGTTCCTTGCCGAGCAGGTTCAGGACATGGATCCGGTAGTTCAGAAGGTGACCGACCGTCCACACGATCGACGGGCCTTCTTCACCGCGGGATCGCTTCCGCGCATCCTCGTCGCTCAGGTCATCCAAAACCAGCGGCATGAGGAAGTCGGTCATCCCGTACAGCCCGATGAGCGTCTTAACACTGCCGGACATATTTACCTCCCAGCCGTAGTTCCTATCCCTTCCGTTCTAGGTCATACACGGGCTGTACCCATCAGCTTCCTCACCTGTGGCGCGGCTATGAGACCCACAACGCCGGCACCCCCAATGATCATCGCCACGGCTCGGAACAGGTCATCCGCAGCGAGGCTCACGAGCGACCCGCCGATCAAGCCGGCGAACAGGTTGCCAAGCGCGGCGCCGACGAACCAGATGCCCATCATCTGACCCACCCGGCGTTCGGGTGACAGCTTCGTGATCGCCGACAGCCCGATCGGGGAGATGCAGAGCTCGCCGACGGTGTGCAGGAAGTACGTCACCACGAGCCACGACGGAGAGACCAAGTTGTCCGGCGACGCGTTGGCCGCTCCCCAAGCCAGCACGAAGAAGCCCGCCGAGAGACCGAGCAAGCCAAGCCCAGCCTTCATCGGGATCGACGGGTTCCTCTGTCGGCCCTCCAGCCAGACCCAGAGCATCCCGAAGACCGGCGCCAGCACTATGATGAAGAATGCGTTCACCGACTGCAAGAACGCCGCCGGCATGAGCCAACCGCCGACATCCCGGTCGGTCATGTCGCGCGCGAAGAGGCTTAAGGACGTGCCGGCCTGCTCGAATCCGGACCAGAAGATCGCGATCAGCAAGAAGAGCCAGAAGATAATGCCCATCCTCTTGTTCTCTGCGGCCGTGTGCCCGCCCAACGTCCAGAGGTAGACGAAGTACAACGCGACCATCCCTAGGACGCCGTAGGCGAGCCATCGCGCGATTTCGGTCGGCGTGAGCGCGACCGTGCCATTGGAGACCAGGAAAGTAAAAGCGACAATAGCGCCGGAGACGGCGAAGAACGTGCCGAAGAACTTCTTCGACTTCGCCGCGAGGACCTCGCGACTGTCGTCGCTCTTGAGCTGTCCGACGTTACCCAAGTGGCCCACGCCCAAACGGTACTGGATCAGCCCCAAGACCATGCCCACGCCAGCGGCGGCGAAGCCCCAGTGCCAGTGGTGCGCCTCACCGAGGAAGGCGGTGATCAGGGGACCTATTAGGGCGCCGAGATTGATGCCCATGTAGAAAATCGAGAAGCCAGCGTCACGGCGGGCACCACCCTCCGGGTAGAGCTCACCGACCATCGTGCTGACATTGGGCTTGAGCAACCCCGTGCCGCAAATAATGAATACGAGCCCGAGGAAGAACGTGAAGGTCGAGGGGATCGCCATCGTGAAGTGGCCCGCCGCGATAATCCAGCCACCGACCCAGACGGCCTTGCGCTGCCCCCATAGGTTGTCCGCAACCCAGCCACCGGGGAGTGCCAGAATGTACACGAGACTGGTGTACAGTCCGTAGATGGCACCCGCGGTCGCGATGTCCAGCCCCATACCGGGGTTCTGGATGATCGACCCATCGGACTGAGTAACGACGTTAGTGGTCGCAGCCGTCATGAACAGCGTGAGCAACGCGCGCATACCGTAGTACGAAAAGCGCTCCCACATCTCGGTGAAGAAGAGCGTCGACAGGCCCCGAGGATGCCCGAAGAACGTTGGCCCGCCCGTGTTGGGGTTCTGGGGTCCGGCGACGCTAGTCTCGGTGCTCAAATCTGTCTCCGGTACTCTGATTTCAATCTGAAACGGCCGCTAACGTAGGGGCCCCGCCATACCGCACGCCAACCATTGGACGGTTCCCGCCGTCATACCTTGCACTCCCCTGTTTTTCAAGAGGAGCCGCGTTCTTCTTATCTCAGTAACCGAAAGGAGGGATCATCGAAGGAGTGGAGGTCACGATGGCGAAGGCACAAACGGACATGATTCGAGACACGCTGGACATGCCCACCCTTCGTATGGTGTCGCTGGAGCCCATGCACGGCTGGGGGGTTCGCAGCACTAGTGCCAGCGCTGCGCGTGAGCACGACCGATCCCGCAGGAGCGCTGAAGGCGGAGTAAGAGGAGGGTCGGCCTGATGGCACTCCGGGCGGCTGTATCTCGTAGGGAGTAGCTTCGGCGTTAGAACCCACATGCGAGAGGACCCCATGGCAGGCATCGTCGAGCTCCTTCTGGCGTACCCGCTCTTCCTCATCCCCCTGCTGCTGTTGGCGGCGGTGATGCTTTACGCGCTCCTGAAGAAGCTGCTCAAGATGGCCGCGATAGTTGTGATCGCGGGGGTGCTCTACGTGATACTGGTGGAGTACTTCGGCGCGAACCTGTAGGAAAACAGTGATCCGGGACCAACCGGAATAGCCGCTAGAAGATCAGCACTCGTTGGATGTTGAATCCGACCCGCCACTCGCCGGGCGTGAATTCATATGTCGTGCCGCCGAGGACCTGTGTCGGATTCAGGCGCTGTTGGTCGGAGAGATCAATCGCATAGAAGTGCAGACGTACGGGCTCACCGCTGACACGACGATGTGGTCGGGAAGCAGTGTGCTGAACGTCTCGGTGGTGAGCGCGGACATCACCTACGGAATCGTTCGACTCGGGAGCAACGAGTTGTTCGCTGATCGCCAACTCGTGATCCACGAGATCATGCACGTGCTCCGGTGTAGCTGGGTGTCGGTGCAAACGTACTGCGCGTCGCTCCAGAGCGACGTGCCCACACCACCCGACGTGGCGCACCTCGCCGTCATGATGGAGATGCGCGCCCTGGAGCTCGAGCACGGGAGTCGGTGGGGCATCCTCGCCTCAGTGTTCGGCCACCGTGTGGTGACGCTAGGCCTCCCGCCGGTCCCTGGCATCTACCTCAGGTACGAGCCGGCTTCGGCGCCATCCGACTGGTACCGATCGGACGGGGGGCTAGCACCCCGCGCTAGACGGTGTCCTGACTGAATCGATAGCACCACGCATCCCCCTCGAGCACGGTTTCACCCTCCGCGCGCGTGACCTCGACGCGTAGGCGACACACCGGCTTGCTGCCGTGAACGCTGAGGACCTCCACAGAGCCCGTTATCGTATCACCGATGAATACGGGCGTGGCAAACTTCCAATCCTGACTGAGGAAGACCGTTCCCGGACCGGGCATGTTCTGGGCCACGAGCGCGTGCAATACCCCCGTGGTAATGCCACCCTGCACGACGAGCCGGCCGAACTTTGTGCCCGCCACGAACGCCTCATCGTAGTGCAGAGGATTCCTGTCGCCAGTGATCTCGGTGTAAAGGCGCACGTGCTTGCTCGTCACGGTGAGCGTCCTCGACGCGGTCTGTCCGACTACCAGGTCCAGCTTCATCCATCCACCTCCGTCAACATGCTTAGAGGTCCTCGGATCGATCGGCCCACGCTAGCGTCCTCCTTGCTGAAGCGATGGATCCGCGACAATCATCCGGGTATTAGGTCGCCGCCGCCCACAACACTTTCGTGAGATGAGCATGGAAACGCTGAAGTCCTACAATCCCGCCACCGGTAAAGTCGTCGGTGAGGTTCCGGTAACCCCGGCTTCCGACATCCCGGCCGTGGTCGCGCGAGCCCGAGCCGCGCAATCTGCCTGGGAAGCCCTCGGCCTGGAAGGGCGTGTGGAGCTCATTCGAAAGAGCAAGGAGATCTTCGCGGAACGCGCGGAAGCGCACGGCGAACTCATGACGAAAGAGATGGGTAAGCCGCTCAATGAAGCCATCGGCGAAGCCACGTCTCTGGCCAACATCGACCACGAGCTCGACGAGATCGCTACCGCACTGCAGCCCGATGTGGTCGAGGACGAGCATCTTCGTTCGATAGTGTATCACGATGCGCTCGGGGTCGTCGGAGCGATCACACCGTGGAACTTCCCGATGTCGATGCCTGCGTGGATGGTGCTACCAGCGCTGGCGGCAGGGAACACAGTAGTGTTAAAGCCGTCCGAAGAAACGCCTCTCTGCGGTCAAGCGTATGCCGACGTGCTCAACGAGGTGCTACCCGAAGACGTGCTCATCGTCGTGCACGGCGCCGACGACCAGGGCAAGGCCATCGTACAGTCGGACGTGGACATGATCGCGTTCACTGGCTCCCGTGAGGTTGGCAAGCACATCATGCGGGAGGCGAGCGGTACGCTGAAGCACGTGGTGCTAGAACTGGGCGGCAAGGATCCGATGATCGTGCTCGAGGACGCCGACGTCGTGAAGGCAGCCAAGTTCGCGGCGCTGAATTCGTTCCGAAACGCCGGACAGGTTTGCATCTCCACCGAACGCATCTTCGTACTCGACTCGATCGCCGACGACTTCGAATCCGCGCTGACCGACTTCGCGTCGGAGATGACCCAGGGTGACGGCATGGAGAACCCGGATGTCGGCCCGATGGTCAACGCCAGCCAGCGCGACCACGTGCTGGCGCAGGTCGATGCCGCAGTGAAAGCTGGTGCTACCGTTCTCCTCGGTGGCGAGGGCCATCGGGACAACTTCATCGTACCGACGGTACTGGCGGGCATCACTGAGGCCATGGATATCGCGAGCACTGAGACCTTCGGTCCGGTGGCGTGCGTGACGCGCGTAACCTCGGCCGACGAAGCGATCGACAGGGCGAACGACACTCATTTCGGGCTCGGTGCCGTCGTGTTCGGGCAGGACGAAGCGAATACGGCTGCGGTGGCTCGGCGCCTCACCGCTGGCATGATCGGCGTGAACAGCGCACCAGGAGGCGCCGTCGGAACCCCGTGGGTTGGCGCGCGCCAATCCGGGTTCGGATTTCACAAGTCCCCCGACGGGCACAAGCAATTCACTCAGACCAGGGTGCTGACCACGCGAGCTTGAGGGAGCGCCCCTCACCCTCGTTGCCCGCCGCTTCCGCTCAACGTAACCTGCGCTCTGGCCGCGGTTGCCCAAGGAGGACGTGGGGGGTCAGAGAGAGTGACCTCGTCTCACTGGCCCGCTATAGCGGAAGGAGCGAGAGCCGATGAGCGAGAGGCACCATACTGGAGAGCCGGCGAGGCCACCCGGCGATGCAGAGCCGCTAGCGTATAGCTATCTCGCCCACCGGAAGGTGATCGGATACCTGGGCATCGCATTGCCTCCCGTGCTGGTGCTTGTCGCCACGTTGAGGTCGACAAGGGAGATCCAGATCTCCATCAGCGCCTATTATTACACCGGGGCCGGAGCTGTCTTCGTTGGGGTTCTCTTCGCGATAGGGATCTTCTTATTCTCATACCGGGGATTATGAGGGACATCACGCTGACTGGTGGGCCAGAAAGGCTGCTTTTGGCTTCGCGATCGGCGTGGCGTTGTTCCCCACCGGACCTCCCGCGGGCCTGGCGCTTGCGAGACATGTGGGCCAGACGCGCCTGCTATTGAGGTATGGCACGCTGACCGACACGATCAACGCTCGCGTGCTCAGAGAGCGGATGCCTGACCGAGCCGACGCGAGTCGATGACCCACGACGAGTATCTCCGACATGACGCGACCGCGCTCGCCGAACGTGTGCGCGCGGGTGACGTCACTGCTACCGAGCTTCTGGAGATCGCGCTCGCGCGCATCGACTCGCTGAATCCGAAGCTGAACGCCGTGGTACACCTGATGGACGACGCGAGAGATGCGGCCGCGCGGGAGAAAGTCTCCGGCGTGTTCGGTGGAGTGCCCTTCCTCGCCAAGGACCTGCTGAGTTCATACACGGGGCATCCGACTTCCGGAGGCAGCCGCTTACTGAAGGACTTCGTCATCGACCACGACACGGAGCTGGCGAGCCGCGTGCGCAAGACCGGAGTCACCGTCGCCGGCAAGACCAACCTACCCGAGTGGGGCCTGATGCCGTACACGGAGCCCGAGCTGTGGGGCCCGTGCCTGAACCCATGGGATACAGCACGAACTCCTGGCGGCTCGAGCGGTGGCTCGGCAGCCGCTGTAGCGGTGGGAATGGTCCCCATGGCGGGTGGCGGTGACGGAGCCGGCTCGATCCGAATGCCCGCGTCGTGCTGCGGGCTCTTCGGCCTCAAGCCAACCAGAGGCCGCACCCCTACCGGACCCGACTACGGGCAACTCTGGAGGGGCGCGGTCGTCGAACACGTGCTCACCCGGTCGGTGCGGGACAGCGCAGCGATGCTCGACGCCACCCACGGCCCAGACGCGGGCGCCCCGTATGAGATTCCACCACCGGAGCGTCCGTTCTCTTCCGAGGTCGGGCGCGATCCGGGTCGTCTGCGCATCGCGTGGACGAGCGAGCCGACCGTGGGGTCCTCGGTGGACGCAGAGTGTATCGCGGCGGTCGAGCAGACGGTCGTGCTGTTGGAGGAGCTCGGCCACGAGCTCGTTCCGGCCGCTCCTCCCGTCGACGGGCCTGCGTTCGCCCGCGCGTTCCTGGTAATGGTCGCGGCCGAATTGGGTGCCGACCTCGCCGAGGCTGAGCTGGTTCTAGGACGGAAGCCTAAGCTCGCCCAACTCGAGCCGCTCACTTGGGCACTCGGGTTGGTCTCGAACGCGCTCTCAGCCCGCGAATTCGCGACGGCGCTTCGCGTTCAGGAACGCGTCGGGCGAGACATCGGCCGCTTCTTCGTCGACTACGACGCACTGCTCACTCCGACCCTCTCTACGCCGCCTCCAGAGATCGGGGAGTTGGCACCGTCATCCACGGAGCAGAGGCAGTTGAAGATCCTGGGAAGGGTGGGGTCGGGTCAGTTGATCAGGACGCTCGGACTCTTGGACGAGATGGCCAAAGAGGCATTCGAATTCACGCCCTGGGCACCCATCTACAACGTCACGGGGCAGCCAGCGATGTCCGTTCCGCTTTGCAGCAACCAAGCCGGGCTCCCTATCGGAGTGCACTTCGCCGCCCGTTTCGGGGACGAGGCCTCCCTGCTTAGACTGGCCGGCCAACTCGAGCGGGCACAGCCGTGGTTCGACCGTCTGCCCGAGATGGCCACTAGCTAGGGTCGACAGGCCTATCGGCCCTGGAGGCCTGGTGTCAGGCGGAGGAAGGCCAGAATCGATCGAGCTAATTCATCCGTTGTAACGGGCGACATGATGTCTCCCGCGATCACGTGCCGCGCTGGGTCCTCGGACCCCGAGATCTCTACCAGCTGCTTGCGCGAGCTCCCAAGCCGACCAAACGCGAGTCGGGTCTCCTCCGGATCGACCACGGCGTCCTCCCGGGAGTAAGCGACAACGGTCGGCACCGTCACGCCGTCGAGCGGCATCGTGCGGACGTGCTCGACCAGCGCCATCATCGGGAGCAAGGCCGACGTCGGGTAGCATTCGGTCCAGTGCAGCTCCTGCTCCGCGTTCTGCGGCTCGAAGCACCGTTCCGCGCCCACGACCAGACCGGCGACCTGAGCACCCCACGGCCACAGCAGAATACGCGACGATGTGTCCCGCAGACGGAAGTTCGGAGAGATGACAGCGAGCGCCGCGACGCGCCCGGCGACTTCCTCGCGGGCGGCAGCCCAGACAGCTAGCGTGCCCCCGGTCGAGGTGCCGACGAGCACCACGCGGTCCCCGAGCGTGACGCCCACCGCGACCGCCTCTGCAACATCGTCCATCCACGCTTCGACTGTCGCTTCGGCCATCGCGGCGGCGTCCCGACCGTGCCCGGTCAGCCTCATGTAGAAGACGTTCGCGCCCAAAGGCTCCGCGATCCGGCTCACGAGCGGATCCACCTCGTGGCGGTCCGCGGAGTAGCCGTGCAGATAGACCAGCGCTATGGGGGTCCTGGTGCGCGTCTCAGGATCCGCCCACACCACCGCTTTCGCCTCCCCCGTGCGTAGATTGGACACGCTCGACTCACGTGCGGCGAGGTAGGCCTCGACGTCCGAGCCTATCTCCGGTTCATTCCACCGCTCCTCGAAGCGCGTCCGTGGACCGAGAAGAGCAACCAGCGCTGCTGCCGCGAGTGTGGCCGCCATGACTCCCCACCGTCGCTTCTTCATCGGTATAAAAGGGTGATCCGAGAAGAGGGTGGGCCACCATCGGTGTCGAGCACTTGGCGGTTGCGCAGTTGATCCATCGTCTCTCCTCGTCGTTCCTTGACTGAACGCGCGCAAGCGCGGCTCACCCACGCCGTATGGCGTGGGTAGCGCGTCCCGCCCTCCTGCCCCCATCACCCTTCTAGTCCATTAGGGTCCGTAGCAGGAAGGCACACGGTACCGGGGAGCAGTGTCACCAGCAACGCCTCGCCACAGCTCTAGCGAGCCCTGGACCGTGCCCTCAC
>Ga0310121_10005706_pt1 | contig 10627 bp, 8 predicted proteins | sample CB27_Tmax_986_MG_FD_203504 | JGI IMG/M metagenome (GOLD analysis project Ga0310121, IMG submission 203504) | Marine microbial communities from Western Arctic Ocean, Canada - CB27_Tmax_986 | ecosystem: Environmental > Aquatic > Marine > Oceanic | place: Canada: Western Arctic Ocean | collected... | reverse complement strand
TGGCCAGTGCTCACGATCCCCCCCCCTCTCCGACTGACTCTCCCCCCCTGGCCCCTGACTGTTTGCCGCCCATACCCCCTATCCTTGGTGTCGAACCGGTAGGGGGAAGTAACCGATCCAAGGAGGCTGCAATTTCGCTCGCAGCCAAGGGGCTACCCCGTTTCCTTGCCGCTTTCGACATACCGGCACGAGCCTCCGAGTCACCGATGAGTCGGTCGATGGCCTGCCATAGGACCTCCCCTGACACCGTCTCTTGGGGGAAGTGAAGGGCAGCACCAGAGTCGCTGAGCGCACGGGCGTTTCGCGCTTGATGGTTTTCCGCAGCAGTAGGTAGAGGAATGAGAATCGCCGGAAGGCCCCAAGCCAAGAACTCAGAGGTCGTCATCGCCCCAGCACGGCTGACGGCCAGCTCTGCCACCGAGAGGGCGAGAGGCATATCGTGGATGTAACCCACGACCCGCACCCACTCGGGCCATCCAGCTGCTTCAAGCTTCCGTTCGATCCCCTCCAGATGTGCCGGCCCAGTGGCCCAAAGAATCTGCAGCCCCGAGGGTCTCTCAAAGCTGCCCTTGGCGACCTCTTGGATGGCCTCCAGAGCCACCTCGTTCACCGCCTGTGACCCCTGGCTTCCACCTACCACGAGCACGGTTGTCCCATAGGGGTCGAGGCCAAACACCTCAGCCGCGATGGAGCGGTCTTGGAGAAGGGGTGGCCGGACAGGATTACCGGAAACCTTTGCCTTGTAACGGGTGCGCCTAGGTAAAGCGTCAACTGCCTCAGGAAATGCCAGGTGGACTTCACGAGCAAACAAGGAGAGGAAGCGGGTTGTGAGGCCCGGTAAGGAGTTTTGCTCCTGCAGGACGAGATGGGTTCCTGTGAGGACAGCCGCGAGGCCTGCCGGACCGCCAGCATACCCGCCTGTCACCACGACCAAGTGAGGCCGCAGGCGCTGGAAGACATCCGTCACTCGCCGGATTGCCCCGACTAACAATCCGACCACCCTAATGTTTGGTAATAGGGAATCTCGGCAAATACCCTCGATGGGCACGAGCAGATGATCCAGCCCGCGTTCGGGAAGGATCCGAGCCTCTAACCCCCTCTCAGCTCCCACAAAGAACGAACGAACATCTGGCCTCCGCTCAGCCAAGGCCGCCGCCAAGGCAAGCGCCGGATACAGATGCCCGCCCGTACCTCCTCCGGAAAAAACGGCCACAACGGGCTCAGTCATGAGGCACCCCTCTCGACGGAAGCATGACCCCGAGCCACGGACAGTAGGATTCCGATGCCCATCAGCATCACGAGAAGATTGGACCGTCCGTACGAGACGAGTGGAAGCGAGAGTCCTGTTGGGGGAACGAGCCCGAGTCCCACCCCCATGTGAAGCACGGCATGCAGAGCGACAAGACTCGCTATCCCGATCGCAAGAAGCTGACCGAACCGATCTGGCGCCCGTCGAGCAATCCGGAATCCGATCAGAACGATGGACATGTAGAGGCAGATCAGGAAAATGACTCCGAGAAGACCCCACTCCTCACCGATCATCGAGAAGATGAAGTCATTGTGTGGTTCGGGGAGGAAGCCGAATTTCTGGCGTCCCTCTCCAAATCCCACTCCCGTGATCCCCCCAGACCCTAGTGCGATCAACGACTGGTTCACTTGGTATCCAGCGCCGCTCAAATGAGCATCCAAGTTCTGGAACGCCGCCCACCGCTCCTTCCGGAAGCCGGAGCCGAGCTGTGAAAGCGCCAGCGGGGTCAGCAGCAGGATCAGGAAGATGAAATGTCCAACTCGTGCGCCCGCGACAAACAGGGTTATGGCCCCCGCCATCCCCACGACGAATGCCGTGGATAAATCCGGTTGGAGGAGAATTGGGACGAGAAGCGCCGCCCACATAACCAGAAACGGGAGCATCCCCCGTGATAGGCTTTGAAATTCATCCTGCTTCTTGACGGCCAGGTGCGCAGTCCACACGACGATGGCGATCTTGGCAAGCTCCGATGGCTGGAACGCCACACCCGACAACCGGATCCAACGCCGTGCGCCGTTGATTTCCGGAGCGATATCCGTGGTCCACGGGAGAACTAATGCAGCGAGAACCAGGGCGGTAATGAGAAGAATCGGCCATGCCATAACTCGCCACCAACGGTAGGGGACGCGAGCGCACCCCACGAGAAGGACTAGCCCCAGTGCCGCACCGCCCGTCTGGCGGAGTACATAAAAGGTGTCAGGCAGACCCTGGCGCTGTGCCAGGAACTGGGAAACTGAGTAGAGGTTCACCAGGCCGAAGGAGAGGAGCACCAGGGTGATGAGAGTCAGTGTTGGCCCCTCCCACCCAGTTCCGAGACCTGTATCGGGAAATGAGGCAGGTCCCTTAGGGGCAATATCGGTGCTGAGTGCACTCATTCTCCGGAGACCCGAGCCAGATGGGTGAACTGACGCCCCCGCGCCTCATAGCCATCGAAGAGATCGAAGGAGGGGCACGCGGGAGAGAGGAGGACGACATCGCCTGCACGAGAGAGCGATCCGGCCGCGGCTACAGCCCTATCGAAACCCTCATCAATCGTCACGAGGACCGGAACCCCCGTGTCAGTGGCCTCGACAGACAGCGCTTCGCTGAGCTCTCTTGCCAGCCGAACACCGGCTTCGCCGTAAATGACTACCGCTCTCGTCTTCCTGAGGAGCGCTGCAGCCAATGGATGGAAGTCCTCTCCCTTGTCCTTACCACCCAGAATAAGGACCACCCTGCGGTCGAGGCTTCTGAGGGCACTGATGGCAGCGGCAACGTTCGTGGCTTTCGAGTCATTGACCCAGAGAACCCCATTCCTCTGCCCAATGGGCTCGAGGCGATGAGGAAGTGGCTTGAAACTCACGAGGCCTTCACAAATCCCATTCGCATCGGCGCCCGCCAGGCGCGCTGTGAGAGCAGCTGCCAACGCGTTCATGACGTTATGCTGGCCCAGGAGGCGTAACTCTTTCCGAGGTACGAGTGGCTCTTCTGGGCATGCCGAGTCGGGGTTTTCACGAACCTTCAGGGTCAGGATGCCCTCTCGCACGAAGGCGGAGACCGTGGGCTGCTCGCTCTCATCATCCGTCTCTGGCCCAGGAGGAGCCGACACGAAGGGGCACAGATCCCCTTCGGCGCCGCTCGCCATCTCAAGCGCAGCCGGATCATCTCCGTTCACCACCCATCGACTGGTGCCAGTCGCATTTCGGAATAGGCGAGCCTTATCGGCAAAGTAGCTGGCCGTATCTGCATACCGATCGAGATGGTCGCTCGCGAGATTGGTCAGAACACCAACGTCGGGGGAGAAGGATTGGGCATCCCTAAGCTGAAACGAGCTCATCTCAAGAACCCACCAGTCTGTTGGAGCCTCGCGCAGGGCCAGCTCTGAGGCTGGGGGTGCGATCCCGGCACCGACGTTCCCCCCAAGTCTGGCGTCGATCCCTGAGGCTCTGAGGAGGTGCGCCGTCAGAACAGCCGTGGTGGTTTTCCCATTAGTGCCAGTCACGGCAATCAGTGCACCCTTATGGAACCGTACGGCAAACTCAGGCTCCGAAATCCACCGGACTCCTCGGGCACGAAGTTCGTGGAGCACCGAAGCGTCCGCGGGAACTCCTGGTGATACCACCACCAGCTGCGACGCTGCGATTCTTTGGACATCATGGCATCCCAGCTGGACGCCGGCCCCCATGGCTTCTAGTTCCCGGGCACGGGCTGCAGTGAGAGCATCAGTCGATATATCTGAGACATAGACTCCTTCGCCTTTCTCCAGAGCCAAACGGGCTGCAGCATTTCCGCTCACCCCAAGGCCGATGATGGACACGCCCGCCTCTCTCATCGGACCTTTAGCGTACTGAAGGCAAGCAGGGCAAAGAGCACGCCGAGGATCCAGAACCGGACCACAATCTTTGACTCTTTCCACCCGGCCTTTTCGAAGTGGTGATGCAGCGGTGCCATCAGGAGGAGGCGCTGGCCTTCTCCCGTACGCAGCCGGGTGTACTTGAACCAGCCCACCTGCAGCATTACCGACAAGGCTTCGGCCACAAAAACAGCCCCAACGATGAGCAGTAGAAACTCCGCCTTCAGAAGGATAGCGAGCACAGCCAGCCCACCCCCGATGGCTAGAGAGCCGGTGTCGCCCATGAAGACTTCGGCTGGATGGGAGTTGAACCATAGGAATCCCACCGCCCCACCAGCCAGGGCCGAAGCGAAGACAGCCAATTCACCTGAACCGGGGAGATACAGAAGGCCCAGATACTCCGAGGTATCGACACGACCAATCAGGTACGCGAACACTCCGAAAGTGAAGAGGGCGATGGCCCCTAGGCCTGCTGCTAGCCCGTCCAGCCCATCCGAAAGGTTGACCGCGTTCGAGGTGCCGGAAACCACGAGCGAGACAAAGACCACGTAGGCCGGGGGCCAGAACGCTGCCACCCAACCTTCGAAGAAGGGTACCATCGTCCACGTCGGAGGAATCGGTGACACCGGGTGAATTACCAGAAATACGCCCAATGCCAGACCGAAGGAGAGTTGGCCGACCATCTTGTAGCGCGCGACCAGGCCTCTGGCCTGCTGCCGAACGACCTTCAGGTAGTCGTCCATGAATCCGATCGCGCCCATCCAGAGCAGGGCAAGTAGGGAGAGTCCCACAAACCAGTTCGTAAGCTCTGCCCAAAGTATGGTCGAAACTGCGGCGGAGAACACGATGAGGATCCCCCCCATCGTTGGGGTTCCAGCCTTACTCAGGTGCGTTTCAGGGCCCTCCATCCGAACAACCTGACCGATGCGTCTCTCCCGAAGCAGACGGATCGTTGCCGGTCCGATAACGAAGGCAAGAAAGAGGGAGGTTACGACAGCACCTGCCGACCGGAAGGTCAAGTAGTTGAAGACGTTGAAGATGATGTGGACATCTGTGAACCGGGGGAGAATGTGATAGAGCATTTAGGCCCCCAGACCCGGTCCGGCACCGGCCTTCTTAAGGGTCTCTCGCTCAGCTGGTCCCCGGCCAAAGTCCTCCTCAAACCGATCGATGAGGGTCTCTAACGCGACACCCCGAGACCCCTTGAGGAGGACGGTTTCTGTGCCTTCCAGCCGAGACCGTAGTGCCCGGTACCCATCGTCCAGTGTTGAAGCGGTGATCAGTTCCAAATCGGAACTCACCCCGGATCGCCTCTGATCGGCGAACTCAGTCGCAGCCGAAGCGAATTCGCCAAGCACAACCACGAGGTCCAACGGCAGAGAACGAGCCTTCGCTAGGATGGTCCGGTGAAGCGCTCGCGACCGCTCACCTAGCTCGAGCATGCTCCCAAGCACCGCGATACGCCGGGAGGCACCAGGCAAATCCGCCAATACCTCGAGTGCCGCAGTTACGGACTGGGGGTTTGCGTTGTAGCAGTCGAGGATCATCGTGAGGCCGCCGATCGGACGCACCTCCCCCCTTAGCCGCCCGGGCTTCACTGCTGAGGCCTGCTCTATGGCAGTCCCTTCGTCTGCCCCAAGGAGGCGGGCGCAAGCCAGTGCCAGGAGCAGGTTCCGGACTCCGTGTAGCCCGGGGATCCCAGCCTTGACCTCACGGTCTCCGAGAAGAAAACGGTATCCGCCATCAGGATCCTGGCTGAGGGATATACCTCTAAACTCCGGGTCCGCTCGATCCGAGAGCCCCGTCACACAGATGTCAGGTCGGATCTCACGGGCGGCGGATGGGAGTAGGGCCGGCTCGTCACCGACCACTATTGAACCACCAGGACGCATCCCTCGGATCAGGTCGAGTTTTTCGGTTAGGACGCCCTCCAGAGAGCCGAGCCCAGTCAGATGCGCCTCGCTGACCGTGGTCACTACGGTATGATCAGGTTCGGCGATTGCAGTAAGGATCCCAATCTCACCTGGCTCACTGGTCCCCATTTCCAGGACTAAGAATTCTGTGCTAGGCGGAGCCCTGAGCATAGAGAGAGGAAGTCCCACGCGATTGTTCAGATTTCCGTGGGTGGAGTGGACCTCGAAAGAGCTACTCAACGCCGCGGTGACAAGCTCCTTTACAGTGGTCTTTCCGGACGATCCGGTAATCCCTATGACCTGCCCGGAAAGTGCGCGGCGCCGATACCGCGCAAGATCGGCAAGCCCGTCCAGAGTGTCTGCGACCAAGTAGAATTCAATTGGATCATTCGTGTCGACGTATCTCGACACTACCGCGGCCTGGGCCCCCTGAGCCGCCGCCTCGGTCACGAATTCGTGACCGTCGAACCGCTCCCCATGGAGCGCCACGAATAGATCACCCTCCTCGACCGTCCGAGTGTCAGTAGATACCCCAGTGAACTGCAGGTTTCTTGGAGAAGTCCCCGACCGGATTCCGAGTGCCTCACGGACGGTGTGGTCCGTCCAATCAAACCCCGTAGTCACGCGGCCCTCCCAGAGCCGAGGATCTCCCGAACGACGACGCGCTCGTCAAACGGTCTCCACTCCGTACCGACAATCTGATATGTCTCGTGGCCTTTACCGGCCAGTAGAACCACGTCCCCTGAGCGCGCAACCTCAAGGGCCCTTCCAATCGCTTCTCTCCGGTCCGTGATCCGCTCGTGGGTAGAGCCTATCATCCCCTCACGGATCTCGTCCACGATCGAGTCCGGATCTTCGGTCCGTGGGTTATCAGAGGTCACGATCGGGAGGTCAGCACCCCGCACGGCTACTCGTCCCATCTCTGCACGCTTCTCGCGATCTCTATCTCCCCCCGCGCCGAAGACCAGAATGACGCGTCCCTCGTATAGCGGTCGAATCGTCTCCAACACGCGCTCAAGTGCATGGGGCGTGTGGGCGTAATCCAGGATCACGGGCACCGGATGTCGTACGGTCACCTCCAAGCGTCCAACTGGTGGGGGCACATCAGCGAGGGCGGCAGCAGCATCCACTAGCCTCTGGTCGAGGAGCAGAGCTGCACCGAGCGCTGACAGCGCATTCTCTACATTGAATCGCCCCAACAGGGGTAGGGAAACCGTTACCTCATCACCACCCCACCGCACCGTGAAACGGCTCCCTTCCCCTGAAAGGGTTACTTCCTCGGCAACAAGATCAGGCAAACATGTGTCCCGGCATTCCGGGCGTCCCACAACAGCCTCCTCCTCAATCCGGGTGACAATCAACCGAGCGTCGATCGGTGACAAGAGAGACCACGCAGGGTCTCCTCCATTTACCACGACGCCACCCCCGTCCCGAACGAGCAGTAAGATCCGTGCCTTGGCCTCTCGGTAATCCTTAAAGCTCTTGTGATAATCGAGGTGATCCCGGGTAAGATTTGTAAGCACTGCTACATCTAGCTCGATACCATCGAGGCGTCGTTGATCCAATGCGTGGGACGACGCCTCGATGGTAACCGTGGTCACTCCCTCCTCCACAAGTGTTTTCATCTCCTTTGCGATTTGGACTGGCCCTGGGGTTGTCAGACCTTCGGATCCGGTTCGGATCGTCCCATCCGCTTCCACTAACCCTAGGGTTCCAATCGCAGCGGATGGACCATCAAGGGAGAGGAGATGCCGGGTCAGGAGGGTACAAGTCGTCTTCCCGTTCGTTCCGGTGACCGCAGTCACACAAAGGTGCTGTGTTGGTTCTCCTTCGAGGCAATGCGCGACGAGCGCCCCAGCTCTTCTCGCGTCGCTCACGCGGATTTGAGGAATAGCCACGTCCACATAGCGCTCCACTACGGCTGCGACAGCCCCATTCGTGGCCGCGGACGCAACATGATCATGAGCGTCGACTGCCGTTCCTTTCCAGGCCAAGAAAATCTCCCCGCTCTTCAGAGTTCTGGAATCTTGGGACGCACCTGAAGGCGAGATGTCCCCGGGACCCCGCAGTGCGGTTGAGACGCCGGCGGTCCGGAGGACATCCACTAGTCGATCCAGGGAAACACCCCTTGAGATCGGGGAGCTACTCATCGGTTCCCTTTCTCTAAGGAGCCGATCAATCCCATTCCCTGAAAAGTAGAAACGAGGCGTATCGTGTCGCCGAAGATGATGGAACTGCCAGCTGCGGGAACCGTCTCCAAGACGGGACCGGCGGACTCCCACAACACACTGAAGCCGAGCGAGTGAAGGCGCCGAGCAGCCGACCTCGCCGAGAGGCCACGCACTTCAGGCACAGTAAAAACGCCGTATGTTAGCCCTTCAGAGGCTGAGCCGTTTGGCACTCCTCTCTCGGAGGGCTGGATCTTGGAGGCGACGAAGAGAGGGATGGGGGTGGGAGACTCTAAGGGCAGCTCAGAGGTTTCTTGAATCCGCTGCGACTGAGCGAGGGCCGCCAAGGAGGCCTGGTCCAGAGGGGACTTCTGAGCCGCAAGGATCGCCTCCATGGTAGCCCGGGTCACCGGAGCCGCTGTCGTCCCTCCATAGTACTCGCCCTGTGGTCGCTCTAGCTTTACAAACACGACGAGCTGGGGGTCATCAGCCGGAAAGAATCCTACGAATGAAGAGAAGTAGGCGCCGGCCTCGTATCCTCCGTTCTCCGCATAGGCGCGGCTGGTCCCACTCTTCCCAGCTACTGCGAAGGATGCGAGCCGGGCTCTCGTGCCAGTTCCGGTCTCCACAACGCCGACGAGCACCTCCGTGATTTCACGTGAAACATCCTTCGAGACTACACGCCGCAACACCCGCGGGCCGAACTTCTCAATCACCCCCCCCTGGGCGTCACGAAGCTCTTTCAGCAGGAGCGGCTGCATGAGAACTCCGCCGTTGGCCAGAGCTCCATATGCCATCGCCATCTGGATTGGCGTCACCGCTATCTCGTAACCGATCGCAAGAGACGTGGGAGACTGCTGTGACCACTGTCCGGGCCGCCGCAGGGTTCCCGATGCCTCGCCAGGAAGCAGAATTCCCGTGGGCAGCCCGAATCCGAAGTCCCGGAGGCCCTCGTACTGCTCCTCATGGCTCAGTCGCTGCACGGCCTTGGCTATCCCGACATTCGACGAGACCTGAAGGGCATGTCCAAGTGAGACCTTCCCCACGACTGAGACGTCATTGATTGTACGACCGTGAGTCGTCCAGCTCCCATTACCTGTATCCAGGGAGTCATCCAGCGAAGCCTTCCGCTCACGGAGAAGCGAGGCGACCGTGAACGGCTTCAGCGTCGAACCGGGCTCGTACGGCGTGTTGATCGCTCCGAGATGGGCCGCGGTGCCATCCCGCAAGGAAACCATCGCTAGCACCTCGCCGGTGTGGGGGTCGGTGACCAGGAGGTCCCCTCCCCTTGATCCTGTGGACTCTACGGCCTCTTTCAGGGCCTCGTTCGCGATCTCTTGGAGAGAGGCATCGAGCGTCAATACTACGGAGCCCCCGGATCGGGGAGGACGGATCATCCAGGTCTCGCCCGGGATCGGTCGGCCGGCCGAATCACGGGCAACGATCTCGGCACCCGGAATGCCCCGGAGATGGTCCTCGAATTCCTGCTCGATCCCACCGCTTCCCACCTTGTCAACTACGGCTCCAAGGAGCCCCCTTCCAAGGGCACCTTGGGGGTAGAACCGCCTCAGTTCCCTCTCCACATAAACGCCCTGTAGGCCGAACAGAGCTTCTCTCACGGCAGGAGGAAAGCGGCCAGGTATGGCAACCCAGCGTCTGTCAGTCGAAGTGATTCTTGTGACCTCAGCGCCCGACAGCTGGAGTATACCCTCGAGGCTCAAGGCCACAGCGTTCGGGTCCGCAAGCTCGTGTGGAGCCACTCCGACCCTGAACATCTCGTGGGACAGGGCGAGGGGGACTCCGTCGCGATCAAGGATTGCGCCCCGCTCTGCCCCCATCTCACTCTGCATCCGATGCTGCTCGTCCGCCTCCTGTTGCCACTTCGTGCCTTGAGCGACCTGTAGTTCGACGGCCCGCACCAGAAGACCCCCACCCGCAAGAATCCAGCACCCCAGCAGGAGGCAACGGCGGAACGCGAGAGATCTGTCAGACTGGGAAGCCCTGGCCTCGGGTGAGGCATGCCGGCGGCTCATTGCTCTTCTCCCCCAGCACCATCGGGTGATGAGCCGGTGAGCCAGACGATTTCACCACTGTTTGGTGTCCGCATCCCCAGCCGAGCCCGCACTGTGGGAACGACCCGCCCTCGGCTCTCAAGTACCTGGATTCGATTCCCTAGCTCATTTCGCTCGGCGGTCATGAGTGAGATCTCTCTGCGGAGCCGATCAAGCTCAGCCAGTTCCTCAAGTGCCCGAGCCTGACGCCAGGTCACGAAGCTCAGGGCAGCCAGAAGCAAGGCGATGGCAAGTGTCACCATTAGAGATCGAGAGAGCCTCACGCCGCTTTCCTCCACGACCGTAGACGCGCACTTCGTGCACGGGGATTCTCATCCACTTCCCTATCCGAGGGCCGGACAACCCTCTTGACCACGACTCCTCCGAGGGGCTCCCCACAGCAGACACAGATTGGCAGCCCTGGAGGACAAGTGCACTCCCGGCTCCACTCGCGGAACGTCTGCTTTACAACTCGATCCGTCAGGGACTCATAGGAGATAACGGTGACGACGCCTCCGGGAAGAAGCGCTTCCAGTAGAGCTGGTAGCGCGGCGCGGAGTGCATCGATCTCCTGATTGACCGCGACCCTAAGAGCCTGGAATACCCTCGCCCTGTCTTTGGCGGTCGGGAAGCGT